>Ga0187772_10001262_pt1 | contig 11910 bp, 7 predicted proteins | sample 0116_SJ02_MP15_2_FD_133137 | JGI IMG/M metagenome (GOLD analysis project Ga0187772, IMG submission 133137) | Tropical peat soil microbial communities from peatlands in Department of Meta, Colombia - 0116_SJ02_MP15_20_MG | ecosystem: Environmental > Terrestrial > Soil > Wetlands > Peat | place... | reverse complement strand
CAAATCGCAGTCGCGGCTTCCTGCGTACTCCAGCTGCTCACGTTTGCTCGGCTGACACTTCCCATCACGCCGCCGGACCGGATTCACTCGCTAGGCCTCGACGCCAAGAATGAGCTTTTCGCGGACAGCGTAGGATGGCAGGACGTCGCCCACGAGGTCGAGTCGCTATACGGCAATCTCCCCAGGTCGGAGCGAACTGGAACGATCATCATCTCGGCCTTTTACGGTGTTCCCGGGGCGCTGCAGATCTATGGCGACAAGAGATCGCTCCCTGTGGTGGTCAGCCCTCAGCTGAGCGGCTGGTACTGGCTTCCGCGCGATCTGGTGGCGACGAAGGCGCTGATGGTCGACTACGAACCGTCTGACGTTGACTGGATGTGCTCATCCGCGACTCTTTTGGGGCACCTGACGGTCCCGTACGGCGTGCACGGTCTGGAGCAGGGCGCGCCGGTCACCTTTTGCGTGCTCAAAGCCCCGATCTCGCAGGAGTGGAGTAGGCTCCGCAACTTCTCGTGAGGATAGCACCCGCAAAAAAACGGCAAGGGAACCGTCTTTGTGACTGCGACTGGCCACTCTCTCTGAGGCGCTTGGCCCTTGTTAAACCTGGTGTTGCTTTGGAACCCAATCGTTTCAAGCACAAGTTCGGTTAAGCCATCGACACGAGTCGAGTAGGCGAATTGGCGGCTAGGTGGACGACCAGATTCAAATTCGTCGTGCTTGACATGCTGACCTCCTCAGCATTCCAACACCCTTGTTTCTTGCTCTAGCTGGCTCAACTGCCTCCGGTCAGACTGCTAAATTGCCTGTTCGGTCTTTATGGTTTTAACGGGTACGGAATTCATCGAGAGTCGCATTGATCTCTTTCGTTAGATTCTTGTTTGTGAATGCATCGAGCACTCTCCCCTGCAGCTTCGCCGGCCCTCGATTAGCGTTCGTTGATACCATTTCTTCACTGTTCTCCTGGCTCATTTTTTTCTTCCCTCTTAAAAGCATCGGACTCGACGTTTTTGCGGTTACTACCCCAAATCCACTGATAATTGCCACTAAAGTCGTCGGTCAACGTCTTCAGAAAAGCCACGAGATCGTTTTCTTCCTGGTCTGTGAGCTTCAGGTTACCGACCTGCGTCTTGTTGACATTGGTCGGAAATTCGGGCGGTGGCCAACAAGTGGTCTTTTCACCGGGATCACTGGGCTTGCAAGTAGGGAGAGCGTCACGCGTGTTGTAAAAGTGGACAACCTCCTTGAGGCTCTTGAAATAGCCGTTGTGCATGTATGCCTTCACGAATTGCGGATTCGGGCGCATGTCGACATCGCGCAGTGTCGGCACCTGGAATCTGCCGTCAAATTCCGAACCGAGTCCGATCCACTGTGAATTCGGGTTGAGTTGACCGCTCAGGCTTTTCAGCCTCTGCAGAAAGTACCCAACGCCTGTATCCGTGTACGACGCCCCTTTCGGATTTGGACTGTAGCCTCTCTTGTCAGGTGCTCCTTCGAAATAGAATTGAAGTGCAGGATTCCGCGGTACTCCTAGATTGCTGGCCGTGAAATCCGTGAACAGCGGTTCTTCGCTTGGACCGCCATCGCGATGGCATTCGTTGCATCGCCCCTTGCCCCTGAAGAGCGCATATCCTCTCGCTTCCTCCGCCGTGAAAGCCGCTTTTCCCGCTTGCACGAAGTCGTACTTCGAAGCGAACGGGCTCACTTGTGGCGAAGCTTCATATGCCGCTACGGCAAGTGCAAAGCCGTCATAAACTTTGTCTGTGCGTTGGCGGTCGGCCTTGCTCAGGTGCACAGGGTATGGATCGCTTTCCAAGGGCGGGCCGGGTATCGAGCAGACCCGCTCGACGTCCGCCGGCCACGCGATGGCAAACGAATCTGCCTCCCAAACCTGCTCGAACAATTTGCGATAAGGAGCCTTCGAGAGCCGGTAGGCCAGGCATGCCGAGTCGGGCAAACCCATTTCCACAGGGTTCGTCGGCGGTCCTTGTGCTTGCTCGGCGCTGGGACTCTGCAAGCGGTAGCCACTGGCGCGCATGTCCCAGAAATTCCCACCAACTAAATCACCAAGGAGAGACTTGTAGTGTAGTACCGGAGCGAAAGCCGCATACATATAACTCTGCGGCTTCCTCTGGCTAAATCTCGTTCTGACTGAGCCCGGATACGAGATGGTAGTGAGATTCAAAGACTGGATGGGTCCGGTAAAACCCGTTTCTGGCGAATGGCAGAAACTGCAAGCCTCGTTCTCATTGACGGAGAGATGCTTGTCAAACAGAATCAACTTGCCGAGCGTGCGGATCTGCCCCTCCGGGTCCAGTGTGGTTTGGCTCATTCGCTGCAGGGCGGCTTCCTCTATCCGATCCATCTCAGCGGCGACACGCGCGACTTCCTGTTCGAAGTCGGGCGGCATCTGTCCTTGTTGCGCTGGATCAGTAGACGACTTCTGCGGTTTCGAAGGTTCGATTCCGTTTAGCCGGATTGCACAAAATACGGCCAAGGCCACTAGGCCAATCGCCAGGATCGTTGAGCGCGCGGTGTATGTCACTCGTGTCATCGGGCATCCTTGGTGGTTCGTCCTAATTCCGTGTGATCGTCCAAAGTAGAAAACTGCGGCGACCACAGAGGGTGGGCAATACAGATGCCAAAGCAAATGACTTTATCCGATAGGAAATAGGACTTACGGGAGCGGCTGGGAGCAGCGCTGACAACCTGCTCAACAGCTATCTTGCTCACCACCAGTCGCCTATGCCTGACGTTAGCGCCAGCTTTAGGCGGTTGAAGCGCTCTCGTTTCCTCTTTTGTAGTGATAGTCGTGGGTCAGCGTCTGGAGGAATGCCGACAGGCTGACAGTTGTCTGAATATGTGACACAACTGGACCACATTGCTGGCTTCACCCAATACGCGAATTCGTCACAGTGCGGATTGAAAGGGGCAAAGGGACGGTAAATTACTCTGCGCGAAATGGAGGACCCACCCCATGCCGCGGTCATGGCTCTTCCCGATGCTCTAGCGGTGAACGTCATTCGATACCCAGGCTTGCCCCCAAAGTGTGGGATCGTTCCTTCGGCGGAATCAGATTTGACCGAAGAGAGTCACAGGTTACGGGAACGGCCTTGGCTAGATATTTAGCATCAGTACAATTCTCCACACCAAGCCCCATCGTTGCTGCTATAACGGATTCCCATGCCATAGCTCACTGCTGCCTCCCGTGAGGGGGCTACAAAAGAGTGTGGGCAAAAGCTCATAGATGAGGTAACCTTCCACCACAGTTAAAGCTCAGTAGCATTCCGTGAATTGTTCCTCGAATTGTTACAGGCACGCCTGGATCCCTTCCGCCCACATAGATCTCAGGCCGATTTACGGAGGCAGATCGCTCATGGCTTTGCGTAAGGACCTGTCCACCTAGGAGTTCCCCTAGGTGTGTCAGGATTCAATCTCTTGTAACTGTAGTATTCCTGCCGGTCTTTCTCGGCTATGCGGAGGCCTAACGAATGAGAAACGACTTTCATTTTCGCACGCCCACCCTTGTGAACATATTGGTGATCGCCCTGACAGTTTGTGGGGGATGTTCTTCGAAAACGGAAGCGCCGCCTCCGCCTCCTCCCGGAGTGACCGTGACTGCTGTCATTCAGAAAGACGTACCTATCTATCAGGAGTGGGTGGGTACGATGGCAGGGAACACCGATGCGGACATTCGCCCCAAAGTTGAAGGATATTTGCTGACCCGGCTGTATAGCGAGGGCTCCTATGTGGATAAGGGCCAAGCAATGTTCCAGCTGGACAAGCGCCAGGCTCAAGCGGCCGTCGAACAGGCTACTGGAAATCTGGAGCGCGCGCGAGCGGCTCTCGCTCAAGCTCAGATTGATGTGAATCGCTACACACCGCTGGTCGCCCAAAGGGCAGTGAGTCAGGCAGAACTGGATAAAGCGCAAAGTTCAGCGCGCGCCGCGGCCGCCTCCGTTGACGCGGATCAGGCCGTTCTGGACAACGCGAAGTTGAACCTTAATTGGACGACAGTTACTTCGCCGATCTCTGGAATTGCTGGCGTTGCGAAAGTCGCAGTCGGTGACCTGATGACACCCAACACGGTGATGGCCACTGTATCGAATGTTCAACCCATCTATGTGGACATTAATATCGCGGAGCAGGATTACCTGCGGTTTACGCGTGACAAATCGAATCAAGCAGGGACACAGAATCTGCAGTTGATTCTGGGCGATGGGACCACCTTCCCTCAACGGGGGCGCGTCCTTTTCTTGAACCGCGAGGTGGACTCCCGCACCGGGACCATTCAAGTCCGCGGAGAGTTTCCCAACCCGGGCAACGTGCTGCGGCCGGGACAATATGGGCGCATCCGGGCGGTCACGGAACTGCGAAAGAACGCTTTTCTCATTCCGCAGCAGTGCGTTTCCGAGCTGCAGGGCATTTACCAGGTAGGAGTGGTCTCGAGCGATAACAAGGTGACCATCAAAACAGTACAACTGGGGCCTCAGTATGGCGACATGTGGGTTGTTAATTCCGGGCTGCAGCCGGGAGAATCCGTAATTGTTGATGGACTGCAACGTGTGAGGACCGGGATGACCGTTGCCCCTTCACCCTTCAAAGATACTCAGGCCAACGCGCCGGCGGGTGGGAAGTAGCTATGGCAAAATTTTTCATAAATCGGCCCATCGTTGCCATCGTTATCTCCATCATCACTGTGATCGGCGGTTTGGTGGCAATGACGAAACTGCCCATCGCCCAACTGCCGGATATCGTTCCTCCCCAGATCAACGTTTCTGCAACGTACACCGGGGCTGACGCGCTCACGATTGAACAGTCCGTCGCCACGCCGCTTGAGCAGCAAATGAATGGCGTGGACAACATGATCTACATGATGTCCACGAACGCGAATGACGGCACGATGACCCTCAAGGTTACGTTTGATGTCGGCACGAACGTCGACATCGACCAGGTCAATACGCAGAATCGTGTGTCCCAAGCCAGCCCGAACCTCCCCACTTCCGTCAACCAGTACGGCGTCACCGTCAAGAAACTGATGGGACTTCCGCTGCTTGTCCTCTCCATCTACTCTCCCAATGGAACCTATACCGGGCAGTTCCTGGGAAACTACGCGACCATCAACATCAATGATGCTCTCCTGCGTGTTCCTGGAGTCGGGCAAGTCACGAACTTTGGCGCATCCGACTACGCCATGCGCATCTGGGTCAAGCCCGATCAATTGACGAAGCTCGGCATGACGGTTTCCGACCTCAGCAATGCTATCCAGCAGCAGAGTGCGGTAAATCCGGCAGGGCAGATTGGTGGCGAGCCTGCGCCCAAGGGACAACAGTTCACCTACGCCGTTCGTGCGCCTGGCCGCCTGCAAAATGCGGAGGAGTTTGGAAACATCATCGTCCGGCAGAATCCTGATGGTTCCACCGTCAGGTTAAAAGATGTCTCCCGGATCGAACTGGGGTCCCTGGTCTATCAACAAATTGCGCGATACAACAAAAAACCCGCTGTAATCGTTTGCGTCTACCAGGCTCCCGGTTCCAACGCGTTGGCGGTAGCGAAGCAGGTGAAAGCGCAGATGGAGGACCTGAAGAATCGCTTTCCTCAGGACTTGGAGTACACCGTTGCCATGGACACCACCCTGCCTATCACGGAAGGCATGAAGGAGATCGTTACAACGCTCCTTGAGGCAATCGTCCTCGTCATTATTGTGGTGTTTCTATTTCTTCAGAACTGGCGTGCCACTTTAATCCCGTTGCTGGCAGTGCCCGTTTCGCTCATCGGCACGTTTGCTATCTTCCCGATGCTGGGCTTCTCCATCAACACACTCTCTCTCTTTGGCCTGATTCTCGCGATTGGCCTCGTGGTCGACGATGCCATCGTAGTGGTCGAGGCTGTTGAAGTTCACATTGAACATGGACTATCCCCTAAGGACGCGAGCTTCAAGGCCATGGAAGAAGTCTCCGCGCCAGTGGTCGGCATCGCGCTCGTTCTCTCTTCTGTGTTCGTGCCGATGGCGGCACTGGGCGGAATCAAGGGCCTTCTGAACCAACAATTCGCGATAACGATTGCCATATCGGTGCTCATTTCTGCCTTCAATGCATTGACGCTCTCGCCCGCGCTGTCTGCACTTTTATTGCGCCATCGGAAGAAGAGCAAAGGACCCCTTGGAAAATTCTTCGATTGGTTCAACCGCTGGTTCGGAAAAATGACAGAAGGCTACGTGAGCTTAAGCCACGTCCTTATTCGCCGCTGGGTTCTTGCCATGCTCCTACTGGTGGGCATCTCTGTAATTGCCGTCATGATGGGCAAGAGCCTACCCACCAGTTTCATTCCGGAAGAAGATCAAGGCTACGCTTTCCTCCAGATACAACTGCCCGATGCCGCTTCGCTGCAGCGCACCGATGCGGTCATGCGCAAGGTTGATGACCTTCTCGAGCATACGCACGGAATTCATGCTTACAGTGGCATTTCCGGCTTCAGCCTGCTCTCCAATACGTCAGCCTCCTACACTGGTTTCTACTTTGTAGCGCTCGATCCGTGGGAAGAACGCCAAACCGAGGAGCTTTCTGCCACTGGCCTGGTTCGGACTCTGAACGCGAAAATGAGAAGTGAAATTCCAGAGGCCATGGCCTTTGCCTTCGGACCTCCTGCGATTCCTGGCCTTGGCACTGCCGGTGGATTTACCTTTATGTTGCAAGATCGGAGCGGTGGGACCGTCGAGCAGCTCTCGGAAATGTTGGACAAACTGACCCTCGCTGCGCGAAAGCGGCCCGAGCTGGCTTCGCTTGTCAGCACCTTCCGTCCGTCCGTGCCGCAACTCTATGTCGATGTCGACCAGGATCGTGTCCTTAAGCAGGGTTTGCAGTTCTCAGAGGTATACCAAACGCTGCAGGCATTTCTCGGCGGAGCTTACGTGAACCAATTCAACCGCTTCGGGCGGCAGTGGAAGGTATATCTGCAGGCGGAGCCGGAATATCGCACCAGCGCCGACAAAATCAACAGTTTCTATATTCGAAATGCAAAGGGCGACATGACGCCGCTGGCCTCCCTGGTCACAATCAAGCGGGTATCGGGCCCGGAATACACGAACCGTTTCAATTTGTTCCGCAGCATTCAGATCAATGGCGCTCCGTCGCCGGGATACAGCTCGGGCCAGGCGATGGCAGCGATGGAACAGGTAGCAAGCGAAGTTCTTCCCAACGGGTTTGGTTATGCATGGAGCGACATGTCCTATCAAGAGAAGAAGGCGGAAGGGGGACAGGCAATGGTTTTTGGAATGTCCTTCCTCTTCGTATTCCTTATTCTGGCGGCATTGTACGAGAGCTGGACACTGCCTTTCAGCGTTCTTCTGTCTGTTCCGGTGGCCGTTCTTGGTGCCTACGCTGGCCTGATCCTTCGGAAGTTTGACAACAATGTTTTCGCTCAGATCGGGCTCATCATGTTGATTGGATTGACTGCCAAGAACGCCATCCTGATCGTCGAGTTCGCAGTTCTGGAACACCACAAAGGAAGGGACTTCGTCGAGGCCGCGCTCGAAGGTGGTAAGCAGCGTCTGCGCCCCATTCTAATGACCTCGTTCGCCTTCATCCTTGGATGTGTTCCTCTCTGGACGGCAAAGGGTGCGGGAGCCATTGGCCGAAAAGTGTTGGGGAGTTCGGTGATCACGGGGATGTCCACGGCAAGCGCTCTGGGTATCTTCTTCGTGCCGGTGTTGTTCGTATTGTTTGAACGCATCGGCAAGAAGAAACCTGCCGTCGAAGTTCCTGGTAAGCCTGCGCTGGAGGGAGGGCACGACTGATGCGAAAAACAGTCGCAGTCATACTGCTTCCCCTTCTCATCTTGACCGGTTGCAACCTCGGCCCCAAGTACAATCGCCCGACGTTTCACCCTCCTTCCAGCTTCTACACGGAAGAGCAAGCCAAGCAGATTTCCATTGCAGATGAGTCATGGTGGGACCTGTTCAAAGATCCCGTGTTGCAAGCCCTCATCCGTGAGGCCCTGGCGCACAACTATGACCTGCAGTTAGCCGTGGCGCGCGTCGAGGAACAGCAGGCATTACTCGGTGTGACTCGCTCGCAGTTTTATCCGCAGGTAGGCTACGACGGCAATATTTCCGGGACGAAGTCGCTAGTCATACCCAACCACACCTACTACTCCTATAGCTTCACCACGTTCTGGGAGATCGATCTGTTTGGCCGTATTCGAAGGATGACAGATGCCCAACGCGCCGTATATTTCTCCAGTGAAGAAGCCCGGCGCGATGTCCGTCTTTTGGTCATGACGCAAGTAGCGCAAGGATATTTCCAGTTGCGCGCGCTGGACGCGCAGTTGGAGATTTCTCATCGAACCGTGAAGAGCTTTCAAGACACCCTGTACATCTTCCAGCGAAGATTTGAAGGTGGCTATGCCTCGGGGCTCGAAACTTCCCGGGCTCAAGCAGCTCTATCGAACGTAGCAGCGACCATCCCTGACCTGGAACGGCAGATTGTTGCCCAAGAGAATGTACTTGATCTGCTTCTTGGGCGCAATCCGGGGCCCATCGCTCGCGGCGCCGCGCTTGCCGATCAATACGACCCTCCCGATGTACCCGCCGGGTTGCCCGCTGCTCTCTTAGAGCGGCGTCCGGATCTGCGAGAGGCCGAGCAGAATCTTATTGCGGCTAATGCAAACGTGGGCGTCGCCAAAACGAACTTCTTCCCCACAATTTCCTTGTCCGGATTATTTGGCGGAGTAAGCCCTCAATTGTCTGAACTAACAGGAGCTGGCAAGGCGTGGACCTTGGGAGGCGACCTCGCGGGACCCATTTTTACCGGCGGCCGCCTGAAAAACCAATATAATGCCTCGCTTGCCCAGCGGGATCAGGCGAAGATTTCCTTCGAAAAGGCAGTGACCCAGGCATTTGGCGAGGTCTCCACTTCTCTCTCCGCTCACTCTCAGCTGGCCAATGCCTATCGCGAGCAACTTGCTTCCGTCGACGCTTATCGAGAATCGGTCCGCCTCTCGACGATCCGCTACGACAGCGGCCTGTCCAGCTATCTGGACATTATTGATGCGCAGATTCAAATGTATCCTGCCGAAAGCGCGTCGGTAAATTACGACCTCGGCCGCAAACTGGCACTGGTCAACCTTTATCAAGCCCTCGGGGGCGGTTGGAACTTGAGTGACGCGCAGTGGACCAACACTACGGGGACGCCACCCGTGGCAACGGGGACTCCTACCCCCTAAAGCACAGTTTCCGCGGGGAATTCAAAGGGGGAATTCCTCGCGATGTAAGCCACACCGGGTCATTTTGGATATGAGAACTGGCGATCGCTTGAGAGCTCACTCTCGCTCCAACGGATTTATGCGCTCCGATCAAGGAGGAAATCTCCATGGCTAAGGAAAAGAAATCACAGGATAAGTCTCCCCTAAAGAGAAAGGAATATGATAAGGAGCTTCGTAAGCTCCAATCCGAGCTCTGCAAACTTCAGGACTGGGTCAAGTACAAGGGCTTGCGCATCATTGTTGTATTTGAAGGGCGCGACGCGGCGGGTAAGGGGGGCACGATCCGTGCGCTCACCGAGCGCGTCAGCCCTCGGGTCTTCCGTCTGATAGCCTTGCCCGCTCCGTCCGATCGCGAGAAGACCCAAATGTATGTTCAACGTTATCTCCCCTATTTCCCCGCCGCCGGCGAGATCGTCATTTTCGACCGAAGCTGGTACAACCGGGCTGGGGTCGAGCACGTCATGGGCTTTTGCAGCAAGGAACAATACCGGCAATTCCTCGAGGTCTGCCCCGAGTTTGAAAAATACGTTGTGGATGCGGGGATCCTGCTGGTCAAGTATTGGTTGGAGGTCGGCAAGAAAGAACAGGAACGCCGTTTTGAGGCGAGAATCGCGGACCCTCTTCGCCAATGGAAACTGAGTCCCATGGATTTGGAGTCCTTCCGTCGCTGGTACGACTATTCCCGCGCTCGGGACAAGATGCTTGAAGCCACAGATTCGAAGCACGCTCCGTGGTACCTGGTTCGCTCCGATAACAAGCGGCAAGCAAGGCTCAACTGCATTTCCCATTTCCTCAGCCTGATTCCCTACAAGAAAGCGCCGAGGGAGAAAGTGAAGTTGCCAAAACGCTCGGACAAGGGAAGATACGACGACCAGACTTCCTTGCGCGGACGCCATTTTGTTCCGGAGAAATATTGAAGTGGTTGCCTTGACGGTGCAGGAGAACTCCAACACAGCTAATCGGGGAGGAAGGTTCTCACGCTTCACGCCAGGGCTAGCGATGCTACTGCCGTATGATCGAAAAAACCTTCGGCACGATCTGATTGCAGGCCTTTCCGTGGCCGCGGTAGCCTTGCCCGTGGGTGTAGCATACGCGCAACTCGCCGGATTCAATCCTGCAGTAGGTCTTTATTCCAGCATTCTTCCTCTTGTTGCCTATGCCATCTTCGGCACTTCCCGGCAGTTGATCATGGGCCCGGACGCCGCAACGTGCGCGCTGATCACTGCCGCAGTCACCCCGTTGGCCGCCGGGAACGAAGAGCTGTACGGCTCCTTGTCCGTTACCCTGGCATTCTTCGCGGGGGTGCTGTGCATCGGAGCAAGCTTTCTTCGATTGGGCGCTCTGGCGGACTTTCTTTCCAGGCCGATTCTCGTGGGCTTCTTGAACGGTATCGCTCTGAGCATCATTCTTGGTCAAATTGGAAAGATATGTGGATTCTCCATTTTGGCAGGGGGAATCATTCCTCGTTTGTGGGAGTTCCTATCCAAACTAGGCCTGACCCACGGTCCCACACTCGCCGTCGGATTAGGTACCTTTGCCATTCTCTTGATTACGCCCCGTCTGGTGAAGCAGGTTCCTGCCCCACTTGTCGCGTTAGTTCTTGCCGCCGTGGTCGTGCGTCTTTTGGGTTTGGAACAACAAGGAGTACTGACGGTGGGCAAAGTGCCTGCCGGGCTTCCTTCCATCCGTATTCCACAGTTCTCCTTGCAACTGGTGCCAACGTTGTTTGAAGACGCTGCTGGTTTGGCCCTGGTCACTTTCTCCAGCATGATGCTGACGTCCCGAAGTTTCGCCTCCAAGAACCATTACGACATCGACGCGGATCGCGACTTCGCCGCCCTCGGCGCGGCCAATATTGCCTCCGCTCTCTCGCAGGGATTTGCCATCAGCGGGGCGGACTCGCGAACAGCCATGAGCGACGCGACCGGCGGACGCACACAGGTCACCGGCCTCGTGGCGGCCGGAACCATCGCGGTGGTATTGCTCTGCTTCACTGGTCCGCTCCGCTATGTTCCGATTGCCGCGCTGGGTGCGGTGCTCGTCATGGCGGGCCTGTCTCTAGTGGATCTCAAGGCGCTGAAGTTGATTTACCGAATCGATCCCCGGGAGTTTGTCCTGTCCCTCGTGGCCACTCTCGGAGTCGTCGCTGTCGGCGCCATTCACGCGATTCTCTTGGTTGTGGCATTGGCGACGTTGCGCTTTGTTCAATTGGTGGCGCGACCTCAAGTCGAGATCCTTGGCCGGGTCCAGAATATGCCCGGACTCCATTCGATTAAGCGCCATCCGGGTGCCGGAACGACTCCAGGCCTCCTGTTTTTCCGCTTTAACGCCCCCATCGTCTTTTTCAACGCGCCCTACTTTAAACGCGAACTCATGGCCGCAGTGAATGCGGCTGGGCCGAGCCTGAAATGGGTTGTAATCGATATGCTCCCCGTCACGATGATTGATGCGACCGGCCTGCACACAACGCAGGATGTTGCTGAGCAACTAGCGCTCCGCGGCATCGAACTGGCAGCGGCTGGCCGTCAAACGGAATGGGACGTGTGGGCCAAATCAAGAAAGTTCGCTCCTGAGCAAAGAAAGGCGAAAATTTACCCGACCCTGAAAGCTGCCATGAAAGCTTTCCTGGGCAGGGAAGAAGCCGATGTGGAT
>Ga0187772_10001261_pt1 | contig 11911 bp, 15 predicted proteins | sample 0116_SJ02_MP15_2_FD_133137 | JGI IMG/M metagenome (GOLD analysis project Ga0187772, IMG submission 133137) | Tropical peat soil microbial communities from peatlands in Department of Meta, Colombia - 0116_SJ02_MP15_20_MG | ecosystem: Environmental > Terrestrial > Soil > Wetlands > Peat | place... | reverse complement strand
TCAAGCTCGCCGAGAAGATTGCCCCGCACTGCTACAAGGGAAAGATGCGAGCTGACGACTTGAGTCCGATACAGGAAACACAGCCTGATTACCGCTTCGGAAGTGCAAGGTCGTTTCGAGTGGCTGGTCGAGCTCGGGGTCAGGGAGCGACACAGAAGAAGGCACTTCGGGCCAATGCCATGGCCATACTCCACCGGCTACACTATCGAGGAGAAACATCTGGTTGCTCGCACATCACCCTAGGCATGCCCTAGGTAAAGCGGAATGAATGAAGGCCGTTGAAGGGCACAAGGTTTTTGGGGAGACTTTCAGCGCGCTAGCTTGGTTCTATGGAGTTTCAGAAACAGCCACAGCGGGGGTTCTAAAGGATGCCCGAAACCAAGTGCTCGCATGCCGAAATAGTCTTCATAGGCATGGTTAATGTCAACCGCGATAATTACCTTCAGGGCGTCGTCGACGTCTGGAGGTGCCGGGGGTGCAAGAAGCTCTTCTGTGATGACAAGAGGTACGGGGAACCGCTGAAGCCGAGCGTTGGGTTCGAGACAATACCTGACGACGAGGAGTGGGCAATACTCACCTGCACCACCGCCAAGGAAGTGTACATGAACAGCCTTGGTGCGAAGCCAGGAAAGAAGGTCACTCACGCCTGCAGGAGCGGGGAGGTCCACGAGTTCACCGTCGGGAGCGACTACACGCTTTCCCCCAAGGTCCCCACCCCGATCCATCGGCTCTATCTTGTCAAGGACAACATCAACAAGAACATCGAGGCAGGGTACTACAAGCTAACGACGAGATAGACTTGGTCAGGGTCACAACGCTGGCAGCTGCTATAGGTGCATTTTCGGGAGTCTGGACAATCTTCACCACCTATCTCTCGATACTGCCTTCGCCGGCCTGCGGCCCGATTGCATGCGCCACACTTCATAACGCGGGGTGGGTCGTGGAATTGCTCGCGGCCGCGCTCCTCGTCGTATCTGCCGTCTGCTTCCTCGGGCCGAAGTCACTCTTCTACCTCTCCGCGATGTTTTCTGGGGTCCTCGCCGGCACGGTGTACGCTCTGGCAGACTTCACGGCGATTGTTGCGGTAACATTGGTGCTCTGTGCTGCTGCGCTGGTCCTTGGCGTTCTCGCAGCCAGAAGGGAGGCGTCTGTATCTGAGCAGTCTCACCCCATGAACCTCCCTGTGTTCGGCTAGAGCCTAAAGCCTGCCAGAGTTCCGGCCTCCAACGCCCGTCGGACCTGGTCTCGTAACCTTGAGACATCGAGGGCGTGGTACTTCTCAAGCGTCGAGTCAAGCAGTATCGCCCCCCTTCCAAGGACGCCGAGAGCCACACCATCCTCTCCCTTCTGGTGATGGACGTAGGCGGCGCAGACGAGGATGACACCCTGAAGTAGCCGCTTCTCATCGCCCTCTTTCTGCCTCCAGAGCCCCTCGAGGACTTCGTGGCACTCCCAATATCTTTCAGCATTGAAGAGCCGTTTGGCTTTCGATAGTACCTCGTCATCGGTCAGATGCTCAGGAGCCCTGCTCAGATCTGTGACGAACTCTGCCTTGGCAATCGGCTTAGAAGCCGCCAGAAAGGTCTCGAGGTCGGCTGCCGTTGGACAGAAGATGTCCAGCTCAAGGGCGCCGTAGGAGGTCCACTTGGGATTCCTCGCTTCCACTCCAACCGCCTTCGCGAGGGCCTTTATCGAAGAGAGGAAAGAGTCCCTGGACGACCCCGTTGGGAGGAAGCGGACAAGCCAGCGCATGCTTGGAGACAGTCTTCGTATGGAACGCTTTAATCTTGAGCCGATGCCGTTGCCGTCGTGGGTGATGACCGGATTAGCCGTCTGAACCATCAAGTGTGGAAGATCTTGAGTGGGAGAACTCACACAAGAATAGGAGCGGAATTGCGCAAGAACCGGAATAATTTATAACCTCTGAGAGGCGCGCGCCGTCCAGGCGACGACCGATGGTGGACCTTGACCTTACCTGCAACCTCGAAGGATTCAGGAGGTTTCTTATCAACAGCACCTGCAGGAGCTTCATCCCGGAGTCGTACCTGCGCGACCCTGAAGTCTTCCCCGAGAAGCAGGGGGACCAGGGTTCAATCTATGTCGAGGCCGTGGACAAGGTTGACCTGAAGAAGATAAGGGACGTCACCTTCATCAACGCAAGAGACGTCTTGGGAATAATCTACACTTCGAAGAGCGGCAACACGAAGCTGAAGTGGCGCGAGCTGAGGGGCAGGATCGGCAGGATGTCGGGCACCGCGTCGGCCAACTCGCTTGTGAACCTGTCCATGGCTCGGATCCTCTCACCTGAGGACGTCGAGGCAATAATGGCTAACCAGGCGTCTCAGGGAGAGCAGCAGGTCGAGGGGGAGCCCGCCGAAGAGCAGGCACAACCTCAGCATGACGTTTCCCAAGATTGAGGGTTTTCTCCCTGCAAACGGACAGCAAACCCCTTGCGACTAGTTTATACCCGTGAGATTATCCCGCGAGCCTAATGGGCAGGGTCAAGGTCAACAGAATCAGCGGCGTAACCGACCCCCTTACGGGAATGCCGGCAAAGCAGATTGAGCTTGTCGAGGTTCGAGACAGCAGAAGGCCGGACATGTTCCCAGCCAACGACGAAGCGAGGGTCGTTCAGGGTATGGTGTCTCAACTTCAATCCATGGGGTTGATGCCTCAGATTCGAGATCTAGGGTACTCGAAGGTCATTATGACCCTCACCGAGTCTGAGTACGATATGCTCGGCATAAGGCTGGACGTAAACGAAATCTATGAATTGGACATCAGGAACGGCTCTCTCACCCTGAAGAAAGTGACCGAAGGGACCTAGCCGTTCCCGTCATCCGCTCGGGAGCCTAATCAGCGGTTCGAAAGCCTAATCGTGCGATCGTATGGAAAAGGACATCGTGACAGTTAATGAAGTTCGTTTGTGCTCCCGCAGAGGACTTCCCATCTATGCCTTGGCCAAAGTCTCTAGGGCCTGGTACGATTTCAGCGCGTCGGTTTCGTTGACCAGCACTATTACTCGCCCAGGTCCGACGGAAGTCAACTGCCTTACGTTCACCTCGTTCAGCGCGAGCTCCCCCACAATCGTAGCGAGAGCGCCGGGGGAGTCCTCCACCTCTTCTTTCATCTCGATCGTCAGCTCTGCCAAGCCTCCTGTTTTCTTCCTGATGACAGACCTGGGTAGACGAGTCTCGAACCTGTCCGCGTTCTTGGTGTCGAGGGTCACGCTGACGTAGCCCATGCTGGAGATGACACGGAACGCCTCACCCGCTGAATAGTTGACCTCCTCGGAGAACCGAGCTATGGCCCTCTGGGTCTCGTTGTCGTTCTTCAGGGAAAGAACCGCGATTTTGTTCTTGATTGCGAGCTTCGAAATCATCTTGCCGGCCCTCTCGCGTCTTTCATAGGTCCTCTGAAGCGGGTATCGCCTTATTGCGCTCAGCAGAGCGTCGAAGCTCACGTCGGCTACGGCTTCAGCCTGTATTGCCCTGGCCAGCGCTCTGTGGTTCACCAGCCCCCTGGCGAGCCCGAACCTGACGACGGGATCCCGCTCGACTGTGTTCCTGACCAGCTCGCCGGCAGACTGGGCCGCTTTTGACATATTTGGGTCGCCGGTCGCACATATGGTCTATTTATGCCATAACCCTTTTCCGTGATGTTGAGGTTTGCCCAAGTATGAGCGAACACAGGGGCGAACCCAGGGAGGTCGTCATGTCGTACATCGAGGCCTTGGACAACCAGAGATACGAGAAAGCCATGGCCTTCCTTAACGAAGGCGTTCGAATCAGAGGACCAGCGGGGGAGACATTCGGCAAGCCCAGCGACTTTGTCGAGATGCTCCGGAAGTACAGGGGGAGGTACCACCTGAAGAAAGTGTTTGACGACGGACCGGACGTGTGCGTCCTCTACGTCCTAGAGACAGCCGGGTCGAAGGTGTACATGTCCTCGTGGTATCAGGTAAGAGAGGGGAAAATCGTTTCCATCCAGACTGTCTTCGATCCTGGGGCGTTTGGCCCGCAGCCACGAAGCGATTCCGCCCGGGGTTCCGGCCGATGAAGGCTGTCAGGATGCATGTTCGTGCAGGCCCGGAGGCCTTGGTCTACGAGGACGCACCCGCGCCCAAGATTGGGTCTGAGGAGGTGCTGGTGAGGGTGCGCGCAGCCGGGGTGACACCGACCGAGTTCACATGGAATTCCACATTCACTGCTAGAGACAAGAGGAGCAGGTTGCCCATCATCCCCGCATTCGAGGTTGCGGGGATCGTGGAAAAGATTGGTTCCCTAACCTCGGGCATGGCCGAGGGCGACGCTGTGTATGGTCTGTTGGACTTCTGGCGGGACGGCGCTGCCGCAGAGTACGTCGTTGCCCGAGCACACGAGCTCGCTCCGAAACCGGAATCCCTGTCTTTCGCCTACGCGGCGGCAGTCCCGCTGTCGGGATTGACAGCATGGCAATCCCTTTTCGACTACGCCAACCTGTCAGAAGGCAACACCGTCCTGGTGCACGGCGCGGGGGGTGGGGTGGGAACCTTCGCGGTCCAATTCGCTCACCGGCGGGGAGCCCACGTCTTCGCCACATGTTCCAGGGAAAAGGTAGATTTCGTTAGGAGCCTCGGGGCAGACAGGGTCATCGACTACTCGAGGGTGCGTTTCCAGGACGAACTTGGCGGGCTAGACGTGGTGCTGGACACGGTGGGTGGAGAGGTGCTCGAGAACTCGTGGAAGGTCCTTCGCCCCGGAGGTTCTCTGGTCACCATCGTCGGGGACGCTCCTGAAGAGACGGCCGCGAGATACGGCGTGAAAGGATTCTCAATCCTTGTCGAGCCAAACAGAAAGGAGTTGGTCGAAATCGCTCGAGTGATTGACGCCGGCGAAGTCAAACCTGTGGTTGACGCGGTGTTCCCCCTGTCCCGTGCAAGGGAGGCATACGAAAGGGGACTGAGGGGGCACAACCGCGGAAAAATCGTTCTGAAGGTAGGGAACGGGGATGAATTGGCGGAATCTCGACAAGCGCTACGCGACAATGTTTGAAACGGTGCGGAAGGGTCCAGGGTTGGCCTCGCGGCCTTTGGAATGGGAAAGTGGATGTGAGTGCCGTTCAGCACAATGCGTATTCTGTCGCACCGCTCCTAAGGTCTGAGCCCCAATGGCCAATCGGATTTTGGCTCGCTTCTTGTGGAGAAGATGGGTCTCAGCGTAGACTCTGCCGATGAACAACGCATGGGGAACCCGCGCTAAACAATTGGCCGTAGTGCTTCGACACGACACGGACGACCTCTAGGGCTGCGGCCAGAGACTGAAGGAGGCTGAGGCTAGTAAGTTCAGAGTTCCTCGTGGAGGAGGGCGCGTCTCGCCAGATACTCTCGCAAAATCTTCTTCTGTCCTCTCCTTAGGATCTCCGCCATCGTCGACGTCTTTACTCCAATGATCGAAGCGAGGTCCTCCAAACCAACCTTCTTCGGGAAATCGAAGTATCCCCTTTCGAATGCAATCGCGAGGATTTGTTCCTGTCTCGTCGTGAGGAGCTCCTTGTCCTCTAGAGTCCTCCTCAGTTTCACTTCGAAGGGAATCCGATGCCGCTCAAGCGCGCTCGTTAACTCTCTGAAGGAGTCGCCGCTTCCAACCACCCTCCATCTGGCCTGGCCTCCCGCTTCCACCGTTACGGAAGCGAGGAAGCAGTTCGACCTCGCTACCTCCTTGCACACGGTACACCTCACAGAAGTCGCCGCCCCATACACGTGCCCGCTTCCTGACCTTATGACCTCCAGGTCCATCACGTCCTTGTCCTCCCGAATGGTCGAAACCAATTCGTCTCTGAGGTCAGGCTTGACCTGAACGTCGAAAAGGTGCTTCATGGTTCCCTTCGCCGACATCTTCGAATCTAGGATCTCAAGCGAGGCGGCGTACGAGTTCACTACCTGATCTATCCACTTGTGCGGCTGGTGGCACTGAATTATTGCTTCGAGCATAGAAGAGGTTCCCGATACTGGTCACGGTTTAAGAAGTCTCCCTGTATGGTTCAGAGATGATATTCCGCGAGCCAGAATACGACTTTCTCTTCCTTCTCAAGATGCTTTCCAAGGGCAGATTGGAGAAATTGGAACAGATCCGTCAGGTCTGACAGGGATGCCTGGCCATTTCCACGACTTGCGCTCAGGCGACTGAGCCTCTCGAATGCCTGTAGTATTGAACGATGGTCCTGCATTAGTTCTTTTGTCGGGGTGCGCCCCTTGAGCACAGAGTTCAGCGGCTTGTAGACGGTCTCTTCTTCGTGCGCAAAGTGAACTCTCAGCCGGGCCCCCAACACATCAATCGATTCGCGCCTTCGCTGCGGATGCTGCTTCTTCTCATGGAGCAATCTCTGTACGCTGCCAAGATCTCGGACAATTGCCCTGTGTTCCTCCCGCAGCAACGCGATTTCCTCTCCCGAAGGCAACGTGGACAAAATCGCGCCACTTGGTAAATGCTTGACCCCTATACCTATCGGGGCGCGAGGGCGTCATCCCTCAGATTATAGGGCTAAGGCTTAACCAAATCGCGCCTCTGCTCGCTCGTAGCAAAATGGAAGTACTGAGATGCAATCGCAGAGCGATGTCGTCTGTTCAGGCGCTTGCTATAGTCCTGGTCCTCGTTGTAGGGATGGGTACAATCGTGTACCTGGATACTGCTCAGGGTTTGAATGATCAGGTGTCCAGTCTTCAGAGCGAGGTAAGCGCGCTGCAGACGCGAACTGTTGCAAGTCAGACCAGCTCGCAATCACAGGCTGCTCCGGACACGCAAGTGTTTCCAACGACGAGACACTTCAGCCTGATAGTGACAAACGCACCCATCACGGTTGCAACGAATGTCACCTATGATGCCTGGACATTCAATGGGACCGTCCCTGGGCCCACCATATGGGTGAACCAGGGGGACACGATAGTCTTCACGCTCATTAACCCAACCTCCATGGCTCATTCAATCGATTTCCACGCCGCCCAAGTCGACTGGTCAACAGATTACGCTACGGTTCCACCTGGAGGGTCCAAGACCTTCAACTTCACGGTGAACTACCCTGGGATCTTCATGTACCATTGCGGCACCGCCCCGGTCCTCGAGCACATTGCTAACGGCATGTTCGGCGCAATCATAGTCAATCCCCAGACTCCGCTTCCTCCGGCGACCGGTGGGGAGTACGTTCTCGTGGAGAACGAGTGGTACCTGAACTCACAACCAGGCGCTGACGGTCGTTACTCCGGCAATCTTACCAAGATGCTTGCCGCCACTCCGGACTATGTGACATTCAACGGCACTGCATTCCAGTTCCAGAAGTCCCCTCTCCCAGTCAAGCCTAACCAGCTGGTGAGGCTCTACATCCTCAACGTGGGCCCAAGCCTCTGGGAGGCGTTCCACGTGATTGGTGCACTCATGGACACGGTCTACATCGATGGAAATCCTGCGAACGTCGAGCACGGGCTGCAGACGCTCAACATTCCGCCCTCCGGAGGGGCGATTGTTGACATGTACTTCCCAGATGCTGGCGGGGAGAACCCGTTCGTCAACCATGCGTTCGCCTACGCTTCAATTGGCGCAGTCGGGATTTTCAAAGTGGGTGCCGTGAGTCAGGGTCCTGTCAGCGCCACGACTACTTCAGAGACTTCGAGTGCAGCAGCCACGGGCACCGTGAATGTGGGCATCAACTCAGGTTCGGCCCTTAACACGACATCGATCTACTTTAGTCCGACAACGATCACTGTAGTCATAGGGGTGAACAGCACCGTAGTCTGGACGAACTATGACAGCGCCGAACATACGGTTACAGCGACAGACAACAGCTTCAACTCAGGGTTCATACAGCCTGGACAGTCATTCTCCTACACCTTCACCACTCCTGGTACCTACGGTTACTATTGCACAATTCATCCGTGGATGAAAGGCACTGTCATAGTGAAGGCCGCGGGGTGAGCGGAACTGAAAGGCTCACCACGGCCAGTGGACCAAGATAGGCGCAAAGCGATACAGATGTTCCTCTTCGGTTCTGTTGGGCTTCTCGCAGCCGCAACTGGGATGTACGCCCTGTCGAAGCCCAGGTCGCCCCTGAATTCGGTGAGCGAGACCACTCTACCGAGTTCCCTGTCGACCTCTTCAGCAACCAGTGAGATGCTCGTTCAGCCTCTATCTACTGAAGTAAGTGTTCGTGTGGTCTACTTTGGGATGCCTCTTGCGGTAACCGGCGTGAAGAAGGAAATGGTGCAGTTGGAAAGCCCTGCCTTTCTATCAGGTCTCAAGAGCGCTCTTGCAGAGCTGCATCCAGATCTTAAGAGCATGCTTCCGTCCATGCTCTTCCTGGTCGACGGGGTGTCGGCTACGGGAAACGTTCAGTTAGAGAACAACGTCGAGGTGGATGTCTTGTCGCTCTCAACAGGGGGTTAACAGATTACAGGTCCTTCTGCCAGCCCGGGTACACGTTTTACCACTGCTACCTCGCCCTTCGATGATAGATACGGTCAGAATGAAGGCTGGCTGAGATGAATTCGAAGATGCCGGGCGGTATGGAACCGGGCCAGAAATCGAACCTCCCTTCCTTGGTTGAGTACCAGACAGGCTCTGTAGTAAGCCGTACAATCATCAACCGCAATTCAGGGACGGTGACGCTGTTCGCATTCGACGAGGGAGAGGGGCTGAGCGAGCACACTTCTCCCTACGACGCATTGGTTCACATTCTTGAAGGAGAGGCGCTAATCACAGTGGCAGGTGTTGGGAATGTAGTCAGAGAAGGAGAAGCCGTAATCTTACCAGCCGGGAAGCCTCATGCGCTCCGGGCGTCGAAGAGGTTCAAGATGGTACTTACTATGATAAAGCGGTGACGGAGGGCAGGGCGCGTCAGGGTATGGAGGGAGCTAGCTATCGGCCAAGGAATCTGGGCTTCGGGGAGTTGATTACAGTCTTGGTAAGCGAGCATGCGGCCATGCGAGCCGGACTTGAGAAGGCGAAGGAGGCCGCCTCCAGGCACGACTTCCGAGTAGTCGGCTTCGAATTGAGAAAGCTTGACCCTTTGTTCAGGCAGCATATCACAGATGAGGAATCTCAAGTCTTGAGGCTGCTCGTGGGGACAATAGGGAAGGAGCGGGCAGCCGAGGAGATCAGGGTATTTCAGCAACACCGGCCGATATTTGCCCTCATGCAGAAGGCCTCTGAACTGGCGACCCTTTCATCCGACGAACTAGAGGCCAAACAGGAAGAGCTGTCCGCCCTTTTCGAGGAGCACGCCTTGGCCGAGCAGGCCAGGGTGTTCCCCAAGGCGCTGTCGCTCGCCGGAGGGGGCTCGACAGAAGAGGTGCCCTTCCACGACAGGAAAATCTGAACTCATTGATTTCTGCTGGGTAGCCTCGAATCGAACTCACTTCCGTCCAGACTAGTCTTTATGCGCAAGGTGTCAAGCAACATTCTATGGCAAGAGCCCCGGGAAAAGAACAGCCTGGATCACCCCTATTTGGTAGACTGAGTCCATTCCGAGCTGTTCCAAAGCCTGCTGCAACCTGCTTTGAAATCAGACCGCCCAGGCACCGTTCAAGCAGGTTCCGGTGCAGGTAGCACGCGGTTCCAGATGGCTGGAGTCTAGCCCCTTTTTGTTAAACGGAGTTCATTCTGAGCTATTTTAAAAGTGCGGCCTCCGGGAAGCGTGCCCAATCGGGTTCTTCCTAGCCCATGGTAGCCCGGCTAGGATTCGCTCCAATGACGGGATGAGACGAGACTTCGGCTCGGTAGCAGGATCGAGCCCGATCAAGTGCACCCTCAATGAGGGCGAAAGTAGATTCCGAGCCATCGCCGATGAAGCAAAAAGGGAGCGGTCACCAGCTTGGGCAGGAATCATCTCATGAATCTTCGACTGATATTGGATCGTGGATTCCTTAGCAACATACGGCAAACCGTCCTCTTACAAACAGACATAAACTCGCTTTGCACCCGTGTGCTCTCGCTCACTTGAGTCCGGAAGCTGGAACCTCTGTCCGCCCCACTATCGTCGTGCATGGTGGAGTCGACACATCCATGAAGGGAGCCCAGGCAAGGATGGTCACAAAGGCGGGCAAGAAGGGGTTGGCCCGCCTGCTTGTGGGAGAATCGGCCCTTGGTGCAGCGGAAGCGGCTGTGAACGTAATGGAGGACTCGGGTGTTTTCGACGCCGGGAGTGGCTCGGTTCTTTGCTCGGATGGCAAGATAAGGATGCATGCATCGGTAATGGACGGCCGTGACCTTTCAGCAGGCGCCGTCATTCTGATTCGTGAGGTGAAGAACCCGGTCTCGGTCGCCAGGATGGTGATGGAGAAGACCGACCACGTAATACTTGGAGGAGACGGCGCCACCACATTTGCCCACGCCATGGGGTTCCCGAAATACACCAAGGTGCTCCGCAGTAGAGTGGAACAGTTCAAGAGGTTCAGGAGACAGTTTGAGGCTGGTGGCGCGACCGACTACTTTCTAGACTTGAAATACTACGAGAAAGCCAAGGAACTAAGGAAAAAGCACCCAGAGATATTCGGCGGAGACACTGTGGGGGCTGTTGCGACTGACAGGGATGGGAACGTGGCTGGCGCCACCTCCACCGGGGGGATGCTGCTCCAAATGCCAGGGCGTGTCGGAGACACAGGGGTAATCGGAAGTGGGTTGTACGCCCAGAATGAATCTGGGGCTGCCGCCGTGACAGGTTCCGGCGAGATAAGCATCCGATTCGGTGCCGCGAGGCAGGCCTGCTTTTACATGCAGGAAGGATTGAGGCCACAGAGCGCGGTCGAGAAAACCCTGCGTCTCATTACTCGCCAAATCGACGTTCCACTAGGAATCATCGCCGTCAACCCTAAGGGAGAAGCGGGGGTGGTATACAACACCAAAGGGATGGCCTATTCCCACCTCAACGCGAACGGCGCAGTGTTCCCTCCAACATCTCTTTAATCCAACAGTAACCATAGAACCTCCCTCTTCGTAAAGATTCAGTCTGAGGCCCGTCCCTTCGGGGAGTCTGATTCCTCTGGCCTCTAGTCGGACATGGTAAGTTTTCGCGGAGCAATCCCTAGGGCGGAATCACTAATAGCAATTGAAAGGAGCCAAGTTCCTAGACTGCATGAACTAGGAACCTCCAAACCGTTCTTGCCTACGGATGTAGTTCTCTGAATGTGGCGCCCCTTTCGATTAGTTCGACACCGCTGGCAGCCATGTAGGCTCTCATATCCGGCTCGTTCTTGTGTTCAATCTTTTCGGATATCCCAAGTTGTCGGTGTGGGCATGTTCGCCGATACGCAACCTTGCGTATGACACCAAAAGACACCAAAAAGCACCAGAGGGCACTTGGCTTCCCGCTCTTGCTGGGCGGATTGTGAGACTGTAACCTCTAACATGGGAAGCCGAAGGTGACTTCCATCACGAAACCGCCATCCATCAAGAACGTCGTCTTTCTTGAAGAGTAGCTTCTAGCATTGAGGATCTTGTGGTGGATTTCTTTTCAGGCCAAACGTGGAGATGAGCGGGGGTCGGATCCCGCTCACCCACTTGGAACTCGTTCGCTTGCTTCCAACTAAACGCCCGCTCCAATCAGGGCGAACCCGACATCAGACAGAATTATTCCCACAGAGACGTACGCTGTCTGCGGCGGTCCCTGAATGAGTGGCACTTGAGCAGCTTGTATTCCCCAGCCCAACAGACCGAAGCCCGCGATTGCAACGACGAGACCCAGAATCAACAGAATTACTCTCATTTGTTTCACCTCCGCGGGCAAGAGGGAAGACCAGCATCATATTCCCTCGTTGACGCCGATGTTTACTGCAACACATTCGGGTCAACAAGCCACAAAGGAGCGGGAATCCTGGAATCGTCACTAACTACTCTCCACCGAATCATTGTGTTCCTTTCGGCCAAATGTACGCATATCGTACAAC
>Ga0187772_10001260_pt1 | contig 11917 bp, 10 predicted proteins | sample 0116_SJ02_MP15_2_FD_133137 | JGI IMG/M metagenome (GOLD analysis project Ga0187772, IMG submission 133137) | Tropical peat soil microbial communities from peatlands in Department of Meta, Colombia - 0116_SJ02_MP15_20_MG | ecosystem: Environmental > Terrestrial > Soil > Wetlands > Peat | place... | reverse complement strand
TGCTATCCCTTCGAAAGGCAACAAAACCGAATACGAAATCGACGCCGTTCATCCCGAAGAGGACGTCCCCTGCAGCCACTCGATCTTTCCCCACTCCGGCAACCGTCCTTGCTGGTACATGGTTCGCCACGCCAACGACCCCATCTCCATGTAACCGCGCACGGCGAGCCTTCTGTTTTTTTTGATTCTTCCCTGTGGCGCTGCCCTTTATGCCAGCCCTCTTGTCGGAAGCTGTTAAGCATTCATTCTGCGGAGCCGCCTGCACTTCCGCGCTTGTCTGTGCCGGCGGCCCCGCTTTCCCCCGTTGACGGGCCACGGAAGCCCTTTCTGGCTCCGCCTGGTAGTCTGCGAAGCCGATCACCCTTAAATACGCATTCAGCCTGGTCTTTGGATTTAGCAATGCCAAAAAAAGTTTCCCCCTTGCCCACCAACTGCATCGAATCTCTGTTTGCCCGGCCCACCGTAGCTTGAACGAGAGGATCCTGGAGGTACCGATGACACGAAATGTAGCGGACATGATGTGGGAAATGTTGGAAAAGGCTGGCGTAAAGCGCTGTTACGGAATTGTTGGCGACGCCCTGAACCCCGTGATCGACGCCCTCCATCGAAACGGAAAGGTCGAGTTCATCCATGTCCGCCACGAGGAGTATGGCGTCTTTGCCGCGGTCGCCGATGCCTATTTCACCGGCCAGCCGGTCGCCGTTTGCGGCACAGCGGGAGCGGGCACAGCACACCTCTTCAATGGCCTGATGGATGCCCGCAAGGAGCATGCCCCGGTCATCGCCATTGCCGGTGACGTCGAAACGAAAATTATCGACACGGAAGCATTCGAAGAACTGAATCCCTATAAGCTTTTTGGCGCCGCTGCCGTCTACATCGGCCGCATCGTCAACCCGGAACAATCCAGAGCGGTCATTGGGACCGCTATCCTCACTTCCGTTATTGACAAGGGTCCCACCGTGATCTCCCTCCCCGGCGACGTGGCTTCCTCTGAAGCACCTTCCGATATGCGTCCAATCTCAATTCCAGTAAATCCTGTCATCCAACCGGCGGATGCCGATCTCCAAAAGCTCGCGCTCATGATCGAGCAGGCGGACCGCGTGGCCATTTTCGGCGGAGACGGCTGCCGGGATGCGCGTGACGAAGTGATTGTTCTCGCGGACAAGCTGAAAGCGCCGGTCGGCTATTCGTTCCGCGGCAAGCAGTGGCTGGAGCACGATAATCCCTTTGCCGTAGGCATGACCGGGCTCCTCGGATACGGAGGCGCTTACAAAGCTGTTCATGGCGCCAATCTTCTGCTGATGCTCGGGACCGATTTCCCCTTTTCAGAATTTTTGCCCAAGGGCAATGTGAAGAAAGTGCAGGTCGATCGCAACCCGAAGCACCTGGGCCGCCGCACTCCCGTCGACCTTGCGCTGGTCGGTGAGGTGAAGCCCACAATTGCTGCCTTGCTGTCGATGGTAAACAAGAGGGACGACACGAGTTTTCTCGATGACCATCTCTCGGATACGCGCGAGTTTGAGGAACTCCTGAATCACTACGTCGAAAAAGGTCCCGGCATCAAGCCCATTCGTCCCGAGTTTCTTGCCTCGACCCTCAGCTCTCTTGCTTCTCCAGATGCCATGTTTTTCGCGGATACAGGTACGGCCTGCATCTGGTTGGCGCGCCACATCAAGGGCGGAAGGAACCGCAGGCTCTTCGGTTCATTTTCGTGGGGATCGATGGCCAACGCCTCGCCCAATGCCTTCGGTGCGCAACTCGCGTATCCGGGCCGGCAAACCATAGCTCTCAGCGGCGATGGTGGGTTCACTATGCTTGCCCTGGGCGATCTGCTCACCCAGGTGCAGCGCAAGGCCCGCGTGGTTCAGATCATCCTCAACAACGAATCACTCGACTTCGTCAACATCGAGCAACAAGAGGCGGGGCTCGTTCCGTTCGGTGTGAGCTTCAAGAATCCCAATTTCGCTAAAGTCGCGGAAGCTATGGGTGCGAAGGGCATTCGTCTCGAAGAGCCCACCGACGTGAAGGACGCGCTTGCCGAAGCCCTTGCATGGGAGAGCGGCCCCGTCGTGGTGGACGCCGTCGTCGATCCGTTCGCTCTTTCCTTGCCGTCGCACGTGCCATTTCACACGGCAAAGAGTTACACGCTCAGCCTCGCCAAGCAGGTGCTGTCTGGAGAAATGGATACGGTCATCAAGACCATCGAGCGCAACGTTCGCCTCGTCTGATCTTTCTCCCATCTCTTCGTTCTGCCATGTAGCGCTGGCTTTTATGCCCGCACGTTCGTCCTGCCTACCACGCAAAAATGGCCCGCCTCGGAAGGCGGTCGCTACAAAACCTTAGGCACCTTGGGGTTCGGCACCTTTGCCGCCGCTCTTGCGGTGTAAGCCCGCGACCTAATTGAACCGCCTACGTTGCCCCCAACAAAATCTTCGGCCCCGTCGGCTGCGCCATCCCGCCGACCGGCTCAATCGTCACGGCAAACGCTTTCGCCTGCGTATTCGCCGGCACTTCTCCGGTCCACATCCTGCCCCAGGCATGTCCGCCGGGCCCCAGCAATCCCGCACTGATCGGCGCTCCACTCTCTGGCACCAGCCACATCTGATAGCTCTTGTCCGGCGGCAATTTCGGCAGGTCCGCTGCATACAACACGACTCCCGCCTTCGCATTGAATTTCACCACGCCGTTCGCGTTCGCCGCATCGCCCATTCTCGCCAGTTTCACCGTTACCGTATCCGGCGCGGCCAATACGCCAACCAGTTTCTCAATCTCTTCCCGGTCGTGAATCAGGGCCTCTGCTTCCTTGTGTTCCCTGTCCAACTCCGCAGCGATTCTCCGGTTCTGCCAGGACAGGAGAAAACTCACCAGTGTCAATACCACAGCGGCGGGCACGAGAACCCAGGTCAACAAACTACTCTTCGCCTCCGGCTTTCGCCTGGCCTGACCGCCACCCCTCTCTTCGGTTTTCGCCGGCCACGCATATCTTTCTTCGGCTTCCCGGTTCGCCCGAATACGCGCCATCAGTTCCGCTTTTATTGTTCCTGCCGGCCTGTCCTGCTTGGCCGCAAACGCCAGCAATGCGGCGTGTCCGCGTGCCTCCGCCAGCTTCATGGCACACTCGCCGCAGCCAGAGACGTGTGCCTGCAGCGCCGCGGCCTCCGCTTCCGGCAGCGCGCCCAGAGCGAACAGCTCCAGTTCTGCCACGCGAATGTGCTCTCCGTTGCTCAACGCAACACCTTCTTCAACGCCTCCATCGCGCTCCGAATTCTTGTCTTCACCGTACCCAACGGCTGTCCGGTCTTCTCTGCAATTTCCGTGTGAGACATCCCTTCGAAATAAGCACACTCCAGAGCTTCCCGCTGGTTTTCCGGCAGGCTTCCCATCACCGCACGCACTTTGTCCAGGACGAGATTCTGCGCCGCGTGCGATTCCACGTCGAAGCCTAGCGTCACTCCCTTTTCGTCCAGTTCTTCGCTAACTGTGTTGTTCCGCCGCAGCTTCGAAATCGCACGGTTGCGCGCGGCTACCAGCAGCCAACCCGCCAGCGATCCTCTGGCCGGATCAAACCGTTGCGATGTCCGCCATATCTGATAGAAAAGATCCTGCAAAATCTCTTCCGCCGCCCCTGCGTCTCGCAAGATGCGTTTCGCTTCGGAAAACACCAGTCCACTGTAACGGTCGTACAGCGCGGACAGGGCTTCCTCGTCCTTCTGCCCTATCCGCACCATCAACGTCCAATCGGTTGTCGCTTCGCCCGTTGCGCCCTGCGGACTCATGCCACCTCGGTTCGCTCACAATTTCCCACTCATAGTACGCCATCTCCGCGGCTTTTGGATTTTGCGATGAATCCCTGTTTGTCCTTCTTCCGTTCTCCCGGTCTTAACTCCGTCCGATCACCCCAAGTTGTAACCTTCCCGTCATCCTGACTTGTTCTTCTTCACCCTCCGCTGCGAAAATAACTTCATGTCCATTCCGCAATGGCTTACCTGGGCTCGCCGCCTTCAAGCCATCTCCCAGACCGGTCTTACCTACTGCAAAGACAAATTCGATATCCACCGTTACGAGGAAATCCGCGAAATCGCCGCGGAAATGATGGCCGCTGGCGCAACTCTCGAAAACGCGGAGCGCTTGAAGAATCTCTTTGCCCAACAATCCGGTTACGCCACACCCAAAACGGATGTGCGCGTCGCCGTATTCCAGGACGGCCGCATCCTGCTCGTACGCGAACTCGAGGACGGCTGCTGGACTCTCCCCGGTGGTTGGGCCGACGTCGGCGAGCCTCCCTCCGTGGCTGCCGTCCGCGAAACCCGCGAAGAATCCGGCTACGAAGTCCGCATCACCAAACTCGCCGCCGTCTTCGACCGCAACCTTCACGGTCATCCTCCCTATGTTTTCCACGCCTATAAGCTTTTCTTCCTAGCCGAACTCACAGGGGGCACCCCGCAAAACAGCCATGAAACCTCCGATGCCCAATTCTTCGCCGAAGACCGTCTGCCGCCGCTCTCCACCCTCCGCGTCACTCCCTCCCAAATCGCTCACCTCTTCCATCACTTCCGCCACCCCGAGCTCCCTACCTCCTTCGACTAACCCTTCCCTCTTTTTTCGAATCGTGGGCTCGTCTTCGCTCCCAAAATCTCCTAACCTACACCTGCGTCACCGAAACCAATTTTCGTGAGGCCTCTTGCCCCGTTCCTTCGATGTTCTGATCCTGGGTGCCGGCGCCGCCGGGCTGTTCTGCGCCGTCGAAGCCGGCAAACGCGGACGCCGCGTTGCCGTCTTCGAACATGCAGACCGCGTCGGAAAGAAAATCCTCATTTCCGGCGGAGGCCGTTGCAATTTCACCAACCTCTACACCACCCCCGAAAATTTCCTTTCCTCGAGCCCTCATTTCGCCAAGTCCGCTCTGGCTCGCTACACGCCAGGCGATTTTCTCGCGCTCGTCAAAAGACACCACATTGCCTACCACGAAAAAACGCTCGGCCAGCTCTTCTGCGATCGCTCCGCCACCGATATCACCACCCTCCTCGAGTCCGAATGCCAAGCCGCCGGGGTTCAAATTTTTCTCAACACGCGCATCACCGAAGTGAGCCGCTCCACCGAATTTCTTCTCCGCTCCGATTCCGCTGAGTTCCGTTCGCCGATTCTCATTGTTGCCACAGGAGGCCTCTCCATCCCCAAAATGGGCGCCACTTCATTCGGCTACGACCTCGCCCGCCAGTTCGGCCACAAAATCATCCCCACGCGCCCCGCCCTCGTTCCTTTGGTTTTCAACCGTTCCGATCATCGGCGTTATTCCGAACTCGCGGGCGTTTCCACGGAGGTTATTGCCTCCTCTGGAAAATATTCTTTCCACGAAAAAATGCTCTTCACGCATCGAGGCCTCAGCGGCCCTGCCATCCTCCAGGTCTCTTCCTACTGGAAGGAGGGCCAGCCCATCCATCTCGATCTCGCACCCTCGCGCGACGCCACCGCCTCGCTCCGTGCCTCGGCCCGCAGAGACCTCGGCACTGCCCGCAAAACCCTCCAGGAATTTCTTCCCAATCGCCTCGCCTCGCGCTGGCTCGAATTCCACGCCCCATCGAATTACGCCAATCCCTCTCTCGCGAATCTGGAAAGAGAGCTGCACAATTGGAGCGTCATTCCGGCAGACACGGAAGGCTACGAAAAAGCCGAAGTCACTGCGGGCGGCGTCGATACTCGCGAACTCTCCAGCAAATCCATGGAGTCGCGTCTTGTCCCCGGCCTTTTCTTCATCGGGGAAGTCGTCGATGTCACCGGCCATCTCGGCGGCTTCAATTTCCAATGGGCTTGGGCCTCTGCCGCCGCCGCTGCCCGTTCCCTCTAACCCAGTTGATCGCATCCACGAAGCAAAGAAAGACGCGAGTCGTTGTTAACTCTACAGCTAATACCTTTGTATGTATACCAGTACCGCAGTTCCATTCCCACCGCCCGTTCCCGGTGTCATTCTCAAAGTTCCTGGTCAGAGAAAAAAGCAAGCAGCACCCGAGGACTCCGCCCCGAATGCCAAGAGTGCTCGTCAACCTTCGTTTAAGGACCAAATTCCTCCTCTCCATGGTCCTTGTCATCACTGGCCTTACCTGGGTCGTCCTTCTTGTGCTGCGCAATACCGTACAGGAGCGCGCGCAGCAAGAGCTGGCCATGAGCGCTCACAACTCCGTCGTGATGTTCGAGGTCCTTCAGCACCAGCGACGGGCGCTGATGTCCCGCAAGGCCGACCTTCTCGCCACTTCCGCTTTCCTCTCCGATGACGACGCCAGCTCCTTCGCCGATTCTGCCAACAATCCCTTTGACGCCTCAGGCACCGACCTCATGGCTCTGGCCGACTCTTCTGGCAAGGTAGTTTCCCTCCACGCTCATTCCGGCTTCTCGGCTCAATCCGTGGAAGACCTGCTACGTGGATCTCTCGCTCGAAAACAGGCCTCCGACTGGTGGTTTCACCAGGGCCGTCTTTATCAGGTCGAACTTCAGTCCATTCGTCCACCCCGCACAAAAGCGAATCTCCAGTCCGCCACAGTCGTCGTAGGCCAAGAACTCGATGAGCGCGCCGTCCACGATCTCGGTCACCTTCTCTCCAGCGAAGTGGCTGTCTGTTACGGTGGCCGCGTCATTGTCAGCACCCTTGACCCTTACCGCGAAGGCCAGTCTTCCTCTACATTGTGCGATAGCTCGCCGTCCGATCAGATTCTCCTCGGCAGTGAACGCTATTTTGCCAGTTCCGTCGAATTGACTCCTGGTCTTACCCGTGGCGCCAGTCTGATGGTCTTTCGCTCCGATGCGGACACCATGACTTTCCTCCAGCACCTCAATCGCCTTCTCCTGCGTGTCGGCTTTCTTGCCGTGCTCGCCGGAGCGTTCCTGGCCTTCTTGATCTCCAGCACCATCACCAAGCCGCTCACTTCCCTCGTCCATGGTGTGCACGCTCTTGAGCGTGGCGACTACGACTATCGTCTGCAGATTAATGGCGGCGGCGAAGTGGCCGAGGTCACTCACGCCTTTGACCTCATGCGCCGCACGTTGCAGCGCAATGAAAGCGAGCGCCAACAGCTGGAAGACCAGCTTCGCCAATCGCAAAAGATGGAAGCCCTCGGGCGCTTGGCCGGAGGTGTCGCTCACGACTTCAACAATCTCCTCACCATCATCAAGGGACACAGCGAACTCCTTCTCGACCGCCTCAACGTCTCCGATGTCTCGTACAAAAGCGGCGAACAGATCCACAAAGCCGCCGACCGCGCTTCTGCCCTCACGCGTCAATTGCTGGTCTTCAGCCGTCGCCAGATCCTTCAGTCAAAAGTGCTCGACCTGAACACCCTCATCACGGAAACCGACAAACTGCTCCGCCGCCTCATTCGCGAAGACGTCGAATATGTTTTCCTTCCGGCACCGGATCTGAAAAACGTCAAGGCCGACCCCGGCCAGATCGAACAGGTCCTGATGAACTTGACCGTCAACGCCTGCGACGCCATGCCTCAGGGCGGCAAATTCATCATCGAAACCCGGAATGTCATCGTGGACGAAGCCTATGCGCAAACCCGTCCCGGCTTGGGTATCGGCGCTTACGTTTTGCTCTCCGCCGCGGACAACGGTCACGGCATGGACTCCAAAACGAAAGCCCGCATCTTCGAGCCGTTTTTCACTACCAAAGAAGTAGGCCGCGGCACCGGCCTCGGGCTCTCTACCGTCTACGGCATCGTCCAGCAGAGCGGCGGTTTCATCTGGGTGGAATCCGCTCCGGGGAAGGGAAGTTGTTTTGAAGTCTATCTCCCGCAGGTGCGGGAGCACGCCGAGCCCATCGCGGATCCAAAGACCTTTCTGCCAAGCGCTCCCGAAGCTCTCACAGTTCTCGTAGTCGAAGACGATGCCGCCGTCCGCGAACTCGCCAGTCGTTTTCTGGACACCGCCGGTTTCCGCGTTCTCGCCGCCCACGACGGCGTCGAAGCGCTGCGCATCGCCAAACAATACGGCCCGTCCATCGGCGCTCTGCTCACCGATGTCGTCATGCCCAGAATGCGCGGCACCGAACTCGCCGCGCGCCTCACTGATCTTCTCCCCGATCTCAAGGTCATTTTCATGTCCGGCTATCTCGAGCAGATGGAACAGGACGACAAACTCCTCCACGATGGCCTTTTCCTCGAAAAACCCTTCAGCCGCGAATCGCTCCTCCGCACCGTCAACGAAGCCTTCCGTTCCGCCAGCCTCGCCCACCTCAAACGCTGATTCCTGTTCCCTTTACGCTCTGTTAATGCTGGCGAGCAAGTAACCGGTAGTAATCTTGACGCCCGTAATCCCGCGTCCAACAGTAGTACCTATGCGACGGAAAATCGGCCCTCCTTCTCCACTCTTCAGACCCAACCGCTTCCGCGGCGGCTTCTGCACCCAAGCTTCATCTATCCCCAATACCAATAGTCTGTGACCCTTTGGAGTGCGCCGGCTTGCCGCCGTTCTTGCGGATGAGACAACGTCACAAACTCTCCAACCGTCAGCGGGGTGGTTTGCCCTTGTAGTTGCTGGCCTTAAAACCCGTGCTTTTTCCTCTGTACTTAACCCCCCGCTCGCGCGTGTGCGCTCTTGAATTCTCGCCCCTGCCCGCTCCTATCTCCTCAGCGCCCTCAGAATCGCCCGTCTCCCCGCCTCTCGGTCGCCCGTAATCAAATACGCCAGCACGGCCCCCTGAAAGAGCTGCAGAACCTCCTCCACCGCCGCCTGATCCGGCAAAAACTTCATCAGCAATTCCACCCATAGTTGCTGTTGTTCCGCATAAAACGCTCTCGCCCGTTTCGAACCGTTCCACGCTCGTCGCGAAAGGTCCATCACCAGCAGCAACACACCCTTTGATTCCGGGGCCGTCGACTGCTCCCACAGAGCCATTAGGACAGCTTCCGGCGTCGCTCCAGGTGGAAAGGCAGTCGGCGAGAACTGAGCCCGCAGCCGCTCCTCCAGACGGCTCATGGCCCTCTCCTCGATGTTTTCGCGACCACCGAAATAGTGCACTAGCATGCGTTTGCTGCTCCCGACCTTCTTCGCCAATTCGTCGAGGCTGAGGTCCAGCGTGCCAGCTTCCACAAACGCCCTCAGGGATCGATCCAGCAACTGGTCCAATACCGCCTTCTTATGCCGTACCACCTTGCCCCCAAATGTACCTCATGGTACATTACCATATGTACCGCCCGGTACATTCTAGCACTTAAGGAGACTCCATGAGCTTTCAAGAGAGTGCCTATCTTTTCTTCCTCGGTCTCGCCATCTGGATTCTCGGCACCATCTATTACGCCTACCAAGGTCCCCGTGTGCTAGAGACCACCGAACTGCGCTACTGGATCAGCTTCGCTCTTTCTCCCGTGGTTTCTGCGGCATTGTGCGTCGCCATCCTGCGCTGGCGCCAGATCCCTCCCCCGCATTGGGCCTCGGGCATGCTCCTGCTCGCGATCCCCGGAATGATCGGTGAAGCCGTCGTTCTTTCGCATTTGGGAACGTTCATGCCTAGGCTGCAGGCCACGTCCGGAGGAAGGTACGGCGCGTTTCTGTTCGCCACCTACGCGTTGGTTCTCGGCCTTGCCGAGGTGGTCACGCTACGATCGACGCCCTAGTCTTGTCGTCAGCGACGCGTGTCTCACTGACCGTGTGTCCGGCCTTGTTCAGCACGCTTAAACGGCGATACCGGCTCGGAACTGATTCGCCGAAGCACTAATGTGCTTCCCTTCTCCAGAATGAGCCTCACTTCATTGGGACTGATCCACTGAACGACGGCCGGCGCAATCTCTTGATTCGCGAGGACGAAATGCAACGACCAGGAAGAAGCATCCTTCTTATCGATGGTGTACTTTCCCTCCGATTCCACCTGGTACAGTACGCCTCTCTGAAACTCGCTCTTTCCAAAGAAAATTCTCTGCGGGTAGAGCTCCAGCAGGGATTCGTCAGACCATTCCTTTTCCCCCAGAATCGCCCACGTCCCTTGCAAGCCCGTGGACGGAATCTGCGCCTCGATCTTCGCCGCTGCGTCCCGGTCAAGCTGCTCTTTCCTGGCTGTCGCCTGGATTCGCCGCGCTGCATCGGCGGAATCCCCAAAAAGCGAAAACCGCAGCGGTGCGGTTAAGGTCAGACAATGAATTGCTCCCTGAGACTTCGCTGCTTCCGTCGCTTCAATCGTCACAATCTCGCTCTTTGGTCCAAACGCTTCCTGAATCTTCTTTAGTGCCGCGGTCTGCACATCCGTCTCGTAGCCCTTATAGGAGGGAACAAGTACTTCTCGCGCCCCATCGGTTCCTGTCCGCACTAGCGCATTCAGCACGCTCGGATAGTAAGTGTGTCCATTCGCGGGGATTCTCGGAAACGGTGAAGGCACCGGCTCGACGTCGAATCCCAGATTCCTCAGCCGCTCTGTATTCCGTTGCATGGCGAGCTCCGCCCTTAGCGCCAGGTCGCGTTCGGCATCGCTCAGTTGGGCCCAATACTCCGCCGCGAAAGGACTATCCAGGTCGTACGACGCCAGCAGGATCCGTTTGCTGCCCACGGGCAAGGCGAACATGTCGATGTGTTCGATGACTCCGCCGGGCAAAGCATCAAGGTAGATCACCCGCTTGCACCCCCCCACCTTCTCCAGATCCTCATCCACTTTGAGGCTCAACTCCTTATTTCGAGAGAGCAGCACCCTAGTCGTCAGGCATTGGCCGTCTTCCAGCCGGAAGAGATTCCCGCCGTCCAGGGCCACTTCCGAATTCTTGTAGCCAAAATCGGGATTTGCCAGTACTGCGTCCGCTATGTCATAAGCCGAATTCTCGTCGTTGGTGCGTTGAGGCGAAGCTTCCTTCAGAATCTCGGAGTACTCCCGCAGAAGATAAAGTTTATCGTCGATGGTGGAACCCACCGCTTTCCGTGCTTCAGGCGGCGAGTCTTGTGTCAGCACGTTTGGTTGATCTTGTTCCTGCTTGGCTTCCAGAAGCCGCAGCCGCGCCGTCTCCAGTTCTTCGAACTTCTCCCTCTTGGCCTCTTCGGCTCGAATATCGAAATATCTCCAGTGAACGACGTTCGCCGAATCCCCCGCCACCTCGATCTGCGGCCCGAAATCCCGGATCCATACGCCGTCGTGAGCCACAACCTTGACCCGCAACCGGTCGCTTCTTAGCAGTTCACAGATTTGAAATTCCCGGCACCTCTCATTTACCGCGCTCTTCGTGGCCTCGTCGGGAGCCAGCAGCAGCACGGGCCCGAATTTGGCCGTCTCCCGGACGATATTCATCTGAATCCCAAGGAGCCGCTGTTCCACTCCCTTTGTCGCGAGTGAATCGCTAGTCAGCCCTTCTCTTACGTGTCGCTGCAGCTCTGCGCGAGGATTCATCGCTTCGAGCGACAAGACCACAACATCGTTCGCCCTGTATTCTGTTGGAGTTGGCACGGTTTGAGTTCGTGAGCTGGGGCAGGAAAGAAGGAAGAACAGAAGAGCGAAAGAGAAAACGGTCAGTCTGGCGCGATCGCTTGTCTGCATTTGTAGCGGCGGGTCCTCAGCCTGCTCTGGCGAAGGAGGGGCTTGTCCTGAGCCTTGAAAGACATGTCCTGACGCGCGAACGGATCCGTGCTTTGCTCCTCGGTGGTCAGGCACACTAGTACCCCCTCGCTCTTATTTCCATTCTCGCAGAAAAAGGTTCCCCGGCGGAGCTCCTGGTCCCTACTTTCCCGCGCGCGTGGCATTTTCCCTCGCTCCTTTCCCCGGCCTGGTAGTAGAATGCTGCCAAACAACTCCATGACGAACCCGAAGAAGAAACAACCATGTAGATGCACACACGGTAAATCGATCCACCGTGTGGAGCGCGACAAGAAGGGCAACCTCCGCCACCCTTGCTATTTTCCCAATTGCAAGTGTACGGACTACAAGCCGACGGGGAAATAGCCTTCGAAGGCGGCC
>Ga0187772_10001257_pt1 | contig 11919 bp, 17 predicted proteins | sample 0116_SJ02_MP15_2_FD_133137 | JGI IMG/M metagenome (GOLD analysis project Ga0187772, IMG submission 133137) | Tropical peat soil microbial communities from peatlands in Department of Meta, Colombia - 0116_SJ02_MP15_20_MG | ecosystem: Environmental > Terrestrial > Soil > Wetlands > Peat | place... | reverse complement strand
TTTTCAATAGCTTTTAACGCCAATCCAATTTTACAGGATGCATCAGACGTCATAATCACAGAAAAAGACCTCAGGTTGATCCTTCCTATTTTAAAAGGAGGAAAAATATGCTAAAAGATTTACAGGAAAAGAAGGCGTTGCTAAAGAAGGATGCTGAAGCTTCGAAACTCGAAAGGAACCGGCTCAACTCAGAAGCAAGCCAGTTTGCCGCGAAAAGAGATGAACTAAACACAAAGACTAGGGCGCTTATTGATCAAGCACAGCAATATAAAGACAAGCGCGACGAATACAACATACTTGTTTCAGAAAACAAGGAGAGACGCGATAAGCTCAACGAAAAAGCTAATAATTTGCTCGCGAAAACGGATCAAATAAAAAAGCGATACAAAGTAGCGGGAGGACTTTCATTAAGTGAGCTTAAACGTGAGATAAACCACCTTGAATTCAGACAACAGACTGAGGTGCTTAGTACCGAAAAAGAGCGTGATCTTGTCGACCGGATAGCCCATTTGTGGGAGCAGTACAGACAAAAAAAAGTGGAACTTGAAAACAACACTGAGCTTAAAGAGATGCTTGACAAGGCTAAGCAACTGAGAGACGAGGCTAGTGAACATCATAAGCAAGTGACTATAAATGCGGAGCTCGCTCAGGAGTACCATGACAATATGCTCGCGAGCTTTAAAGAGGCCGATAAGATGCGAGCTGAAGCAGATGCATCACACAAGGATTTTGTGCAGGCGCAAGAAATGGCGGACGAACAGCACCACAAGTACATAAAGATGCAGAAAGAGCTTAGGGATTACGACAAAGTCATATTTAGCCTTTATAAGAAGTCAAAAGAGACTCGCGAGTCCCGTGAAAAGGTTGAGGTGCTTAAACGCGCTGAAGAGGTCTATGCCATGTTCAAAGAGGGACAAAAATTAGAAACAGATGATCTTTTGTTACTTCAGCGATCGGGACTACTATAGCAAATTTAATGTAATCCTCTTATCAATATACGTTAGCAATGATATTGGTCATATGTGTAGATCGTGATGATGATCTCGGCTCAAAAGCCAGCATTCAAGGGCCAGTTATCGGCAGAACAGACAACATAAACGCTGCTATTAAATTAGGGCTCGCCGACCCAGAAGACTCTGATTCCAATACGATCTTCGAAGGCGTCCGAATTTACGATGATCTTAAATCGCACGGGAACGATGTCGAAATCGCCTCTATTTCAGGTAGCCCGGATATAGGGTTGAAATCTGATCAAAACTTGTCGGATCAGCTCGACTCGGTTCTCGAAAAAGTCGGCGCTGCAAATGCGATCGTAGTAACGGACGGCGCCGAAGATGAATATGTACTTCCTATAATACAATCACGTTTACACGTTAATAGCGTCAGACGGGTCGTAATTAAACAATCAGAGAGTCTTGAAAGCACATATTACATAATTAAAAAGCTATTTGATGACCCGAAAATTGCAAACACCTTCTTTATACCGATAGGGCTCACCCTAATACTATACGCTATATTTTCGTTTGCTCAACATCCTGAAGGAGCTATTATAGTCATAAGCGCATTCATAGGTATTTATCTCCTAGTCAGGGGGCTCGGCTTTGATGACGTTCTTGAAAGCATCTTTCAGAGCGTAAAGTCATCGTTCTACGGTGGGAATATATCGTTTATCACGTATGTAGTTGCTATTGCGCTTGGCATTATTGGTTCAGCCCAGGGGATCATAACAGCTGTCAGTATTGACATTTTGAACTATGGTGGAGTGTTAACCGCTGCAGTTTACATAAACACGTCAATCTGGTGGTATGTCGCCGCCGGAATAATTGCTAGCTTCGGGCGTATTTTAGATGCGTATCTCGGAGAAGCAAAACGTGTGTCGAGATTTTGGGAATTTCCATTTTTCTTTTTTGCGACCGGTTTAGTATTATGGAGCTCAAGCATATTGATACTCGCACTCGGTGGTAAACCAGTACCAGTCCTTGGTCCTGCTGACATTCTCATCATCAAGATGTCAAGAAGTGTTGAAATTGTGACGAGCTTTCAGCTTTTGATGTTTTCTGTGGCAGGAGCAATTATCATTGCGCTGACCGGAATTGCCATATCATCGTTAATAAAAAGAGGGCAAAGCGACCTACAAGTAGATGCTTAGATGACGTTAATCGTCCAAGAGATAAATGATCGTCCTATCGTCGTCTCAAAGTGCGATTTTTAGGCTGCAAATGATACTAACACAACGTTAACAGTGTAAGTCGTCAACACCTTCTAACTCCTTATAAATGCTGATAATGTCGCCCAATATCGCACTTGCTGTCTCTATAGAACCGGCCCCCTTTCCCGTGACGGTGATCTCTCCAGCATTATCCGTCATAATCGATGCCGCGTTCAAAGTGCCACCTACCGAGAGCGGGTGCCCTGCCGGAACCATCATGGGCGAGACTTTAAGTCCCTTTACATCACCTATCAGCTTAACAGAGTAACTTCTTTCTTTTGCAAGCCTAAGAGCATCAGCGGTTATTTTTACGATTCCGGTGATGTCAACATCATCTAAGGTCACGTTTTGCTTAAATACTGAATTAGCTAGTATAACGACTTTAGAAGCTGTATCTATGCCCATTACGTCATAGGTAGGATCTGCCTCAGCTATGCCCATGTCCTGTGCTTCCGATAATACATGATTATAATCTAACCCCTCTTCTGTCATCCTTGTAAGTATGTAATTACACGTCCCATTGAATACTCCCACGATGTTACGCACTTTCGAACCTGTCAGGGCCTCTTGTACAAGGTTTATCATTGGCATAGCTCCGCCTACCGTTGCCTCATATCGAAGCATTACCTTATAATTACTTGCAAGCTGCATAAGCTCGTTGAATCTTTTGACAAGGGGTCCTTTATTCGAGGTAACGACGTTGCGACCGTGCTTTAATGCCTCCCGAATGTGCATTAAACCAGGCTCCCCATCGATTATATTCGTAGGAGTTACCTCTACCGTTATGTCGTGATCGACTTTCATAATAACATCTATAGCGCTTAAGTTGGAATTTGAAATTGGAAGCCCCACTCGCTTTCTGTTAAGAACCTCTTCTATGTCAGGAGTTATCGCAACGCCTTTTGAATCAGCTATAGCTGTAACCTCTATAAAGGGGATATCTTTTACAACTGCAGCAACCCCCTGGCCAACAGCGCCAAAGCCAATTATAGAAATTTTCACGCGTTTTCCATATTTGTGCATTTATCGACCACCGGCTCCAAGTCTGTCGCCTATCGGCTCGATCATCAGCAAATCTTTTTTCTCTGTCACTTCTCTTAGTATTTCAACTGCCTCTTTCAATTCCCGAGTTCCTGTTGCACTTACCGTAATCACAGCAGATGATGGCCCGTCAATTTCAGGCATTGCAAGCGATAAATCCTGGACTTCTGCGTAACCAGTATGATCTATGCGATCGATTGTATCGGTCAAATCAGTGTGTATTATATGTCCTATTAGCAATATGCTCACGGTCTCACGAAGCCTCATTTTTCCCATACGCACGATTGTTACGTCACTTTTTTCAAGCTTTGCTCGAAGATCGTCAAGCTTTTTTTCTGCCATCTCAAAAACGACGAAGACCGGAATCGTATTTCTAAAGGTTTTTTCATCGTGGTGATGAATGACGCTCATGATATTGCCGCCCAGATCCGATATAGGGGTCAAGACGTGGACGAGCTGCCCCGGTGAGTCTTTTAGCTCTAAGTCCATAGAAATTCTCATTTTCTCACTCCAGACCTTGCATTATATTAATATGGCTAAACTAATAATCCTTTTCAATAGATAGAAATGTCTGACTATGAAAACCTGATGAAGATAATTAAGCAGCGCCGTTCGATAAGAGCGTACCGAGAGGATGACTTAAGCCGTGAAGATTTAAATAAGCTACTTGAAGCAGCGCGACTCGCGCCGTCAGCCGGAAACCTTCAAGCACGAGAGTTCATTGTCGTTAAAGATGCGAACATGAAACGCCAGCTTTCTGAGGCCGCGCTCGGGCAGTTCTTTATGACAAAGGCCCCGATCGTGCTTGTTGGGTGTGCGAACATTGGTCGTTCGCGTAGAAACTACGGTGACAGAGGCGAGCTGTATGCAGTTCAAGATGTTACCATAGCAGCAGCTTATATTCAACTTGCGGCAGAGAGTATCGGGCTTTCCACGTGCTGGATTGGAGCTTTTTACGAGGAGAAAGTGAGAAAATTATTAGAACTGCCGCTTGACATACGGGCTGTTTTAATGCTCCCGGTCGGATATCCAGACGAGGTACCGAGTCAAACAATCAGAATGGATATCAAGCGGTTTACTCATGAAGAGCGGTGGAGCTAAGTTATCGACCAGAATTAACAACTATAGCTAAACATATCGTGGTCAGAAATGTGAATGTTCTTTAACTTATAGAATTTTTGATATTGATCCGATAAAGATAAGATACTGGTATCATGAATGAAGTAATAGCAGATGCATGTTCGGAGATTATCAACGGAATTTTAGTAGGCGCTATTACACGGGAGAACCTACAAAATATAAAGATCGAGATATCAAAGCGTTTCGGATTGTCCCTCCTCTTAAGCAATTCTCAAATTTATAACGCAGCAGATCCACAAAAGCGAAAGCTGCTCCAAGAAGTCCTTCAGAGGAAACCAGTGAGGACTGCCTCAGGAGTGGCTGTAATTGCAGTTATGACCTCGCCACACCCATGCCCGCACGGGCGGTGTGTCCCTTGTCCGGGTGGGCCATCTTTCGACACTCCTCAAAGCTACACAGGACTTGAACCAGCTGCGAAGAGAGGCATACAACATGAATACGACCCATATAAACAAGTAAGAGCACGACTTGATCAATTGCAACAGACAGGACATCCAATAGATAAAGCAGAGTTAATAGTGATGGGTGGCACTTTCACTGCGAGAAAATTTGAATACCAACGGTGGTTCATACTGCGATGTCTGGAAGCTATGAATGATTTTCCAAACGGATGTACGCCTCGATTTCGGGTTTTGGAGGACGTACTCAAGCAAAATGAATCAGCTAAAATAAGAAATGTGGGGATAACATTTGAGACGCGCCCCGATTTTTCTCAGATTTGCCACGTAGATCGAATGCTTACGCTTGGTGGTACTAAAGTTGAGCTCGGCGTTCAGAGCATTGACGATTCAGTTCTTCAAGAGATAAATAGGGGTCATACTGTCGCTGCCTCAATAAACGCAAATAGAGTTTGTAGAGATAGTGGTCTGAAAGTCGGGTTTCACATTATGCCCGGACTGCCTGGCTCGGACCTTGATTCGGACCTAAAAATGTTTAAAGCTTTATTTAGAAAAGAACGATTCCGCCCTGATTATCTTAAGATCTACCTCACGCTCGTTACTGAGGGGACGAAGTTACACGAGCTATGGGCAACGGGGAAGTATAACCAGATTGAACTAAAAGATGGGATCGAGTTGGTTGCCAACGTGAAAAGACTGCTGCCGAAATGGGTCAGGCTACAAAGAGTTCAGAGAGATATACCGGCATGCAAGATCATATCCGGAGTTACAAAAGGAAATTTACGTCAACTTGCGCGCGAACGGCTTGCTGAACTAGGTGGCAGCTGCCAGTGCATTCGTTGTAGAGAGATTGGACTTAAGTACATAACAGAAGTAGACAAGACAGAGCTGAACATGTCAAAATACCGCGCTAGCGGCGGAGTTGAGTACTTCATATCATACGACGGTATAAAAGACGATGTTGAGGCTTTAATCGGTTTTTTGCGTTTAAGATTCCCACATCAGCCACACAGACCAGAAATTGATCACGATACAGCATTAATTCGTGAACTCCACGTGTATGGAGCAATGGTAAACATCGGCGAAGAACCCAACGGACAATGGCAGCACCGGGGTTTTGGATCAAAGTTGCTTCGCAAAGCTGAGGAAATAGCGATTGATGCCGGTAAGGATAAACTGTGCGTGACAAGCGCAGTAGGGGCCAGACAGTATTATCGAAGGCACGGCTATGAACGTGACGGTCCGTATATGGCTAAATCCTTGAGTTAGTTACAGCGAACATTTTTTGATTATATAAAAGGCATTAATCATGTTCAACCTTCTCGAAACTTCGTTTAATTTAAAATTAAATTATTTGTTTAGGATCGTCGAGAGGAGCATCATGCATGACCGTACCAGTGACCTACATTACGTTTCAAAAATCCCCTTAAAAAGGTTAAGCCGCGGTCGTCGTATTGTTTTCTGTTGATACTGCCCCTTAATATTCTCTGCGAAGTACTTGAGATCGGTCTTTTCTTGATTCAACCCTAGTGAACTTAAAAATCCTTCATAGATCTCGGCTGAAACGCCAGAATATTGATAGACACTTGAGTCACAAAATTCTATTTCAAGCGTTGACGTCTCACTATCATATCCGACCGCCCGTACGCTAACAGAAACAACTATCTCACGTTCCATACAATTAACTCGCACTTTTCACAAATAAGTTTATCTGTATACTTCCGATAACACCACAAAAACCATATAAGAGCTTAAATGTGGCATTAGTCAAAGAAATAACTAATGCTGACAATGTCGAACTTATGACATCTACGTATCCTCGACAATTGAAGTAGGACACTTCCTCAACAGTGGGTGGGGTCTGGTACTCTGCTGCATCAGAACAGCCCAACCACAACTACATCAATTGAGTAGTCTCAACGCCAATAAATTAAAAATAAAAGTAACCTAAATCGCATATTTCCCATTGATTAGATAAGGAATAAATTTTAGGTGATCAGTGTGATCGATAACGAATCCTTATTTAAAGGAGGTGTATTTTGACATTCCAGAAAAATGCTATGCTTTACGGCCGTGAAAATTTGTTTGGAAATTTTTAACCTTTAGAGATATCTTTACTTTTTTAAGAAACATAACTTTATGTTAATAACGTTCAGGTGACGAACTGTGATAGATAAATATGATAAAGATGAGGGCATTAAAAAAGTAATGACAGAAAGCGGATTACAGTTTGATTATTATTATTCGGTCGTTAAAGAAGACGCATTTGATAGATACTCGAACTTCATTTACTTAGTTATCAAGAGAGTCAACGAGCCAAACAGGACAATAAGGAGAGCATATCTTGTGCCATTTATGCTGCTCGATGAATTCTTTAGGTCAGTGAATCTTGCGGGGGAGAGATTGGTCCATATCGAACCAGTAACTATGGATATGGTAGCGGCAATAAAACAAGACCTAAGACAAGACCACACACCACCTAAAGACTAATCTATCGGTCGTTCCTAATAGTTTACATTATTTCTGTCAAGGTACTCGATGATTTGGGGCATCATTTCTGCGAGCGAGAGTGTTACTCGAGAAATTACGAAATGATCAAGCGCCTTCGTTGCATCTTCTCCAAAGATATCACTTAAGATTTTTAAATCAGTGCTGATGTCATTTCTTAAAGACTCCATATAGTTGTCAGAATAATCGTCTCCCTTTTGGCTCATATGTAATAGTAACTAGTAGCAATTATAAAGTTGTTCCCAGCGTTTATTCACTTTATTTGAAATTGTTGCCAATGGTCAAAACTTATTTATACGTCAGTTTAAATCAATAATAACATCAATCTCTTTTCTAGGAGGGTGTAACATCTTAAGCAAGCGAGCATCGACTTCAATGATTCTAGTATCACTCATTCTAGTCTTAGTCTCAATGGTAGGTCACGCGCAATCGCCGGTCGCAACCGTCGAACCACCTGTCGCATCTCGGATACCGTCGCCCTCTCCTATAGCGACTCCTACTCCTGCTGCCTCAGTGACGCCGTCACCCACCCCAACCAACGCAACGAATCCAACACCTACTGTTATTGTGTCTAATACCTCAACCTATCTGCCAACTTCACCAGCTTCGCCGGCTGCATCTGAGTCGACCCAACCTCAGTTTTTAGGAGCAAATCCGACCCTGTCCGGTGCGTTAATTATCGGCCTAATAGCCGTGGCACTTATGATAGGAATTTACTACGTTACACGGAGGATGTAAACCTGTGCCAATGCCATCAAGACGCCATAAAGCTCTTACAGAGGATGATGTGTGGAGCAAAATTTTGGAACTAGACTTGAAAAAGGTGGAAATAAGCCATGAACGTCACGTGTGGCATATAAAATCAATGTACAGTGGACTTACAGGGCTGCTCGTTGCGGGATGGCTTGCCATTACAGCCCAGTACTTCTCAGGCAATCAATTATTTGTGCAGAACTATAACTATATGATTGTTGCCGGGATACTGCTTCTCTCTATAGCCATTTGTTACGGTTTGATGTGGATCGGAGTAATTAAGGAATACAAAAAATTTGAGCGCATAATTAACGACAGGATTAACTACTACGACGCTCTTTTAAACGATGGAAAGAAAGCCACTTTATCTGATCGATAAAATTAGAACCTCTTTCTAGCCACTCCTCCATTTCCGTTTCTGTACATCACTTCATCATAATCAAACTCATTAAAGCCATTGTCGCTATTTCGTTTCGGTGTGTCGTATTCGATTAAAAATGCCCCTTTAATTAAAATCATCCCCACTATTATAGCAACCACTGCAACGATGACTATGGTCGGGACATACCCGATGATTTCAAGTATGATTCCAAGCACCCCTAAATACCACGCCAACACCGTAGCTCCAGCAAATAAAAGAGTTATACCTGTTACATATACTAAAAAGGGGCCCAATCTCGTAAGATACCACCCTACTGTCGTTTTGTTAAGCCCTTTAATATCTCAAGAACTTCACTTGCACCGTTTATCTTCACTGGCCCGTAAACGAAATCTAAGAGTGCCGCATGGCCCCGTTTGCCTATAGTTACAGCCGGGCTTCCTTTATATTGTATCTCTATGCTCAAGCCCTCTTCATCAAGCTCACGGGCAATAGATCCAAGCCCTTTGACCGCACTTAATGCAGATGAGATCATTCTATCAAGTCTTTAACGTAACTCAACCGGCAATGGCCCTAAACTGTTCCACAAGATGCCCCAGATTGTCGGGCTCGAGTATGTTAATCGATAATGTGCTGCCCTCTTCCTCTACCTTTATTTCGACAGTCGGAACATCTTTAACTTTTAGCACAAACTTTGTATTGTTTTCGTAGATGATTTGTAGGTACTGTTTGCTTGATTTAATAATATCTCTTATCCTATCAGAATTCATCATTTCAGATGCCACGGTAGCTCACCTTCAACATTGCTTTGATAATAAATAGAAGTAATAGTTAATTAACATAACTGGGCCGTCGGTTAAAAACGCCGAATATTAATATTCGTTTGGTTTGAACATGCCGCTTAATTCCTTTACCTTTTATCGCACATTTCTTCCCAAACTTAGTGAACTCACTGATCCAATAGTTTTGTCATTTGACAATTCCAGCTTTCTAAAGACTTACAGGAATAGATTGAACTTGATGCCCAACAACTTTATACATAGTGGCAATTTCTACTCGCGTCCTTACACGCAAAAACCAGAGTTGAGGACGAAGGAGCGCGTATTAATGCTTCAAGAGAAAATAAGCAACGATAAAACCCAGGGGCTAATGACATTAAATATTCCCGTGTCCGACGATCTAACGATCCCGTACTGGTTGCAACCTGAGGACAAACGTGCTAAAGCCCTTAATGCAAGTTTTAGCGCAGCAATGTGGGCACAAGATACTGCTAAAAATCCTGAATTGCTATACGCAGGCTATGAAGTAGGCACTTTTGAGGATGCCCTGTACGTCTTTGATAAATCTCTGAAAGCTGGTCTCACGCGTTTATCTGGGGGATTTGGTCTGTTCACTCGATCGATGAAATATCGATCAATTGATAGGTTGAAGCAATTCGAGGTACTAGCGGCTTTTAATGCTATTTTGGACGAATTTGATGATGCGAAGTTTCACGCATCAGGCGGAAGTTCCACGAACGTCCTCGAGTTGTTGGCATATTCAAACGTGGCGTCAGCGGATGGCTCAAGCGCAGTTCTCTCTGGGCTCGCTTATGGCTCGGTCATTAATAGAAGTGGAAAAGCTGAGCGTGTCAATAGAATAAAGAAGTGGAGCTGTTCCTGTGAAGAGTGTGCCCGCTACACGCGACCTCTGGATGAGCTTAAAATGTCTGCTAAGGCAAGAGTCAAACATAATATTTCCGTGTTGCGGAACTCTGAACGCACTATAAATCAAGCATTGAGAGACAACACGATAGAAGAGCTCACAGAAAATCGTTTGAAAACCTACAACAACGCTGATCTATGGAAGTGTTACGAGATAATGAAACAAAAGAGAGTGAGGGCGTAGAGATCTTGTTAAAAGCCGTGATGTTTGACTGGGATGGAACGCTTTACGATTCAGTAATGCTCAACTATAAAAGCTATCTTGAGGTTATGAAAGCCTTTGACCTTCCGCAGATCACAATAAAAGAATTTAGAGCAAAAGTACGTCCGAACTACCACGAGTTTTACTTGTTACTGGGCATACAACGCAAAGATTGGGAAAAAGCAGATCAGATTTGGATGAACCATTACTCTCAATACCAACCTGCATGTAGTTTGTTTAAAGGCGTCATTAAGGCACTAACGCAGATAAAGAGAATGCATTTGAAAATAGGACTGGTGTCAAGTGGATCAAGAAAAAGAGTTACATCTGAGCTATGCGAACAAGGGCTTTATGACATACTTGATATAATGGTGTTCGGCGATGACGTCGGGTTCGAAAAGGGAAAACCTGAACCAGATACGTTAAAGCTAGCAATGAAGAGGATTTATATGAAGCCTCAGCACGTGCTATACGTTGGGGACATGGTGGAAGATGTACAAATGGGTAAAAAGGCAGGAACAAAGACGGCAGCAGTTCTCTCGGGCTTTGCCACTCTCGAAAGGTTAAGACGGGCAGAACCAGACGTTATCGTAGATGATGCTAGCTTACTTCCAGAGGCAGTAAAAAATTTATTTGATGATTAAAGGCAAAGCCTTTAATCATCACTCCACTTTGACGTGCGATTTTTTCTCTTCGGGCTCGACCCTATTCAGCTTCACTTCGAGAACCCCGTTTTTGTACGAGGCCACAGCACTTTGTGGATCAACTTTTGCAGGAAGTTCAATGCTTTCTGAATACTTTCTCAAAGTATTTTGAGCGCTAATATCGAGCTTGTTCGGCGTAGCGTCAACCCGAATGTCCTCCTTTGATACGCCGGGTATTTCGGCGATAACGCAGATCTGATTCTCCGTTTCTATCACATCGACGAGTGGTTTCCGCTCTTCCTCCATCCGTACCTTCCTACCAACAGGTTGAATGTTGCCAAATTCTCTTATTTCGGGTTCCTCACCTGGGTGTTGCGTTACGGAGAACCCATATATGAAAGGCTGGTATGTCTGGCCTTCCTGCAGATCCTTCAACATGCGCTCCATGATCTCATCAATATCGAAGTTTGATCCGAAGAAGTCATCAAAAAAGCTTCTCCTCTTTCTAACCATATTATTAACCTCCGTTTATTTTTTACTCACCTATAACCGCATATGCGTCATTATGCATAACCCGCGTATTCAGGTTTTGCGATCCTTTCCTTCGGCATTTCCTCCTCAGTGACAGAGAATCGTGCAAATTCGCCAGCTATTTTCTCGTACTGCTTCAACACATCGAGTGAAGCTGTAGGTTTTACGCGATTTATCGCAGCATAGAGGTGATCTCTTGTTATTTTTATGTTTTTCACGTTCTCGTTGACCTGTTCAACCGTCATATTTGCACGTATAAAGTCTCTCAGAGCAAGCATCGCAGCTTCCCTACACACTGTCTCAATGTCAGCTCCGACATACCCCTCAGTGTCTTTCGCAAGTTGTAATATGTCAATGTCATCTGCAAGCGGTTTTCCCTCGAGATGAATTTTGAATATTTGCTCGCGACTG
>Ga0187772_10001256_pt1 | contig 11924 bp, 8 predicted proteins | sample 0116_SJ02_MP15_2_FD_133137 | JGI IMG/M metagenome (GOLD analysis project Ga0187772, IMG submission 133137) | Tropical peat soil microbial communities from peatlands in Department of Meta, Colombia - 0116_SJ02_MP15_20_MG | ecosystem: Environmental > Terrestrial > Soil > Wetlands > Peat | place... | reverse complement strand
GATCAGCTTCCCGTTTGCCACCGTCAACCAATCCGCCGGAACCGTAACTATCGTTTCAGTCGTCAGTCGGTCGTTGGGGTAGTCGTAGGTCGGCAGGTAGTAGCGCGTATCTTCGGATTCGCCCTGGGTCCACACTTGTTTTGGGCGATTGGGATAGTCCTTGTCCGGAAGAATGAAATACAATCCCTTAGTCGGCTTGCCCTCGTATTTAATCTCGATGTCGTACTTCTCGCCGACCTTCCCAGCTTTCGGCAGATCCACGATCAATTTGCTGTCGGTGGTCGAGAACTTCGCTTCACTTCTGTTGACCTTTACGCTCTCGATCTGTAGGCCCACCGAATCGAAGGCAATTTTGTCGACGCCTTCGCGTACCGGCGACACCGTGTGGGTAACGTCTCCCATGACCTTTTTCTGGTCCACATCAAAACGCAACACTACCTTCGAGTGCGACAAGTCATACTCCTTGCTCGGAGCGTACGGTTCGTCCGCGCGCAGCCCTAGGGCGCTACAGACCAATACCGTCGCTGCAACTAGGAGTCCGCGAGAAATCGTCACTGTCTGCCGCACTTCCCTCATTGTCGTTATCTCCTTGCTTCTCGTTTTCACCAGGTCCAACCGACCGGTTCAGGCACATCGCCGACATTCCAAACTATTGATAATCTCGCGCCTCGTTGGATCCGGTCAAATCGCTCTGCAACCGCTCGTCAGTGCGCAAAGTCATTGCACCCCAACCCCTAGCGCACTAAGATGCGCAGTTAAGAGGTCGTCGCTCCGCGTTTTAACCCCATGGGAGGTAAGCATGTCGTCCACACGGATTCTTACTGCCCTGTTGCTTCTCGCGTTTTTCGCTCTCGCAAGCCAAGCACAGCAACTCGGCAAAAGCGTGCCGATTCCGGCCGGATCGGACGCAGATCACCAACTTAGTGCCATCGCTGCCGCTGATCCTTCTCAAAAGCTCGCTCTAATCGATGCGTTTTCTCTAGCTCATCCCGAAGGCGATTTTCAGATCGTCGCCGACGAGCAGTACGTGAATTACTACGTTAATGCCAAGCAGTACGACAAAGCCTTCGAGTATGGCGAAAAACTTTTTGCTTTAGATCCGGATAACTACAACAACGCAGTCAACATGGTGCGTGCCGCTTCCGAAAAAGGGGACATCGACAAGTTATATACCTACGGAGAAAAGGCCAATTCCATCCTGCAGCGCTACCAGAACTCCGCCGCGCCAGCCGACTATAACGGCAACGACTGGGCCCGCACCAAGACCGATAAACTTGCTTCGCTCAAGGAAGATCAGGACTACGTCGAGCAAGCGTTAATGAACGGCGCTTATAACGCTAAGGATGCAGCGAAGCGGGCCGATTATTTCGTTCGTTTTGCCAAGATGTATCCGGGTACTCCTCAAGGCGAGCAAGCCCTTACCATGGCTGCTTCCGCCTATCAGGCGGCTGGGAATCGCGCCAAGATGCAAGAGATTGCGAACGGTGCTTTGGCCAAAAAGCCGGACGACATTGGCATGCTCTTGCTTCTTGCCGACGATTACAGCGAGAAAGGCGATCAACTTGATAAAGCGGAGAGCTACGCGAAGAAGGCCGGATCCCTCGCGGATTCAGCCAAGAAACCCGACAATCTAACCGACGAACAGTGGAAGCAGCAGACGTCCATTCAAAAGGGTTTATCGTTGAGCGCTCTTGGGCAAATTGACCTGCAGAAAAAACTCAATCCCCAAGCAGTCGATAACCTTGCAAAGGCTGCTCCGCTCTTGAAATCTAATTCGACGTTATATGCTCGCAATGAATATCGCCTCGGCTTCGCGTATCTCAACCTCAAGAAAAACGCGGATGCTGCCAAGGCCTTCACAGAAGCTGCCTCCGTGGACAGCCCTTACAAGGCCCCTGCAGAACAGAAACTCGCTGAGATCGGTGCGGCCAAGCCCGTGACACACAAAAAAGCCAGCTAGCCTTCCCTGGGCGGAACTGCTTAGGGAACGCGCCTCCGCTGATCCAGCCGCCGCCCAGACACACCCGTAAGTTCGGCGATACGGCGGTTCGACACGGTCCGGACCTAGCGCCGTTCCGTCGCCGCGCGCACACCCCCAACGCACTAATGCCAGTGCGACATTAGCCGCCAGAAATAGCGCTGCGTCTCAGCTCAACCGATCAATGTGTCTGACGCGAGAGTTCCGGAGTATCCACCGAACTCACTTGCGCCGTCATCTCTGATGTCTTAAGCCAATCCACGTCTTTCACGGCCAGCGCTCCGGTTCTGCCTTGCAGATCTTCGATGAAGAGATACTCGCCGTCGCGGCGATACTTCACCGCTTCCACGATCTGGTTCGATTTCAGGACAAGGACCGTGTATTTCTCACTGGACTGGGTCGGTGGCACGGCCGCATTTGCTATGGGAACCGCTGCCGGTGCAGTAGCAGTCGGTGCCGACGCAAGTTTCATCAGATTCTCTGCTGTGGCCGAGTTGCCGCCCGACACGGTGTAAGAACTCGGCCGCATGATGACCGCGGAAGGAGGACGGTCCGAACGCGGCAGTTCCGCCAGATGTTGAGGAATGACGATGTCATCCATCAGGCGCAATTCCAGCGGCTCTTCGCCTTTTAGCGTTGGCCGGGGACCGCGTAGTGGCAGGGTCACTACTTTCCATGGCCACAAGGGGGGAATCATCCATTCCACAACATCACGGGTGGCATGGCCCTTTCCGTCGATGTCGCCATCCTTATCTACTTTGTAGCCCCTCGCCTGAATGACCTTTGCCGGGACAGGGAGGTCGCCACTAGGCAGGATGACGCGGTCGAAGGTGATCTTTAGATAGCCCTTACCCACAAAGTGCCCGGGCTCTTTGTCCGCTTCCAGGTGTCCGCCCAACATGCTGCCTCTGGGAAACAGCGGGTGGCCGAACTCCTGCTGCGTCCGCAAGTGACACAACACGGGGTCGCCAATTGCCGATGTTTTCGATGAGAAATTCGGCTCGTCCAACGTACATTGCAACAGCGTCCCTGCGGGCACCAGCAAGTCCTGACTGTCGACTGCCGCTGCACACACGAGTAGCATTGCCGCACTCACCAACAAAACGATGAGTCGTTTCATATTCGTCCTCCAGATTGTCAGACCGAATCAGCAGCTTAGGCGAGTTGGCTGCTATTTACCGGCAGGTATGCCTGGACGCTCCCCTGAAACTGGACACCCCCAATACATCACCCGCGGTTGCGGACCCCAACCCCGGAGGTCGCGAAAAGTTGCCGAGGGCCGCAAATTATCCCAAAAATATTCGGTTCCAGTACTGACGGCCCGTGGCTTCGCAAGCACGAAACGGCGGAAGCGCTGTTCCGGCGTTATCATCGCTCTGGATAGCGAGATGAACTCGTGGGTGCCATCGTTTGTGCAGTGGTTTGCTGGCCCGCGGCCACCTGTGCCGCCAGGGCATTTAATACCGCGCTGGCTGTTCCTTCGGGCCCTTGGAATCATTTACTTTTCCGCGTTCTATTCGTTGCTGGTCCAAATCCGCGGACTGCTTGGCCCTGACGGCCTTCTGCCAGCGGGCTTGTATTTGAAGGCGGTGGCACAGGATATGGGCAGCCTGCGCTATTGGTATGCCCCGACTTTGCTTTGGTTCAGCAGCAGCGATCCTGCGTTGATGGTGCTTTGCGGGGCGGGGCTGATCGCCTCCGTGTTGCTGGTGCTGAATGTGTGGCCTCGCGCGATGCTGGTGATCTGCTTTGTGCTGTTCCTCTCGTTTGTCGCTGCGGCACAGGATTTTTCCGGCTATCAATCGGACGGTATGTTGCTTTCCTCCGGGTTTATCTCGATCTTCTTTGCGCCGCGAGGATTTCGGCCTGGATGGGACGAAACGGAGCCTCCTTCGCGAGCAAGCTGGTTTCTACTGCAGTTGGTGTGGTTCAGCATTTACTTCGAGTCGGGTTTGGCGAAATATTTTGGCGGTGATCCTTCGTGGAGAGATTTCACCGCGATGGATCAGTATTATCAGAACGGGCCGTTGCCGACGTGGATTGGTTGGTACGCAGCGCAGTTGCCGCAGCGTTTCCATGCCGCGACAGTGGTGTTCACTATCGTGGTGGAACTGCTGCTGGTGTGGATGGTATTTCTGCCCCGGCGCTTCCGAATTGCCTGCTTCTTCGTGGTTACACCACTGCAGATCGGCATCATCCTTACTGCGAATTACGCGTTCCTGAACTATTTGGTGCTGGCTTTGGGTTTCCTGCTGCTCGATGACCGCTTCCTTGTAGGCTTCGTGCCGCAGAAGTGGATTGCCGCAGTTCGCGCGAATCTGGAGCAAGTTGCGCCGGCCAAGAAAGAAACGATTGTCGGACTCAATCTGTCGGTACAATCCGGAGCTCCTTTGGATGTGTCTACTGAGGAGCCCCATGCAAACACTGCGCCGAGTTTGACGATCAGAGCGCGGCAACTGGCTTCGGCGGTTGACGTGTGGATGGCGGCGATTCTGCTTGCGTGGATTTTTTACGCGAATGTGTTCCTGCTGATCGACAGGGCCTTTCGTGCGTTGCCGCTTCCCGCGAAACCGGTGGCGTTGCTCGAACCATTTCGTGTGGCTGATCAGTATGGGTTATTCGGGCGCATGACCTGGCGCCGCTACGAAATCGAGTTTCAAGGATCGGATGACGGGGAGCATTGGACCACTTATCCGTTCCGGTATAAGCCGCAGGATCCGGCGAGAGCGCCGGGAATTTACGCGCCGTACCAGGCGCGATTCGAGTGGAACCTGTGGTTTGCGTCGCTCGGCCAGTGGCGCGGTGATCCCTGGGTGGTACGCGCTGAGCAATGTTTGCTGAGCAACGACCAAGATGTTCTGGCGCTGTTCGCTTCCAATCCGTTTGCAGCGGCACCGCCGAAGCAAGTGCGGGCGGTGCTGTGGCAATACTGGTTTACCGATCTGGTGACGAAGCGTTCGACCGGGATGTGGTGGCGGCGGCAATTGCTGGGACTGTACGCGCCGTCGCTGGAGCGCGAACCGGACGGCAAGTTTCTAGTGACCGGATTTCCGGATTCCTATCCGAGTCCCTGATCGCAAAATGCGGTGGCAAGCCACCGCACTCCAAAGCTACTTGGGCAGTTGCGCGCCGTGGGCCTTGACGTCGGCGACGCCCTCCTGGCATGGCTTTTGCATGCCGCTGGGAGTGGCGGCACATTTGCTATAGGCGGCCAGGGCTTGATCAAAATTGTTGGTGGCTTCGTTGGCTTTGCCGAGCAGGTAGTAGTTCACCGGATCGTTGCCACCACCCAACTTGATGGACTGATCGAGATTGGTAATGGCGTCGGCGAATTTACCGCGGCGGAAAGCGATGGTGCCCAGTCCGCTATAAGCTACCGAAGAAGTCTGGTCCTTGGCTTGGGTGAACCTTTCGTCGGAAACGTCGTTGGGCTTTTGGGCAGTGGCCAGAGCTTCGAGAGATTTCTTGCAGAACTGCTCGGCCTGATCGAGACGCTGTTGAGGATTCGGGGTAGACCCAACGACGCCGCGGGCGAGGTTCGAGCCGATCATGGCGAGGGACGCAGGATTGGGGGGAACCAAGGCCGCTTCCTTGTCCCCTTCGGCGGCCAACTTGTCCAATTGGCCTTTCGTTATGTAAGCCGTGGAAAGCCATCCGACCGCTTCTTGCCGGTAACGGCTGTTGGGGTACTTATCGACGAAATCCTCAGCCAATTGTGTTTTCTTGTCCGCGTCGCTGGCGGGCGTGTCATGAAATTGTTTGTAGGCCTTGTTTTCCTCTTTGCTGACAGGCTGATTTGTATTCTTTGCACCGCCGGCGGTATCCGCGGTGGAGGGCTCGGGCATGTTGGCGGGAGGTTGCGGAGTAGGCGAGGTTCCTGCACCTCCGTGCTGTGCGTAGGTGGCCCTACCGGTACAAAGTACGGTTGCTGGTAACAACAACGCGATACAGACGAATTTCTTGCTACGTGTCATGGTGCGGTCTCCTGTTCCAACGTTTCCCGTGAGTGTGGGGAGCTCAAGCGAATCCATCCTTGTACCTACCTATCATGTGCCCGGTCTTGGGTCGGTGACAAGCGCAGGCATGCCGTACTTGGAGCTGTTTTTCGCCACACGACGGTCTGCGGAGGAAACGGGGACACGCTCGCGGTACCAGGCCCATAACAAGATAGATACCCCCATCCCCCTGGGTAAAATTAAAAATGAGAGAAAGAAAGGAGTTAGCTTAAAAATTTCTAAAAAATTCAAAAATTTCTTAAAAAAGCAGCGGCCACTCGACGCTCGGAGCTCGCCAGTGGTGAGCTGCGATTCCGAAGAAACTGACGTGGGATCGAGAGAAGAAGAGGAATTCGGGATAACTTCGAGGAATGTGGAGAGAAAAATCGCGGAGGTTGAAGACACTAGATACACCCTTTCTCAACTCGGCATCGTGTACTATACAGTATATAAACGTGATTGTTAACAAAGGCTTATGCCAACTTGACCTGTGGGCGTCTGTGCGAGCGATTTAATCACCGGGAACGGTGGCGGCGTTTTGGATTCCGTTAACACGAGCGCTGTGAACATCTTTGCAGGGAATTACGTATGACCAAGTAGGGCCTCGATTCCAGATTGGTGGTTCTATGAATACTTTTTGGCAAGATCTGCAGTACGGCGCGCGGCTGCTGCTGAAGAACCCGGGATTCACAATCATCGCGGTTTTGACGCTGGCGTTGGGAATTGGGGCAAATACGGCGCTGTTTTCAGTGGTGAATGGGGTGTTGCTCAGTCCGTTGCCCTACCAGGAACCGGAACGATTGGTCGCGGTGTATACCTCGCGGGCGGAGTTCGACCGGGGTTCCATCTCCTATCCAAATTTGTTGGACTGGCGGCGGGACAATCGTTCGTTTACGCAGTTGGCAGGGTACCGTGGGGATGATTTCAATCTGACCGGGCAAGGCGAGCCGGAACGGTTGGATACGGAGATGGTGTCGGCAACATTCTTCCCGCTGCTCGGAGTGCGGCCCGTGGTGGGACGACTGTTCACCGAGCAGGAAGACCATTTGGGTGGAGCGCCGGTGGCGTTGATCAGCGAAGGATTTTGGAAACGGAAGTTTGGGGGAGCCGGGGACGTATTGAACAAGGCGGTGGAGTTGAATGGATCGGTATACACGATCGTCGGGGTGATTCCGGGTAACTTCCACTTCCAGAATAACAACTTTTACGAAGACAAGGATTTGTATGTGCCTATCGGGCAATGGAAAGAGCCATTGTTCCAGGACCGGCGCGCGGGGATGGGCATGGATGCCGTGGGCCGGCTGAAGACCGGAGTGACGCTAGAACAAGCGAAAGCGGACATGAGGAGCGTAGCTACCCATCTGGCGGAGATGTATCCAGATAGCAACAAAAACAGCGGAATCACGTTGGTGCCATTGGAGGAAATCGTGGTGGGGCAGGTGCGCGGATCGCTGCTGCTACTGTTGGCGGCGGTCGGATTCGTGCTGCTGATTGCATGTGCAAACGTGGCGAATCTGCTGTTGGCGCGGTCGACGGGACGCGCAAAGGAATTTGCGATTCGTGCAGCATTGGGCGCTGGCCGAGGGAGAATGGTGCGGCAACTGTTGACGGAAAGCGTGCTGTTGGGGGCGGGAGGGGGAGCGGTTGGGCTTTTGATCGCGGCATGGGGTACGAAGGCGGCGATCAAAGGCCTGCCGGATGCGTTGCCGCGAGCGGAGGAAATTCATGTGGATGGGCGCGTGTTGCTGTTCACATTTGCGGCGTCTTTAGTGGCAGCGGTTCTGTTCGGGTTGATCCCAGCGTCGAAGACCGCGCGAACCGAGATTGGAGAAACGCTGAAAGAAAGCGGACGCGGTGGAAGCGGAGCGCGCCACCGAGCGCAGGGCGTGATCGTAGCCGTGGAGATGGCAATGGCGCTAGTGCTGCTAACGGGTGCGGGATTGATGATGCGGAGCCTGGGGAAGCTGTGGGCTGTGGATCCGGGATTCGATGCGCGGAACGTAATGAACTTCAGCGCGGCGGTGGGAGAACCGTTGGGGAAAACTCCAGCGGAAATTCGAGAGGCGCTGAGGGGCTATCAAAGGGTGCTGGAGGGAATACCAGGAGTGGAGGCCGCGTCGATGACTGGAGGAGCAACTCCGATGAGCGGGGATTCCGAGTTGCCGCTGTGGCTGGACTCGGAGGCGAAGCCCGCAACGGAATCGGAGATGAAGGTATCGCTGTTTTATATCGCGCAGCCGGATTATCTGAAAGTGATGAAACTTCCGCTGAAGCGGGGGCGGTTTCTGGAAGAGCAGGACAATGAAATGTCGCGGTTTGTGACGGTAATTGACGAGGAATTTGCGAAGCGATTTTTTGGCGATAAGGACCCGATCGGGCGGCATGTGAACTTCGACATTTTGAATCTGAACGCAGAAGTGGTGGGCGTGGTGGGACATGTAAAGCAGTGGGGCATGGACGAAAACCCGAGCAATTCGGTCCAGGCGCAGTGCTATTTCGCCTTGGCACAACTGCCGGATTCGATCATGACCATGCTAGCGCACGGATTCCCGGCGATGGTGCGGCTGAACCCAACGATGGTGAACAGCGTAGTCCCGATAAGGCAGGCGCTGTGGAAGGTGAACAGCCAACTGGTGATTCATGACGCGAAGATGATGACCGAGATCGTGGCCGATTCACTGGCGGAGAAGCGTTTCGCGATGATGCTGCTGGGCGTATTTGCGGCGCTGGCGACGGTGCTTTCGTGCGTGGGGATCTACGGAGTGATTTCGTATATTGCGGGCCAGCGTACACAGGAGATCGGGATCCGGATGGCCATGGGAGCGGGACGGCGGGACATTCTGTGGATGATGTTAAGCGAAGCAGGCCGAATGGCACTGGTGGGAGTGGGCGTGGGGCTGGTTGCGTCGTTTCTGCTTACAAGGCTGATGAGCAGCATGGTATTTGGAGTGACCGCGCATGATCCATTGACGTTTGGTGGAGTGGCGGCGCTGCTGACGCTGATCGCAATTGGGGCATGCGTGGTGCCCGCTCAACGTGCCACGCGGGTCGATCCGGTGGTAGCGTTGCGTTACGAATAGAGAAGCAAACCGCCTTGGGACTTGAAGCGGACTCTAAAGTGTACTCTCCGACCAATCCAAGACTCGAGTTCACCCATCAAGGTTGGGGGCCTCGTTTTTGAGGTGTCAGGCGGTGGCTTTCTGTGACCTGGCTGCGCGCATCTGCTGGGTCCACTGGCGCATAGCCTCAACGGAGCCAGGGGAAGCGGTTTCGATGAACTTCTCAAACCTCTGCGCAGCCTGTTCCAGGTTTGCGAGAAATAGCCTTTGGTGGAACATTTCCCGCATCTTTGGGACAACCAGCTTGACGCGTTCCCACACGCCATAAAATTCACCAGAGGTCTCGAAGAAAAGCTGCTCATGAAGCAAGCCATGGTTCAGATAAGCGCAGGCTTGCTCCCAATAGCTGGTGACCATCATGAAGTAGCTGCCCTCTTGCGAACCAAATGGGGCGACACGGAGGCTATCCTCCAGGGTATCGGCGAAGTAGTTTTTCACAAACCAGTCGCGGGCTTCGCGGAGTTTGGCTTCACGGCGCAAATCATACAACTGAAGCTGAAGTTGTCCTTGCTCAAAGGTCGGTTTGTCGGGCATATGCGTATCTCCAGTGGAAAAAAGTCCCAAGAAGCCTAGCGAAAGGAGGGTGGCCACGCAACCGGAATTTGAATTACATTTTTTATCTGACTAGGCAAAGCAACATAAGCAAATTAGAATACCGCGCCATGATCAAGAGAACGAATGCCAAGGTGGACGGCTTTTTGCGCACAGTCAAAAAGTGGCAGCAGGAAATTAAGAAATTGCGGGCAATTGCTCTTAGTCGCCAGTTGACTGAGGAATTGAAGTGGGGATGGCCCTGTTACACGTTGGGGAAGCGGAACATTGTTTTGATTCATGGATTTAAAGAATATTGTGCGCTTTTGTTTTTCAAAGGCGCGTTGCTCAAGGATCCCGATAAAATTCTGATTCAACAAACGGAGAATGTGCAGTCGGCGCGACAGATTCGGTTCACGAATGTCCGGGAGATCGCGCGGCTAGAACCATCCTTGAAAGCGTATATTAGAGAAGCCGCTGAAGTTGAAAAAACGGGCTTGAAAGTGAAGTTGAAGAAGACCGCGGATTTTAAAATTCCTGAAGAATTGCAAAAGAGGTTTGGTGAAATGCCTGCCTTAGAAAGAGCGTTTGCTGCATTGACGCCCGGGCGGCAAAGAGCTTACCTGTTTCATTTTTCCACAGCTAAACAGTTGAAGACGCGGGAGTCTCGGATTGAAAAATGTGTTAGGCAGATTCTCGCTGGAAAGGGGCTAGACGACTAGCACGGTGTGACCGCGTAGTGGCGCAAAGGCAACGCCGCACTCCAAACAGACCTACTTGACGGGAGTGGCGTGGAGCCGCTTGGGGCCGGCTTCGCGGATGTGGGCGGGACATTCGTGGAGCATGAGTTTGAAATTCTCGATGAAGCGTGCGGCGAGCGCATCGTACTTCTGAAAATATTCCTCACGGCTGGGCCAGGTGTTGACAGGATCCAGGATCGCCGGCGGCACACCTTCACATTGCGTGGGCATATCAAAACCAAAGACGGGGTCCCTTTTGTAAGGGACATTCAGTAGCGAGCCGCTGAGAGCAGCGTTCACTAGGGCGCGCGTGTGCTGAATGCTGATGCGCCGGCCAACGCCGAACGTACCGCCGGTCCACCCAGTATTCACGAGCCACACGTGAGCATTGTGCTTCAGGATTTTATTTTTTAACAGTTCGGCATAGGCGAGCGGGTGATGAACCATGAAGGGGCCGCCGAAACAGGTGCTGAAGGTCATCTGCGGCTCGATGCCGAGACCGATTTCGGTACCGGCAATCTTGCTAGTGTAGCCGGAAATGAAGTGGTAGATGGCTTGGTCGGGAGTTAGACGGGAAATGGGTGGCATGACGCCGGAAGCATCGCAGGTAAGAAAGATTATGTTTTTAGGATGGCCGGCGCGCTTTTCGGGCAGATGATTGGCAATGTAGGAGAGCGGATAGGCAGCGCGGGTGTTTTCGGTGATGGTGTCGTCGTTGAGATCGAGGTGGCGGGAGACGGTGTCGAAGGTAACGTTTTCGAGAATCGTGCCGAAATGGCGAGTGCAAGCAAAAATCTGCGGCTCGGCTTCTTCGGAAAGGCGAATAACTTTGGCGTAACAGCCATCTTCAAAATTGAAAACGCCGTTGTCGCTCCAGCCGTGCTCGTCGTCGCCAATCAGGCGGCGTTTGGGATCGGCAGAGAGGGTGGTTTTGCCAGTGCCCGAGAGGCCGAAGAAGATGGCAACGTCGCCATCGGAGCCAACGTTGGCGGAACAGTGCATAGAGAGGACGCCCTGAAGGGGAAGCAGAAAATTGAGAACGGTGAAAATAGTTTTTTTGATTTCGCCGGCGTAGCTGGTGCCGCCGATGATGGCAAGGCGTTCGCGGAAATTAATAATGATGAAGGTTTCGGTGCGGGTGCCATCCGTCATGGGAGAAGCCTGAAAACCAGGAGCGGCGATGACGGTGAATTCGGGGACGTGATGCTGCAACGCATCGGTGTTGCGGATTTTCAGGAACATGGTGCGGGCAAAGAGCGAGTGCCACGCTTTTTGCGTGATGATGCGGACGGGAAGACTGTAGTCGGGATCAGAGCCAGCGAAGCAATCCTGAACGAAGACGTCGCGGCCCTGGAGATAGCCTTGAAGTCGGGTGAGCAGCGCGCTGAAACTTTCGCCGGTGAAGGGACGATTGTATTCGCCCCACCAAATTTTGTTTTCGGTGGACTCTTCGCGGACGACGAATTTGTCGGCAGCGGCGCGCGCGGTGTGCTTGCCGGTATTGACGACGAGCGGGCCGAGATGCGAAAGGGTGCCTTCGGAGCGGAAGATGCTTTCTTCG
>Ga0187772_10001255_pt1 | contig 11925 bp, 10 predicted proteins | sample 0116_SJ02_MP15_2_FD_133137 | JGI IMG/M metagenome (GOLD analysis project Ga0187772, IMG submission 133137) | Tropical peat soil microbial communities from peatlands in Department of Meta, Colombia - 0116_SJ02_MP15_20_MG | ecosystem: Environmental > Terrestrial > Soil > Wetlands > Peat | place... | reverse complement strand
TCTATGACCTGGTCGTAGGTCCAGGTGAATTGCTTCAGCTTCGGTATCCCGACGGGCCCCTCGCAGATGATTCCTTGCACGTCGCTCCTGAGGGCCGTGTCGATGTCGTCCTTCACGAGCCTCGAAAAGGCCAGGACCTTCGAGGACAGACCCAGATGGGCGATCTCCCTGACGGCCTCGAAGTCCTCCTGGGACACCACTGGCATCCCTGCCTCGATGCGGTGGGTGCCCAGCTCGTCTAGCTTCCTCGCAATCTCGACCTTCTCCGCCTTCCTCAGCACTATCCCGGGCGTCTGCTCGCCGTCCCTGAGTGTCACGTCGTGAAAGACCACCTCGGAGGGGAAGCGGAATCGGGAAGCCACCTGGCTGTCGAAGTTGAAGTGGCTCACCCAGTAGTCCTCCCCCACCCAGTCTCCCGTCTCGAGGTCCTTGCCTTCGAAAGAGAAATTGCGATCCGCTGATTCACTCATTGCATTCGAACGAATTCGAATGCGTGGGCTGGAAAAACCTTTCGACGAAAGAGCGTGATTGCTCCGGCGGCCCAGCCGCGAAGCTGCCAGCCGGGGATTACCGCAGGCGACTCACGGGAGAAGCTCTATCTTCTGACGCGCTCGTACGAGTCTGTCAGCTGGAGGCTGATGTGCTTCTGCACGTACTCCATCAGGCCCTCCATCCCAGTTTCCCTGCCGACACCGCTCTGCTTGTACCCTCCGAACGGCACCTCGGGCCCTGGATTGAGGTGGCGGTTGACCCAGAGCGTGCCGGTCCTCACCCCCTGAGACACCCTGAGGATTCTTATGACGTTCCTAGACCATATGTCTCCCGCGAGGCCGTAGGTCGTGGCGTTCGCGAGCGAGATGGCCTCATCTTCGTCGTGAAATGGGAGGGCGCACAGCACCGGTCCGAAGATCTCCTCCTGGAAAATCCTGGTCTGGGTCCCCACGTTCTCGAAGACGGTCGGGGCGATGAAGAACCCCTTCGCATGGTTTTCGTCCATCAGCCTGTCGCCACCGGCGGAGAGCGTCGCCCCCTGCTCGACGCCGGAGCGGATGTAGGACAGAATGGAGTTCATCTGTTTCTCCGAGATTATGGGGCCCACTTCCGTGTCCGGGTCGAGGCCGTTGCCCACCCGGATCCTCTTGACGAAGGCCATGTACTTCGCCATGAAGCTCTCATAGACCGTGTCCTGGACCAGCAGCCGTGAGCCTGCATTGCACGACTGGCCAGCGCTCCGGAAGATGGACCAGACCGCCCCGGGTACTGCTACGTCCATGTTTGCGTCGTCGAAGACTATCGCCGCCGACTTCCCGCCGCACTCCAGGTTCACCTTCTTCAGGTTGGACGAGGCTCCCTCCATGATTCTCCTGCCAGTCGCGCTCGAGCCCGTGAAGGAGACCTTGTCGACCTTTGGACTTCTCACGATCTCGGAGCCGACCGTCTCGCCCGAACCCGTCACGAAGTTGACAACCCCCCTTGGCAGGCCTTCCTCCGAGAGCAGGAGCCTGGCGAATTCCATAGTGACGGCCGGCGTGTAGGTCGACGGTTTCACCACTGCCGTACAGCCGGCGGCCAGCGCCGGTGCCAGCTTCCACGACAGGAGGGAGATGGGCGAGTTCCAGGGGACTATCAGCCCGCAGACGCCGACGGGCTCGTGGACAACCAGGCTCACGTCCGACGCCCCGTACCTCGGAATCTTACCGACCAGGTGCCGGGACGCAGAAGCGTAGTAGTCGAAGACGTTGGAAGCGTTCAGCACCTCCCCCCTGGCATCCGCGAGGGGCTTCCCATTCTCGAGAGTGAGGATGAGCGAGAGTGCTTCGATGTGGGCTCTCAGCGATTCGGCGAGGGAGTGAAGCAGGCGCTCCCTTTCGTTGGGTTTCTTTCCCGACCAGGTTCCTTCGTCGAAGGCGCCCCTCGCCGCGTCCACCGCTGCCCCAGCGTCCGCCGGTCCCGAGTCCTGCGCTCTCGCAACGGCCTCGCCGGTCGCGGGGTTGACACTTTCCGTGACACCCCCTGCGGATTGGACCCACTCTCCGTCAATCAGGTTGAGGTATGTCCTGACATCATGCCCCGTCTCCATTTCCTTCGAAGGGCCGCCCGGGGCGATTAAAAAATTCCACCTTCGACGGAGCAGCCGATGCGCGGGGTGTCATTGGGGCAGGCCCGCGCTGGGCCTGCGCGGCTCGCTACAGGCGCTGGAGGACCCTCGAGCCGCTGATGGTGAAACCTGACTTGTAGACTGCGCCGCGAATGGCCTCCGTTCGGCCCACGTCCACGGCCGCTTCGACCGCCCCGGCACCCGTCCAAACTTCAGAGAACTTGGTGCCGGACTTTTGAATCTCGACCGCTTCGGCCACCCCAGACTGGCTAGAGTCTGTCGTCGGGTACCTCCTGAGGCCGAAGGTCCGCCCGAAGGAGACGAGGTCGGGCGCGCCTCCAGGCTTCTCGATTTTCACATGGACGCGAAGGGTCCTCTCTGCCCCCTTGACGCAGTAGCCGGTGACAGACGCCCCCGCACCCAGCGGCTCGATGCCTGGGTTGAGGGGGTGGAGCTTTGTCATTACGATCTTGTCGGCGAGGCGCTTGGAGTAGCCGTTGACGAGCCCCCGCAGAAGCGACCACTCTGTGTCTACCCACATTACGGGGAAGTAGATGCCCGAGAGGTCCCCAAAGAGGCACTTTACGCCCAGGGCGGCCTCCCTGTAGACGGTGCGCTCCGGTTCGTCGGCAACCATGGCCGCGCCCCCCTCGCTGACCGAGATTATCTCGCAGACGTAGGCCATGCAGGTGCCGTCGGCCACCCTGAAAGGAGCTGGAACCAGGCCGGAGAGCTTTGATGCTTCGCCCTTGAAGTAGACTGTGACGTAGTCGGCGCCGTAGTGCCAGGGTCCGGGCTCCACCGCAGATTCGTCGCTGAGGTCTAGGGGGTGATGAGACACGCGGAGCTCGGGGCGGCTCAAATGTATAAAGGCTTCACCAAAGCTCGGCACTCCGCTATGAGGATCTGCACGTTCAGGCTCCGGGGGGAGGATGAAACGAAGTCACGGGTGGGCTTGGTCTCTCGGGGCCGAGTGGCCGAGACGACTGAGAGGATTTCGATGCTCGAGCTGCTCGATGGCGGTCCTGACGCGTGGAGTAGGCTTGAACCGACGTCGGTCCGCTATTCTAGGGGCGTCTTGCTCTCGGCGCCACTTCCCAGGCCCAGGAAGATACTGGCTGCGATAGTGAACACGAGAGGTATGCTGGGAGGCGATGTCACCCTCGATAGACCTCGCGTTGACATGAAAGCCCCAAGCGCGGTCATAGGGCCCGGCCAGGCCATAGAGGGCAGGGGGTCTGCCGTGAGGCCGGAGGTCGAACTGGCGGCCGTCGTGGGCCTGAAGTTGGCAAGGGCCTCGGTCGAAGAGGCGAAGGGGGCGATCTTCGGATACACAGTGCTCAACGACGTGACCGCGCCCAGGGATTCGAGGGAGGACGCCTATCAGGCGTACAGGCGGGACCAGGTGAGCGGCGAGCTGAAGAAGGCAACCCTCAGGGGTCCTCTCTTCAGGTCCAAGAACCATGACACCTTCTGCCCCATGGGGCCGTGGGTGGTGACCGCGGACGAGCTTGGGGGCACGACACGCCTGAGAATGACCACGAGATACAGGGGCAGGCTCGTGCAAGACGGGAGCACGGCCGAGTACATTTTTACGCCGGAGAAGCTCGTCTCATACATATCGTCGTTCCTAACGCTGGAGGCAGGCGATGTGGTTTCCTGCGGGAGCGTAGGATGGACGCGTAGGGCGCTGGGCGGATTGGACCCGACGGAGTATGTGTGCAAGCCGGGGAGCGGACTCCTCGAGCTGACGATAGCCGGAATCGGGACGCTGAAGAACCCCCTGGTCGGCGCGAAGACTACGTGACGATGAGACGGTTCCGGGTTTCTCAAGGTTCGGCTGTGATCATGGAGATTCCAGCCACGTGTCGCACGCGAAGGGGGCAAGGCCTTCCAAGGAGCGAGCTGCTTTTCCTTGCCTGAGTTAAATAGCCTGGGGCGCTCAGGGCGCTGACGCACCCCCAGATGCAAGGAGCCAACCGCCTTAGACCCCCGAACACTGCGGAACTCCCTGTCTGCGGGGTAAATCGAATGCCGGGCTGGGGAGCGACAGGCTGATGTTCAAGGGAAACCTCTGGCGTCACCGCGAATTCCTGAAGTTCTGGATCGGCGATACGGTCACCCAGTTTACCGGGCAGATCTCTGGCCTGGCCCTCCCGACAGTCGCAATCCTGACCCTGGGGGTGACGGGCTTCCAGCTCGGAGTTCTCAACGCCCTGGGGTTCATTGCGTTCCCGACGCTCGGCCTCTTCGTCGGTGTCTGGATGGACAGGATGAAACGGAAGCCTGTGATGGTGGTGGCTAACCTGATTCAGGTGCTGACTCTCGCGAGCGTGCCAGTGGCCTTCCTCCTCGGAGTCCTGAGCCTGTATCAGCTCTACGCGGTCTCCCTGATCATGGGGACCACGACGCTCTTCTTCGATGTCGCCTACCAGTCGTATCTCCCCAGCCTCGTAAACAAGGAAGACGTGGTAGAAGGGAACCAGAAGCTCCAGACGAGCGCCTCCGGGGCCTCAGTGATAGGGCCCAGTGTGGCGAGCGGTCTGATGCAGCTGGTCGGTGCAGCCGAGTCGGTAACGGTCGATGCGGTCGGAACGCTTGTCGCGATGTTCGCGCTCGTTGCGATAAGGAAGCCTGAGTCCAGGCCAGAGGGTAGCAAACCTGAGAGCGAGAGGCACTTCTTCTCCGAGATGCGGGAAGGCATCAAGGTCGTTACCGGGAACAAACTGCTGTGGACTCAGGCAGGGTGCACGGCCACGTGGAACCTTGGCTCGAACGTCTTCTATGTCGTGATCCTGCTTTACGCGTACAGAACGCTGGGCATCTCTAAGGGCCTGATCGGGCTCGCGTTCTCCATCGGCGCCGTGGGCTTCCTGATAGGGGTCCTCATCTCCACCTGGGTTACAAGGAAGCTCGGCCTGGGTAGGGCGATCGCGCTCTCTGTAGCCAGCAACTTCGGAATGCTGATCGTCCTGCTTGCGAGCGGCAGCCTTGCCGTCCTCGTAATCGGGGCGGCCTATTTCGTTGGGAGCATAGGCGTGCCGATATACAACATCAACCAGGTGAGCCTGAGGCAGATCATCACCCCGAACAGGCTCCAGGGGAGGATGAACGCCACAATGAGGACCATTGTGTGGGGAACCATTCCGGTGGGCTCCCTTCTGGGAGGGGTTCTGAGCTCAACCGTTGGGATTGTGCCCACGCTCGTCATCGGCTGCTTTGTCTCGGGAGGGGCATTCTTCTGGATTGTGCTCGGTCCAATCGTCAGGCTCAAGAAACAACCAGAACCCGCGGGAGACTGAGCTCGGGGTGAAGGGCAAGACCTTCGCAATGGGCGACCGCGCAACAGAAACCTAAAGTAGCGAGCCAGCGGGGCGGCGTCCACTTGGGCGCTCGCACAGGCAAGCAGTACCTCGAGGCACTCGATAGCACCCCCCGCGAACTCTGGTATGGAGACGAGAAGATAACCAGAGATGTGAGCAGGCATCCCGCTTTCAGGAGCATTGCCAAAACCATGGCCGAGCTCTACGACATGCAGCACAGGCCCGACCTGGTCGACGTCATGACCTACAAGTCACCCTCCACGGGGCTGAGGGTCGGGACGAGCTTCCTCCAGCCCAAGACCCGGGAGGACCTGCTCAAGCGGACCCTCATGATGAAGACGTGGGCGGACCACACGGGAGGTATGCTCGGAAGGACGCCGGACTACCTCAACAGCGCGCTTATGGCGATGGCGGCTGCAAGCAACTTCTTCGGAAAAGGCGCGGTCGACTTCGCCCAGAATGTCTGCGACTACTACGAGTACGTCCGCGAGAACGACCTGCTTACGACACACACCCTGGTCAACCCCCAGGTCAACAGGAGCGTTGGGCCTTCGAAGCAATCTGATCCTTTCATAGCCGTGAGAGTGGTAGAGAAGACCACCGAGGGCGTGGTTGTCCGGGGCGCGAGGATGCTGGCGACGATGCCCATGGCCGATGAGCTTCTGGTCTCGCCCTCCACGGTCCTGAGAACCGGTCAGGACGACCTGCCGTACGCCATGTCGTTCGCACTTCCGGTGGGCACGAAGGGCCTGAGGATGATCTGTAGGGAGACGGTCTCTGAGGAATCGACGTACGACCATCCCCTGGCATCGAGATTTGACGAGCAGGACGCGGTCGTGGTCTTCGACAACGTCCTCGTGCCTTGGAGCAGGGTGTTCCTGCTCGAGGACCCTGAGAAGGCCAACAGAATCAATGAGGCGACGGGCGGAGCCGTGTACATGACTCAGCAGGCCACGGTAAGGGAGGTAGCGAAGGCCGAATTCCTTCTCGGCCTCGTAACGCTCCTGGCCGAGACAATAGGCGTGGACCAGTTCCCCCACGTCCAGGAGAAGATAGCGGAAGCGATGATGACCGTGGAGACGATGAAGGCCCTCCTGAGCTCCAGCAGCGCAAACGGGAGGCTGAACGAGTGGGGCCTGTTCGCTCCTGACTTCACCCCGCTCAACACCGCCAGGAATCTCTGGCCCAGGGTTGCGCCCTCCCTGGTCACTGTCGTGAAGCAGATCGGAGCCAGCGGGCTGATCGCCACGCCGCCCGAGAAGACAATGGGCTCGCCCATAAGGCCAGACGTTGACAAGTACTACCAGTCGAAGCTCGCGGACGCCGACGAGAGGCTAAGGATGTTCAAGCTGGCGTGGGACGTCACCGGGAGCTCCTTCGGCGGAAGGCAGGAGCTCTACGAGCGATTCTTCTTTGGCGACCCAGTGCGGATGGCCAGCGCGTACTATAGCTGGTACGACAAGGAGCCGTACAAGCAGCGAGTCAGGGAGTTCCTCCACAGGGAGGACGGCCCGGAGTCTGGAACCGAGTGAGTCCGACCTTCGACATCGTGCGGTCCGGGCACATAGAGTTCTTCGTCAGGGACCTTGGGGAGGCCAGAAGGTTCTACGTCGACGCTGTCGGGTTCGCGGTGACGGAATCGGACGAGTCCCACCTTTACCTTCGGGGCCTGGAAGACAGGCACCACCACTGCCTAACTCTGACCGAGTCGGATCGGCCGGGCGTCGGCCACCTCTCGTTCAGTGTGCGGAGGAAGGAGGACCTCGAGGCGATCGAGTCGCTTCTGAGGGCGGAGGGATGCCGCACGACCATGCTTGGGGAGGGAGAGGAGAGGGGCCTGGGCAGGGCGCTCCGCGCGCAGGACCCGCTCGGGTTCCCAGTTGAGTTCTACCACGAGATGGAGCGTAGCGAATGGCTCCTCAGGAGCTTCAGGGAGCACAGGGGAGGAAGAGTGATGAGGCTTGACCACTTCAACCTGCTCGTCCCGGAGGTGGGTCTTGGCTACCAGTGGTACTGCAGCAGCCTCGGGTTCGAGTGCACGGAGCTGACGGAGACCGACGGCCCCGAGCCGGCCCTCTGGGCGGCCTGGCTTAGGAGGAAGCAGACCTGCCATGACGTCGCTGTTACGACAGGAAGGGGGCCAAGGGTGCACCATGCGGGCTTCTCGGTAGCGGACCGGACCGCGATAATGGACTGCGCGGACGTGCTGGCATCAAGCGGCTATCACCAGAGCATAGAGAGGGGGCCCGGAAGGCACGGAATCTCGAACGCCTTCTTCCTCTACCTAAGGGATCCGGACGGGAACAGGCTGGAGCTGTACACCGGTGACTACCTCTGCGCAGATCCAAGCTGGGAGCCGGTCAGATGGAAGCTCAACGACCCTCAGAGACAGACATTCTGGGGCGCACCGGCGCCCCAAAGCTGGTTCAACGAGGCAATGCAGGTCCGCTCATGGGCGTCGGGGGACTCCGTCGCGCTAACGAGCCCGCGGATGCAGGACAGGCCAGACTACGCGCTGGACGTTCAGTGAAGCGCTACCAGACGATGTCTGACGGCGGGGCAGGGTAGTCGGAGGGGAAGATTGTGGTGTACTGCTGGTTCTGATAGACCAGTGGGCTCTTCTGGTTCAGCTGCTTGGCGTTCACGACCTCTCCGATGACCAGCGAGTGGTCCCCCTCCTCGTGAGATCCCCGGGTCCTGCACTCGATGTAGGCCTTCACCCCCTTGATAATGGGCGCCGTCGTCGAGTCGTAGATGACGTCGAGGCCCTCGAAGCGATCGGCAAGCCTCATTCTTCCGGCGAACCTGTCCGACACGCTCTTCTGGTCCTCTGCAAGGAAGTTCACAGCGAATTCACCGGACTTCTTGAACACCTCGTGGTAGCCGGAGTCGTTCGCGATTGAGACCAGAATGAGAGGCGGATACAGGGAGACGCTGATGAAGGAGCTCACCGTAATGCCCTTCCGCACGCCCTGGTCCGTCGTGGTCACCACGGTAACCCCCTGGGGGTACCCGCGCATGACCTCCTTCATGGCATCCTGCACGCTGCCTTGCAAGGTGGCCATTGGCCAACCTCACGGATTAAAAGGGTTGTTGGGTGCTGGGCGGCAAACAGCGTAGTTTCGCCAGCAGCCACCTCAATGGTGAAATACTCAGGCGGGGTCGGAGCCGCTATGACTGTCTCGACTCCCGGGCATGTCTGCTTCTGGGGACGGAGCCATGAGTGAACGCGGCCGGAGCCGCGTGCCTCGCTCAATCCTGGTTCGCGGTGCGTACTCCGCCCTCGGTATAGTTGCGGTCGTTGCACTGACGATGGTCGGGCTACACTACCTGGAGGGTTACTCCTACCTCGATGCGTTCTATTTCACAGCCATGCTTGCCACGGGTGAGGGGCCCAACACCGCGCCCGTGACCGCTGCCGGCAAGATCTTCATCGGAGTCATGGCGTTCGTGTCCGTGGGCACAGTCATCGGCGCTCTCCTCTTCATCTTCGGACCCCTCTTCTCGCAGCTGGCGAAGGAGGGGATCGAGATAGTGGAGGAGGTCGAGGAGAGGCGCAAGAAGAAACAGCCGTGAGATGCTCCGAATCGGAGGGCCGCCATGGCCTCTGCGACGTCAGTTTGAGGGGGACACCGGCGCGGCCGAGTGCGGCCTTCGACCGAGGTAGAACCCGAGATAGGCGATGACGAGCCCGATCACAAGTATGGTCGCGCCCGCAAAGACCCAAGTCTTGTTTTGGTACATGAAGCCACTGCTCGGACCGACAACGCCGTAGCCCTGCAGAGTGAAGGTGAGGCCAGCCAAGAAGAGCAGCACGCCGACTATGAGTAGAACCAGTTGAAGTGGTTTCACGAGCGACGGAGTGCCAGGAGGAGGAATATCAGTTTTGCGCCGGACGCGGGCCTTGTCGACCCTGCGGGGGCTCTCGCCTCGTGAGGAGCGGCCCATCTTCCGAAAACTCATAAATACGAAACGGCGGGAGCGCACCTGCTTGCCCTCGGTAGTCGTGGATTCGCTTAGGAAGAGCTACGGAGGGCTGAAAGCCGTCGACGGCATCTCCTTCGAGGTTCAGGAAGGGGAGGTGTTCTCTCTCCTTGGCCCCAACGGGGCTGGCAAGACCACCACGATAGAGATACTGGAGGGCCTGAGAGACAAGGAAGGCGGCAAGGTCAGTGTGCTGGGGATGGACCCCTGGAAGGACGGTTACGAGCTTCACAGGAAGATGGGGATTATCCCGCAGGGCTTCAGGTTCTTCGACTACGCGACCCCGAGAGAAGCGATCAGGTACTACGCATCCCTCTTCGACGTGAAGGTCGACGCCGACAAGATACTGAAGCAAGTGATCCTGGAAGAGGCTGCCTCGATCAACTACAACAAGTTGTCCGGAGGTCAGAGGCAGAAGCTAGGGTTGGCGCTCTCTCTCGTGAACAACCCCCAGCTCGTATTCCTGGACGAGCCAACGACCGGCCTGGATCCTCAGGCGAGGAGGGCGGTCTGGGACGTCATAAGGGAACTCAAGGAAGGGAACAGGACCGTCCTGTTGACCACCCACTATCTTGAGGAGGCGCAGATGCTCGCGGACAGGGTCGCCATCATGAATCACGGCAGGATCATCAGCTCGGGCACCATGGACGAAATCCTTGAGCGAGAGGGCAGCGGCGAGAGGCTGGAGGTAAAGGCTTCTGAGTCGCTGGCAAACTTCCTGAAGACAGAGACCAGATTGAAGGTCGAGTACAGGGACGGGATCGTCAGCGTCCTGCTCGAGAAGCCGCACGACGCCCTGATAACCCTCACCGAAATCGAGGAGTCGGGAATCGAGTGGCGGAGCCTCAGGACGCGGTCGGACACCCTGGAGGACATTTTCGTGAGGATGGTCGGAGAATCGACCAAAGAAGCGGGGGAGGTCGTCTAGACCGTGGCACGGGGCGGCGGACGATGATCAGCGCCCGCAGGGTCATCGCTGACCTTAAGGTAACGTCCCGCGGGTTCCTGAGAAGCAGGGAGGGCGTCTTCTTCTCCCTCGTGTTCCCGGTCATACTGATGCTCATCTTCGGGGCCATCTTCAGCGGCGGCAGCAGCGGCCCGGTCACAGCCTACGTCCAAAACAACGACCTTTCGGGCGGGGTTCCGACGCAGGCTAGCGCAGCCTTCGTTCAGGCGCTGAACAGCACCAACGCGATGCGCCTCGTGCCCGTGCCCGCGAGCGACAACTTCACGCTGTACCTCCGCTCCCATTCGTCGTCGGACGGGATAGTGATTCCGGCAGGATTTCAGACACAGTTCGAGGCTGGGAAGCCCCTGAACATCTCGGTCTACGGCAACCCGGCCTCCCAGACCAGCGCCATCGTCTCTGGCGTAACCAGTGAGATTGTCAACGCGTTCAACCTCAAGCGGGCCGGGGGCAGCGATGTGATCGGGATTCAGAGCCTGTCCGTCGCCATAACGGGGACGAAGTACATCGACTTCCTCATTCCTGGCCTCATTGGATTCTCAATACTCACAGCCCCCATGTTCGCGTTGGTCAACATCAGCTCGCAGTACAAGCGCGACAAGCTCTTCAAGCAGCTCTCCCTGACGCCTCTCACCAGGGGCGAATGGCTGCTGTCGAAGGTCATCTGGTACATCATGATTACGATAGCTTCATTCATCCTAATGACCGCCGTGGGAGTGTACGCGTTCGGCGCGAACGTCGTGCTGTCGCCCTATCTGCTTCCGTTCCTGGTGATAGGGCCTTTCCTGTTCGTCTCACTCGGGATGCTGGTCGGAACTGCCTCCAACAGCCCGGAATCGGCGGCCGTGGTGGGCAACCTCGTGACATTCCCAATGATGTTCCTGTCCGGGACGTTCTTTCCCATCAGCATCATGCCCACCTGGCTCCAGACCATTGCCCATGTCTTCCCACTCTTCTACGTCGTGGAGGGTCTCAACAACGTCATGACCTACAACAACATCGGTCCGGCGATGATCGACCTGCTCGTCATATTCGCCATAGCCATCGTGATCTTCGGCCTTGCGGTCAGGCTCTTCAAGTGGCGCGAAGACTGAGCGGACGGCCTCCCACCCAGCGAAACAGCTCCGTCCTGGTCAGTGCTTCCGGCCCGTGCCGAACCTTTGCAGGTAGGGGGAAATGGACTCCTCCAGTGTGGGCCTGCCTACGTCTGACCCCTCGAACCGAACTCGGGCGACCGGCCTGCGTATCCTGATAAGCCTGGTGAGGTCCGCCGGTGTCCCCAGGACCACCGCGTCGCAGTCGACCGCGTTGATGCTTCGCTCCAGCTCCTTCAGCTGGGCCGGGCTGTATCCGAGGGCCGGCACCACGTTCCCCAAGTTTGGGAACCTCTCGAACGCCTTCCTGATGGAACCCACGGCCGAGCTCTTAGCCGGGACAGGCGTCGCGTTGAGTGCGAGTGCGGCAGTAGTGCCCGCGCCTTCCGCGAGCCCACCGTGGGTCACAGAGGGGCCGTCCTCGACCACGAGGACCCTCTTGCCCCTGACCAGTCCAGG
>Ga0187772_10001254_pt1 | contig 11925 bp, 11 predicted proteins | sample 0116_SJ02_MP15_2_FD_133137 | JGI IMG/M metagenome (GOLD analysis project Ga0187772, IMG submission 133137) | Tropical peat soil microbial communities from peatlands in Department of Meta, Colombia - 0116_SJ02_MP15_20_MG | ecosystem: Environmental > Terrestrial > Soil > Wetlands > Peat | place... | reverse complement strand
TTTACTACATGAGAGATGCCTGCAAATAATAAACCGATGCCTAACATAATTATTACAAACACAGCTGTATGTACAGGATATCCTACAGCTATAGAACCAAAGATGAGGGCTAGTACTCCGAGTCCTACAGTGCCCCATCGTGACTTGTTTTTCACAAATATTCCACTTATAATTTTCTCGATTCCAACAATGATCAAGATTATGCCTGCTAAGTATACGATTGAGACGACAGTCATGCCTGGATGAATGAGAACTAGTATGGACAAGACAATACCTAAAGCACCAAGACCAATCAGCGCTCCACGCTTCCACCCAGGAGAATTTGAATCAGCCATTTGATGATAACTAATAACTAGACGATAAAGGGTTTCTTGATCCTTTTTATAGAATTTTGTTAAGCTAGATTGGATATGAACAGGCCTGTTCATATTCTAGGATGAAGAACAAGCAATCCGACCCCAGGCATTCGCCAACATGGGTGTCTCACACGGAATCTAAATGAGTAGTGACATCATGAACAGTAAAGGGCAGGCAGTGTATTGTATATGATATGGTCAACATTATGGTAGTTTCTTCCAGCAATGATAGAACGCTTTACAAGTCTAGGACCAAGCCGTGATAGAACACTATTTATAAAATGAGTGTTTCTGGGACCATTTCATATAATAGAAGACAGTATGTGACATGACATGATTTCCATTAAGTATGGAAAGAAAATATCTAGACATAGTAGAAGATAAACAAATCATCGGATCGAAAATTCTGGGGTGATAATGATTGATTCGAACAAAGAATGGCGTCCGCGCTTATTGGTGTTTTCTGGTGGATGGATATTCCAGTTGACTGAATGTCTTGTCAAAATGCGCGTAGGTAGTTGCCCCCAATCGTGCGAATTCCATCAGCGAAGAGACGTCAAATATAATGCTATTAGGTAGTATCTAGGTTCATGTAAAGATTAGCATTTTAAGTGTCTGATTTCTCTGAGTACTAGGCCATATTCCAAATAAACTCTCTTGCGCATATAAGGAATGAGTCTATAATGTATAGAATAGATGTTCTTGTCTCTGATAAGTATACCTTTCACCGTTAATGAGATAACACCGCTTGCTACCTTAGATGGTTGTATCTTGTACGTTTGACAAAATTCATCTCTCTTTATATGATATTCTTTCAAGCTAAAATATGATCTGTTAACATCTAGTATCAGAGGCCAAATGATTTTCTCCCATACCATTCTCCGATTTTCGGTTGAAGATGCGTGTTTCCCTTTACCTTTAACTCTTCTTTCCTTTGCACTAGCTTCAACGGAAGATTTCGTGCTCATTTTCTTGGAGCTTCAAGTACAGTTTGTAGATGGTAAAGGATGATGGTATAACCGTTGATGCTGCTGGCAGACACGACATGAAGATGACAAGAGCAACATTACAAAGCATGGTTCATAGGCCAGAACCAACAACGAGAGCAAAGCAACACATGTGTATGGATAAAGGTTATGATTATCCAGAATATGATTGATTGGAATGTAGAAGGGGGTTCCCCCTCGTCACGCTATGGAGAAGCTAGGGTGGCAAAAGCGGCAATTGTCAGCGCCGTGCCGCCGCTGATGACGATTTGCGATACAATCCTTACGTAGAAGAAATAAAGAGTGTTAGGAATTGAAATGAATTGATACTATTTATTTCTTCAAAATACCCATTCGCTTAAACATACACTTTCTGCATGTTTAGCTCCAGTTAATTTAACGGCTTGATGAGCTGCATCAATTGCATTTAGAATGGCTCTCATATCATTAGTTTCTATCTGAGTTCCCATGGCAGTCAGTTTAGTTGTTTTAATATCCTTTGTTTTACGAATAGCATCAAAAGCAGCTGCTACTTCTTTACTTATCCCCGTACTACCTGTTCCAATAGGCACGATACTGATCTCAGCATGAAGAGTAGTCAATATGACCTATATATCTACGCCTGAATAAAATAATGTTTTCATATATCACGGTTCGTCATAGCATTCTTGCTCATTAAGGCAAGTAGTAGAGATAGCCTAATGGATGGCATCATGCTGCCGTTTTGTCTTATTTGTCAACCATGATCCACTCTTTGGTAGGTAATTTAGGCTTGGTCTAATTTACAACAAAATGTTAATGCCCTGTGGAGTATACATGCTGCCGTGTCCAAGGTAAATGTGAGCAGTCCGACAACTACAGGTAGGTATTTTTATGTTTGACTGACGTAACCTATCCTTGGCCACCCCCACCCTTTTCAATCTCTATTAACTCGCAGCCTCCTCTCATGATGCTTGGGCGCATTTAATTTTTATAACATTTTGCCCTGTTTTGTGTAAGAAATACTCCCCCCTTGTTAAGGAGTGGTGCCGAAATACTCTCGAGATACGTATATGGCATTGCATCCACTCGTGGATGTATCAGCAAAATAACTCCAGCATAATTGAATCAAAAATATAGAATTAAGATCTGGAGTTTGGTTTTATATAAAGTAAATAACAAATACCACAGGTGATACTCACAAATGGAATTCGTCATTGTGTTTATTATCGAATCACGCTTAACATATGTTAATGGATTCAAAAACTAGCATTGGGACCTCTACCACTTCGGCTTACCCTTCTTCCATCGCCACTTCTTCGGTGGCTTCGGCTTCCATCATTTCGACGACTTCAGCTTACATATTAGGTTCCTCGGTCCATCCATCCATAGCTTCTTCTTCAATCACATCGACTGTAGAAATGTGTCTACACCAATGTCAAAGTTGTGGCATTTTATGTGAATGTGACAGGCGTGGATGTTTTAGACCCTTTTTCTCTTTATTCGTGCATAACTGCCAACAGGGCAGTACAATGACCAATTCAACGCGAGGCTAGATCATAAGAAAATATGAGACATATTTCCTTGTATCATGGTGTCGTCATAAGAGACGAACAACGGTTTTGGAAAAGAATATTGATTGTAGATGATGAAGCTGATGTCACTATAACCTTCAAGGCAGGAATAGAAGAGAGCAATAATAATAACGGTACCGACAAAAGAATTGAAGTATATACATCAAATAACCCTGTTGTAGCATTATCAGAATTCAAACCAAATTTCTATGACCTGCTTCTGGCTGACATTAATATGCCACATATGAATGGCGTACATATGGGTTGGGTATCACACGATTTATGATGTTGGGCATTTGCTATAAATTGCGATATGTAGTCTGCTATATCTAGTCTAAAACCGCGATTTAGATAAATGTACCACAAGATGTACATTCAATACACTTGCATCGTGGAATACAGTCATAGGTAGCTGAGATGAGATGTTCCATGTTAGACTCAGCTTCAACATTCGCTAATTTCTTTTCTCCTATTACTATATACCCAGTTACAACAATAAGGTCCATGAGACTTCGAACGACAGGAATGGCACGAATGGCATTTTGCGCCCATAAATTGCATAAAGCGCCAGAGCTCCAATGAAATAAGCAAGACCACTGCACGAAACAAAGGAGAAAGTGAGTGATGATGATGCATGTCTGAGAACTCCCAATGACACGAACGACCTGAATGGCATTTTGGATAATTCCGCTGAGCCTATGGTCCAAAATATAGAAAATAATAAAGTAGTACGTCAACCCTTAAAAAAATGGGGGAAGAATTGGTGATTGGTGAATCAAGCAGGCACTATAATGTATTGAGTCTTCTTTCCTGCGCCAATTGTCAATTTGTACTGAATCTCGTCCACTTGCTGTGATTGCGTATCCTACCAAAATATGCTAAAATCTCCGGACTTACTCCAGGGTTCAAAATAAATCTTAGCTGCAGGTAGACTTACTCCAGGGTTTAGTGCTTGTATCTGTGGATCATTCCATTTTGTTATTTTACCCATCAATACGTCAACAAGTACTTGTTGTGTAAATTTCACTGTCTTACTTGGCGGGTCCACATCTTGTATGTTATATGCAGTCACTATGCTTTCAGCATAGGACTTTTGTGTTGCAGTTATAGAGATCATCATTGCAGATAACGCTGCAACTGCAATCAATCCCAACAACCGTTGATTTCTCGTTTTCATATCAGTAACTCTAGTAAGTGGAACAACATATTAAAAAAGACTAAGACGAATGCCAGTTGTGGAATTCACAAATAGAATTCGTCTCCATCCTTATTAAACAGTATTATATGTCTTTCCGCCTCTATATAAGTAATCGTAGTCTGATTTCTCTATATAGTATCTGTTATCTATATAGTGTGATAGCAGGTGCAGATATTCCATTTCTACAATATTGTAGCAAAAACTATCATAACAAAAAGAGCTATAAACACATTATATATATAAAAATCAAGCCGCTAATAACATTGTAATAATGAAATTAACTTATATGGAGTTAAAGAAGTTTCTACTATGGCCTATGGCCCTTTTTAAATAATTCTTTTTTCCGCTCCTATGCAAGAAAAGTATTCTTGTAATGATAAAATGTGGCACTAAACATACATTTCCTACGGTTAGATATGTGTACCACAGTAGGTGGATAGTCCTCCATAAAATAACTTATGGAAATCTGTGGGAGTGTAAACCTTAGTTAGATATGAGAAAAATGGTTTCAAATAGGGAGATCTTCATTTAGGACAGTGTACTAAAATCTCCCAATAGAGATATCAGCCTCAACACATCTTGATATCGCCATTGGACGACAGGACGGTGGAAGTTGATCGTTACAACTATATGTCGTGAGTTCTAATATCATATGTCTTTCCACGTCTCATGAAGGCCCTAGATAGAGAGTGTTTATGATATTAGATAGTGTTTAATGACCAAACTTCGATGATATATTATCATACGGTTTTAGCAGCAAATATGTTGTACACAGTATCGCTAATTTTGCAACAATCACTAGCCCGGTTCGTGGCCGCTGACAGAAGCTGACAGCGTATACCGTATCACGTCATAATATAATAATGGTCACAGCTAATGTCTTAACTCATATCAGGTTGTTGCTTACTCATTTCCGTCATTACACCAACTGGAGGAGGACAGTTTGCGGTTCTGCCCTGTATCCAGACTAGTATGATAGATATTCGCATATATATAAAGACCATAGACGAAGTCCATTTATGGGATTCAGATGTGGAATTCGTGTCTATATTTTTAATCTACCTAATATCTAAAACTTAAGATGAAAGAGAACAAGAGTGTTATAACAACTCGAACAGCAACAAACGTGTTCATTCAACTTCCATCATTAAGCGCTGTTACTTTATTCAGAATCGCATTCGGCATAGTCTGGCTAGTAGATGGAGGCATCAAATTCCTGTGCCTCCAACCATCGGACGTCATAAAGTTGGTTCAAAATGCTAGCCAGGGTCAACCAGCATGGCTTCATCCTTGGTTTAACTTCTGGACAGCTTCTCTGACTTCTACACCAACGGCTTTCCTTCATGGCATTGGATTAATAGAGTTATCCGTGGGATGTGCTTTGGTCCTAGGTTTCTTGAGAAAGTCTGCATACTTGTGCGGTATAATGCTCAGTATGATGATTTGGTCAATTGTGGAAGGATTCGGAGGACCATATGGGCCTGGCTCTACAGATGTTGGGGCCGCTATAATGTATGCCTTCATATTCGTCGCAATTATAATAGTTGAGAGAAGTTCCAATTATAACAAGTACAGTCTAGATGTGCTTATAGAAAGAAAGTTAAATGGTTGGAAACATCTCGCAGAATTTTATGAAGATAAGAGCTCTTCAACGAGATCCGACGAGTTCCAAACTGCCTGCAAGACAATTTTCCCTAAAGTTGATCCTCTGTTAGTCGAGAATATGATTCTTAGTCAACAACAGCAAAACTCCCAGGAGCAGCTACCTACCACCTTTGAAGTATTTTCTGATAGTAGGAAGAACCCCGAAGGCGTTCAGAAGAATATACATACAGAAAAGAGTGTGAGCGAAATACAAACTTCATCAAAGGAAAATTGGCTAAAGTGGTATAGAAGGTAACTCCGATCCATGACCACCAAACAGGTATTGACATAGATTAATCCAATTATAGTGTATGATAGAGTTTTAGCCTTGAAACCAATGAAAAAAGGATTAGGTGTGTCTCTAAGGTAAAGAGCAGAGATTTACTACGCTGGCGTGACGAATTTGGTTTTGAAGAGGGATTGCTTAATTCTATTGTCCTCTCTAATACTGTGCCGCTGTCAAAGATACCAGATTATGTCAAGGAGAAGAAGACATATCATTGTAGAGTAATCTGACTAACGAACACTAAACAAGTGGTATTACAACAGGAATAGAATAATCTACAACACTATTTGCAAACTAGAGAAGACAAAGGCCTGTATTCGACCAACAAGTAACAGCAGATAGATTCGATAAAGTGATCAAAAAGACAACTAAGTATCCACTTTTAATCCGAAATGATTTGATAAGGCTAGAACATGATCCAAGCAATATAGCAGAGTATTGGGTTCGCATACCAGTAAGATTAGTAAAAGGTGGATTATGGATTGGATTAATAAAACCATATGAACCAATTCCAAAAGATGCCAAGATTTGTGAGTGCAAGTTATACAAGCGAGATAATAGATGGTTTTTAGATGTTGTAGACAGAAAAATATTCCTGAAAAGACAGAGTATCAGAATGTAATCGCAATTGACATGGATATCATGCATATTGCCGCTTCTGTGGAGTTGGCAACTGGTAAAACCATGTTCTATGGTAAAGATTTGAACCATGTCAGAGGATGGTATTTCTGGTTAAGAACATAGTTAGGATTTAAAAAAAACAATAGATACCATAAAAAGGATAGGACATCATGAAAGAAGGATTGCAAATGACATTATTCATAAAATCACTAGAGAGGTTGTCAACCGAGCTATACGAACAGATTCATTAATGGTATTAGGCAAAGCCAAACTTGCAGAAAATGTAGTCAAAGAGGAATGAGAAAGACACAAGGATTGTTTGTGTCTAAAACCGGCGGTGAAGAGAATGCTGATAGAAATCCTGTCTTCAATATTGCTTACCAGGCTTTGGGATACATTTCCAAAGTAGGAGTAACCCTGAACATACTCAAAACTTTTCCTAGTGTAGACAGGAACGTAATGATGAGAAGAGAAGCTCGAAAGAGGCTACAGGTCTATGACCGGTAGTTGTTCACCTATACTATACAACTGTGGCCGGTAGTTGTACTCTACAGGATTTATAATAGCTAAGATTTATGCAAATGTGAAATCCTATCTGTTCTATTATGTTTTCCAGGGAATATTCTCAGAAAATATACTTCAATTCAACTAAAAAAAGTAGGAAAAGTTGGCTATTGTGGTCTTAGCCGTTCCCCATCGTCGCCGACATGAGGAACGGGGGCGGTCGCCTAGACCGTTCGCACCGAGACCGTGTCCAGCATTGTTAACTGCTGCATGCTGCTGAAAACACAAGAAGACAGGATGTCAATGTTTCCGGTGACCAACGATACACAAGTAATTCCTTTAATAATTGACACTTGACTTACTACTATATAGTTTAAGGGATTCCATTCTTATAAATTACAAAAGGTACTAATTGCATGGTGGTGCTATTGCGTATCTTCGATATCATCATAGAGTAGCAAAGTTCTTTTTTGATTACAGTTGGGACACACGGCATATTGTATGTGATAATCGACTAGTGTGATGATGATTTGCATAATAAAACAGTACGTGATGAGTAGATAGACCTCCGCTAGTCTAATTCTGACGTAATTCGCTTAATCAGATAATCTACCTAACTCTTACACAAAAGGTAATTAGAATGTCTGACATATAATATAATAGATATGTCTGTTTCCAATTCCCTCTTGGATGAAGGCGAGGAATATATGTGTAAGATTTGTGGGCATACTTTCTCAACAGCACAATACCTTGCAGCACATATAGATTCAGAACATCCAGAAGCAGAACAACCAGAGATATTTTAGTGTAGTAACCGTATAAGGTCAAAAGGCCTATCTATCGGATAGATTGAGGAAGAAGATTTACAAACTTGCGAATCTTTTATTATGATGAGTCAGATAAAAGGAATTGTAGTTGAAAGGGCTGGTGGCCCAGAAGTTCTGCAAATTCGTACAGTTCCCACACCAGAACTGCGTCCAGGTTGGATCTTGATCAAGGTGAAGCATTTGGACTAAACCGTTCTGAGATATTCACAAGACGGGATGATTCTTCTGATGTCAAATTTCCTCGTATTCTTGGTATACAGTGCGTTGGTTGTCAAATTTCCTCGTATTCTTGGAGAGGCATCAAAATCTCATTGGATATATCTTTCTATGTCTCACCATCCCTTCTTATAACTCGTTTACAACCTTAAAAGTAATGAATTATCGAAGCTACATGAAGAGAATTGAATCCGCTCTTGGAAATATCAAAGCCGCAGATAAAGCCCAAGAGATTCCATGGCAGGAGGTTGTAGTAAGAGAGTTAAGTGAAATATCAAGAGATTGTGCAAAGGAATTACAGACGGAAACTGGCCAGATTGGCAATAAAGGCGACTATCAATTAGGACTTGACCAATCGCCACCTACAAGAATTCTATCTTTGACGCTCGCCTTATCCGCATGGTTAGGCTGGACAATGCACGAGAAACATGGATCAAATGAGGAACAACCATTCTCGTCAAGGGTTTGCCTCAGAATGATACAGGAAGCCTTTGAATATGGAGTTCATTTATCAGTCCATAAGCAAATACCGTAATCAGACTAAGGATTGTAAAATTATATATCGATAAGGGAATTCGCGTGAAACAATATTTTGTATCAAACGATACTAGGAGCTATAGAACAAGGAACTCAGGATTGGTTCCCGTTAATCGCAAATCCAAAAACCAGTCGTAATATTATGAATATAGCTAGCTGCATAATGCTTAAACAAAATGTGTGGAACAAAAATAGACTTCAGGTACAAACAGTTTCATGTAAGACGATGATGATGGCTGCGGCGGTCACTAGTCGTTCTTCATAGGGGGCTGTTCCTTAGTATTGCATGTGCATCCTTCAACTTGCTTTCAGGTATTATTAGTTCAATCTTCTTCATGATTCTGTCACACTCTAATATTTGCCAATATGTGCTTGTTCATACTAGTTACAAACCTGATTTCTTGCTTCCTCAATTGCTCTTCTTTTTTTATTATCTCTGGTCTTATCTAACTATCTGATATTTCCGAATATTCCTATGAATACATAAATTATAGTAAAGGTAAGAAAATATTGATGTCTTCGGAAATCAATAAATACAAATGCGAAGAATGCGGCATCTCATTTGAATCACAACGAGAGCTTCAAGAGCATAATAACCAGGCACATATTGGAACGGCTTGAAGCTGCTTTAGGCTACGCATATCGCATGTAGAACCAGTAGCAGGCTACGCAGGTATGGTCTCTTTAAAAGATGCTATGATACCATGAAAGTTACGAGATTAATAGTCCTGGCCAACATTAATCGGAGATTTTGAGCTGGATTTGAGCAATGTGATGCACAAAGACATTGCGGAATGCACGAGCCAGCCCAGACATGCAGAATCCCCGACACTATAGTCTGACTACCCCTGTTGACTATAGCACTATACTTTGACAATAACTACCTAAGAACTTTTGGTATTAAGGAAGGTTGATAGAGAGATGCGTAACCGCGAGGCAATGACAGGCCTGGGGCGTTGATGATGAAGTACTTAGGGTTGGCCATATCTGCAAGTCGCTGCAATCTCTTTGCAAGAAACTTGTTCTTAATCAGACTAGTCTGTCCCCAACTATGACAAAGAATCCATCTTTCCTAGTAACGGTATCAATTGATCTCGCTATAGTATTGATGGCGTCAAGCGATTATGTTCTACTTACATGTAGAAGAAAGGATATTGTATTCTCAGTGGTATCGAAATCGATTTTTCTTACGTCAAGTTGCTCGAATATATATCTAAACATTTCTGCCAAATAAAAAGACCATTTTTTTCCCATGTCGTGTTGTATAATATGCAACTGAGTGGCACCTTTTACCTCACTTTTGTACTTGTAAGCACATATTCTTATCCAAGTCTGAATAACATCTAAAACTGATTCTAGATTATACTCATTTCTTAGAAGTATTACAAAATCCTTGGATTCCTTGCTAATTTCCTTTGCAATATTACTTATCTCAGCATCATCAAGCCGATTTATCAATTTCATTAACGACTGCTTCCTTATAGTTACAAACCCAGCTGCTGCTGAATAAGAATGCCATTGAACATGTTGCTTTGTTATTTGATTCAGCAATGTATTCACACTGATATCCTTTTGCCGGGCTTCCTTCCGTATAGCATTCAAAATATCACTATCTATTCTCAAGGAAAGGCCCTCGGATGAAGCCTTCGGTCGTTTAATCATATATTCTTCATGATTGGTCAAATTCCGTGCTACTCTTGCTTACCTCTGTCTGTACTTTTTGCACATATGAAGATTGGGCTATAGAACACATCAAGGACAATAGGTTTTGTGGGACGAATTATGACAGAGGAGGACAGGGGAGGACAGAGGGAGTAGAAGGGCTTCTGAAGAACGGAGATCAATTAAAAAAAGTTTAGGAAGAGACATCAAAGTATGTGATAGAAAACCGCAGCACTATAACCCAGCTTCTCGAATCTCTCAAGGGGGTGGACCTTGAGGGTTGAATAACATTAATTCCACATAAGTCTCGTTTTCTAAGAATATAATAAGTTCTTCCCATGTTGGATTCGGCATTTTCTCCAACATAGGTTTCTCGTTACTGTATGCATAGTATGCACGTGCATGTATCTAGCAGTTATCTGTGACATTCTCTGCACGGGTTTTCATTTTGCAATAATTTCATTACTTTGTATTAAATAAATTCAAATGCAATTAGTTAATCTGAGTGCAACCATAATTGATTTATCTGGTAGCAAACCTTAATTTAATATTGTTAGTCACCAACTCGAAGGATAAATCAAAAGAATCAGACACAAAAGTAGTCGCCAAATCATCTGATGTCCAAAAGAGCATTACCGAAATAGCAGAAGCAAACTATACCAGACTCATAGACTTAATCATAAAGATTCAACCACATTACACTCAAGCAATATCTAATCTTCAATCAGATTATATCAAGTCGATTAAAAGAATTATTGAAGCCAGTTTTGTCACTCAGGAATATCTGCTATTTACCAAGTTATTCAATTGGAACAATACACCGTTTGCAACAATTTACATACAACAATCAGATTCCCTGACCAATAATATAGTCAGGAGCCTTCATACCGCCACCCAATTAGGTATCAATACTCTCGAAGCAGCAGGGAATAGCTTGGAAACATGCAGTAATGTCGTAAAGGCAGTAACAGAGGTTAATAGCAACCTAGTAACATGTTGGAATTCATTCTTTCCCATGCAACAGCAGCATTTTTAAAATAATTATGTATTTAGAAATGTCAGTCTTCAAACACTGCTACTATCACCACAAGGACTATTCCATTGGCTGTGCTAATAATGAAGACAAAACTCCAATATCTGAAAAAGCGAATGCTTCTGTTCTAAAAACATTAGGAAGTCGACGTGAATAATTTAGATAACAAGCAACGCATCTATGTTTATATCAAGAATAATCCGGGAGCCCACGTTAGAAGGATTAGTAAGGAGCTGGACATCGCACTGGGTGATATCCAATACCAATTGAACCAATTAGAAGCTATGAATCTAATCAGATCTAGACGAATTGGATTATACAAAACATATTATACTATTTCCATATCGGGAGAAAGAAATGAAAAAATATCAGCTTTCTTACAACAAGAGACTCCTAGGGATATAATATTGTATCTAATACAAAACCCTGGTGCGACCAACAATCAGATAGCCCATCATAAGGGTTTTAGTGCACCTACCATCAACTGGCATATGTCGCGTTT
>Ga0187772_10001253_pt1 | contig 11931 bp, 6 predicted proteins | sample 0116_SJ02_MP15_2_FD_133137 | JGI IMG/M metagenome (GOLD analysis project Ga0187772, IMG submission 133137) | Tropical peat soil microbial communities from peatlands in Department of Meta, Colombia - 0116_SJ02_MP15_20_MG | ecosystem: Environmental > Terrestrial > Soil > Wetlands > Peat | place... | reverse complement strand
TCCACATCCACGATACCTACCGAGTCGTTCCGCTTGGCATTGTCGGTTTCTGGGTGCTCCTTGCAATAGCAGCAGCATGGCTAGGGGTTGCAGCCTCCAAGTGGATTCGTCGCCCTTCTTGACTGCAGTTTGCGGCTAGTACGAACTTCGGCGTTAACCAGGACCTGTTAATCACGGTGCGAAAAAGTCCGGCGGATCTTTCTGTGCAACTGCACACTGTCCCGGAACCGGATGATAGGTGTAGTACAGGTCGCTAGGTAGCTGCGCCTCGCATCTTTCCGAATTGTAGAAGTACACGAGGGGCTCGTTCTCACTGGCATACTGCGGTGTTAAGACTTGCACCGCTGAAATGAAGGAGAAGGGATTTCGTGGAAAATAAGTATCGAGAAACGCCAGTGCATATGTGTCCAAGATTCGATGCGCAACAACAGGGTCGATAGTGACCGGATCGAATGGAGCCTCAGCGGGACCAGCGCACGGGAATACCGAGTACCAAGCCGCCAAATCGTTGCCTGGCAACCAACCATCGCCATACAAAATCTGCAACACGCCGAGTTGTTGTAGCAGTGGACCAGCTTCACAGTAGTTGGTAAACGAGTAGTGATTTGCCCCCTGAATCTCAACGCGGCGGCCGGTTACTTCTTCTGCGTATATCCCTGCCAGATATATTCCAACGCCAGTGGCAGGGTCTGGGCCTTCACGGCGCGGTCGCAATGGCCGGCATTCTTCGCAAAAACAAACTGGTACGCATACCCCTTGGCGGCCAGAGCCGCGGCCATGCGCTCATTGGCTAGGACCCAATCGTGATAGTTGTCGCGGGTGATGAGAAGATCTCGATCGCCGACATCCATCCAGATGCGCAGCGGCTTCTTCGGGCTGTTGGGAATCAGGGTTTCATGGAACTCCCATGCTCCGTGCGGAGTCTCGGGGTTGTAAGGCCACTGCTGGTACACGAAAGTGCCGGAGTAACTCAAAACACGGTGATAGAGATCGGGGCGATACCAGGCCATCGCCATCGCGGCGGCTCCGCCCGAACTGCAACCCATGGTCGCCCGCCCGTCGGGATCCCTCGTGAGCTTTACGTTGTATTTCTTCTCCACCACAGGGAGCACTTCCCTCTCCACAAACTCCGCATACAGCCCCGACATTGTGTCGTACTCCAGTCCCCGCTCGCTGCCTTGGGCGTCGCCACCACCGTTGCCGATGGAGATCGCAATCATCACCGGCACGCGATGCCCGGCGATCAGATTGTCGAGTGCGGCGAACAAAGTCGGGTCAGGTCCATCCGCCCCGACGATGAACGGCGCCTCCGTGCCGGGGATGTATTGTTTAGGAACATACACCGCCACCCGTCGCGTGTAAGGAGCAGGATAGCTGTTCACGATCACCTTGTTCGGGTCCGCCGGGTCTGCCACGGCAAAGGTGTTGGGCTCGCGCGCGATGCCGGGATAGATCTTGCTGTCCTTGGAGTCCATCGTGAATTCAAATACGTCGCCCTTGGGCACCCCTTCGTTCGCAGCCATTTCCGGCGCTGCATTGTGGGTCGGGCCAATGATGAAGTTCCCGTTTTCGAGCGGCGAAGGGATGGTTCCGTCCGGTAGTTCCTTCGCTTTTACGTAGCCGGGCGTGCTGGGTTCACGAGTTGGCGTTACCGGACGCGCGGCGCCCGCAGGCGCAGTCTGCGCCCTGGCCGGATCAACGCCGGCCGTCACGCTGATGAAGAACGCAAAGCTCAGGACAAGTCGTGACACTGGGGACTCCCCTGGTTATCGGAATTTCAATTTGCGCAACATCTCAGACGCATTCTTGCCCCGGTTCACGCCGGAAGCGATACTGCCCCAGCTAACCGCGCAGATCACCAATCGTACCAGTTGTGCGTCTGACCTTGACATCCTACTAAAGGAGGCATAGGATCCACCTAGAATGTCTACTGGAGAAGAAAAAGAACGCATAGAGTTGTTGCAGGGCACGCTGGATCTGTTGATCTTGCGCACGCTGTTGTTAGGTCCCGCGCACGGCCACGCCATCACCAAAGCGATTGAGTTCCGCTCCGACGAGGTACTGAAAGTGGAGCAAGGATCGCTCTATCCAGCGTTGCACCGGTTGATCAAGCGCGGGTGGATTTCGGTTGAGGAGGGCACCTCCGAGAACAACCGGCGGGCAAAGTTCTATCGCCTTACGGCCAAGGGCCGGAAGCAACTGGCGGCAGAGACGAGCAAGTGGGAAAAATTCTCGGGAGCTATTGCGCGGATTTTGCGGCCGACTGAGGAGCGCGAATGAAGCGGCGAGGCAAACGTCTGCTAAGCGATCTGGATCAGGAGATCCGCGAGCATATCGAACTGGCGACGCAGGAGAACATCGAGCGCGGGATGACGGCGGAACAAGCGCGGTATGCGGCGCTGCGAAAGTTCGGAAATGTAACGCGAGTGAAAGAGGACGCCAGAGAGGTGTGGACTAAGGTGTGGCTCGAACAGTTGGGGCAAGACATTCGTTTCGGCCTCCGCCAACTCCGCAAGTCCCCCGGCTTCACCGCCATCGCCATCCTTACGCTCGCCCTCGGCGTCGGCGCCAACGCCGCCATCTTCAGCTTGGTCAACACTGTTTTGCTTCAGCACTTGCCGGTGCGTGCCTCCAGTCGTCTGGTGGTCATCTGGATCAGCAATCTCAAAAACGGTTGGAGCCGTATCGGTCCGGCGGGACAAGACTACTTGGACTGGAAAGATCAGGCACAGTGCTTCGAAGATCTTTTCCTTTTTGAGCATGGCACCGGCACGGTCACTGGCGGCGGTGAGCCCGAACAAGTTGCAGGGCTGCGCGTCACCACCAATTTCGCCGAGTTCTTTGGGGTTCGCCCGCTTCTGGGTCGCTATTTCCGTCTCGACGAAACCTCCGCGAGGCATAACCTGGTTGTGCTTTCTTATGCTTACTGGCAGCGCCGTTACGCTTCTTCTCCCGCGGTGCTTGGCCAGAGCATGACCTTGAACGGTGAGGTCTACACTATCATTGGCGTTCTTCCTTCGGACTTGGCCACGGTTTTCCCGGTCGACGTGGTGGTGCCGTTCGACAACGATTGGCTGAAGCGCGTCGATTCTGATCTGGGCGTTTTCGGGCGCCTGCGGGCAAATGTCACTCTCCAGCAAGCCTCGTCAGAAATGAGCGTGCTGATGGGGCGTATCGCCCAGCAGCGGCCCGATCGCAAGGACTATGGCGGCGTCCTGGTGCCGCTGGAATCCGCGCGAGTCGAGTACATTCGCCCGGCACTGCTGCTTCTTCTCGTCGCCGTCGGATGTCTGTTGTTGATTGCTTGTGCTAACGTGGGGAATCTTCTTGTATCGCGCGCGGTTGGACGCCGGCGCGAAATTGCGGCCCGCATCGCTCTGGGCGCCGGACTTGGGCGATTGACGCGACAATTCCTCATTGAGAGTGCGCTTCTTGCCTTGGCTGGCGGTGCCTCCGGCCTGTTGTTAGCGTTGTGGACTACCTACGTTTTGGCGCGCTTCATTCCCACTCGCATTCCGGTTCCTAATGCCGCCGACTATGTTTCCCTGCCAAGCATCCACATCAGCGCCCCGGTTCTGGTGTTCATCCTGCTGATATCGCTGCTCACAGGTTTGCTGTTCGGTTTGTTGCCGGTGTTTCAAACTCTCCGGTTCGACGTCAATGAGGTGCTCAAGGAAGCGGGTCGTGGTTCCTCTTCGGGCCCGCGCGGTAACCGAACACGTGCCACGCTGGTCATCGTTGAAAGTGCTTTAGCGGTTGTCCTGGTAATCGGCGCTGGCTTAATGGTGCAGAGTTTCTCGCGTCTGCTGCAAAGCAATCCCGGTTTCAATTCCAATCATCTGCTAACCTTGCGCATCAAGCTCGCCAACGACGCGAAAGACTCTCCTTACAAGGAACCTCGTCGCCAAGCGGCGGCCTTCGAGAGATTCCTGACCGCCGTGCAGGCAGTTGCTGGCGTTCAGTCCGCCGCGTTCACCGAGATCGTTCCCCTCAGCCAGGACGACATGGACATGGCCCAATTCGTCATTCAAGAGGAGCCGCCTGCTCCGCGAAGTCAGCACCTCGCCTCTGATTTCCGGGATGTCACTCCCGACTTTTTTCACACCATGGAAATTCCGCTGCTCCATGGCCGTGTCTTTACAGAACATGACAACCTGGATAGTCCGAGGGTCGTGCTCATTGATGAGACCTTTGCCCAGCGTTTTTTCCACGACCAGAATCCCCTCGGAAAGCACGTCCAAATCTCCGACTCCACCCGGCCGCCTCGCGAAATCGTCGGTATCGTGGGCGCGGTCCTCGACACAGGCCTCGACCAGCGCCCCCGCCCCACCATCTATCTGCCCTCCCTGCAGAGTCCCGATCAGACCATGAGCCTGGTCGTGCGCACTGCCCTTCCTCCTTCGTCCATTCTTCCGGCCATAAAGAACGCCATTTGGTCGGTCGATAGGGATCAGCCGATCTTCAATGTCCGGCCCATGGACGAAATCATTTCCAGCATCACCTCCGCGCAACGCGTGGCTTTCCTCACTTTGGACGTGTTCGCGTTTCTGGCGCTGGCGCTTGCAGCCGTCGGCATCTATGGCGTCACTTCGTATGCGGTCGGTCAGCGTATCCATGAGATCGGCGTTCGCATGGCGTTGGGTGCGCAGCGTTCTGACATACTCCGCCTAGTCATATTCCAGGGGATGAAACTCGCTTCTGTCGGCGTTGTGATCGGGTTGCTTGCATCTCTGCTGTTAACACACCTGATGACTGGGCTGCTTTTTGGTGTCAGCGCCACGGACCCGCTCACTTTCGTCGCCGTTGCTTTTCTGCTTGTTTGGGTTGCTCTTGTGGCTTGCCACATTCCCGCACGCCGCGCCTTGCGTGTCGATCCCATGGTCATTCTGCGGTACGAATAGCGTTTAGTTGGCCGCGTTGTTAAGTAACCTGAATGCGGAGATTGCCGACAAAGGTCCTGGGAAACGCGCTTCCCGTAAAATTACGTATCAGTACTCCAGGCTTGGTAAATCGGCAGACTTGGACGAAAAGTCGCTTTCCGGTGATGTGATCAACAGGGCCCTCTCACGGGTTCCTGTAGGGCACCACTTGGCCTGCCCAAAAACCCAGCTTTCACTCGTTCCGTAGGCTTGAATTTTCCAGTCGTCGCCTGCCCAAAAACACTTGATTTTCACGCAATCTGCAACTGTATGCCTGAAGGTATTTTCACGCGACCAGAGCCGTTGCCATTATGGTGAGCAGAAAGCGCTACATTCTCACGGAAATGAGTCAGCCGCACCGTATGCGTTCTCCGGTATCATCTTTATTCTGAGAATGGGAGGTTCCCATGGTCCAGGCGGGACAGGCTTTGACCTCTCGATCAAACCCGATTTGCTAAAGCGTGTCACCTACTCGAAGTATCTGATGGGCCGTGCTTACGATCTTTGGCGACAGGGTGGCGATTTGAATGCAGCTCAGGCTGTGTTGTTCGCGCACGACTCGGCCGAAATTCTGATGCGTGTCATTGCCGATCACAAACATGTGAGGCTGCCGGATGGCTTCATGCCAAAGCCCTCCAAAAGATAAGAGACGATCAGAAAGCCTGAATTTTGCAATGGAGGCCACGACCTATCAAAATCGGCGGCACCCTCAAGCACAAGTTGGGCTAGCGAGCGGAGTATTCGTCGCGGAGGTAGGTCTGACGGCTGGTCATGGGGATTTCGTTACCGTTAATGAAAACCATTTTTACGTCGGTTTTCACGTCGAGGGGGTCGCCGTTGGCAACGACCACGTTGGCTGTCTTGTCCGGGTCGAGTGAGCCGAGCTTATCGGCGACGCCCCAGACTTCGGCGGCGTTGAGGGTGATGGCTTTGAGGGCTTCATCATAGGGAAGACCGAAGCCCGTGGCGAAGCCGGCCGCGTAGGGCAGATTGCGGGCGTTGTGCGCGTCGTAGGAGGCGATGACGATCTTGACCCCGCGCTTGTAGAGCTGAGCGGGGAGGCTGTAGACGGCGTCGAAGCGCTCTTCCGGTTTGGGAGCTTCATAGATCGGGCCGACGATGACGGGAACTTTGAGAGAGGCGACGTAATCGAGGACGGATTGGGAGTGGCTGATGTGGTTGAGAATGAATTTTAGATTGAATTCGTGAGCGAGGTTGACGGCCGTCTGGAGATCGCTGGACTCTTCGGCAGCAAGCACCATGGGCTTTTTGCCCTGGAGGTAGGGGAGAAGGGCTTCGAGTTTGAGGTCGCGTTTGGGAGGATTGGGCGGCTGCTTTTTGTCTTTGTCCTTATCGGCGGGCTTGGCGGACGAATTGGAGGCCGCGGCTGAATCGGTTGTGGGTTTGTCGTAGTCGGCCTTTTTCTTTTCGTAGTCGGACCATTTCTGCGCGTAATCCTGGGCATCGAGGAAAGCCTGGCGGATTTGCGCGGCGAGGCCCATGCGGGTGGAAGGGAATTTACGGCTTTCGCCCCGCTCGTTGTGGCGCTGCTCGCCGGTGAAATTGAGCGGCATGGCGATGTCGCGGACGAGAAGGAATTCGTCTTGAGATTTGCCGGCGAGTTGGATGAAGGAGTCTTGCCCTGGGAGAGTGTCGCGGCTCTCCGGGGCAACGATAGCGTTGGTGATGCCATTGAGTCGAGTGACCGGGATCAGTTCGGATTCGGCGTGGAAGGCGTCGTAGACGTGCATGTGGGGCATGATTTCGTCGCTGGGCTCAACGAGATCGTTCGTCATGTCGACGGCAGAAATCTCGGTGAGGCCAAGGGCAGTTTCCGAATCGATGAGGCCGGGATAGACGGTCATTCCAGTGGCGTCGATAATGCGGGCGTCTTTGGGGATTTGCACGGAACCGGCAACGCCGACCGCGGTTATTTTGCCGTTTTCAAAGAGAACGACGCCGTTTTTGATAGTGCCGTGAGAGACGGTGAGGACTTTGCCGCCCTTGAGAGCAACCGGTTTTTGCTGTGCGGGAGCGAGGCAAGTCACGAAGAGTGTAGCCGCGACTAGCAGGAAGAGTCGAAGACCGACGCGCGACGGGCAGATCACATACCCTCCTTGTAGTACGGCATACCGAAGCCAGAAAGTGAACGATCGAAGTAGATCGCCCCATCGATGAACACTTTACTGGGAACGGCGCTGCTGGAGAGGGGATAGCCATCCCAGATGACGAGATCGGCATCTTTGCCGACATCGATGGAACCGACCTTGTCGTCGACACCGATGATCCACGCGGCGTTTATGGTGATCATCTGGAGAGCTTCCTGCTCGGTTGCGCCGCCATAGCGCATGGTTTTGCCGGCTTCCTGGTTGAGACGGCGAGCGAAATCGTCGGAGTCACTCTTGATGGCGACGCGAACACCCTTGCGCATGCAGAGGACGGCGTTCCAAGGGATGGCGTCCCAGGCTTCTTCTTTGTAGCCCCACCAATCGGCAAAGGTGGCGATACCGATGTTCGCGGCGGCAAGTTGAGCAGCGACCTTGTAGGCTTCAAGGGCGTGGTGAAAGGCGCGGAGCTTGTAGCCGAATTCCTTGGCCATGGCCATTTCGGTGAGGAGTTCATCGGAGCGGTAGCAGTGAATCTGGACTAGAAGATTGCCGCGGAGAACATCAGCGAGGGCGTCGAGTTTTAAATCGTGCTTGGGAGGGGAAGCGTCCTTGTCTCCGCTTTTGACCTTAGTGTTGTAGGCGTCCCACTCACGCATGTAGTCCTGAGCTTGAACGAGCGCTTCGCGCTGAACGGCGAAGTTGCCCATGCGCGTGGAAGGCAGTTGATTGCGGCTGCCGTAGACGCGTTTAGGGTTTTCACCGCTGGCAAATTTGATCGAGCGGGGAGCGCCGGGAAAGAGCATGGCGTCGCGATTGAGGCCGTATTTGTGTTTGATCACAATGGCCTGACCGCCAATCATGTTGGCGGAACCGTGAAGAAGGAGGGAAGTCGTGACGCCCCCGGCAAGGCCGCGGTAGATGGCCTTATCGTGATAGTCGAAGGCGTCGATCATCATCATGTGCGGCGTGACGGGGCTGGTGGCTTCGTTAACGTCACCGTCGAGGGCGATGTGGGAATGGGAGTCGATAATGCCGGGAGTTAGGTACTTGCCGCCAGCATCGATCACGGTGACGCCGGAAGGAGCCGAGACTTTGGCGCCAACGGCAGCGATCTTGCCGTCTTTGACGTAGATGCTACCGATAGGAATGTTGCCGTGGGTAGCTGTCATAATGACCGCGTTTTCGATGAGGACGTCGGTGGGAGAGGGCGAAGGGGAGTCTTGGGCCAGGGCAGCTAGGCCTATTGCGGTGACAGCCACGAGACCAAGCAAGATGCTTGCGGGCTTACGGGGAACAAGACGACGCAACATGAATACCCCCATAGAAAAAGAGTTCGACTCGGATGGAACGAAAGAAGTGTGATTCTAGTCACGCCGATGCGAGATCGCAACGAGATTTTGGTGATTCGGCGAGAGTGGCCAGGCGAAGAGAAGCCCGTCCTATCGCAAAAAGCGCGAGGGAGGAAGCGCTACCCTACTTGACCCCGTTCAACGCGACAGGTTTTTTTTGGACATTCCTTTGACGATACGCTCGCTGACCTTTTAGCGCGCGCGGGGCATAGGAAGGATATTTGGCCCTCGGAGCACGCGCTCGTCCGGTCCGACGGCGACGCCGTCGCGAAACGAGACGACTTTTCCTGAGTTTGCAGGGACACGCTCGCCAGGAATCACTATACCCACAAGGTTTAACGGATCCGCCGCTGCGATCGTGGTGATTTCACCGCTAGGACCTTGCTTACGCTTGGCACGCAAGGACTCCACAGCCACCGGCAAGGCGAATTGCTCACCCAAAAAGCCGCTGACAAAACGGCCGCCGCGTATCTCGCCACGGTCTTCCAGACGGCGAAGCGTGATGAGTAACTCGCGCCACTTGGGGAGAATGGTTTCGCGTGTGAGCAGTTCGCGGAAGACGATTCCGTAGCGATGCAGCAGCATCCAACAAGTGGCCTCTAGAGCGCGAGTGCGGTCGTGGGCATCGCCGGAGTAGAGCAGCGACCAGCGGCCCGCGCTGTGACGAGGACGAGTAGTCCGTCCGCCTCCTCTGCCGGCCCGGCGCTTGGGATCGATGAGAGCGCGCAGATTGTCGAAGCCATCCGCAGTGAGCAGTCCCGCTGCAACGAGCTCCCACAGAGCGGTTTCGACTTCGGATTTCAGCTTGCCGGTGCCACGCACAATGTCCGGGAAGAATGAGGCGCCGCGCTGGCGCAAGAAGCGCAGAACCGCGGCCGCGTCCAGGCTCAGGCCCTGCGGTTCCGCGTCCGAAGCTTCACGGCGGGGAATCATCCATTCGGAATCCTCGCGGGCAAAGAAGGTAATCGGTGCAACGCAGGTGGGAATGACGCGGCGCCTGCCATCTGTGATCGAATCCAGTGTTGCGGGATGCGGCGACAAGCGGCCCCACCCCACAGAGCCTGTCAGGCAGAGATGATCGAGCACTTTCGGCTCATAATCTGCGATCCGGCGCCGGAGAATCTGCTGTTCCCACGAATTAGCCGGCGCTTCGAAGCCTTGCATTTGACGAATGGCCTCAAGGGTTCCACGTTCACCCAGGAGCTGCGAACCCGGTGCCAGGTGCTGCCAAGAGAGCAACCAGTTCATGAATTGCGCAGGGGTTACGGACTGAATTTCTTTGCGTAGCTGTCCGAGGGTGAGGCGGTGGATCCGCGCCAGCAGGCGGCGTTCGCACCATTCTGTGGAACCGGAAACGGATTCGGCGGGATATACGCTCGAGAATTTGCCACGGAGAACCACCCCGCTGGATTCGATGCGAAGTAACGCTTGTTCTATGTCCGTGGCAGGCAAAGCGAGCACGTTGCTGAGCTGATTCGTGCTGACGGGACCACTGTGGCTGATCCACCCGGTCGCGAGGGCCAGACAGGCGTCCGCTCGTGAGACGTCGAGCGATTCGACGTCTGGCAGTGGCACTTCGAAGGTGGCAGACGGAAGGATCTGCAGGAAAGGGTGGACGCGTTCGGCCGCCACCCAATACGACCCGTTGCCCGCCCGAACCAATCCGGCACGGCGCTGCGCAACCAGCTGTGTGAAATAAGGTGTCCACTCAGGCAGAGCGTTCGCGAGCGTTGCGCTCAGGCGGCTGTTTGCGCGCACGGCTTCGGCGTGAACCGGAAGCGCGATGAATGTGAGGAGTGCGTCATGCAACTCTTCAGCATCGCGCACATCGGGCCAGGCTTCCTCGCAGACTTCGGCGATGGCGGCCGGATCGAGACGGCCGATTTCTTCGAGAACGGAGTCCGGCAAGAAGCGGCGCATCTCGACGGCGCGAGCCCGGCGTTCCTCGAGAGGCGCATCATCGAGGTAAGCGTAGGGATTGGCGTTGAGAATTTCGTGCGCGAATTGCGAGGCGACCGGCGTGTCCACGGCGAGGCACCGGATGCGACCATCGGCGATATCGCGCAAGACGCCCTCGAAGCCATCCACATCGAGCGCATCGGTAAGAACATCTTTCATTACCTCGCGAATCAGTGGGTGGTCCGGAATACTGATGTCGCCACCGGGGAGGTTTTCCTGGCAGGCGAGCGCTTCGGGAAATACAGCGGAGAGGAGATCGTCCGCGCGCATGCGTTGAATCTGGGGTGGGACTCTTTTTCCACTGCGGAAGCGAAGCAATGCGAGTGCGCGGCCGGCGTCCCAACGCCAGCGAGTTGTGAACAGTGGGGAAGCCAGCACGGCCTGCTCGAGAACGGGCCGGGCGGAATTTGGATGCAGGAAGTGGAAGACATCCGGGAGCGGAAAGCTATGCTGTTCGCTGAGCGAGATGTTGAGTCCATTGTCGGTAGCGGCAGCCTGCAATTCGAAGTTGAACGAGCGGCAAAACCGCTTCCGCAGCGCGAGTCCCCAGGCTTTGTTGATGCGCCCACCGAAGGGAGCGTGAATGACAAGCTGCATACCACCGCTCTCATCGAAGAAGCGTTCGGCAATGATTGTCGTCTGTGTGGGGACCGTGCTGAGGACCGCGCGGCCGGCCAACACGTATTCAACCGCCTGCTCAGCACCAGGATCGTCGAGACTGCATTCAAACTTGAGCCAGTCGATTGCGGTGCTCGCGTCTGTATTTAACCGTCCATTTGAATCGAAAGCGGCACGTGGGACGAGCGTGCTGATTTTCTCTCGCAATTCGGCGACGTGAGTGGAAAGCTCGGTGGTCCGCGCCGGAGCTTCTCCACGCCAGAAAGGAATGTTGGGCGGCGCTCCCTGCGCGTCTTCCACCAGGACGCTGCCCGATTGCACTCGGTGGATGCGCCAGGAGGTGTTTCCCAGCAGCATGATGTCCCCAGCCAGGCTTTCTACGGCGAAATCTTCGTCGACGGTTCCGACGACGGTGCCTTCGGGCTGGGCAACTACGGTGTAAAGAGAGTTTTCGGGAATGGCGCCACCGCTCGTGATCGCCACCAGACGGCTGCCACGACGGGCTCGGACCATGCCATTCACGCGGTCCCGATGAAGATAAGCTGCGTAGCGTCCTCGCGTGCTGGCGATGCCTTCGGAGAGCATTTCCAAGATTTCGTTGAAGGTATCGCGGGACAGGTCGCGATAGGGATAGGCATGGTGCACGGTGTGGAACAGTTCTGTCTCACTCCAATCTTCGGCGGCGCACATGGCCACGATTTGCTGCGCCAGAATGTCGAGAGGGGCTTCGGGAACGGCGAGGCGATCGAGATCGCCCTCGCGAATCGCGCGCACCAGTGCAGCGCATTCCAGCAACTCGTCGCGGGTGGTTGCGAAGAGACGGCCTTTGGGTATTGCTCCGCGCCAGTGGCCCGCGCGCCCAATCCGCTGCAGGGCAACGGAAATGGACCGCGGTGAGCCGACCTGGCAAACCAAATCGATTGCACCGATATCGATTCCGAGTTCCAGGGAGGCCGTCGCCACGAGCGCGCGGAGCTC
>Ga0187772_10001252_pt1 | contig 11933 bp, 11 predicted proteins | sample 0116_SJ02_MP15_2_FD_133137 | JGI IMG/M metagenome (GOLD analysis project Ga0187772, IMG submission 133137) | Tropical peat soil microbial communities from peatlands in Department of Meta, Colombia - 0116_SJ02_MP15_20_MG | ecosystem: Environmental > Terrestrial > Soil > Wetlands > Peat | place... | reverse complement strand
AAATTCATTCATGGCTTCGCTGAACCGGCCGAGTTCGGCGAGCACGCTGCCGAGGCCGTCACGCAAAGACGGCAGCCCCGGATTCAGCGAAACGGCTTCGCGATACTCGGCCAAAGCCATCTCCGGCTGGCCCATTTTATCGAGCAGGTTACCGAGGTTGTTGTGGGTTTGGTAGCGCCCCGGCGCGAGCCGCGCGGCGGCGCGATATTCGGCCAGCGCTTCATCCAATTTTCCCTGCTGTTCCAGTGCCACTCCAAGATTGGCGTGGGCGATGTCATTGTCCCCGGTCACGGCGAGCGCGTGGCGAAAGAGCGTTTCGCTGTCGCGCCAAAAATGCAACTGCCGCTCCGTGGCCAAAAGACAGCCGCCCAGGACTAAAACCGCCGCAGCGACCACGGCAGTTGGAGGAAATCGAAAGCGTGTGGCCAACTCGCGAAAGCCGAACGCGACGGCGAGGAACAGGCCGATGGAAGGAATGTAAGTGTAACGGTCGGCCAGCGCCGCGCCGCCGACCTGCACCAGGCCGATGACGGGCACGAGCGTCCCCGAAAACCACAGCCAGCCGACGAGCAAATACGGACTCCCCCGGCGCGTGAACCAGACAACGGCGGAAAGGAGGATCAAGGCGGCGACGGCCATGGCGATGGCCAACGCAGGAATCTTGCCTGGCGTTGGATAAATAACCGCGAGATCGGCCGGCCAGATCATCTTCAGCAAATAACGGCTGACGGCCATCGGCATATTTTCCAGGCGGTGGCCGAACGAAACTTTTGCCAGCGAGACGACCGCTTCCCCATGGCGCTGCGCCAGAAAAGTGACAATGCAGGAACCGATGGTAAGCACAAAGAACGGCCACTTCTCCAAGACCAATCGCAGAACACTTGCCACCCGCCACCGCTCCGTCGCGCTGACGCGCCGCGAAAGCGGATCTCCTGTTACTCTATTGAGCGGCCAGAAGTCCAGCAGCAGCAGCACAAACGGCAGGGTCACCAGCATCGGCTTGGACATCAAACCCAACGCGAAAAGAACCACGGCCAGCCAATAAAAATGTGACGGGTGACACGTGACGCGTGACCGCCTCTGTCCTTCGGTTCTCGTCACCTGCCACATGTCACCTGTTACTGCTTTTGCATACGCCAGCAGTGTCAACAGCGCGAAAAACGTGCTCTGAACATCCTTGCGTTCCGAAATCCACGCAACGGATTCAACATGCAGCGGATGCCAGGCGAACAGCGCCGCGACAAACGCGCTGGGCCACAGCGCCCGCGTCAGTCGAAGCCACAAAACAAAAAGCAGGACGACGTTGGCCACGTGAAACAGAACGTTGACGAGGTGCTGCGGGCCGGGATTCAGTCCGAACAGTTTCCAATCCAGCATGTGTGAGAGCCAGGTGAGCGGATGCCAGTTGCCGGCGTGCCAGGCCGTGAAGGCCCAGGCAATGCCGGCCCAAGTCAGGCCGTTTTGGACAACCGGATTTTCCGTGACGTAATCGCTGTCGTCATAGACCAGGAAGTTGTAGCGGCACACGGGCAGATACGCCAGCAGCGTAACCAGCGCGAGCAACAGTCCGATAAGACGCGGACGGTCCTTCGCCGCGCCGAAGGGTTTGCGTTGGAAAGCCGCATCGGCGGCTGCCGGGCAGGTTTCCTGGCTTTCGCGGTTCTGGCTTCGGCCACGCAGGCGGGACATAGGCTTTCTTTGTAAGCCATTTTGCCCGCCCGGCAAGCGTGGAGAATTTTTTTCTGCAAAAAAGCTTGGCATTTTCCCGCTTGGCGGATAACAATCTGGCCGGCAGGAAAAAGCTCGACCACCTGCCGCGTGGCCGCTACATCGGTTCCTCACGACCAGCGAAATTGTCGGCAAGATGAACGGACACTTGTGTATTGTCGTGGGGGCCGCTTCAAATCAGGCGGAACTCATCTACGTTTGGAAACAGGCGACGCCGGAAGGCAAGGCTGTCATCGCCTGTCTCTTTGTCTTTTCCATCATCGCGTGGTCAGTGATGACGTCGAAGGCCATGCAAATGCGCCGCGCCCGGAAGTTGAACCTGTATTTTTCCACCGAATTTCGCGCCCAGAAATCCGTGCTGGAGATTTTCGACCGCAGCCTGCAGGTCGAAGGCTGCCCGCTGTTCATGGTTTATCAGGCCGGCTGCTCCCAACTGGACGCGCGGCTGCGCGGTCCCGGCGGCGACCGGCGCAAGCAACGTGTCACGCTCAAAAACATGGAACACGTCAAACGCGCCATTGAAAACGTCGTCGCGCAGGAATCATTGAAACTGGAATCCGGGCTGATCTGGCTCGCCATCGCCGTCAGCGGCGCGCCGTTTCTCGGTCTGCTCGGCACGGTGTGGGGCGTGATGAGCGCGTTCGGCGGCATTGCGCAGGCACCGCAGGGCGCCGCCACGCTGGCCGCGATGGCGCCCGGCGTCGCGGCGGCGCTCATCACCACCGTCGCGGGCCTGCTGGTGGCGATTCCGTCCATGTTCGGCTACAACTGGCTCGTGCACAATTTGCGCGTGTTCACCGTCGGTTTGGACAATTTCGCGCAGGAACTGGTTTCCAAAATGGAATCGGAGTATCTCGAGGAAGAATAGTTTGCTGCCATGAGAAGATTTTCCCAACGCAGTTATCTGGTGACATTGAGTGAAATCAACATCACGCCGCTGCTCGACCTCGCGTTCGTGCTGCTCATTATTTTCGTCATCACCACCCCGCTGCTGGAGCAAAGCATCAACCTCAAACTCCCGCGCGGCGGCCAGCCGGACAAATCGGTGAACAAGCGCGACATCCGCACCGTCGAAATCAGCAATACGGGCGTCTATGCGCTCGACCGGCAGCGGATGCCGCTCACCGAATTGATAACGCGGCTGGCGGCGGAATTTCACTCAAACCCGAACCTTATCGTTTTCATCCGCGCGGACGAGGACGGCCCGTACAAAAATGTGGCTGACTTGATTGATCGCTGCCAACAAGCCGGCATCACGCGCTATTCGCTCCGCACCGAACCGGCGAAATGAACCGATTGCAGAAAAAATGCACGATTTTGACCGCGGGCATTCACCTGCTGCTGATCGTGATTTTGATCGTCGGGCCTGGCTTCTTCGCGCCGAAACCCAAGGCTGACTTGCAGATTCTGGATGTCATCCCCGCCAACTTGATTGACGCGGCGCTTAACAGCGGTGTGCGCAATGCCCAGCCGCCGCCGCCCGTGGTTCAACCCGCGCCGCAACCGCCCGCGCCGCAACCCGTCGTCACGCCGCCGCCCGCGCCGACTAAAGTGGAAGCACCGGAACCCCGCAAGGAAATCGTGAAGGCGCTGACGCCGGAGCCGAAGCCTGTGGAAAAGCCGAAAATTCAGATCAGCACGCAACTCGTGACCCGCACCGCGCCGAAGAATTCTCCCAAAACCAGTCCGCGCGATGATTCACAAGAAAAGGCGCGGGCGTTGGCGCTGGCCGCCCGCAACGCGGCGAGAGCGTTGAAAAATAACTTTACCCCGGCCACGACGATTGACATGCCCGGCAACAGCAGCGTGGCTTACGCCAATTACGCCGCCGTGGTAAAGAGTGTTTATGAACCGGCGTGGGTGCCGCCGGACGACGCCCAAAATGATAACGCCAATGTCAAGGTCACGGTCACTATCGCCAACGATGGCACAGTGATCTCCGCGCGCATCCTCACGCCGTCGGGCGACGCCGGAGTGGATTCTTCTGTGCAGCGCACCCTGGACCGCGTCACCTTCATCGCGCCATTCCCGGAAGGTGTGACGGAGAAGGAACGGACCTACATCATCAACTTCAACCTCAAAGCCAAACGATCCCTCGGATGAAAAAGAATTGTCTCAATATTTTGAAAATTTGCCTGCCCGTATTCTTGTTTGCCGCCGCGATTGCGCGCGGCCAGAACGAAATCAACATCGAACAAAACATCACCGTCATGGGCATGACGAAACCAATCCCGGTTTCGCTCGATGGTTTCACCGGCGAAGTCTTGGACGTTTTGAAATTCGATCTTTACGTGCAGGGTTTCAGCTTTGTCAGTCCTGACGCTGCGCAATACCTCATCAGCGGCAGCAACGCCGGCAACGTGCAAGGCCGCTTGACGGATCGCTTCAGCAAGCACTCGCTGCTCGCGCGCAGCTACACCGGCGCGTCGTTGCGGCGGGAGGCCCACGCGTTCGCCGACGACATCGTTCTGGCCATCACCGGCAAAAAAGGCGTTGCGCTCACCAAAATCGCGTTCAAGGCGGAACAGCCCGATGGCAACGGCGAAATTTACGTCGCCGATTTCGACGGCCACAATCCGCAGGCCGTCACGCACGACGGCGCCATCGTCGCCGCGCCCGCGTGGGTGCCCGGCCGGCTCGCGCTCTATTACACCTCCTACAAACTCGGCAATCCGGATATTTTTTCCCACGACCTCACCACCGGCCAGCGCCGCGCCATCGCGCGGTATTCCGGCCTGAACTCCAGCGCCGCCGTTTCGCCCGATGGCACGAAAGTGGCGATGATTCTGAGCAAGGGCGGCAGCCCGAACGTTTATGTCTGCAATGCCGACGGCACGGATTTGAGAAAGTTGACGAGCACGAGCGAAGACTCGTCGCCGTGCTGGTCACCAGACGGCCAGTGGATTTGTTTTGCGACCAAGATCAACTCGCGGCGGTTGCTGGCCAAGGTGCCGGCGGGCGGCGGCGAAGTTCAAATCGTCAAAACCATCGGCGTCTCAAATCCGACGGAGCCGGACTGGTCGCCGGACAACAAATGGATTGCCTTCACTTCGCAGGCTCGCGAGTTTGATGTTTGCGTGGTGCCTGCCGCCGGCGGTGACGTCACCATCATGGTGCCCGGCGAGGACCCGTCGTGGGCGCCGAACTCCCGGACGCTGGTCTATGTCCGGCGCACCGCCTCCTACCGGTATGTGCTGTCTTTGCTTGACGCGCCGACGAAACAAGTCAAAGATGTGGCCCGAGTTTCGGGAAGCGATTCTCAGCCCGCTTGGGCGCGGTGATTTTGAATTTTCACGAACCTTTAACCACATTTTAACAAAACAAAAATATGAAAACGACAAAACTGATTTTCCCACTGGTGCTCGCGCTGGCCGCCACCCTCGCCACGACGGGCTGCAAACACAAACCTGTCGGTGTCACAAAACTGCCGGGGCAAAATCCGCCCCAGGTTGGCGAGACGGGACCAGGGCCCACTTTGCCGAATACTCCACCGATCAATCCCAACGAAAATCCGCAGGGCAACCCAATGGCTCTGCCGCCGCCGGAAGAGTTTGACAACATGCTGGCCGACCGCGCGGTACTCGCGGCGGACACGATTCATTTCGCCTACGACAGCTCCGTCATCCGGAGCAGCGAGAAGGCGAACCTGGCCGCGGTTGCCCAGGCCTTGAGTTCCGATCCGAACACCAAGCTGCTCATCGAGGGCAATTGCGACGAACGCGGCACCGAGGAATACAACCGGTCGCTCGGCGAACGCCGCGCGCTGGCCGCGCGCGAAGCGCTGGCCAAACTGGGCGTTGATCCGATGCGCATCGAGACCCGGAGTTTCGGCAAGGACAAGCCGGTGGACCCCGGCCATGACGAATCCGCCTGGGCCAAGAACCGCCGGGACGATTTTGTGCTGCTGCATCCGAAACCGGGCGCGTAATTTCGGAGCGCGGACGGGTCGTCCGCAAGTTCCAGAGGATGTCGCTTAAATTACCAGGCGCGGGCGGGCCGCCCGCGGTCTCTTTTACCGCTTTACTATTGCCCGAAGCAGGCGTAGGCTTGCTGAGGCTCGACAAAACATTATGAAAGTCATGTTTGCATTAATGGGTCTCGGTGGCTGGGAGTGGGTCATCGTGGTTTTGGCTATCCTGCTTTTGTTCGGCTCCAAGCGCATCCCGGATCTGGCCCGCAGTCTGGGCCAGAGCATCCGGGAATTCAAAAAAGGGGCGCGCGAGGTGACGGATGAAATTCAAAACGCGGCGAATGAAACACCCGTTCAACCGGACAAATCCGTGAAAAATGGCCAGCCCCAGCCCGGCCAGACCGTTTCGCAGTCTTCCAACCCGCCGAAGTCTTGAAGGCGGGAAACTTTCGGCATGGCCGGCGATAACGAACCGGAACGTCCCGACAGGCCCGAAGGCGGTCCGGTCAAAACCTTTCTCGAACACTTAGAAGATTTCCGCTGGGTGCTCATCAAGAGCATCGTCGCACTGTTTCTGGGAATGTTGATCTGCCTGTTTGCGGCCAACGACGTGGTCCGCATCATCAAATGGCCGTTGACGCACGCCTGGTTTCATTACTCCGGCACCAACCAGATCGTCACCGTCAGCTTCGGCACCAACCGCCTCGGCAACTTTCCGCTCACAGCGGAACAGCAACAGTTGCTGGATCTGGGCACGAACCGCTTCGTGGCGGTGGAAATCCAGCCGCTCACCATCGGAACCAATCGCGTGCTCGGCTGGCGGGTCAATCCCGATCCAAACATTGCCGCCGCGGCGCAACGGGCCAGAATTGACTTGATCAACCTCAGTCCCGCAGGCGGTTTCGTCGTCGCGTTTCAAGTCGGTTTGTATGGTGGTGTGGTGCTGGCCTCGCCGTTCATTTTTTACTTTGTGGCCGGGTTCGTTTTCCCGGCGCTGAAAATGCGCGAACGGAAATACGTTTACCGCGGTCTGGCCATCGGCGTCGGCTTGTTCCTCGCGGGCGTGGCCTTTTGCTATTACCCTTTGATGCCCGCGGCATTGTCCGCGGCGCAACTGTATTCACAGTGGCTCGGTTTCGGCGCCTTTCAGTGGCGGGCGGAGGATTACATCAGTTTTGTCTGCAAATTCATGCTGGGCATGGGGCTGGGTTTCGAACTGCCGGTGGTAATTCTCACGCTGGTGAAAATTGGCGTGCTCGATTACCGCACGTTGTCGAAGGCGCGGCGGTACATGATCGTCATAAATCTCTTTCTCGGCGCGGTTTTGACGACGCCGGAGCCGATTACGCAACTCATTATGTTCATTCCGTTGCAGGCGCTTTACGAAATCACGGTCTGGATTGCGTGGTATTGGGACCAGCCCGACCGCGCCAAGGCGCGCCGCACACTTCTCCTCGGGCTGGCCAGCTTGCTGCTGTTTGCCGCGCTGGTGTGCGCCGGCTGCAAATACGGCTGGCCGTGGCTGCGTCAGCATTGGCATTGAACGTCCGAACTGCCTATTCCGACGGCGACATAAGACCCGAAAACAGGCTTTACATCCGACGGATTCGGCGTAAGTTCGGGTCGTCAACAAGAAAAACCGTATGCGAAACGTAATGCTTCTTCTCACCGTGGTCACGCTGGCCGCGTTGCTCACTTCCGGTTGCGCCGGGCCGGAACAAAAACTCGGCCGCGGCATGAATAACTTCTACGAAATTGTCCGCATGGGCGAAATGCGCCGCAGCATCGAGCAAACGGCGGTGCTGGATTCACCGGACGCCGGTTACACGACCGGCGCCGTGCGCGGCTTCGATCGTTCACTGGCCCGCGCCGGCATGGGTGTGTTTGAAATCGTCACGTTTCCGCTGCCGCCGTACGGACCAATGTTCACCAGCCATTTCAAGCCCGAACCCGTTTATCCCGAGAGCTACAAGCCGGGGCTGGTTTCGGATTCGTTGTTCGACACGGACACCTACACCGGTTTTACCGGGGGCGATGTCGCGCCGTTCCTTCCCGGCAGCCGGTTCAAAATCTTCGACAATTGACCGTGTCCGGATCCGTTTTCATCAACGCGCCAACCATTCTCCGTTGGCGCGTTTTTCTTTTGTGAGACCATGCCGCTCGAAAGGAAATCCCCCTGCAAGGTCAATTTGCTGCTGAACGTCCTCGGCCAACGGGCCGATGGTTTTCGTGAAATCGAGACCGTCATGCATCCGGTCAATCTGTTCGACGAAATCCGCTTCGAGCGCGGCGGAGACGGACTTCAACTCACCTGCGATGAACCGGCCCTGCCGGTTGACTCCCGGAATCTCATTTCCCGGGCGGTGGACGCGTTTCTGAAACTTTACAACCCGCGCGCCGGCGTCCGCATTCACCTCCAAAAGAAGATTCCTCTGGCGGCGGGGCTCGGCGGCGGCAGCGGCAACGCCGCGACGACGCTGCTCGCGCTGAACGAACTGTTTGACCAGCCGTTTTCAACCGCAAAATTGAATGAACTCGCCGCGTCACTTGGCTCGGATGTGCCGTTTTTTCTGCAACACCGGCCGGCGCTCGCCACCGGACGGGGCGAACAAATCCAGCCGCTGGATCTTTTCCCGGCGCTGCGCGGCAAGGCCTTCCTGCTGATCCATCCCGGGTTCGGCATCTCGACAGTTTGGGCGTATCAGAGCCTCGCGCGTTTCCCGGCGGCCTTGAACGGCCGGCGGGGTCGCGCGGCAGAATTGATCGCCAAACTTCAGGCTGATAATTGGCCCGCCATCGCTGACGGCTTTTACAATTCGCTGGAGGCCCCCGCGTTTGAAAAATATCCCGTCCTCGCGCTGTACCAGGAATTCCTGCGCGCCAACGGCGCACTCGCCGCGCTCATGTCCGGCAGCGGTTCGACGACGTTTGCCATCGCTGAAAATGTCGCCGTCGCCGAAGCGTTGGCCGAAAAATTCAAATCGAAATTCGGGCAGAACTGCTGGACGGCGGTGGTGCCGATTTAAGGTAGGGTCGCCTCGCCGAGGTGACCGCTGGGAGTTTTCGCCCTTCCTTGGCGGACGCCGCGGCGCGGCGTCCCTACCTCGATTTTCTGAATTGCGCCAGCGCAAACTCCATCATTTCTTTCGCTGCCGGAATTTTGAAGACAATCGCCGCCAGCAAATAAATTCCGCCAGCAACGCCCGCCGGCACGAATACCGCGCCGATTTTAAGGGTGATGGTCGCGTGGCCGATTTTGTTTTCCCAGAATTGCCAGCCGGACCAGGCGATGATTCCGGCCAGCGCGCCGGCAATGGCCAAGGGCAAAAAAGTTTTGCGCAGCGGTTCCATTTCTAGGTTCCCCATTTTTTTCCGCAGCGCGAAAACCAGCAGGGCGACGTTGCCAATCGAAGTCACCGTGTTCGCGAGGCCGAGGCCGCCCTGCCGCAGCGGCAGGATGAGCGCGGCGGCCAGAATCAGGTTCAGCGTGAGGCAGGCGATGCTGATTTTCATCGGCGTTTTGGTGTCGCCCAGCGCGAAAAACGCCCGCGCCAGGACGTTCACGCTGGAAAAGGCGACCAGCCCGGGCGCGAGGCATTGGAGCGCGAACGCCGCGCGCGCGGTCGAGGCGGCGGTGAATTTGTCGCCGTGTTCAAAGAGTAAACGCACGATGGGTTCGGCCAGCACGATCAGCAAGACAGCGGCGATAAGATTGGCAAAAAGCAGGGTCCCCAGCCCGTGCCGCAGCGTGGCGCGAAATTCCGTGTAGTTCTTATCCACGGCCAGCCCGCTCAAGGCCGTCAACAGGTACGTGGCCAGCGAAATGCCGAACATGCCTTGCGGCAATTCCATCAGGCGCACCGCGTAATCAAACGAGGCGTTGATTTGCGGATTGACCCAGACGGCGAGAAATCCGACCAGGGTCACGTTGATTTGGAACGCGGCCACGCCGATGGTCCCGGGAATCATCCGCGTGACGACGAGCCGCACGGTTTCATTACGCCACGGCGCAACCCAGCGGTAACGGAAGCCGTTGCGCCACAGTGTCGGGAGTTGAAAGGCCGCCTGCGCCACGCCCGCCGCCAGCACGCCATAAGCCAGCGCGAAAATTTGCGTCGGCAACCTCTGTCCCTTCGGCAGGTCCAAACCAAATTTCGGCGCGAGCCAGAGCACGGACGCGATCATCACGACGTTGAGCGCCGTTGCCCCCATGGCCGGAATGAAAAAATGGCCGCGGGCGTTCAACATGCCCATGAACGCCGCCGCCAGACACACGAGCAACATGTAAGGAAACATCACGCGCAGCAATTGCAGCGTCAGTTCCGTTTTCGGCACAAACTGATGCACCGCCAGAACGACGGAAAGGCCAATCATCACCACGCCGATGATGGCCGACGCCGCGATGATGAGGCCGGAGATAACGGCGTTGGCCGCGCGCCACATTTCTATTTCGCCGTGCTTCTTTTCCTTTTCCTTAAAAATCGGAATGAACGCCGCCGTCAGTGCGCCTTCACCCAGCAGCCGGCGGAAGAGGTTCGGGATTTGAAATGCAAACTTGAAAACGCCGGCGACCCAAGTGTCGCCCATGAACTGGGCATAAACGATTTCGCGCACCATGCCGAGGATGCGGCTGGTGAAGGTGGCGGCGGCCATCGCGCCGGACGATTTGAGCATCTGCGACATCGCGGAAAAGGCTAAAGGCCAAGGGCTGAAGGCTAAAGTTCAAAGTTCGGTAGCAATTGGAAATTGGCAAATGGAAATTGGCAATCTATCCTGCCCGCGTGAGCATTTTGGAAGAACTGAAATGGCGCGGGCTGGTCGCCGATTGCACCGACGCGGCGGAATTGGAAAAGAAAATCGCCGCGCCCGTCACGCTTTACTGTGGTTTCGACCCTACGGCCGATTCGTTGCACGTCGGGAATTTGGTTCCATTGCTCGCATTACGCCGATTTCAGTTGCTCGGCCATCATCCGATTGCCGTGGCGGGCGGCGCGACCGGGATGGTGGGGGATCCCAGTGGCAAAACGCAGGAGCGCCAGTTGCTCACGAAAGAAATTCTGGAACACAACATCACCAGCGTGAAAGTTCAACTGGCAAAACTTCTAGATTTTGAGACGAAACAGAATCCGGCGCGGCTCGTGGACAATGCCTCGTGGACGGCCAACGTTTCGTTCCTGGATTTCCTGCGCGACATCGGCAAGCATTTTTCCGTCAACCAGATGGTCGCCAAGGAAAGCGTCCGCGCCCGGATGGAAGATCGCGAAGTGGGCATCAGCTACACCGAGTTCAGCTACATGCTGCTCCAAGCATTCGATTTCATGGTGTTGTGCCGCGATTACAACTGCGAATTGCAAATCGGCGGCAGCGACCAGTGGGGCAACATCACGGCCGGCATTGATTTGTGCCGGAAGAAACTGGGCAAAACAGTCTATGGCCTCACGCTCCCGCTCATCACCAACGCCGACGGCACGAAATTCGGCAAGACCGAAGCCGGCGCCGTCTGGCTCGATCCAAAACGCACCAGCGTCTATAAATTTTATCAGTTCTGGATCAACACGGACGACCGCGACGTCATTCGTTACCTGAAATATTTCACCTTCCTGTCACAGGACAAAATCGCCGCACTTGAAAGCCTGCACACAGAAAATCCCGGCGCACGGGAAGCGCATAAGGCCCTAGCGAAGGCCGCGACGGATTTGATCCACGGCGAAAGTGCAACGCGAGGTGCAATTCGTGCGAGTGAAATTCTCTTTGGTGGGGATATTTACGATAATGCCGAAGTCGAACACATTATTGGCGAAGTGCCGACCAAGGAAATTGAGAAGTTAAGATTTGACGGTGCGGGCTTGCCGCTTGTTGAAGTTCTCGTTGAAGCCGGTCTTTGTCCCTCAAAAGGGCAAGCGCGGAAGGACATCGAAGCTGGTGCAATAAGGATAAACGACATGACGGAGAGAAATCCTCGCCGGGCTATTATGTCTCAAGATTTTTGGTTTTCTGGCAAAACCGGCAAATACATCGTGCTTCGCAAAGGCAAAAAGAATTACGTCGTGGTGACGGTGAAGTAATGGGCTCTTCAAACAAGCTTTTTTATGAAAGATTCAGAATATGAACAGCGGTTGCAAGAGTTAGAAACAAAGACGGAAGCAATATTGAAGGTGTTGGAGGATTTTCCCAATCTTCTTGATGTCGTTGACCGAAAAGTCGGAAAACTAAAAGAGGTAACCGACGTGCTCGCAGAAAATGACAAAATCCTCCAAAGTTCACAAACTGAGCTGGAAAATTACATTTTCGATTT
>Ga0187772_10001251_pt1 | contig 11936 bp, 8 predicted proteins | sample 0116_SJ02_MP15_2_FD_133137 | JGI IMG/M metagenome (GOLD analysis project Ga0187772, IMG submission 133137) | Tropical peat soil microbial communities from peatlands in Department of Meta, Colombia - 0116_SJ02_MP15_20_MG | ecosystem: Environmental > Terrestrial > Soil > Wetlands > Peat | place... | reverse complement strand
TGACATGAAAGCGCCCGGCATCGAGCCGGCTGACGATATCGCGTGCGTTATTCATTTGCGCGTTCAGCGCGTCTTCGTCGGCAAAGCTGTCAACCAGAATGCGAATGGGCTTCATTTCGCGGGTTTAGGAAGCTGCTCGCCGCGGCAAGCCGGACGCCAAAATCTTCCGTCAACCGGGGAGAAGGTCGCGGCTATTGTAGCCGAAGCTAGCCCCGGGAAAGAGGAAAGCCGTGACGTTTCACAAAGGAAAAGGATCGTAGCTTGTCGAGGAATCTTGAGATTCAGGCAGCGATATGTTTTCTCCTAACCGCTTCAAGGTCATGCCCGGTTGCGTCCAATCGCCTTCAGAAACAGCGTCTTGACAGGTTCAGCCATGCCGTATGCGACAGCGAGATTGCGCTGCCTGTGAAACTCACTGTGGCGCTGTTCCAGGCCGCGTTGGCAGGTACGGAAAACGTGATCTGCTGGGGTGTGCCCGGCGTTAGCGTAATGCTTGTAGAGGAAGAAATAGAAACCTCAGCGGGAACGCCGGTGATCTGGACGCTGACCTGAGACGAGAAGCCCTTCAGGGCCGTGGCGGACACTGATACTGACGCCGAGCCTCCCCCGCTCAAGTTCAGAGTCGTCGGGCCCACGGCCAGCCGCCACCGAAGCGAATGTTCCGACAAAGATAAGCAACGTCGCATACACCCTTGAGATTTTCTTCACTCCGGGGTGTTCGGAATTCAATAGTCCCCAGCCCCGAAACAGTCTGCTGGGGTTCTTGTATAGCCATCGTCCCAACCACACGAAACAAACGCCGAAGATGCTCAAGACCCTCTCCAGCATGCTGTCGATGTGATCCTAGCTGAATGTGCGAATGACTCCCACGACTGGTTTGGACTTGCTTCGACGTGTGAGATCGGGACACCGGTCAATACGGGCCTTAATTTTCTCGAGCTATGAACGCGAGGAGGAAATCTGTCAGGCGTTCGTCGAAGGCGCCACCCCTCTTCTCATGCGATCAGACCAGAAGATCAAAGACCCGCGCAGGTTGCGGACTTGCCGATCATTCAGTCCCGGGCGCCGCCATTCCACCGACGGGGTAATACCCCGGGTCCTTGGCAGGATCGAGCTTCAGCTTGTTGCGGTCCAAGATTGTCCCTTGTTTTACCACTGCCACGATTTTCCGGGTATCGCTAATATTCCGGTCTGGCTTTCCTTCCACAATGAGAATGTCTGCGAATTTGCCCGCCTCAAGCGTGCCCCATCTGCTTTCGGCATTCACAATCACGGCCGCATTCCTGGTGGCCGTTGTGATTGCTTCGAGAGGGGTCAGTCCGGACTCCACCAATAGCTCAAGCTCGCGGTGAATGCCTTCACCCTGGAAATCACCAGGATAAGGCGCATCGGTCCCGGCTGCGATCAGGATGCCGGCGTCCGTGAGGCGTTTCACGTTGCTCTCATCGTCGAGTAAGGCAGTCAGCCGGCTCTTATCCGCTACATTTTCTTGGTGTCCAAGTTTCCGCAGTTCATCCAAAGCGAAAGAAGGCGTCGTATCGGCAATGAGTGGGTCATTCAAGAAAGACAGATCCTGAAAGCGGCGGCGTGAAAAAGACTCGGCAACGGCCAGGGTGCTGATGAAAAAAATGTGATTCGCGCGGGCCGTTGCAATGGCTTCATCGGACAGCTTGTGCAGCGGGAGATGAGCGTAGCCGGCAATCCCCTCCTGCATCAAATCGATCGATCCGTTGCGGGCGTGCACATCAACGATTGTGCGCAGGTTGTATTTCTTTGCCTCAGTGGAAATCGCCTGTATCTGCAGGTCTGAGAGTCTGGCATAGAGCTTGATGAAGTCGACCTTTTCCCCGGCCAGTTCGTGGACGAGTTCAGGGATCTGGTCCTGCGATACGACGGCGCGCGAAAGTTCTGGCCAGAATGGATCAGGGCCATCTACCAGAGGACCGACACAATAGATGCGGGGCCCGAGCAGGCGGCCGGCTGCGGTTTCTGCCCGCAGTTGCAGGACATAGGATTCAACGTTTCCGGTATCGAGGACTGTGGTAACCCCGGCGTACAAAAGAGCGTTCATGTAACGGGGGAAACCCAACATATCCGCAGAAACGCCATCCCAGCCGCCGGTAAGGTGCACGTGCATGTCTGCAAGGCCGGGCAGCGCCGTCTTGCCGCCCTCGTCGATGCGCCGAGCATTCGCTGGAATAGAAAGGCTTGAAGCGGGGCCGACCGCCGTAATTCTCTGTCCCTCGATAACAATTGCGCCGTCTTCGACGGGAACTCCTCCGTTGCCGTCGACAATGCGAACGTGGGTGATTGCAATTGATTGCGCGCCGGCAGATACTCCTAGCTGCCCTCCGCCGACAAGAGCAAATGTGTACAGAAGCCGCAGGGTTATTTTTCTGGTAATTCGGGTTGTTTTCATTCTTGGTTTATTCTCTTTCGGCTCCGCTAGTCGGCCCAGTGTAGTTTCCAGCGCGATGCATCGAGCAGCAGCTATCTCATGGAAAGGGTAGCTTCTCCGCCCACCCTGTCGCACGCACTTGGTTTCGGACACGCCGACAACGACTTGGAGAGCGTCAGTCGAGGGGATGAAGATACAAGAGACGCCTTGCCAACGGTGTTCAATTGTTGTTCATTTTTCAGGACCGGGGTGAGTTTCCCGAACGCGCTGAAGCACTACTCCACTGCTGATGGCAGACAAGTTCATTCCGATTCGACGACCTTGAAACCTGGAACTAGAGCGCAAAAGGTCGAAAGCAGAGTTTGTCAGCCCCAAAATTCACGGCAAAAGTGAACTCGAAATGAACGCCGTCCGAGACCATTGTGATATATCGTGTCTGGGCGGTGGCCTGTTTCTTGGCGACTTTCAGTGTTAGTCAACTGCAGAAGATATCCATTTCTGCAAGGCAGTTACAAAACGAATGAAAGCGATCGTTTTTCATCGCCACGGTGGCATTGAAAACCTCAAGTACGACGATGTGGCGCCTCCGACTCCCGCTGCGGACGAGGTCCTGATTCGGGTGAGGGCCGTTTCGCTCAATGGCTTTGACCCGATGATCCTCGAAGGCACGACCTCGTTGAAGACGCCATTTCCGATGAGCCCGGGGGGTGATTTCTCGGGGGAAATTGTTGCCTTGGGATCTGCCGCGGAGGGCAGTTGGCGCGTGGGCGACCGCGTTTGTCCATACCCTTACATTGAAGGCCGCGGAATGACCGGTGAAACGCTTCCGGGAGCCTGCCGCGAACTGATTACCATGCCTGTGGCGAATCTTCTGCGCATGCCGGAAGGACTTTCCTTCGTCGATGCCGCCGCGCTCCCGATCGCTTACGGCACGGCCCTCCGAATGATGCACACCCGTGGAGGGATTCGAGCTGGTGAGAAGGTGCTGATACTTGGCGCTACGGGAGGAGTGGGGACTTGTTGCGTCCAGCTTGCCGCGGCAGCGGGCGCCGAAGTAATAGCCTGTGGCAGCGCGGAATGGAAGTTGCGTCGGCTCAAAGAAATCGGAGCAGCGCATGTAATCGACACCTCAAAGGAAGAAGTTCTGAAAGTGGTGCAAGAGAAATTTGGCAAGCCACGCTATGGCGGTGGTGGCGGCGTGGATGTAGTTGTGAACTACATCGGCGGCAACAGTTGGGTACCTTCCCTGAAGGTTCTGAGAAATCAGGGCCGTCTTCTGGTCTGCGGTGCGACTGCGGGGTACGCGCCGGCAGAGGACCTGCGTTACATCTGGAGTTTCGAGTTGCAAATCATCGGATCCGACGGCTGGACCTACGAGGATCAGACTGCACTGATGGATATGGTGGTTCAAGGGAAGCTCAAGCCGGTCATACATTCAACGCGACCGCTTGCCGAAACTCCAGAGGCCTTGCAGGAACTGATCGACCGCAAAGTCTTCGGCAAATCCGTTCTGACTGTCCCAGACTGAGGAGTTGAAAATGTTACCCGAAAATCTTGGCCACATCTTTGATGTGCCACTTCAGCTCCAGCCCACGGCGCCGGCCCTCTTGCAGGGCGACGTTGTTCTCACCTTCGGTGGTCTGGAACAGCGTTGTAACCGGATGGCTAATGCTCTAGTGAGTCTGGGCGTGCAACCTGGGCACCGGGTTGCCCTTCTGTTCACGAATGACTACCGCTTCGTCGAGTCACTGCTGGGCACAATGCGTGTGGGTGCAGTCCCGGTACCTTTGAATATTCGAATGGGGGATGAATCGATTACTTATGTGGTCGACGACTCCGAGGCGGTCGTCCTCATTGCCAACTCGGATATGGCGGACCGGGCGCGGCGTCTCGTTCCACAGCTTCCGGGAGTGCGGCACTTCATTATTGATGGGGAAGCATCGGGCGAGGTTCTTAATTACAGCCAGATACTCCAGGCTTCTTCCGCTTCGTTTGCGCGCCGGGAGACAGCACCGGACGAAGTCTGTATGCAGCCGTACACGTCCGGTTCGACGGGTAAGCCCAAGGGGGTTCTTCTGACACATAGCGGGCAGATCTGGAACACAGACCTGCTTTGCAAGCTTCAGGCATTCGATGACCGGGAACGAGCTTTGGTAGCGGTTCCCCTCTACCACAAGAACGCCATGCTTGGAGCCGTCAAGCCTATGTTGCTCTGCGGGGGTTCGCTGGTGATTTTGCCAGGCTTTGATCCAGTACAGGTCATAAGGTCCATCGCGCGTTACAAAGTGACCTATATGACCGGAGTGCCGGCGATGTTTTCCAGGATACTCTCGCAAAAAGAGGAACTACACAAGAACGACGTGAAATCGCTGCGCTACGCAGTGTGCGGCTCAGCCGAGGTGTCGGAAGAGTTGGTGGCTGAATTCCAAAGAACTTTTCCCGAGGCGATCATTGCAGAAAGCTACGGCTTGACCGAAGGTGGGCCGGACCCGGTCAGCAATTGCCGCTACGGGTTGATCAAGCGCGGAAGCTGCGGAAGGCAGATTCCAGGCTCCGATGTCAAAATCGTCGGCGAGGACGGCGTGACCGAGCTAGGACCAAATGAGGTGGGCGAACTTATTACCCGCAATCCAGGACTGGCCAAGGGATACTGGAAACTTCCCGAGGTCACTCGAAAGAAGTTCCGCGATGGATGGCTCTACACGGGCGATCTCATGCGTCGCGACGAAGATGGTTTCTTCTACTTCATCGGGCGCAAAGACGACATGATCAATGTATCGGGCGAAAATGTCTACCCGAAAGAGATCGTCGACATTCTGTTGCGACATCCGAATGTCCGTGACGCCTATGTCATCCCCGTGCGTCACCCGATCAAGGGGGCCGTTCCGGTCGCATTCATCGTGCCATCACAGGTGGGCGGGACCTCCGCAGAGGAGATTAAGCAGTTCTACTTGAAACACGGCGCACCGTATGCCTACCCACGCAACATCTACTTCGTCGACTCAATGCCACTCGGCGGCACAGGAAAAGTAGATCGCGCTCAGTTGGTGAAACTCGCGGAAGAGTTCGAGGAGAAACTTCAGCATGAACCAGCCTGATCTCTCGAAGTCGCCGTACCAACGCTTTCTGGGTCTGAAGTTGGCGCGCCATGAAGATGGGTTGGTGGAAATCACCATGCCGTTTCGCGAAGAGTTTTTGCGGGAGGATGGTTCGGACTGGCTCCATGGCGGAATTATCAGCGCACTGATTGATATAGCGGGCGACTACGCAGTTGAGACCAGGACCGGCGGCGATGTGCCTACCGTGGATCTGCGAATTGATTACTTGCGGCCTGCGAAGAGGGGGAGCCTTACCGCGATCGGACGCACTGCCAAGGTTGGCCGCCGGATTAGTGTTGCAGACATAGAAGTTAAGGATGAGCGGGGTCAGGTGGTTGCGGTTGGTCGAGGCGTTTATGCGACGCCAGCACAGCAGAAGGGCGAGACGGACGAAAATGCCTAAAGCAAATTGGGTTGCCCCGGTCATCCTGAGAACACAAGTAATGAATGATTGAACATGCGCTAAAGGACCAAACTTGTCTTCCTTTAAACAGAATTACCGTTGGTTCGTGCTAGGTCTGGTGCTGTTGACGACGGCAGGCGGCATCATGATGTTTGCCGCTCCATTCCCCCTCTTAAATCTTTGGGTGAAAGACCTCGGCATTTCTCGGACGCAGGGAGGCAGCCTGACCGGGCTCTGGTATTTAGTTTCTGCCTGTGCATCGCTGCCGGTTGGATGGTTGGCGGACCGGGTCCGCCTTCGCGGCTTGTTTCTTTCGCTGTGGGCCCTCGTTGTCGCGGGCATGGCCCTGATGGCTTATGCGCCGGGTTTCTCGATCCTGTGTGTGGGCCGAGTCATATTTGCGATTGGAATGACGGGGCATCTTGTGGTCGCGCCGAAATTGCTCGCGGTCTGGTTTGAGGGTCGCAGAGAGTTTGGCCTCATCATGGGTGTCTACAGTATGAGTATGAGTGCCGGAGTGTATGCCAGCCTGTTTGTGCTGGGGAGAATTGGTCAACAATCGGGCTGGCGCGCTGCGATGTTCCTGTTAGTTGCTCTCGCGATCCTCGGCCTATCGATGATGCTGTTTGTTCCGAAGGAGTCGCCACCCTCGGGCAAGACAAACGTAGCGACTGCTCTGCCGCTTAGCCACGGAATGGCAACCTGGATACTGGCTGCGGCCTATGCCAGTTACAATGTCGCCACTGAAGCTTATCTCACCTTCACACCGGATTGTCTTGTGCAACGCGGGTACGAGCTCGCGGCAGCATCTGCCATTGTCGGAATCTACGCCTGGGTAGCACTTAGTCTGAAACCATTTCTTTCTCATTTTCTCCGCAAGAGTAACGCCACCAGTTATGTGGTTGTGGCTTCGCTTGTATTTATGTTGAGCGTCCTGTTGCTAGGTCTGCGCACGGTTCCGCCGGTGGTTTCCGCAACCTTTTTTGGCGTTTCCATGGCGATTGGGATGCCCGCTCTTTACGCCTTACCACCGCTTATGTTTGGGAATCAAGGCTCCGGCTACGTCTATGGGTTGTGTTCGTGTCTCTATGGTTTGGGATTTCTCGTCCAGCCTCTGGTAGGACTGACCGTTGACAGGACCGGGCGCTACACAGCCGGCTACAGCGTCATCTGTGGGGTTGCGGGTATCTCCTTGCTCGGAGCGTTGTGGCTTCGGCGTAGCAACTTTGCGCAGACTGCTACGACGGAGCTTAGTCATCCGAATTGATTTACCTTCGGACACCTGCGGTTCCAGCGTTTGGATACGCAGAAGCTAACGGAAAGGAGATCCTTTGACTACCAGGCGCCTGAATCCGAAACGTCATCTGACAAGTCTGCCAACTCAGCCACATGCATTTCCCCAAGTGTTCCTGAATCACTTCTATGTGGTCCTGGATTCGGCGACCTGCAGAGCCGTAGAGGAGAATGCGTTCTTGCAGACTCATTTCGCCGTTCATGAAAAGCGAACGACGACCAACGGAGAGATAACCTACACCGGCCTGTACTTCTACGGCGTTAATACCTATTTTGAATTGTTTGATGTTAGCGAATCTCCTGGGCGCAGTGTCGGAGACTCTGGCATTGCCTTTGGAGTGGATCAGCCCGGAGCCAGCGGGGTCTTGCGGGAAAAGGTGGACGCCACTCTCGACCTAGCTCTGAAGCCGGTCACGCGGCTATACCAAGGTAAGCAGATTCCCTGGTTCCTTATGGCGACGGTAAGGAGCCTTCCTTACGAGAGTGAATTGAGTTCCTGGGTGATGGAATACCATCCTGAGTTTCTGGCCAACTGGAATCCGCGGCCAAGTAAAACGAACCGGGGCATCTTGCGTCGGGACATTCTGAAGCGATATTCCGAGGTCCTGGAGCCAGTCGATGAACCGTGTTTTGAAGATGTGGCCGGGTTGACCGTTGCGGCCGATGAACCGGCTAGAAACAGTCTCATCCACTTCTGCGTTGAGCTAGGCTACCAAATCGAGGAAGAAGAAGATGGGGTTGTCGCTCTTCACGGGCCTGCTTTCGTATTGCTGCTGACTCCGGCGACCGCGGACGTTCGCGGCATCCGAGAGATCAAAATGCGCACCCAGAGCTCGTCGCACTGCGAGGAAGAGCATCGATTGGGGCGATCGATCCTGAAGGTCAGTGATTCATCGGCAACTTGGTCTCTTCGCTAGGGCAATCATGAAATCGACCTTGCGGCAAACCAGTTGCGGCTCCCAACAAAGCAACTGCGCTGATGCACCCGCGACCGGTTCCGATTATGCGGACGCGCGGTGCAGATCAAGCGTTTTGTCGATTGACAAATTTGTTGATACTAGTATTGTATGTCTATCGATGTGCTGGTAATTCGTCGTTACTGGGGTTGCTTCGCCCTATCGCGCAAAAATGACCGTTTCTAACCAGAAGCTTGTCATCCCTCGAACCACCATGGAATCGTTCCGTGTTCCCCCGCGGCCAAGGAGAGAACAAAATGACCGGGATTTGCGAGCTGCATCCGCTCAGGTCGCGAGTCGGCGATTTTATCGCAGGCCTGAAGGCTTTGGAGAGAGAGCCGATTACAACCGCACGGGTTTTGAACTTTGTAGCGGACATGCAGCCGTCCCCGGATGCTTTGGCTCCGTATCTTTTGTGGAACCGCGAGCGGTACACGCGCAATCTGATTTACCGCGACTATTGGTTTGAAGTCCTCGCGCTCTGCTGGCTTCCGGGCCAGAGAACTCCCATTCACTCGCACAACGGCCAGCTAGGCTGGCTAATCCTTGTCCAGGGGGAGCTTGTTTGCAGAAATTATCGATTCGTACGGTCCGAGCGCAAGGAGGAGAAAAAGCCTCTTCGCAGCGTATTTGAGGCGCACTCCAGACGAGCCGTGGAGGTAGAACTGGAAAGCAGCGCCACCTGCGCGGCCGATGGAACCGTCGCAGTAGTTGACCGCTACCAAACAACACACCAACTAGAGAATTTGGAGAAATCGCGTCATGGCAGCGTGAGCCTGCATGTTTACTCTAAGCCGATCGACTCCTGCGTCCTTTTCGATGAAACGAGCCGATGTTGCGAACGCCGTTCCTTGCAATACTACAGCGCGAATGGCGTCGTCCTTGGAACTGCGCAGTCAGACGAGCTGTTAACCAACCGTCAGCAACAAGATTAGAAGCAATTACGGACTGCCATCAGTCATTTCGTTCCGATGTCGCATCTCAGCCACCCCTGAAGAGAGTCGATTTCCTTGTTAAACTCTTGCAGTCATCGTTCAAAACTCCACGCGAGCCGATAGCTGAAATGCACGCGGTCCTCCACTGTTGAGCACTCCTGGAGTCGCACGCGGGAGCCCGATCAGATCCGAGTTGGCGAAGTTGTTTACTCCAGCACCGTTATACCCTCCGCCCGGACCGCCGTTCGAAATGAAATTGGCGTTATTGAAGACGTTGTATGCCTCACCCTGCAATTTCAGCCGGTAGCCGCCGTCATGAAAACTGAAGGTTTTGGTTAAGCGCAGGTCGGTGTCGCGCAGATTCATATCCAGCGGCACCAACGACCGCGTCAGAGGCGCCACTCCCTGCGAAACCAGGAAACTGTTCACCAACGCGAGCACTTGAGACTGCGAACCACGATTGCCCTCGTTGCGCGTGATCCCCGGAGGGCGCGAAATTGAAATGCCGTCAGCTGCAGTCGATCCGGTTGTGATATCGAAAGGCAGCGGTGTGCTGAACGTGTTAATGATCGAAAGCTCCCAACCCTTCCCAAAAAACGGCGGAAGCCCGCTCGGATTGATCACCCCATTGAAAAGAAAGCGATGCCTTTGATCGTACAACGACGGCCCCCACTCCGCGCGGTAATTGAAAGGATTAGAAACCGGGGAAATACCCTCGGTTGCCACCGAGTCATCCGACATGTTGTAACCCTTGGAAAGCGTATAGGAGGTGTTGAACTGAAAACGGTGGCTCAATGTCTTAGTTAGCGACACAACTAATGCGTTGTAGTGGGAGATATCGCCATTATCTTCAAATGGTATCCCGCCAAACTGTTGGCAGGCGGCGTTGCCATACATTTCGCACAGCGGCGCCCCTGGAGCAGCGACATTGAAGTTCTGGTCTACATTGATATCGCGAGTAATGTAGCCCTTCACTCCCAGCATGTGTACTCCGTCGACACTTAGGACGAAGTCTTTCGAGATTTGATATTGAAATCCGCCGGTGAAGTACTCGTAGTAGGGAGTGTGCAGGCCATTGTGGAGCAACACGAACGTGCTGTATGGAGGTTGGAAGAACTGCGCGGTAATCTGCGCCGGCGTCAAGCCGGGAAATGGATCGCTGACACTGATGGCTCCGGGATTGTAAAAAACTTTGTATCCGATGCGACCGCTGTTGAAGAAATCCTCGAGGATGGGGTCTACCAGCGCCACTGTTTGGTAATAGAGCCCGTAGCCGCCCCGGGCAACCAGCTTCCCGGTACCGAACACGTTGTAGGCAAAACCGATGCGAGGCCCAACATTTTTCGGATTCGTGTACCGGCTTCCCGCAGGGAACTGGAGCGGACCAAAGCCGGTGGAAGTTTTGTCGTCTTCGTTGGTGAAGTAATCCCAGCGCAGGCCAAGGTTCAGCGTAAGCCGCGGAACGACCTTCCAGTCATCCTGGATGTAGGCGCCATAAAGATTTGTGGTGTCGACCCCCTCGGTGCAATTTGTGGTGAGGCAGCGGCTCATCAGCAGAATGTCTGCGAACGGCGAATTCAATGGGACATCATTGAAGAAGTCGAACTGGCCGGTGCCGGCGAAGTCAAACGCGCCGGTGAGGTAAATATGTTGAAACTCGGCGCCGATTTTCACGGCATGCTTGCCCAGGTTCCAGGAGTAATCGTCCTTGGCTTGTATTCGCCGCTCCATCGTTCCCTGCGGCTCTCCCGGGTACTGACCAATGATCAGATTGGGGAATGATTCGCCAATCGCGGTCGAGAGTGGTTCCATATGGTTGTGATACTGCGACAGCTGAACGCCCAGCGAATTCAACTGAGTCGGCGATACCACATAGGTATGATTGAATGCGGCGGACTCGCTCGCAGTGGCGTCGGTGCGCCCCGATTCCTGTGAAATAATCCCTCCCGTCGCCTCCTTGCCGAAGAAATCGTCGAGGTTGTAGCGCCAGAACATATGCTGGCGATCATTAGGTGTGTAGTCCAGTTTGGCGGTGACCAGATCCCGGCGAAAGGGAAGCGGGAAGGAGCCGTCGTACTGCGGATACGCGCCGTTCGTGTTTACGATTCCGGTGGCAAGTTCGCGGTGATCTTCGATCGTCAAAAAACCGAAAAGCTTGTCCTTAATAAACGGTCCTCCGATGGAACCGCCTTGCTGCTGTCTGCGGAATGTGCTCTGGCTCTGTTGGAAGTAATCGATGGCCGTCAGATCCTGATTGCGAAACAGGTAAAAGCCGCTGCCATGAATCTGGTTGGTCCCGGAGCGCTGCACAATGTTGACAATAGCTCCGGCAGAACGGGACTGCTCAGCGGTAAAGCGCATGCTGATGACATCGAACTCCTGAATTGCATCTGGGCTCACATCGTAGGCAAGCCCGCCCACACAGACATCGTTGTTTTCAAAGCCATCCACGTACGCGTTGGACTGGCGGCCCGCAGTTCCCGCGACGCTGATATTACCGACACGCACCTTCGTTGGATCGATGGCCGGAGCCGGGACAATCTGTGGAACCAGGGTAGCAAGGCTGGCGAAATCCCGATTCTTGAGCGGCAAATCGTCCAGCCTTTCGCGATCAATGACTTCCCCGAGATCGGAACGCGTGGTCTGCACCTGAGGCGTCGAACCGTTCACATCAACCACTTCGCTGACAGAGGCTGGCTTGAGCACGACATTCTGTTCGGTGGTTTTGCCCACCAGCACCGTCACATCGTGAGCCTCTAGACGGCCGAACCCCTGGGCGCTAAAAGTCAGGTCGAACGAGCCCGGGGATACAGAAACGAAGTGATAGGTTCCGGCCTCGGTGGAGACTTGCGT
>Ga0187772_10001250_pt1 | contig 11941 bp, 6 predicted proteins | sample 0116_SJ02_MP15_2_FD_133137 | JGI IMG/M metagenome (GOLD analysis project Ga0187772, IMG submission 133137) | Tropical peat soil microbial communities from peatlands in Department of Meta, Colombia - 0116_SJ02_MP15_20_MG | ecosystem: Environmental > Terrestrial > Soil > Wetlands > Peat | place... | reverse complement strand
GTTCTATCCACACCCTGGACATTGGCCACCGGCAGAGGTGCTTCTGGCGGGTGTGTTGATGATCGTCATTTCGGTGCTTCTTTTTGTGAAGCGGCGGCGATATCCGTTTTCGCTGATGGGGTGGCTGTGGTATTGCGGGACGTTGGTGCCCATGATCGGACTGGTCCAGTCGGGCGCTTGGGCGATGGCGGATCGGCATACTTATATTCCGTCGCTGGGGTTGCTGATCATGGCAATTTGGGGCGCGAACGAAATGACCCGACACTGGCGATATCGTATAATTGTGTTATCGGTGGCGGGTGTGGCGGCGATCGTCCTTTGCATCGGGTTAACGCAGCGACAACTCGGGTATTGGCAGGACAGTGAAACCCTTTTCCGGCATGCGCTCGCAGTCACGGAGAATAATCCCCTCGCGCACGACAACCTCGGCAGCGCTCTGATTAAAAAGGGCAACATTGACGAGGCGATCAACCAATTTCAGGAAGCCATCCGCCTGAAACCCGATGACTTCGAGGCCCACTACTGCTTCGGCATTGCCCTCGACGAGAAAGGACAAATGGACGAGGCAATCAGCCAATTCCAGGAAGCCATCCACATGAAACCCGATGACGCCGACATGCATTACGACCTGGGCAACGCGCTGATCACGAAAGGTCAAACCAATCAGGCGATCATCCAATTCCAGGAAGCCATCCGCCTGAAACCCGATTTCGCCGAAGCCCACAACAACCTCGGCGTCGTCCTCGGCAAGAAAGGACAATTGGAAGAGGCGATCAGCCAATTCCAGGAGGCTATCCGCCTGAAACCGGATGACGCCGAAGCCCACAACAACCTTAATCGCGCACTGGAAATGAAGAAGGCTCCGGCGAGCCGCTGATCAACGGGCGGGGCGCTGGCCTCCAGCATCTGATCAATCGGAGGAACCAATGATGGGGCTGGTGCCTGTTCCATTGCCGCTGGCGGACAATGAGTCCCATCGTGAAGCGGCCAGGTTAAATGCGCTTGCATAGGTGGCAAAAGGACCGACGGTCGCGGGGACCGGCAAGGTATTCGCGGAAACAAACCAATTGCCACCGTTCATTTGCACGGCCAACCTCGCGGTCACGTTGGCGGGCGTCAGATAGGGTTGAATATCGGCGGAGAATGTAATTCCTGAATAAAGTGCCGGATTGATGGCCGGGACAGTCGCTCCCGTTGCCGCGGAGAGAACCGTGGTGGTGTAAAATGCCGTCGTTGCGGCGGCATTCTGATAGGCATACACAGCGCCATCGCTTCCGGAACTTTGATAAAGACGAGTCGGTTGATTCGGGATATCGTTGGCCCAGCGCACCGTGCTGACGGGGAAGTTGCAGGACAGTCCCGGATACGGAAACGTCTCCCGGTAAAGCAACACCCGGCCATGCATTTGTCCCACCACGGACAATATCCCGGCCAACCCGATTAGCATCGGGCGCATTTTCATTCCCTGAATCAGCAATTGGCGCATTGTTTGATTGAGGTCACCGTCCCCCAAGTTGAATCTGGTAACGTGGCACAATCTCTACGCTATTGAGCGAAACGACGCTCTGCTGCCGGCCCCAATCAACCTGTGCCTCTTTGGCCAAGTAAATCGGGGCATCTTTGCGCAGTGGAAGAATCGCGATCCGGAGATCGCCGTTGAGGATGTCAGGAGCATGGCGACGCAGACCGACGTCGAATGCGTTACCGTTGTAAAAGTCGTCGGTGATCAACTGGCCATCCAATGTTACGCGGGCGACATCGCCAACGTAACGAAGACGAAGAATGGGATCGGTGCCGAGGTCAACGTTGTCTGGGAGTTCGACGCGCCAAACCGCCGCCTTTTCAAAGTCCGCATCCAGTGGAGCGGTCGCAACGGGCTGCTCAATCTTGCCGATGGGAATTTCCCGCGGCGGCCCGGCAGCCTGCACGCTTTTGAAGGTGGCCTGGTATTTGACTACTCGCGGCATTGGAGGAATAAAACGCTGGAAAACGCCATTGGTTTCACCGATGAGTTTGCGGTCATTGCATGTGAGCGAGGCTGGGGCCGGATAAATGGACACATTGAGGTCGGCGGGGTTGGTTGAGGTCAGCCGCAGGTTGTCTCTATCAAGGACGAGGCCGGCTTGGGTGAGAAATACCCGGTCGCGGCCCAGCAAGTTTCCTTTCCATAAAGCAAGGGAGCTTTTGGGGTCAAGCACAACAATTTGGACAGAACGGCCGTCAGTCAGCCGCATTTTTGCCGCGACCGTCGCGGCGGGTTTAATATCGCGGAGAAGGTTGACGTTTTCGCCGTGCCTGAAATGTCCGGCAAGGACTTCGACGGTTGGACCGTTTGTTTCAAACGCGAATTGCGCGGGAACGCCTTCAGTTTCGGAGAAAAAGACGGTGCGCACGTTACCGTCGTCAATGGCGGTCAGCGGCTGCGCGGTGGCCCAGACCAGCCGAACGCCCTGGCCAAGATCGAGATTGAACGGCCAGATTAGGCATCCGCCAAATGGAATGGTAACAGGATTTTGTGGAAAGGTGAGGGGACCGGAAGGCAGATTGAGCATGAACTGCACGTCCTTTTTCGGGGGCATGTCCTGCAGGCGTTGGTAGTTATTCACGAAAATGAATCCGCTTTTCCCGTCGGAACGGACGCTCCAGCGCAAGGTGTCAAAATCATTTTTCCCATGTGGCCGCTGATCCGGCAGGGTCGCCGGCATTCCCGCCAAAGCCGGACCCCATTCATGCAAGAACAGATGAAGGCGTCGCAAGAGGTGGTATTGCTGGCGGATTTGACCGTATTGTCCCAACGGCGCCTGAAAATCGTAGTTTTTAACCGGCATGTCGTTCCAATACCCTGTGGCTTGCGATTCCATCAAGGTGGTCAGTTTGCCTTCGGGATTCACGCCCCCGTGATACATGTAATAGCCGAGCAAGGTGCTGCCCGAACCGAGCTTGATGAGCGTGGTGCACTCAGCGTCCTTGGGGTTGAAAAGGATGCGCCGGTGGTAGCTGTTCATCATGCCGCCGCCAATTTCGCAGGTGAGATAAGGGTATTGTTCAGCGTCCGGCGGGTCCAGGGTGCCTCCTTCGCCAGGGATCTCACTGTAGGTGGCATCATCCATGCGATAATTTGAAAACTGAAATCCTTTCCAATAGCCAGCCGGCATGGGTGTGAGGACCCGATCCCAAAAACCTTCAGCATAGACGCCGTAGAGTGGAACCAGTTCGCCGAAAGGCATGTGCCCTTTTGGTTGATTCCAGCCGGTCCGGGTGTAGATCGGCGCGTCGAGTCCAACTTCCTGGCCAATGTGTTTGAGCGTCATCAGATGTTGGGCGGGGCCGTTGTATTCGTTTTCGAACTGGATGCCAATGACAGGTCCACCATCTTGCCAGAACAGCCCGTCAAGCTGTTTGGCGATTTCACCGTAAAGGATTCTGACCGCCACCAGATAGCGGGTGTCGTTGGAGCGCAATTCCCAGCCTTTTTGCACTAACCAGTCAGGGAAACCGCCATTTCGCACTTCACCATGGTCCCACGGACCACAGCGCACAATCGCTTTCAAGCCGACTTCCTGGCACGTTTGAATGAAGCCGCGCAGGTTTCGGGATCCTGACCAATCAAATTGTCCTTCAATTTCCTCGTGATGAATCCAGAAAACGTAGGTGGACACGATATCAACGCCGCCAGCCTTCATTTTTAGCAATTCTTCCCGCCATTCATTCTTCGGATAGCGTGCGAAATGAAATTCGCCCATGACGGGTGTCCATGGTTTTCCATCGAGCAACAGGCTGTTGCTATCCAGCGTCAGCGTGGTGCCATCGGGATCGCGCGCCTCGCCCATTTTGAACCCTTCAATTACTGGAGGCTTTGGGCTGGTAATTGTGATCGTGTGGCTGTCCGCAATGGCAATCGTCGAAGCCAGAACGGCGAGACACACTATCGAACCAGCTTTCCGCTCAAACCTGGTCATAACAAAAAGCTCCGTTTAAGTTATGTGGGGACAAGAATCAAAACACTGCAAGCAGCTTTGACCGCTTGCAGTTTGATTGAATTCAGGACCTGAATATTTTTAGTGCTCAACGAGTCGGAAGAACTGCACTGGAACGTTCAGAGGCACTTGTTGCGAATAAAGCCCCAGCGTATTGGGCACATCCTGCCAGTATATGCTGCTGCTCAGGTTCGTCGAGCTCTGCAGGTTGACCGCCGGGTTTCCAACCCAAGTCAGGTTGGCGTAGCCTCCCATCGGCTGGCTAATGTTGATGCCACCAACTCCGGTTCCCGTAATTATGAAGTTATCAAAGTTGAACGTGCCTCCAGTTCCTGCCGTGACGAACACCAAACCGGCTCCCGTCATCACACCACTCAAGTTGCCGGCCGCTGGTGACCCGAAGATCCCACCCGCGGTGGCTACGGTCAAGTTTTTCCAATTCGCGGCGGCGGGATTAAAGGCCATTGTATAAGCGGAATATGCCGAGTTCGAAGCTACATTTGGCCCCAGCAAGGCGCCCGTGGCAACATACCAATTGTTGCCGTTGAGTTGCACTGCAAGATACGCCGTGACGTTGCTGGCACTCGCCGAGTTTGGCGCAATATCCACTGAAAAGCTCAAGTTCGGATAAGACGCCAGATTGATATTCGGGAACGGCAGCCCAGACTGGTTGGTGTCAGTGGCCGTGGTTGCGTAATACACGGTCGTGCCCGGGGCGCCAAGATATGCAAAGACCGCCCCTGCGCTTGTGTTAGCCGTCAACTGGAAGAGGGCGTTGGGAGAGCTGGGAACCGCTTCCACCCAGCCAACACTGCTAATCGGATAATTGCCCGCAGCCGGGCCTACAAAAGGAAACGCTTCCGAATAAAGCAGGCCAACGGGAGGGTTGGTTACCGTCAACGTGGCAGGGTTATAAATGCTGTCACTTTCATCAAAGCCAGCAGTGTTGGTGACAAACGCGACTATCTGCATATTGTTGTCGGCGCTGCTTAGATTCGCTATGGTCAGTGTCGGGGTGGTTGAGCCGGAGACTCTGCCCCCATCGTGAGCAGGGACCCCATTGGTCGTCCAACCGTAAGTGAAAGGCGGCGTCCCAGAGGTGGTGGAAACGCCAAAGCTCGCGCCACCGCCAGCAGCGACACCCACGTTGAGGGGGATACTGGCGCCAATATACGGCGGCGTCCCCACTGCTTGGTTTGTAATTATTTCGAAATTCTGGAAGTTCATGTCTGAACCAGTCGAGGTATTGTGAGCAACGACCAAGCCCGCGCCAGTGATGTTGCCGGTCAAATCGCTCGAGGCTTGACTGCCGATGGCTGCACCCGTGCTTATGATTGTGAGGTTGTTCCAATTCGTTTTAACGGGGTTAAACCCCAGTTGGTAAATCAGATAAGGGCTTAACCCTATTAGAGAAATTGGTATGGATTGCGCAGAGCAATACCACGTTCCATTCATCGCAACTGCCCAATAAACAGAGATGGCTCCGGAGACCTGGCCAGCTCCATTCCCCGGGACGAAACCGGCCTGAAAAGTTATAGCAGGGTAACTGGCGGGATTGATATCTACAAACGGCAACCCGGACAGGCCTGTGTCATTGGTGTCCGTCGTATAGTAAATGTTGGTTGTGGCGGCGGGTGAATAGGAAAAGACATCACCGAGACCACCGTTAGCCTGATAAATGCCTATGGACGTGCCGGCCGACGCCGCGCTTACCCATCCGACACCCGTTATCGGCAGGTTGCCATTAGGCCCCACATAAGGGAAATCTTCCGCATACAAAAGACCCGGAGGCACATTGCTGACAATCAAAGTCATGCCGCCGTTTGTGGCGCTGCCAAGCAAGTTGGTCACGACGCACGAGTAGGTGACCAGTGCGTCGTTGGCGTTGCAATTGGTGATGGTTAGCGTAGTGGTTTGTGCGCCGACATATCTGCCTCCATTGATGGTGACTCCGTTTGTCTGCCATCGGTAAACCAAATTAGGCGTGCCCGAAAATGTCGGCAAAAATGACGCTCCGCCGCCAGCATACACGTACTGGGGAGAAACCGCTGCGGCGGAATTGGTCGGCGGGCTATGCGGGAAGTCGCTTAGACCTTGATTAATGACAAGTTCGTTATAATTGTAGCCACCGGTGGTGGGGAGTTCAACAATGCCGATACCGGTGATTGGCGCGGTTAAATTAAGCGACGCCACGGAACCGATGGTTACATTGGTAGTGGAGGAGTTTATGGTTATGGCCAAATTCTGCCAAACGTTTGCTAGGTCGGCATAGACCAAGGCAGCATTGGTAAACATGGGATAACCCAGGCCAGCAACAGTGGAACTGGGCAACTGATAGGAGGTGCACACATACCATGAACCTCCCACCTGAACGGCAAAATAGTTCGTGGGAGTGCCTCCCGTATCCCGGACTTCCAGGTTAAAAGTCATGTTGGAGTACAACGTTGGATTAATATCGGTGAAGTTCCCATTCGGGGTTACGTCCGTTGTATAAAACATCCCGGGCGCAGTTTGGCTGGGAAGCAGGATGGTAAAATAAACCGTGTTTACAGGCAATCCCAAGCCGAGCGCGGGATCGCTCGCACCGGTGGCTTGATATATGCCCAGATAAGGCCCGGCGGTTTGCGAAACCGCCACACCCGTCCAACCAACCAGATTAATATTGCCGTTCCCGCCAACCGATCCGCTCGGGCTGCCCCAATTTTCAGTGTAAATCGTCACCGCAGATGCAAGCGTGACCGCGCCCAAAAGAATGGCGATTGATAGTGACAGTGTTTTTTTCATGGGTTCGTGGGGTTTGTGGGTTTGTTTGGATTATTTTTAGCGAAGGAATGTTGCAAGAAATTGGAAATTCAGACGGATATTTTTGATTATTGGTAACCATTCAACCATTTTGGCCAGGGAAAAGTCTCTGTAGTAGGGTCGAAAGTTTTGCTCCAAGGCAACGTCCAAAGCTCTTTCAAACCCGTGTTACGAACCGAGTCATCTATGAAGGCCATGTCGAGAGGGCTTTTGCTCGTGTGCCTGGGAATGCAAAAAGAAGCCATCGTGGCGCCCACAGCACACGCCCCTGAAAAATTTGGTGGTGGATCGTTTGGGTGGGGGTTAGAACCCTGCCACACGCAATCGGAGAACAATGGGGCATTCGCGAACCTGCCAGCCGCGGTCAGCTTCCGCCAATACCCCGAGGCATCCGGATCCCCGGCATCGGCCGCATCCGGAGGATTGGCCATCCAACCGTTGAATCCGTAGCTGCCAGCCATTCCCGGTTGGCCCCAAACCGACGTCCCACCTGCCGGCGTTGGACTCGACCCGAGAGTATAACCATTTGTGCCCATGATTCCCCACGCCAGAAAAGTGACGGGTGGATCCGTTGGCGGACCTGTAGTCCAACGACCTTGAGTCCAATTGCTTGGAAGGTCGTCTCGCGTGGTTGTCGCCATCGGGCAGAAACATATGTCCCCGCCGTAGCTGGCCCCGGAGATTTCCGGCACCAACGCCGTCATCCACATCCCGTTGGGATCATACCAGCCCGCCGGCATGCTGTCATCGTTCTCATTGGCGTACACATGAAAGCCCATTCCCCACTGCCTGAGGTTCGCTACGCATTGAATACGCCTCGCTCTGACTTTCGCAGCGGCAAGGGCCGGCAGCAAAATGGCCGCCAGGATCGCGATGATGGCGATAACCACAAGCAATTCGATCAGGGTGAAAGCCGGCCGGAATCGAGGTCTGGGCTTTAATGATTTCAATGTAAACATCGGTGTTGGCGGATGGATTATATAAATTGCATGTTTTGTATCACTTTGTCCAACAAATCGCGGCGACAAAAATGTTCGCGCCGCGCTTAAAGCGGCATTTTTAACGATTAGTTATACGAACCATAATCTCCTTTGGAAAACATGCCAAGCCTCACAAAGGTATGGTTCTTTGTGCCTACCATTGGCCGGTCTCGTTCGGTTCCGCAGTACACAACGGCCACAAAATGTTAGTCTGGTCCCGGTAATTTCCGGTCCGTAACCGACTATTCGTAATGCAGGTCTGCCGAAAGGCCGATTATAAGCATTCCGCACATTTGTGAGGCTGGGCAGACTGCCCTTCCCTTGGGAAGATGATTTCATGCCCAAAGAAAACCAATCAAAGTGTCGAAGCGTGTCCTCGTTCCGTGCTCGTATTTGTTTGGGCCTTGGGGCCTGCGTTGCGCTGCTTTCGATGACAGGATGTGTCAGCGGCACTTCAAGCCCGGTATCTACAACCAACCCCCCGCCCTTTTATCTGGGGGCCGACATTTCCACGCTTTCCCAAGTGGAGCAACAAGGAGGAGTGTACATGGAGGGAGACAAGCCGGGTGACGCCCTGGCAATTTTCATGAAGAATGGCTGGAAGTGTTTCCGCCTGCGGATTTGGGTTGATCCCCGCCATGGTGTCAACGGACTTGAATACACGACAAGACTGGCCAAGCGCATCAAGGACGCGGGCGGGACGTTCATGCTTGATTTTCACTATTCTGACTGGTGGGCCGACCCACAGAAACAAAACAAACCCACCGCCTGGACCAATCTGGATTTTGATGCCCTCGTAGAACAGACACAGACCTATACCGCGCACGCCATTAAAACGTTGAAGGACGCTGGCGCCACGCCGGACTTTGTGCAGATCGGCAACGAGATCACCGGCGGGATGTTATGGCCCGACGGCCAAGTGAAGGTTCCGTTTTCCACCGTCAAAGTGTACTCTGGAGATGTGACCGTGATAACTCCGCCCGAGCCTTATGACGATGCGAAACAATGGGGCCATCTTATCCGTGTCCTCAAAGCCGCCAGCGAAGGCGTCCGCTCCGTCACCACGCCCTCCGACCATGTCCGCATCATCGTTCATATAGACTGTGGTGGCGACTGGCCCGTTACCAAATGGTATTTTGATCATCTTACCAAAGCCGGAGTTGACTACGATATTGTTGGCCAAAGCTATTACCCGAACTGGCACGGCACACTGGGAAATGTGCGCGAAAACCTGCACAATACGATTGAGCGTTACCACAAGGACGTGATGATAGTCGAAACAGCCTATCCTTCTCGAGATGTTCACTTATCACCGGCGGCGGCGAAGAACATGGTCTGGCCCATGACGCCCGAGGGACAAAGGCAGTTTCTGGCTGACCTTATCAAGACGGTCAAAGAAGCGCCCGATGGGCGCGGCATCGGTGTGAATTACTGGCATCCCGAGGCAACTTTTATTCCAGGGGCCACCAATCGCTGGAGCGGGCCTGATGCCAACTCCCTTTTCGACTCCAAAGGGTACCCGCTTCCCGCAATGGATGTATTGGGTCTTCAACCCGCGACGCAGGCCGTGCATTCAGAAACGGTCGGGCGACATTAAGGAAAGCCACCATAATTTCTGCCTCGTCAACTTTAATCCACATGCCTGGGCCAGCTATATTCGAGTCAAGGGCCGGGCCATCGGACTCAGTGAAGCCATCATGGAGTTGGAAGCTCGAGCCCCGACCACGGTGCGGTGGCTCCGTCCGAATCCATTTTTCCCAGGCACTGTCGTGAATCCAAAATGACTTCATATGTAGATTCCTGATGCAAAGACAACCTGTAAAGGATATGCTAATCCGTATGCGTGTATCTTGCTTGAGTCGGTCCGGGCAAATGGCAGTTTGCTCCGGACTGATGCTGGCGGGGCTAACAAACATCCAGATTACACGAGCTGATTCGTTTCCCCATGGGCAGATTTCGGCCGACGTAACCAACATCCATCAAGTCCGTCTTCTGGCCACCCAAAATCCAAAAACGAGTTACTCCATCCGTCTTAAAGGGGATATCTGGTGGGTAAACCCAATGCAGGGAAAACTCGTCTTCAAAGATGACTCCGGGGTTGAGGAATTGGAAATGGATTTACACGGCGAATCTGTGGAAGCGGGACAAACAGTGCTATTGGAAGGCAACGGCGTAATCACGCCGTCGGGCGCCGGTTTCAGAGTCGGAGCCAAGGGGCCGGTCGTGGACAACGACGGTGTTCACAGCATGATCGAGAAATCCGGCGCGGTTTATCTGGATGCCGGGCGGCACCCGATCCACGTGGATTGGTTCAACGGCGTCGAGAAATATGGATTGGAAGTGGACTACGCAGGGCCGGGGTTGCCGCGCCAGAAAATCCCAGCCACCGCACTCTTTCGAGCGCAAGCCCGCCTGGCCGATGGAACGACCCATTGGATGAATGGTCTGGATTATCGGTGTTGCGACGTGGAAGGCGAAAGGCTGCCCGATTTCGGTCAACTGGCCGCCGTCAAAAGTGGCGTGGTGTCCAACTTCGATCTTGACGTGATCTATCGCAAGGAACATGTAGGACTGCAATTCACCGGTTATCTGGAGGTGCCGCGCCCCGGGCTTTATACTTTCTATACCACGTCGGATGACGGGAGCCGTTTGTTTGTGGGCGCACCGCCGTTGCGAATCACCGTGGTCGGGCGCGCGGCTCTTCCCCAGCCGCACCGGATCATCATCGGCCAGGCCTTGCGCGAGGACGAGAACGGCCAGTGGGCGGAAACGGAAGGCCGGGTGGAGTTAATACGCGAAGAAGCCGGCGGACTGCACCTGGAGTTAAGCTCCGGCGGCGGCCGCCTACAGGTGGAGGTGAGCGATGGTTCTGATTTCTCCCCGGCCCTTCTGCTCAACTCAACGATACGGGTGACGGGCGTCTGCCTGAATGCCTACACAACTGAGGGCCAAATCGTCCCCGGAATTTTGCTGGTGCCGACCGCCAGGGAAATTGAGGTGCTGAAAGCGCTGCCGGAGACGCTGGCGACATTGAACACCAATGCCGGGATGCTGCCGGTGCTGACGACTGCTTGGGAGGTTCATCGGTTGAAGCGGGAAGAAGCGCAGCGCGGATATCCGGTCAAAATACGTGGGGTGGTTACCAGCGTTTTACCGGAACACCAAGCGCTTACCATCCAGGATTCCACGCGCGGCATTTACGTAGTGGATTTTTCCGAGAGTCGGATGACGCCGCCGGACGTTGGGGAATTCCTGGGAGTCGAAGGCACGACGGATCCGAGCTGGTTCGCCCCCATCGTGAATGCCCGCCGGGTGAGCATTCTGGGAGTAGGACGCCTGCCGGAACCGGTGCGGCCGACTTGGGACCAGTTGATGAACGGCAGCATGGACGCGCAATACGTGGAAGTCCAAGGCATTGTCACGACGGCGTCGACGAACGGCCTGACGTTGCGCACACGCGGCGGCGTCATCAACATCGAACTGCGTGTGAACGGCGTGAAAACTGAAGAACTGCCGCGCTACGAAAACGCGCTCATTCGTGTTCGCGGGTGCCTGTTTGCCTCCTGGGATTATATCACTCACCAGGTGGAACTGGGTACCATCCGGATTTACAACGCCGATATCACCGTGAGCCAGCCGGCGCCGGAGGATCTGTTCTCCAGCCCCAACAAAACACCGGCGGAATTGCTGTTGTTTGATCCGCAAGCCGGCGAGCTGGAGCGAGTGAAGGTTTCCGGCCAAATCATTTACGCGCGGGACCCGGAATACTTCATGACGCAGGGTGGCCATGGGGTGCGGTTCATACTGAAACAAACCACCCACCTTCGGCTTGGCGATCTGGTGGAAGTGGTTGGGTTTCCTGAATTGCTGAACAGCGGCTCGCCCATCTTGCGCGACGGCGTGGCCCGGGGTATTGGTCACGCCTTGCTGCCGGAGGCAAAGAAACTGCAATCTGATGATTTGTTGCACGCGGGCCACGATTCGACACGCGTGCAGGTTGAAGGTTTGCTGGCCAGCGTGCGCCGGACACCGACGGACCAGGTGTTGGAAATGCAAAGCGGCGTGCGGACGTTCGTGGCGCGGCTGAATGGCGCGAACGATTCGGCACAATCTCTGGCCATCGGCAGCCGGCTGGCATTGACCGGCGTTTACGCGGCCCAAAGCGGTAACCGCGCCGTTGGT
>Ga0187772_10001249_pt1 | contig 11945 bp, 5 predicted proteins | sample 0116_SJ02_MP15_2_FD_133137 | JGI IMG/M metagenome (GOLD analysis project Ga0187772, IMG submission 133137) | Tropical peat soil microbial communities from peatlands in Department of Meta, Colombia - 0116_SJ02_MP15_20_MG | ecosystem: Environmental > Terrestrial > Soil > Wetlands > Peat | place... | reverse complement strand
GAGATCGGGTCGGGCCGCGCCCAACCGAGCTGGGTGACCAGAACTCCCTCCCCTGCGGTCTCCGCGAGCTCGTCGACCGACCCGCCGTCGCCGGGCGGCATCACCACGGTCGACGTCCCCGGGTGCGGCGCGGAGGCGAACAGGAGACCATCGGCCCCCCCGAGGGCCCGTCGGGTCGCATTGCCGGTCGACCGGGTGTCGAACGCCGCGCCGTAGAGGGTGTCGTACAGCAGGCCCGCGACCTTCCCCTTGTCGATCAGCGTGTGGCGAGAGCTCGCGGTCCCTTCCCCATCATACGGGGCGGAGCCCGGGGACCAGGGGAAGTCCCCACCGTCCTGGACCGTGACCCGCTCGGCCGCCACGACCTCCCCGACGCCCGGGGCCACCTTACGCAGCCGGCCGGCGCCAGTGAACCGCCCCGCGAAGACCGGTGGCACGATCCCCATCAGCACGTCGGGGGGCAACAGGACCGCCAGGTCACCGCTCGGGGGGCTCTTCGCCCGACGCACGTCCGCGGCGTACCGGCACCAGTCGTCCACTGCCGAGCGGATGGAGTCGGGGGCCAGGCGGCGCATGGCGTCGGTCACCCAGAACTCTCCGGGCGGGGCCCCCTCCGGCCCGCCGAACGCCTTGACCGCCAGCTCGAGCTCGGCCTGGGTCGACGGGAAACTGACCCGCAGGCCCGCCGAGTTCGCGACGCTGATCTCGCTGAGGACCGCCTTCACCGACCCGAAGCTGGGTACGACCCCTCGACGCCCTTCGAAGGCCGCGAGCAGCGACTCGACGTAGCGCCGGACGGCGGCGGCCGGGTCCGACCAGATCTGCGGGTCGACGATCGCAACGTCCGGGGCGTGCTGCGCCCCGGCGGGCAGGTCGACCGACTTCGCCGGGAACTCGGTGAACTCGCTGGTGGTCTCGGCGGCCTTGAGGGTCGACTCCACGCCCTTCGCGGAGAAGTCGGTCGAGGCGACGAACCCGGTGCCAACGCCCTCCCCCCGCTTGCGGAGCACGCGCACGCCGTACCCCTCTACCGTGATCGGCCCCCGCTCGAGCTCGATCGTCGTGCCCTGGACATGGACCTCGAACCGTCGCGACCGCTCCGCGACGACCTCCCAGGGTGAGGGGGCGTGGAGGTGGTCAGCGACCCGGGCCGCCAGGTCGGCCCCCGGCGTCGCGGGCGTCATGCCGGCCCCACGATCGCGTGAGAGAGCAGATGCACGCCGCCCGTGCCCACCGGAAGGTAGTCGGAGTGGCCCTTGCCGCAGAACCCCGGGTCGGGGGCGCTGACCTTACCCTTCGCGACCCCGCGGGTCGCGCGCAGGAAGTCGAGCACCTTTCCGGACAGGGCCATCGAGCCGACCAGCTCGGTCACCCGACCGTGCTCGATCCGGTGACCCTTCTTCACCTTGAGCTGCATCTGGCCGCCCAGCGGGTCCTCGATGCCGCTCGTCCCGTGCTCGAGGAGCACCCCGTCCTTCACCTCGGCGATCAGCTCCTCCACCGTGTGCCGGCCGGGCTCGACGTAGGTGTTCGTCATCCGGACGAACGCCCGGCTCATGAAGTCCGAACGGCGGGTGTTGGCCGTCGGCTTGGCGCCCAGGATCGCGGCGGTCTCCCGGTCGTGCAGCGCACCGATGAACCGCCCCCGGTCCACGAGCAGGGTCTTCTGGGCCGGATGCCCCTCGTCGTCACAGTAGATCGACCCCCACCCTCCGGGGACCGTCCCGTCCTCGGCGATGGACAGGAACTCGGGGCCGACGACCTGGCCCAGGATCGGCTTCAGGTACGAGCGGTCGCGGACGAACTGATCGGCCTCCGTCCCGTGGCCGAACGACTCGTGCGCGAACAGCCCGGCCACGGTCGGGTCGAGCAGGACGTCGGTCTCACCGGCGGGAGGCGCCTTCGCCTTCAGCAGGGCCTTCGACTCCTCCGCCGTCGCGCGGACCGACGCCTCGTTGAGCGTCGGCATCACCTCGAGCCCGCCCATCCCGCCGTCGATCCAGTAATCGAACTCCGGCCGGCCGTTCTCCATCGCGATCGGGAGGACGAGCGCGTGGGAGCGCACGGTCGTCTGGTGGCAGCGGGCCCCGGCCGAGTTGAGGTAGAGCCGCTCCTCCTCCGCCCAGGAGAGGCCCGCCTGGGCCTCCACGATGCCGGGGACGCTCGCGGCCCAGCCGCGGATCTCCTTGGCCAGCGCGACCGCCCCCTGCGAGCCCAGCTCGCTCAGCGGACGCTTCGGCTTGGTCGCCCACGTCCCCTTCGTCGTCGCCGACTCCCCGGGCGGGGCCCTTCCCCCGGTGACACGGGCGGCCTCGGCCTCGAGATGGGAGGTCGCGGTCTCCAGGTCGGCGCGGGCGAGGGACGAGGTCGCCGCCTCGGCCCAGCGCGTCCCGGTCCAGATGCGGAAGATCGCGCCCTGCAGGCGCGGCTCCGGCGTCACCGTGATCGACGAGCTCTCGACGCGGACCCCCTCGCCGATCGCCCCCTGGGCCATCAGCTCGGCGAACTTCGTCTTCCGGGCCAGGCGCGCGAGCGCCTGCTCCAGATCCGCTTCGTGGGCGTCGAAGAGGGACATACACCCCGGGCAAGGCCCGGGACAGATAACCCCGCCGACGAGGGCCATCCCGTCCGCCGGTCCCGACAGAGGCGATATACGAACGGGCGCCTCTCCGCCGGCGTGCCGGCGAAGACTGCCTCCCGGGACTTCGGGCTGATCGGGTTCGACCACATCGACCTGAACGTGAAGGACCGGGACCGCGCGCGCCGGTTCTTCGTCGAGCAGCTAGGGATGGAGGTGATCGGGGAGGGCCCGGGCCACACGTTCCTTCTGTTCGGCGACCAGGTCCTCGGGCTCCACGACGGGAAGGACGGACAGGGGCCCACCGGCGTCGACCACCTCGCGCTGCGCGTGAGCGAGTGGACCGGGCTGAGGAGCCGCATCGGCCGGGCCCGGGTCACGATCACTGGCGAGAAGGAGCGGGACGACTCTCGTTCCCTCTACCTCCGGGGGCCGGAGGGCCTCTCCATCGAGCTCGTCTGGAGGCCGGACCCTCACGTCCACGTCTGCAGCCACCCGGCGCCGATGCCGGTCGCCGCCGAGGACGACGAGGACGCCTAGGCCCCTCGGGCGCGTGCGGGCCGCGCCGTGGGCGCGGCCGCGGTGAGGCCGGGGACCCGGGTCAACCAGTTGGCGTAACGCGGCTCCTCGCCCCGGACCGCCTTGGAGAACACGCGCATCACGGCCTCCGTCACCGGGCCGGGAACGGCCCCGCCGACGACGTGCTTGCCGACCGCGCGGACCGGGGCGAGCTCCGCGTAGGTGCCCGTGAAGAACGCCTCGTCCGCGGTGATCAGCTCGTTGACGGAGACGAGCTTCGGGACGACCGGGTAGCCGAGGTCGCTCGCGATGCGCATCACGGAGTCGCGCGTGATGCCCAGCAGGATGTCCGACTCGAGCCCCGGGGTGTAGAGCGTCCCGTCGCGGACGACGAACAGGTTCTCCCCCGTGCCCTCCGCGACGTAGCCGTTCGCGTCCAGCAGGATCGCCTCGTCGTACCCCTCGGCCTGTGCGTCCAGGCCGGCGAGGTAGCTCGTCAGGTAGTTGCCGCACGCCTTCGCGTAGGACGGCATCGCGTCCGACCGCGGCTTGCGGTATGGCGAGATCTTCGCCCGGACCCCGCGCTCGGAGCCCTCTCCGAGGTACTTCTTCGCCGGGATCGAGGCGATGGCGAGCGAGACCTTTCCCGTGGAGTTCTTGACGCCCAGGGCCGGCTCCCCGCGGTACAGCAGGGGTCGGATGTACGCGGGGACGAACCCGTTCGCGGCGACGGTGTCGACGACCCCCTTCGCGATCGTCTCCTCGTCGAACGGCACGGGCATGTGGTAGACCTTGGCGGAGGTAACCAGGCGTCGCACATGCTCGGGCAGCCGGAACACACCGGCCCCATCCCGGGTCGGGTACGCGCGGATCCCCTCGAACACCCCGACCCCGTAGTGGAGCGTGTGCCCCAGCACGTGCACGTGGGCGTCCGCGAAGTCGACGAGGCGTCCGTCCATCCAGATCTTCTTTCCCTGAGCGGACATCATGGTCGGTTCCTCGGCCTCGTTCTCCCATAGGCAAGGGTACTAAAAGGCCTATCGTCAGGAAAGTGGACGCACATCCAGAGAAAGAAAACAATCATGGCAGCGTGACCAGTGTAGCATGTCACGGCTGGTCGAACCGTTAAGGTGGCGTCGGGGGGCGACGGGGTACCCTTAGCGGGGCTTGCCGTCCGGGTCCCCGCCCGTACCCTCCGGGCCGGGTCCCTCGGCCTCGCCATCGCCCGCGCCCTCGGGCTTCGCCTGCGGCTCCTCGGGCCGCTGGCGCCGCCCCAAGAGGAAAATCGTGCCCAGGAAGACCGCCCCGGCAAGCGCTCCGACAAAGGTGTACAACCCAATCCCGTGGGAAAGCCAGGCCGCCCACGAAGGGCCAGCCGGTGCGTGGACCGTGATGGAGTAGCGTTCGGAGGCAATGCTACCGACGTGATCCTCGACCACGACGAGGACCTCGTAGGTACCGGGCGAGCGGAAGGTGTGCGTGGGCGAGGCGTTGGTGGAGGCGGTGCTGTCCCCAAAATTCCAGGCGTAGGTGTAGGGGGGGGTCCCCTGCGTCACGGTCAGGTTGAACGTCACCGGCGTCGAGGTCGAAGGGGTGTCCGTGCTGGCGTGGATGGCCGAAAGAGTGACCCCCGGGTGGATCACGAGGGTCGTACTCGCAGAGGCCGTGAAGCCGGCTGAGTCGGTGACCTGGAGGACCGGGTGGAACGTCCCGGTCTCTGCATAGACGTGCACGACCGAACGGTAGGGCGACGTGGTGCTGTCCCCGAACGTCCATCGGTAGCTCGAATAGCTCCCGCTGCCCCCGGCCGCGGAGCCCATGAACGTAATCGGGATGTTGACGTCCGAGGTGCCTTCGCTCACGGTTCCGCCCGCGTGCAGGGTCGGAAAGATCTCGAGCGTGAAGCCTCCCGTCGCGACCCGCCCCAGGTGGTCGGTGACCGAGAGGCCTACGGAATAGTTTCCGGCCTTCCCGTAGACGTGGGAGGGTGAGGCCACCGTCGAGTCGTTCCCGTCCCCGAGGACCCAGGAGTAGGCGAACGGTCCCACCCCGGTCGCGGCACCGATGCCCGCGGAGAACCCTACCGCGGTCCCTACCTCCCCGGGATCGGCGGCCGCGGTCGGGGTCACCGCCACCGTCGCGTTCACTAGGACGGCCACGGGGGGGCTTTTCGCCTCGAGGCCGAAGAAGTCCCGGACCGAGGCGTAGACGTCGTAGGTCTGGGCGGAGCCGTAGGTGAACGTCCCGTTGAACGGGAATGGGGTCGAGTTGTTGGTCCCGTTGTCGTACGAGACGTTGCTGCCCGCGTCCCCGGAGAAGACCGTCGCGACCAGGTTCGGCCCGGAGCCCGTCTCGGCCGAGTTGACGGCATCCACGGTTACGGGGACGCCGACCTCGGAGGGGTTCGGAGACGCCTGGGAGATCGAAGGGTCTGGCGAGACGTCGAAGACCCACGTGTCCCCAAGGCAGGATCCGACACAGGTGCCCACGACCAGCAGGGGCGCGACCTCGGTGCTGTTGGACGGGATCTCTCCTCCCGTCTCGGCCGGGGGGGACGCCAACCCGCACGTTACGGGGCAGCTCGGTCTCCAGTTCCCGGAGCCGTTGAGCAGGTAGGTCGTATTGGTCGGCTTATCGGACGCGTTCGACCCGCCGAACAGGACCAGCTCCTGCAGCTGGCCGTCCCAGGTCAAGGCTCCGCCAGAGGTCGCCTGTGGGTAGTACGCACAGGTCGTGGGCGGGGTCGTGCAGCCGACACTGCTCTTGGTGTCGTTCGACCAGCCGGTCCCGCTCATGACCCAGGTGTAGTTCTGGGCCGCCCCGGAGGCGTCCGCGCCGCCGTAGTAGACCAGCTCCTTCAGGCCCACGTCATAGGCCATCTGGGCGGCAGACCCACCGGACCCCACGGTCCCGGGATACGGGGTCGCGAAAGAGGTCCCGAGGTCCGTCCACGTCGACCCGCTGCCCGCCAGCGCCCAGGTCGCCCCGACCAGGGCCGACGCGCAGGAGGTCATCGCCGAGCTGCAGCCGTTGACCGCGATCAGCTCCTGCAGCGCTTGATCGTAGGCCATGACCCCGAACGCGGAGTGCGGGGAGGACGAGGAGGGATCGGGAAGGGTGCTCACCTTGCCGGTGATGTTGGACCAGCCCGTGCCGTTCAGCAGCCAGGTCTGGTTGTTCACCAAGCCGCTCGACAGCTCTCCACCGGTGAGGATGACCCCAGCCCATCGCGGGTCCCACGCGAACTCCATCCCGTATACCGCCGGAGGACTCTTCGCGGGGTCGGGGGAGACGGTCGCCGTCTCGTTCGCCCACTGGGCCCCCGCGTAGACCCAGGTAGAATTGCTCGGGTGCCCGGGAGAGTGCAGACCCCCGTAGAGGTCCACGCTCGCGCCCAGCGGGTCGAAGGCGACCCCGGCGTCTACGACCTGCGGCGCCCCGCCCGCGCCGGTCATGTTGAGGGTGCGGTTCGTCCAGTTGAGGACGCCTTCTGGGGGTGCGCCCAAGGGGGGTGCGGCTCGAGCGGCCGGTGCCCCCTCGTGGAGGGTGGACGAGGGGCAGCGAGACCAATCCACCCCTGAGCAGGGCATCGCCCTGTCCTGCAGGGCAGACGCCGCCCCGATGGCCCCAGAGATCCCAGGGACATGGACCGGGCCCGCCCCGAGCGTACACCCGACGACCATGGCGAGGACCGCGACGACAGCCGCACCGGTCCTCCGGGGGCCGGACATGGTCCACGAACGCCCAGACCCCCTTAGGAGGGTTTCGGCGAACAGGTCGGGCCGCGCCTGCAGCGGTTCCCTGGGTAGGGTTGGCCGTGTACGGTCCCTGTAGGGTGCTCATGGGGCTCGCCACCACCCCGCTCCGACCATCCGGAACGCCGCTCGCCCGCCCCCGCCCGCTCCAGCACCCTGGTCCCTGGCGGACGGTAGTTCTAGCTCCTCGGATCGGGCTCGGCCGGCCGGACTTGGTTCTGCCGACCTCGATAGTCCACATATGTTGATAGATATGTATACATCGCTAAGGCCGAGCGACGACGGTAGGCAAAGGACGACCCAGGTGCCGGGGGGGCCGCGGGGAGATCAGGCGGGCTCGGCGAGGATCCGCTGCGGTCCCTCTGCGGTTGCCCCCCCCGCGGGAGAAGGAGCCAGGGGCGCGGCGCGTAGCGTGCCTCGGACGCTGAGGTTGGGGTCACGGGTGGCTGGAGGGGTAGCGCTGCCCGAGGGGGGTAGGAGTCACGTCCGTTACCTCATCGGAGGGCGTCGCCCGCAGACTGTTCTCGTTACACCGTTACACGGGAAGTGAAGTTAGATGTTCACCATCATTTAGTCGCCACAAACAGGACTTTCGGCCCTCGGACCACCCCGGCAACCCCCGACGAGGCCGTGGCCGGTCGTGCGATCGGCACCCGCTTTCGCCTGCGTATAACTCCTGTTATACGCCGTTACGAGAGAGAATCCGGCTATCGCCACGGAGGATCGCAGGGGGCTCCCCCCTTCCGCAGGGGCTTTGGTATGGTCTGAGACACTACGATTACGTGTCAAACGATACTGTAGATGTCTTTTGCGAAGAACTGACACTTTGGGGCCGAAAGGGGTGGGGCGACGGGTCAAGGATCCAGCGTTCTGGGCCCCTCACCCCACCAGCCGACGTCCCCAAGGGGCCTCTGCCCCAGGTTTCGCCATGGTTCCATGCGCAAGGTAAGCGAGACACGTTGTAACCGTGCTACAGACCCTATATCGACAAGCTTCGCACCCTCAACCCCCAGTCGCCTGTGATGGACCGGGGGTCGTCGGTCAGCAGCTCCTCGCAACCCGCGGCCTGCAGGGCCCCGAGCATGAGGGCGGCCGTGGGAGAGATCCTCTCCCCCAGTCTCGCCACCTGCTCGGTCGACCTCTGGACGGCGCGAGCATCCAGGGGCAGGACCGTGAGGCGCTGCCGAAGCTTCTCGAGGGCGGCCAAGCGGCCCCGGCGGGCCGTCGGGGAGCCCGCGCCGGCGAGATAGGCGAGCTCGAGGAGGTTCGCCTCGGTAGTGGCAAGCTCTACGCCTCTGAGACGACGCACCTGGTCTCGGACCTTGGTCGACCCTTCCAAGAGCCCGAGGAGAACCCCGGTGTCGAGGGCCTTCACGGTCGCCCCCCGGCCGATCGGAGCCGCCGAAGACGGGCACGGTCCGACTTGCTCCCCCGACCCCCCCAGCTCCCGGTAACGTCGTCCAGGCCCCGCCGCTGGGCGAGCAGGCGCCGAAGCACCGAGGTGAAGCTCTCGTTCGCCCTCTTCTCCCGTTCCAGGGCCTCGTACACCGTCCTCTGCACGGCGATGTTCTGTGATGGCATACATCAACATATGCATACATAGTTCATCAACCTCTCGTTCGAACACGGGCCCTGATGCCCCGGCACCGGCCGGGACGGAGCCGAGGCGGGCGATGGAGCTACCCGGACCCGAAGCCGATGGTGACCGTCCTGGTGTGAGGTGCCGTCATCGTCACGCTGCCGTTGGAGGGGGTTGGCTGGTCGGGGCCGATGGCGGCCACCGTGAACGAGTAGGTCCCGTTCGTGACGAGGAACTCAAGAGAGCTACCCGTGCCGTACAGGGTAGTCCCCTGGCCGCCAGAGGGGGTCAGCGTGACCGACCAGTTCGTGCCCGGATCCAGGCCGTGCTCAACGAACTTCAGCGCCGAGGTGAACGCACGGAACGCGACGAGCTTCGTAAGGGCGTGCCCCGGCACGGAAACCGTGCCGAAGGCGGGAGCCGCGTGGTAGATCGCGGGCTTGGAGACCACGAACCGGTAGGCCGTTCCCTTCGGGAGGGTCAGGGACAGGGAGGTGTGGGTCGTCGTGAGGGCGCGGGCGAGAGGGCCACCGTGGCCGCTGGGGAGGAGGTTCACCCCCCAACTGGTACCGTTGGGCAGACCCTGACCGTCGGTGAGGTTCTCGGCGAAAACTACGGGCTCTAGGGCGCCGAACCGGACGCTCAGCACCGTCGTGCCGCTGATGCTGGTCTCCGTGTAGCCTGGCGTCCCCGTACCGGTGACCCGGGCGACCCCGTAGCCGACGGGGGCACTGAAGACGTAGGCCAGCGGCCCCGGCGCGACCGTGGCGTTGAGCCAGGGGGTATCGCTGGCCCGGTCGACCTCGCCGTCCAGACGGACCGACCAGGTGGCGCCCCGGGGCAGCCCGAGCCCGTGGAACCGAACGGAGTCGTGAGAGCCCGTCGCGCAGCCGGCGACGGTGAGGGGGTACTGGTCACCACCCACCAGGAGGCTCGCCCGGACTGGGCTACCGGCCGACAGGATCCCCTCGATCTCGGAGTAGTTGTAACGGTTGACGAACGGGAGCGAGCTGGAGGGGTTTAGGGGGTCCCCGTAGGTGCTCCAGTAGTTGCCCCCCTGCATCGGGCAGGCGAGCCCCAGGACGTTCCCGGAAAGCGAGAACCCGTTCACCTGGTCGGAGACGTCCGCGGCGGGCTGGGGCGTGACGTTCCAGCGGTCGGCGTAGGCGGGCGGGGTCAGCGGGCCGCAACCCCCAGCGTAGCCGTCCGGGCAGGCGTCGGTGTAGAGGTCGAACGGCAGGTAGACCGCGGGGTTGTCGACGGTGAAGTTGTTGTTGTAGACGAGGTCGCCGCTCTCGGCCTCGGCGAGGCCGGCGTACGACGTGAGCTCGGTCCCCCCGCTGGGGAGCGGCGTCGGGTCCTCGAACGTGTTCCCCCAGACCGTGTTCGCCGAGCCGCCGTAGAGCAGCAGCTCGTCCGGGGGGACGCAGCCCGAGCAGACGACCGCCGGGCAGACCCCGATGCAGACCGTGCTGTCGGGAACCGTCGGCGTCGACTCGAACGTGTTCCCCATTACCAGGTCGTGGGAGGAGTTCCATATCATCACGCTCGCCTGCGGGAACGGATTCTGGGACGCGTTCACCAGGCCGGCGAGCGTTTGCGTCTCGAACATCGCCGGCCAGCCGCCGATGGCGGTGGTGTCCGAGAGCGTGACATCCTCGGTTGAGACCAACTGGATCTGTAGGTCCATGCGGAGGCCCGGCATGTGCGGCCCGAGCACCCCCCAGCTGAACGAGTAGACCTGGAAGCTCACGGTGTCGTTCACGTCGACGTAGGCGGTCGTGCCGTCGAAGAGCAGACCCGGGAACGACGGGAACAGGTAGTCGTTCGTCGAGAGGAACGCCGTGGAAAGGTTCCCCGAGGACGCACCCCCGCAGGCGGTGCAACCGTCCGTCGGGTTGTTGAACACGGCGTACTGGCTCCCGACGGTGCCGTTGCCAGAAGTGGAGATCCCGGCCAGCTGGTCGTTGGTGAACGCCCACAGGGGCGTGTAGACGCCCTCCGAGGCGTTGTAGGCGAGGTCGGTCGAGAGCGCTGTGGGCGCCGAGCCCACGCTAAGGCTGCCGATCTCTTCGGCGTGGTCGGCGAGCATCACCCAGTAGGTGTAGGTCCCGGCGGGGAGGTACCAGACCGGGGCGTCGGGCGCCCACTCGGGCTGGGTGTCGAACGTGCTGTGGGCGGTGAAGAAGACGAAGACGTAGGGGGCTGCGGACGACGGGACGGGGTCGCCCGTGACGGCGATCGCGTTCGTGACGGGTGTCCCCCCGGCCACCCCGTCCAGGGCGCCGGCGAACCCCCACAGCCCCCGCAGGACCAGGGGTCCGGCGGACGCGTAGGCCGTCGTGCCCTCGTACGTCGTGGAGATGCCCGTGGCGGTCTCCCCGGTCTCCCCGCCGAAGTTCTCCGCCGCGGGGACGGAGAGGTACTCAGACGGCGTGCAGGAAGCGGTCGTGATCGGGCAGTAGTCGAGCGTCGCGGACGCGTTGGCCGCGAGCACGTCCATGTCCGCCCCGTTGTAGCCGCCGATCCCGTAGTCGAGCTCGAAGTCGTTGGGCAGCCCGACGGGGTCGAGCTGCGTCCCGCTCGCGACGAAGGGCGCGATCCCCGCGTGCGCGGCGGAGCCCCCCGTGTTGAACACGACCCAGTCGTAATTGCCGGACTCGTTGACGCCCCCGGCGGCGTTGACGCTGTAGTTGTACCAGAGCTCCTGGTCGCCTGACGCGGTCAGCGAGGAGTTGACGTAGAGGGTCAGGGTGAACGGCTCCGGAGCCCGGATCCAGGGCCCGTTGCCGAGGTAGAGCCCCGCGACGTCCGAGCCGTTGGGGTTGTGCTCGAGGATGGTCGAAGTCCCGGACGGGACGCTAGAGCCCGGCTGGGAGAAGTTCCAGGTGTCCTCCCCGAAGTTGATGGTGGAGTTGTGCTGGAAAACGTCGACCGTGTTCTGGACCCAGAACTCGTAGCCGCCGGTCCCCGCGAGGGTCACGTCTCCCAGGACCGCGTTGAGCTGGACCCCCCACATGTCCGGGGTGTCGACGTCGAGGTAGAGAGCGTCCATCTGCTGGACCGTGAGGCTGCCTGCGACGCTGGAGGCCTCCAGCGTGGTCGACTGGACGCGTCCGTGCGTGTCGTTCTCCCCGTAGTAGGCGACGCCGGAGGGAGCGGGAGCGCTGGTGTACGACATGCTGACGTTCGTGGCGGCGACCGCATAGCCCGGGACGACCGCGCCGTCCACCACCTGGGCCGACGCGCCGGCGTACGGTAGTCGGATCTCCCGGGCAGGGATTCCGGCCGCGGCCAGGGCAGATGCTTCGGCGCGCACCCGCTGGTCGAAGGCGAGCGAGGTCGCCGTGGACTGAGGCACGAGCGAGCTCGGCCGGGGAGGGGCGACGGGTGCCTGGGCGCGAAGATGGCCGGACGCTGAGGGGGAACTGACGATCGGGTGGGCCAACGCGGGGGTGCCGACGCTCAGCCCTCCAGCGAGGGCCGAGAACGCCAGCAACGTGGCCACCCCGAT
>Ga0187772_10001248_pt1 | contig 11949 bp, 10 predicted proteins | sample 0116_SJ02_MP15_2_FD_133137 | JGI IMG/M metagenome (GOLD analysis project Ga0187772, IMG submission 133137) | Tropical peat soil microbial communities from peatlands in Department of Meta, Colombia - 0116_SJ02_MP15_20_MG | ecosystem: Environmental > Terrestrial > Soil > Wetlands > Peat | place... | reverse complement strand
GCTGCCACCCGTAGGTGTCTGGACCGTGTCTCAGTTCCAGTGTGGCTGGTCGTCCTCTCAGACCAGCTACCCGTCTTCGCCTTGGTGGGCCGTTACCTCACCAACTAGCTGATAGGCCGCGGGCTCATCATGAAGCGTCAGGCCTTACGGTCCCCAACTTTGAACATCAAACGATGCCGTCCAATGTTCACATCCGGTATTAGCTCGCCTTTCAGCAGGTTATTCCAGACTTCATGGCAGATTACCCACGTGTTACGCACCCTTGCGCCGCTCCGACTGCGGAATATTGCTACCCCGCAATCAGCGCTCGACTTGCATGTCTTATCCACGCCGCCAGCGTTCGTTCTGAGCCAGAATCAAACTCTCCGTTAAAAAACGTTAGTTTAATTCATGTCCGGTGATTAATCGGACGAATTACAATTTTTAAAACTCTCCAAAGACAGCCACTAACCGGCTGCCCTCGAAGGGGCTCTCACTTATCGCACAATTCAATTTTCAATGAGCAGTGGGTGTCCAAACACCCAAAAATTCAATCAAAATCCTTACGCCGTTTACCCATGCAAAGGACAAAGAACCCGCTCGCCGAATTCTTCTTTCTTAACTCGGCATTCAGATTCGAGTTTTGAGAGCGCGAAATTTAACAGGTTCGCGCCGGTTGTCAACAGGCTTTTTCAGCCGGTCGCGCTTCCTCACTTGGAAGCGTGTGAAACAATAATTTACCAACCCGGTGAAACCATGCAAGCGTATTTTTATCTTTTTTTAAGCCCTTAAATACAGCGGTTTCCTTCGTTTTGCCATGACAATTCATCCGGCCCCGTTTATTATTTAAGGAATGGTCAGGCCGCCCTTGATTCTTGTTTCGCCCAGCGTCGAAAAGCGCGGGGCTGAGTTTCACGATTTGTCCATCAGCCTGTCGGTCAAATATGATTTCGCTGTCCTCCAGTCCGGCGGTATTCCCGTCACGGCACCGGCAACGACGCGCCATGCGTTTCTCGCCGAGGCCGTGCGCCGCACGGATGGTGTGCTCCTCACCGGTGGTGACGACATTAATCCCGACCTTTATACTGACCGCCTGACGCGTGCCGTGCTTAAAACCATTGGCATGACGCCGGATGGTGGCCGCCGTGATTTGCGCGAGTTGCGGTTGATCGACGAAGCCTTCCGCCAGCGCAAGCCGCTACTGGCGATTTGTCGCGGGCATCAATTGTTAAACGTGGCGTTCGGCGGTGATTTGGTCGCGGACATCCGCCGTCAAGTGCCCGACGCAATGAATCATCAGTGTCTGGACAAGCCGGGGGCCCTGGTGCATGAAGTAGCGTTGACAGCCGGCTCATTACTGGCCAAGATTACCGGCACGCGAACTTTAGGCGTGAACAGCTCGCATCACCAGGCGGTGCTCCGGCCGGCGGGACCGTTGGTGGCTGTGGCGCGAAGCCGCGATGGAATTGTGGAAGCAATGGAATTGAATCCGGAAGCAGGGCGAGTGTTGCCGTTTTTATTGAGCGTGCAATTCCATCCGGAGCGGTTGACGGAGCGATACGCAAAACACCGCGCCATATTTGAGAGGTTCGTCCGAGTTTGTGCACAACCCAAATACCGCGAATTATGAATGGAATAGTTCTCATCGTTGATGACGAGGCTGACACCCGCCGTTTGCTCGGCCAGGTTCTGGGCGAAGACTATGTGGTCGCCGAAGCCGACAGCGGCACAGCCTTAAAAAAGGCATTCACCCAGACCCAGCCGGACGTGATCGTGCTGGACGTGATGTTGGGCAGCGGGCCGGACAACAATGGCCTCGAATTGCTTCCCCAAGTCAAGAAACGCTGGCCCGAGACCGAAGTCATCATGCTCACTGGCAAGGGAACGATGGAGATGGCCACCGAGGCTGGCAAACGCGGCGCCTACAACTTCCTCTCCAAGCCCTTCGAAAACGAAAAGCTGCTGGCGGACGTCAAGTGCGCCATCGAACGCAAACAGCAAAGCGAGGAAAACAGCAGCCTGCGTCGGGCCTTGGAAACCATGAGCGGCGCCGCCTCGCCCATCTTTCGCAGCGCGGCCATGCAGGAAGTCGTGCGCACCGTCGAGCGCCTCGCGCCCAGCGATGTGACGGTGCTCATCACCGGAGAAAGCGGCACGGGCAAGGAAGTCATTGCCGATCTGATTCATGCGCTCAGCCCGCGCAGCAAAAACAAAATCATCAAAATCAATTGCGCCGCCCTGCCGCGTGAATTGATTGAAAGCGAATTGTTCGGTTCGGTCAAAGGCGCCTTCACTGGCGCCCATTCGGACCGCGAAGGCCTGTTCCGCCAGGCCGAGGGCGGCACGCTGCTGCTGGACGAAATTTCCGAGATGGCGGTGGACACACAGAGCAAGCTTTTGCGCGTGATGCAGGACCAGGAGGTCCGGCCAGTGGGCGGCAAGACGAGTTACAAAACCAACTGCCGTCTGATTGCCTCCACCAACCGCAAGCCGGAAGAGGCCATCCGGGACGGCAAACTGCGCGAAGACCTTTTCTACCGCATCAGCACCGTTTCCGTTCACTTGCCGCCGTTGCGCGACCGGCGCGAGGACATTCCTCCACTGGCCACCGCTTTCCTCAAGCGCTTCGCCGCGCAGGCCAATCGCGTCATCCACGGCTTCACCCCCGCGGCCGTTGACCGTCTGACCGCCTTCGATTGGCCGGGCAATGTCCGCCAACTGCAAAATGAGGTCCAACGCGCCGTGCTTCTGTGCGAAGGCGACACCGTGGGCGCCGCTGATCTATCCGTTGCCAGCGCCCGGATCGAACCCAGCGAAGGAGGCGCCGACACCAGCTTCACCCTGCTCGAAGGCGTCGAACGCAACACCATTATTCAGATGCTCAAGGAAACCGGCGGCAACAAGCTGGAAACCGCCAAACGCCTCGGTATCGGCCGGCAGACGCTCTACAACAAAATCAAGGCTTACGGGATTGAAGTGTAATTCGTTTTGACTCGTAGCGGCGTCTCGACAGAGCGCCGCTATTTTTTTGTAGCAGCAGTCGTGAAATTGCAAAGGCTGCAAACCAGTGACCTGCCTCAATGTTAGGCCGCCGTGGCTTTGAATCGCTTGTCTTACAGGTAAAGAGTAAGATTGCGGAATGAAGCAGCTTCAAAGCTTCCCCAATTCTTCCCGCAGCATTTTCGCAATCGGTTGAATGGTTTTTGCGCTGAATTCAAATCGGCAGCCCGCCGCCTGAAACAATTCCGGCAACGGACGTGAGCCGCCAAGCGCCAGGGCTTTTTTGTAATGGTTCAATGCCTTCGCCTTGTCGCGCTTTGAATTGGCCCAGACCTGTAACGCGCCAAGCTGCGCGATGCCATATTCGATGTAATAAAACGGGTGCAGGAAAATGTGAAGCTGCCGGTGCCACAAATGCGCGCGGGCTTCCTCGTGTCCGGACCAATCCACGTCACCACCGAAACGGTCCATCAACGCCAGCCACGCCGCCACCCGCTCGACCCGCCCGTGGTCCGGATGCGTGTAAACCCAGTGCTGAAAGGCGTCCACGGTCGCAATCCACGGAAAAATCCCCACGATGCCTTCGAGATGGACGCGGCGGGCGCGGTTTGCGTCACTGGTAGGGACGCGCTGCTGCGCGTCCGGGGTCGCGCGGCAGCGCGACCCTACCATATCGGTTGGATAGAACTCTTCGATGAACTCGTTTCCAAGCAATTCCATGCTCATCGAGGCGACTTCGCAGAATTCGATGGGCGCTTGCCGATACGCGCGCAAATCCTCGTCACGCGTTGCCAGTGCATGGAAGGCATGGCCGGCTTCGTGCAGGATGGTCTCGACATCGCGTTGCAAGCCGACGGCGTTCATGAAAATGAACGGCAGCCGCGCTTCATTGAGCGTGTCCTGATAACCGCCGGGCGCCTTGCCCTTGTGATTGTCGAGGTCAAGCAGACGCAAATCCTGCATTTGCTGAAAACCGCTCGCGAGATTGCCGTCGAGCCGGTCAAAAATTTTCTGGGTGCGCGAAACCATTTGCGCAACCTCGGCAAACGGTTTTAATGGCGGACGATTCAGCGGATCTACGGCCAAATCCCACGGACGCAATTTGTCCAGATCCAATTGCGCGCGCCGCTGCGCCTGCAATTCGCGAATGACGGGCATGAATTCCTTTTCGACCGCATCGTGAAATTTCGCGCAATCCTCGGGCGTATAATCGAATCGGCCCAGTTTGCGAAAAGCGAAATCGCGGTAATTTTCGAACCCCGCGTTCTTCGCGATTTGCTCGCGGAGCTTCAGCAACTGGTCAAAAATCCCGTCGAACTTTTTGGCCTCCTGCAAACGGCGTTTGGCGACCAGTTCCCACGCCTCCTGCCGCAGCGGGCGGTCCGGTTCTTCGAGGTATCGCCCCATTTGCACGAGCGTCTTTTCCCCGCCGCGGAACCTGACGGTGAGCGAGCCGCTCAATTTCTGGTACCGCTGGGAAAGTTTGGTTTCCTCGGTCTCCAGCGGGACGTTTTCGGGACGGTACAGCTCGACGTGGTTTTTGACGTCGCGGTCAAAAACCCGGAACCGCGGTTGCGGCAATTTTTCGCGCAACGGATGCGCGACGTAAATTTTTTCGAGCGCGAACTGGCGCGGTTTGAGTTGCGGCTCGACGTTTTCAACAAAATGCAGATAGGCCTTTTCCGCGCCCGGATTGTCCGTGTGGCACGTCATCGCGATATAACGGCGGGAAGATTCCTCGTCGAGCGCGGCGGTGAGTTCGCTCCAATCGAGCAGCCAGCGTTCGAGATCGGCGGCGGATTTGCACTGCGCGGCGCGCTGTTCCAGTTGGTCGAACAGTGGCGCGATTTGCGACCAGTCGCCCAAGTCAATGTTTTGCGGGACAAACTTTCGCGGCTTGTACGCCGGCAATTTTCCGAACGGCAGCAAATTCATGCACGAAGGATAAGGAAAGCCAGAACGATGAAAAGAGTTTCAAGAGGGGAAAATCCGCACGAACATCGCGCGGTCAGATTTTGGTTCTGATGCCGCAAGCGCGGAGGACACACCATCGCGTCACGGCTTCAAAAATGGCGAACAGCCCCGCCGACACCAAAACCAGCCCCCACAGAGAAATGTCGCCGGCAATCACAATGCCCGCGATGAGGCATAACGCGCCGATGACCCCGCGCGCCATTCGCCCGCGGTGACTGATATTGGGCTGAAAGAAACGACTCACGCGGAGCAATCTAGCACATGGCGTGCCTAAAAAACAAGTGTCACCAGCTTGCCTTGCCGCGAAGATAATTGTTTACTGGCTGCCGAAACACGGCTGCCGATTGGTCGTTGCGAATGAAAACCTTAAAGGCTTTCCATCTTTATCTTGCAATCGCGCTGTTGGCGCTCAATTCCTGCACGGTCGGGCCAAGGCCGACCACGACGCAAGTCTCTGCGGAATTAACTACGCCAGCGGCCCAAACCGATCGTTTGACGCTGCGAATCCCGGCGGGAGACGCGCGTTTCCGCTATGCAGGCCGGATTGATTTCTCTGATACGAATGCGCCGGTCATCATCTGGCAGGCCAGCCGGGTGGGGATTGATTTCGAAGGCAGCAACATCCGTTTGCTGTTCAGCGATGCGAATGGCCAGAACTTCTTCAATGCGCAAGTGGATGGTTCGAACACGATTGTTGAAGTCAACGAGGGAACACTACCCAACCCGGCAACGCTCTCCGGTTTCGGGCCAGGACGGCATCATTGGCTGCTGTTCAAGCGCAGCGAGGCAAATGCCGGCACGGTACGTTTTCAGGGAATTGAAATCGCTCCTTCGGCAAAAGCGTGGGCACCCACACCGGCGCGCCACAAACTTGCGATGGAATTCATTGGCGACTCCATCACGGTCGGTGCGTGCAACGAGGATGGCGCCGCCGACCAGTGGGATAATCGCCGGACACACAACTGCGCCTTCAGCTATGCCACGCTCACGGCCGACACGTTTGATGCCGATTACCGCAACACTGCCGTCAGCGGCATGGGCATCGCTACTGGCTGGGTGCCGATGAAAGCCGGCGAGATTTGGGGCCGGCTTTACCCGCATACAAACTCGCCGCTGGCCAACCTGCGCGCCTGGACCCCAAACGTTGTCTTTGTGAATCTCGGGGAAAATGATGATTCCTATCCGAGGGCCCACGGACAGCCATTTCCCGCCGATTTTACCGACGGATACGTTGCTCTCGTCCGCGGCATCCGCGCGGCCTACCCCGACGCCCGAATCGTACTGCTGCGCGGCGGCATGTTTGGCGGCGCGCAGAGCGAGCCGTTGCGCAAAGCATGGGAGTCCACCACGACGCAACTCGAAGCCACGGACAATCGTATCAGTCATTTTGTCTTCAAACACTGGACATCAACGCACCCACGGGTGGCGGATGACCGGATCATGGCCAATGAATTAATCGCCTGGTTAAAGCAGCAGCCATTCATGCAAGCCTACCGTTAGCCGACGCTGTCAAACGGCAAACACCGGCAATGCGAACAAGAAAGGCGGAGCCCTGCCCCCCAATGTCCGGTCCTGGAATCCGGCAGGGCGGCGCGTTGGGCCGCACGAAACGGAAGCGCGACCGCGCTTCCCGGAAACCCATGGCTGGCCAACTGCATAAAGTTGCGGCATATTGATCAGTAGTGAATTTTTTGAACCAAAATTTTTTGTGGGCCTCGATGATTTGGGGTTCCATCGCTGGTGGCTATTGCATTTACGGCTGGCGGCAAAAGGCATTGATTCCATTTCTCGGCGGACTGGTGATGGCCGTTGCAGCTTGTATCCCGATGAGCGTGTGGCTGATGTCATCGGCCTGTATCGCAACTATGTTCGCCGTCTATTGGCTGGCAAGACAGGGATATTGAAACCGGAGGCGCAAGCCTGTGAACGCCAATGTATTTGAATTTGGGCGTCGCAGCTCCTCGCCTTTTGAAACCAAAACCCGGAAGCCAGTCAACTGACTTCCGGGTTTGAATTTGCTGGTAGGGACGCGCTGCCGCGCGTCCGGCGCCGTGGCAGCGACGCTCTACCGGCAAATGTTTACCGCCCCTTCGGCAGCGCGCTCGTACCGGCATAGATGGCGTTCTTGCCAAGCAATTGTTCAATGCGCAGGAGCTGATTATATTTGGCCAGACGGTCGCTGCGGCTGAGTGAACCCGTCTTGATCTGGCCGCAGTTTGTCGCCACTGTGACATCGGCGATCGTCGCATCCTCGGTTTCGCCGGAGCGATGCGAGACGACGGCAGTGTAGGCATGCGTCTTGGCCAGCTCGATGCAATCCAACGTTTCGGTGAGCGAGCCGATTTGATTCAATTTGATGAGAATCGAATTGGCCACGCCCATGTCAATTCCTTTCCGCAGGAACTTCATATTGGTGACGAAATTGTCGTCGCCCACGAGTTGAATTTTGTCACCGAGTTTGTCCGTGAGTTTTTTCCACGTCGCCCAGTCGTCTTCCGCACAGCCGTCTTCGAGGGAAACAATCGGGTATTTCGCGATGAGCTTCGCGTAAAAGCTCACGAGGTCATCGCCGCTGACGGTTTCGCCAGTGCTCTTTTTGAAGGTGTATTTGGCGTTGCCGCTGTAAAATTCAGACGCGGCCGGGTCGAGCGTGAGATAAATATCCTTGCCCGGTTTGTAGCCGGCGTCCTTGATGGCCTGAAGGATGGTCTCCAGCGCCTCCTCGACGCTGCCCAGTTTGGGCGCAAAACCGCCTTCGTCGCCGACCGCCGTGCTGCAGCCTTTCTTTTTCAAAACTGATTTCAGGGCGTGAAAGGTTTCCACATTGGCACGCAAGCCTTCACTGAACGTCGGCAAACCCAGCGGCATGATCATGAATTCCTGGAAATCAATCGGCGCGTCCGAATGCGCACCGCCGTTAATCACGTTGGACATCGGCACGGGCAGCACTTTCGCGTTCGGCCCGCCGAGATAGCGGAACAGTGGCTGGTTGAGCCCGGCGGCGGCGGCCTTGGCGTTCGCCAGCGAAACAGCCAGGATAGCGTTCGCGCCGAGTTTCGATTTCGTTTCCGTGCCGTCGAGCTTGAGCATCGTTGCGTCCACGGTCAGCTGATCGAACGGGTCGAGCCCGATGAGTTCGGGCGCAATAACGTCGGTGACATTTTTGACGGCTTTCTGCACGCCCTTGCCAAGAAACCGCTTCTTGTCGCCGTCGCGGAGTTCGATGGCTTCGTTTTCGCCGGTGCTGGCGCCACTTGGCACCGCCGCACGGCCAAACGCGCCGCAGCACAAGGTCACGTCCACTTCCACGGTTGGATTACCGCGCGAATCGAGGATTTCGCGCGCCGAAATGTGTTGAATTTTTGCCATAAAATTGAAGAGGTATGATAAAAGCAAAGCGTGGCGAGTCAAGGAATGCGTTGAGGCGTAATCCACCTTTTCATCCGCATTTATGCCCTCAAGTCCGTCCGCTGATAGGGAGCCGTCGTCCGTTACAATTTCCGTTCTAAAATATACTTCCCGATCTATCCGGTTGGGAATAGGGTTTTACCTCAGTGAACCCAATTCAACCCATCGCAGCCCGACCCCGGGAAATCAGTGTGGCCGAACCAGTCAGCCCAGCGCTCGAACGGGTGAAGTTGATGCTGTTCCAGCCGTTCGACCTCGGCAAGTGGTTCGTCATCGGCTTTTGCGCCTGGCTGGCTTATCTGGGCGAGGCCGGTTCGGGTTCGGGCCCGGGTCCCGGTGGGAATTTCGGCAACCATTCGCACGGGAACGGGGCCGATTTTCGCCACGGCCTCGAACAGGCATGGAGTTATGTTTTAAACAATCTGTATTGGATCGTTCCGGTGGCGGCGTTTGTGATTTTCTTGTGCCTGGCCTTGGGTTTGCTCTTTCTGTGGCTCAACAGCCGTGGGAAATTCATGTTTCTGCACTGCGTGGCGCTGAACAGAGCGGAAGTCGTCGTGCCGTGGAACAAATTTGAGCGCGAGGGCAATAGTTTGTTTTGGTTCCGCCTCGCGCTGGGGTTGATCGGGGCCGTGTTGACACTGCCGCTTTTGGTGATTATCGCCGTCATTATTTTGCGGATGATTCTACACGGCGAACTGGACGTGAGTGGCATCGTGACCGCGGCTGGCCTGGCGCTGGGGTTCTTCCTTTTGGCGATAGTTTTTGCAATCATTAAAAAATTTACGTTGGATTTCGTTGTGCCCATCATGTTTCTGCGCGGCGGTAAATGCTGGGCGGCGTGGAAGGAATTTTACGGCCTGCTTTCAGCCCATCCCGGACAATTCGTCTTGTACATCCTGTTTCAAATTGTGTTGTCCATGGCCATCGGTGTCATTGTGCTCGGCGCAATCATTATTACCTGTTGCATCGCGGGTTGTTTGATGATGCTGCCGTATCTGGGCACGGTATTGCTGTTGCCGGTCTTGATATTCAAGCGGGCGTATCCGCTTTATTACCTTGCGCAGTATGGACCGCAATACGACGTATTCCCGCCGCCGCCCGCTCCGCCGATGGCCGGCGCATCACTTTTGCCGGCGTAAACAGCCTTTTTGCGATTGCCAACGCGCCGCTGACTTGGTATGGTTTTTCCGGCAATGGAGTTTGCCGTCCCGAGACAGGGAAACTGCCTGACCTTTTCAGCGCTGATGACTCCTACGAGTGAACAAACATTCGCAGGAGTTTTTTATGGAGAAGGTTTGGTATGTGGCGGCGATTTGGATGGGGCTGGCTTTCCTAGCCAGTTTGATCTCCATTCGCGTTGGCATTTCGGTGGCATTGATTGAAATTCTGGTCGGCGTAGTCGCCGGCAACATTCATTTCGGCAATGGCCAGCAGGTTCTGCAAACAACCGATTGGACAAATTTTCTCGCGATGCTAGGCAGCGGCGTGCTGACGTTTCTGGCAGGCGCGGAAATTGATCCTGTTTCGCTGCGCGCCAATCTTCGCGCCAGCCTGACGATCGGCGTTCTGTCCTTTTTGCTGCCCTTTCTGGCAGTGTGGGCGTTTGCGCAATTTGTGCTGGGTTGGCCGCTGCATCAGGCGCAAATCGCGGGCATCGCACTCTCGACCACTTCCGTCGCCGTCGTTTATGCCGTGATGATTGAAGGTGGTTTTGGCGAAACGCCGATGGGTAAAACTATTCTGGCGGCGTGTTTCATCACCGACCTCGGTACTGTCCTGGCGTTGGGCACACTCTTTGCCGACGTCAACCTGTGGCTGCTCGTTTTTGTGGTGGTCACGGCGGTCACGCTCTGGTTCATGCCTGGTTTGACGCGGCTCGTCATCGCCAAACTTGGTGCGACGCGCGTGAGCGAGCCGGAAGTGAAATTCATCTTTCTCGTGCTGTTTTTTCTCGGCGGCCTGGCGTCCACCGCGAAAAGTGAAGCGGTTCTGCCCGCTTATCTCGTCGGCTTGGTCATCGCTGGCGTCTTTCTGCGCGACAAGACGCTCGTGCACCGGATGCGCAGTATCGCGTTCACCATGTTTACGCCATTTTATTTCATCAAAGCCGGACTTTTTGTCTCACTGCCCGCGTTGTGGGCGTCACTGGAACTGATTGCCATTTTGCTGCTGATAAAAATGGCGACGAAATACGTCGGCGTGTGGCCGTTTACGAAAATTTTTTATATGCGGAACCGCGAGGCGCACTATACAACGTTACTCATGGCCACCGGCCTGACCTTCGGTACCATCTCCGCGCTGTACGGCGTGCAAAATCACATCATTGACCAGTCGCAATACACCGTGCTGGTGACAGTGGTGATTCTGAGCGCATTTGTGCCGACGCTCATCGCGCAAAAATTTTTCCAGCCGACAATTGAAACCATGATTGACTGGGGCAAGATTTACAGCGAGCGAACCAATAACAAGAAAAACACTCCGACATCGGATGTCGGGGCAACTCGAAAGTGAGGAAATCATGCTGCCCATGTTCCGGAAAATTCTGGTGGGTTACGACGGTTCGAAGAGCGGAAAGGCTGCGCTGGAGCGCGCCGCCGTCGCCGCCAAACATTACAACGCCCAACTGACCGCGCTCTGGGTGCGGCAGCCACTGCCCCGCCACGCCGACCTGCCCGGCGAACCTGAAGGCGAAGCCGAAGCTGCCGCCGATTATTTCGGGGAACGCAAACGCGAAGTCGCGGAGTTGGCGAAACAGCAGGGTATTGATATCGCCTGCGAAAGCCGCGCCGGTCACGCCGCCAAAGTCATCGTGAACTTAGCCAAGGAAGGTGGCTACGATTTGATTGTCATCGGCCACAGTGACCACTCGGAATTGTGGGGCCGGCTGCTCGGTGACACCGCCGACCGCATCAGCGACCACGCCCATTGCAGCGTGCTCATCGTGAAAGGTTGATTTCTCCCGGAAAAATGAAATCCGCGCTTCCTTTTGTCGGTCGAAAAGGGGAAATCGCGCAACTCCGGCGGCTGCACGCACGGCGCGGACATGTGCTCATCGTCGGGCCGGAAGGCGTGGGCAAATCAGCGCTCGTTGACCATCTGCGTGGGACATTGCCGCTCATCTGTTGCGCGCAATCGGAGACTTTGGGTGAAATTTGCCGCTGTCTTGAGGGCGGACTTCATTTGTCGGCAACGCCTGCGCCACTCGTGCAACGGAAATGCCGGCTGCTCAAAATCCTGGCCGAAACCGGCCAAACGGTTGTTTTCGACGGCGTGAGCTGGACGACGCCCAAAATCAGTTCCTTCTTTGATTGCGTGAGTCAGCGTGTGCCGGTTTGGATTGTCAGCCGATTCGAGCACGTCTGGGATTTCGGCCATTTCTGGCAATTCCTCTGGAAGTTCGAGCGCGTGGAGCTTCATCCGTTTCATCTCGCCGACACCTTCGCCCTGGTGGAAACAGCGGTGGACACTGGACAAATTCCTGCCGCCGCCCGGGACGTGGTCGAGCGACTGCACCATCTCTCGGCGGTCATCACGCGGCTGCGCTCCGGGCCTGCCGAGAAAGTCATGGTGCGTTTCCTGAACGGC
>Ga0187772_10001247_pt1 | contig 11955 bp, 9 predicted proteins | sample 0116_SJ02_MP15_2_FD_133137 | JGI IMG/M metagenome (GOLD analysis project Ga0187772, IMG submission 133137) | Tropical peat soil microbial communities from peatlands in Department of Meta, Colombia - 0116_SJ02_MP15_20_MG | ecosystem: Environmental > Terrestrial > Soil > Wetlands > Peat | place... | reverse complement strand
GCGCACGGTGCGGCGCGCTCCCCGCGACCGCTCGGCCCAAATTCTGTCGGCACGGTTTTTTGCACGGCGTCGAGTGTAACGGCTGTCTTGCGAAGCTGCTGCGCGCAGGGTTGGCCCGTCGGGTTCCCCCCGGTGCGATCGACAGTTTGCGGGGCACACGTGCTGCGTTTGCCGTGGGAGCAGGGCTGCATCCAGGAGTCGAGCGCGCTGGCAGCTCGGCCCCCCATTCGGACTAGCCACAAAATCACCCGAAACAAGGTGCCAGGGCAGTCGTTACACCCAGCAGCTCGCCACGCGTGGCGTTGCATCAGATGCCCAACGCATGCCTGCCCGGGGTCGAAACGATCAGGGTTGGCGTTCTTTGCTGTCGCGCCGACGACACCGTGCTCGGGCGATGAAATCGCAAGGGTCCTCCGAATAATGGCTTTGCGGTCGCCTAATTTGGCGATTTGACCGGATTTCGCCGTTGTTAACCTTCGGCGATCCGTACCCGAGCGACCAACGTTGCGTGCGGGATCGGGTGGATTTCCGTGCGCGCAACCTGCCCGGGTGCAAGCGGCGGAGCCGGTCAAAAAAAATCGGTCGATGGCCAGCGAATAAGGCGGGTCCAAAGCAAATCGCGCCCACGGCGGGATTTGCTTTCGGGGGAACAATGATCAAACGCGTCAGGACGTTTCGCGTTGCGGCGCTGGGCCTCGCAGCGGTCTGGGGCGGGCAATTTGCCTTTGCGCAGCAACCGGACCAAATGCCGGTGCTTGCGCAGGCGGTGTCGCCCGAAGAGACGCTGGAGAAGATCGAGATCACCGGTTCAAACATCCCCCGCGCAGAGTCGGAGACGGCCGAGAACATCACAGTGATTACGGCCGAAGAGATCAAACGCAGTGGGCAACCTACGGTTGCTGATTTCTTGCGCACGGTCTCGGCCAACTTCGCTTCCTACAACGAGACGTTTATCAACAGCTTCGCGCCGGGCGCGGCCGGCATGGCCTTACGCGGCTTGAGCCAGAAAAACACTCTGGTACTGCTCAATGGACGGCGCATCGCCAACTACGGGTTTGCGCAAAACCTGGAGGACACTTTCGTCGACTTGAATGTCATTCCAGCCATCGCCGTGGAACGCATAGAGATTCTCAAGAGCGGGGCGGCGGCCATCTACGGTTCGGACGCGACCGCCGGTGTCGTGAACGTCATACTGAAGAAAAATCGCACGGAGCGCATCGTCGACGCGGGTGTAAGCGTAACTTCCGATGGCGGTGGTGCTACCCGCGACGCCGCGCTCGCCTTGGGGTTTGGCGACATTGCGGTCGACAACTACAACATCTTCGTGACCGGCTCCATTTTCAAGCGTGACGATCTTTCGGCCGCGCAGCGCTCGTACACGGCCGCCCAGGATTTTCGCAACAAACCCGATGGCTACCTCACCTGGCTTCAGTCGGCCAATTACACGAACAACGCCAACACCGTGAATGCGGCGTTTCCGACTTGCGGCGCCAACGGACTGCCGGGCCAAGTCGTGAATATGAGCCAGTTTCCGACGACCGTCACGGGTACCACCTGCGCATACAACCCGGCCAGCCAGTACTCGCTCATACCGGAGACCGAGCGCACCAACCTGACGGTCGTGGGCAACTTCAAGCTCTCACCTGCCTGGACGGCTTTCACCGACGTTTTGTACTCCAACGTGCAGACCAACTCGCTCTACAGCCCGGCGCCGCTGGGTTCGACGTCGATCGCCTACAACCCCGCCACCGGGGGTGTTTCGAGCGTTTCAAACGTTCTGCCGGCAGGCAACCCCAGCAATCCGTACGGCGTTCCGACCCAGATCAACTACGTCTTCCAGAGCGTGGGCGGCCGCAACGAGGAGATCAATTCCGACACTTTTCGCGTGAGCGCGGGCGTGAAGGGGAACTGGGCAAGCTGGGACTGGGAGGCGGCCTACGGGCACTCCGAAAACCGGGTTGCGTGGACAAACGAGAACGCGATCAACGTAAGCGCACTGGAAAACGCGATCCAGATCGGATCGTTTGACTTTCTCAATCCGTCCCTCACGCCTTCGGCCAACAACGCGATCGGCGTAAATTTCGAGATTGATTCGGTGAGTAAGCTCGACACGGTAGGAGCAAAGGGCACGAGGGCGCTGTACGCTCTTCCTGCCGGCCCACTGGAGGTGGCCTTGGGCGCGGAGTTCCGGCACGAATCGATCGTCGACAACCCGCCGCCGATCTTGAACTCCGGCAATGTCCTGGGCGAAGGTCTCGCCGCCGTCAACGGCGGACGTTCCGTCTATGCCGCATACGGCGAATTGTCCGCCGCGCTGCTGCGGGGTCTGGATGCCGACTTGGCCGCGCGCGAGGAACACTACAGCGACGTGGGCGGTAACTTCTCTCCCCAGGCGGGTTTGCGTTGGCAGCCGTTGCGCCAGATTACGGCCCGCGCGGTTGCATCGAAGGGGTTCCGCGCGCCCTCGCTACCCGAGATCAGCCACGCATCATCCATATCCTTTCAATCGGTGACCGACCCCATCGACCCCTTGGGTCGTCCCTCGGAACCCATCGGCGTGGTCACGCAGGCCAATCCGAACTTGCGACCGGAGACCTCGAAGAACCTCGACCTGGGGCTGGTCTATTCGCCCCTGCGAAACGTAAACATCGCCATCGACTACTACAAGATTTCGGTCGATCACGTGATTGCCCCACAAAACACGCCGCAAAACATCATTGAGAACCCGGGAGCGTACCCGGGCCAGATCGTGCGCACGGCTGGCGGACTGCTCAGCTATGTGGTGGTGCCCTACGAGAACCTCTATCAGATCATGACGAGCGGCGTGGACGTGCAGAGCGATGCGGCCATTCCTCTGGCCAATGGATCCCAGCTGCGCTTTGCGCTCGGCGCCACGTATGTTGCCAACATGATGGTCGGCAGCGGTGGCGTCTGGACCGACTATGCGGGGACCAACGGCTGGGTGTGGAACTCGCCCATCAGTGGTGGCGGTCCAGTGCCGCGCTGGAAGGGTGCAATCAGCGGTGCCTGGGAGAACCCGAACTGGGTTGCGCAGGCCACACTTCACTACACCGCGAGCTACACGAACGTCTGCTACGAGGACGGATTTTGCGGGCCCGAGGCGGCGCAAGTTCCCTCTTTCAGCACAATCGACCTGTATGCCGAATACGACGGTCTGAAGGGCTGGAAATTCTCGGCGTCGGTCGTGAACCTGACCAACGCGACGCCGCCGTGGGACTGGTTCGCGTTTTCTGCTTCCGGCTACGAGCCGTTCGACCAGACGCTATACGACGCGCGCGGCCGCGTCATGGGGTTTCGGGCGCAGTATCGCTTCTAGGGCCGCACTGCAGGGCGGCTCCGTCTGCCGCTTCGCGCAGCCGGACCTCGCCCCTTGCGGGCAGCTCGCTTGACCCTGGACGGGCAGTGCTGCTGGCCGGAGTTGCCGCACCGCAAGCGCGCAGGGCAGCCCACCGAAGGGCTAGAACAATGCGCCACCCGCGGCCGGCCCCACGATGCCAAAGTGTCTATAGGCCTCAGGTGATGCGACACGTCCGCGCGGCGTGCGCTGCAGCAGGCCCTGCTGGATCAAAAAAGGTTCCACCACGTCTTCCAACGTGTCACGCTCCTCTCCGATGGCGGCGGCCAAGTTCTCGATTCCGACCGGCCCACCAGCGAAGCGTTCGATTACGGCGCGCAACAGCTTGCGGTCCATGATGTCCAGGCCCAACGCATCGACCTCGAGCATGCCCAGCGCACGGTCGGCTACCGTTTGCGAGATATAACCCTGCTCGCGCACCTCGGCAAAGTCACGCACCCGCCGCAAAAGACGATTGGCAATGCGAGGAGTACCCCGCGCCCGGCGCGCAATTTCCCGGGCCCCGGCGTCCTCGAGCTGTGCCTGCAACAGGCGACCCGAGCGGGCAACGATCGCGGCGAGTTCCTCTTCGGTGTAGAACTCGAGGCGGGCGACGATTCCGAAGCGATCACGCAGCGGGTTGGTCAGCATGCCGGCGCGTGTCGTGGCGCCGACCAGCGTGAAAGGCGGCAATTCGATCTTGATCGACCGGGCCGAGGGGCCCTCGCCAATCATGATGTCGATCTGAAAATCTTCGAGTGCCGGGTACAGGATCTCTTCGACCACCGGGCTCAGGCGATGGATCTCGTCGATAAACAAAACGTCGTTGCGCTCCAGGTTCGTCAGCAGTGCCGCCAAATCGCCGGGACGCTCCAGGACGGGTCCGCTGGTCTGTCGGAGATTGACCCCCATTTCGTGAGCGACGATGTGCGCGAGCGTCGTCTTACCCAGACCTGGCGGACCAAAGAGCAACAGATGATCGAGCGCCTCGCCGCGGTTGCGTGCCGCCGTGATGAAGATCTCGAGTTGCTCTCGCACCTTGGCCTGCCCGACGTAGTCAGTCAGGCGCTGCGGTCGCAAGGCGCGCTCGAGCGCCTCCTCGTGGGAGTTTGCGGGGCTCGCGGTCATCAATCGGGCGTCTTGCACGCGGTGGCCTCAGAAAACGGCATCGGTCAGGGGAAGCGCGGCCGCAGACGGCGCGCCGAGCGACGCGCTGGCTTCAGGCTTTGGCCAAGGATTTTAAGGCCTGCCGGATGCCGTCCGATACGCCGACGCCGGCAGGCACCAGTTTGGCGGCGGCTGCGGCCTCCCGCTCGGAATAGCCCAGCGCGGTAAGCGCTCGCAATATATCGGTGAGCGTTTCGTCCGCGGCGGGCGAGGCGCCGCTCGGCGCCTCAAGCGCGGCGCCAAGTTTACCCTTGAGCTCGAGCAGCAGCCGCTGGGCAGTTTTTGTGCCAATTCCCGGGATGCGCGTGAGCAGAGACGTTTGCTGCAGCGTAACGGCCTGGGCGAGTTCTTCCACGCTCAGTCCCGAGAGTACGGATAAGGCCGTGCGGGCCCCCACCCCCGAAATCCGGATCAGAGCACGAAATGCGCTGCGTTCGGCTGCGGTGGCAAAACCGAAGAGCTGCTGCGCGTCTTCGCGCACCAGGAGGTGGGTGAGTAACGTCGTGCGCTCGCCGATCGCCGGCAAGCTGTAAAACGTGCTCATCGGAGCGTCGATTTCATAGCCCACGCCACCCACATCGAGCAGCAGCGACGGTGGGCGCTTTTCGATGATGGTTCCGACGAGGCGCCCGATCATCGTTCCGACTCTTCGACCGCTCGCATGTCCGACCGACCCGCTATTTTGCGCCGGCAAACGCGCGCCAGGCGTTGCGGCTGCGACGGCTGCTGCGAATGCCGTGCGCACGTGCCCGAGCCGAGTGGTCCGCCCCGGTGACGGCCGCGAGCTGTGCGGTGAGACCGTGCTCTCGCCCCGATGCGTGCGCGTGGCAGATGGCGCAGGCCAATGCGTCGGCCGCGTCGCTGGGCGGCGCGCGCTCCAGGCCGAGCAGTCGCTGCACCATCTTTTGGATCTGCACCTTGTCGGCTCTTCCGTACCCCACGGTGGTTTGCTTCACCTGTAGCGCGGTGTACTCGTATACCGCCAGGCCGGCGCTTACCGCGGCGCAAATCGCGGCGCCACGCGCCTGGCCCAGCAGCAGCGTGGATTGCGGATTGACGTTGACGAATACCTTTTCCACCGAGGCTTCGTCCGGCATGCCGCGACCGATGATGACCGCCAGTTCCCGCAAGATGGCATGCAGCCGCTCCGGCAGATTCCCCGCCGGTACCTGGATCACGCCCGATTCGACGCAACGCAACGAGCCGGCTTTGATCTCGACAATGCCGTATCCGGTTCGATTCAGACCCGGGTCGATCCCCAGAATACGGCGCGATCTGGTCAAGGCTAGATTTAGTGTCGGAAGTGACGCATGCCGGTGAAGACCATCGCAATGCCGCGCTCGTTGGCGGCTGCGATGACTTCGGAGTCGCGCATACTTCCGCCGGGTTGGATCACGCAGCGTGCGCCCGCGTCGATGATCGCGTCCAGTCCATCGCGAAAGGGGAAGAACGCATCGGATGCGGCGCAGGATCCGGCGAGCGAAACGCCTGCTGCTGCGGCTTTAATCGCCGCGATGCGCGCCGAATCGAGACGGCTCATCTGGCCTGCGCCTATGCCAAGCGTTTTGCCTTGCGCCGCAAAGACGATGGCATTGGATTTGACAAAACGCACGACCTTCCACGCGAAGAGCAAGTCCTCCATCTGCTCTTCCGACGGAGCGTTGCGCGTGACGATCTTGAGCTCGGAGCGCGGCAAGGACGCTACGTCGGGCGTTTGCGCCAGCAGCCCGCCGCCCACGCGCTTTAGGTCCAGATCGTTTTGCGCATCGCCCGCCGCGAGGTCCAGTACCCGCAAGTTCGGTTTACCGGCAAACGCATTGCGCGCTTCGTCGGAAAGACCGGGAGCAATCACCAACTCGGCAAATTGCTCGTTGATCGCACGTGCCGTCACTCCGTCAAGCGGGCGGTTAAACGCGATGATGCCGCCGAACGCCGAAGTCGGATCCGTGGCAAACGCGCGTCGGTAGGCTTGTTCGGCCGTGCGCGCGGTGGCCACGCCGCAGGGGTTGGCGTGCTTGACGATTACGCAGGTGGGCACCGAAAAGACGCGCACACACTCCCACGCGGCATCGGCGTCCACAACGTTGTTGAACGAGAGTTCCTTGCCCTGAACCTGGTGGTATGCGGCCAGCAGACCCGCGCCGACGACCGTGTCGCGGTAAAAAGCGGCGTGCTGATGGGGGTTTTCGCCGTAGCGCATGTCCTGCAACTGGTACCACTGGCGCGTGAGAATGCGAGGAAAGCGGCTGCGCGTCCCGTCGGGGCGCAGGCTCGAGAGATACCCACTGATTGCACCATCGTAAGCGGCTGTGTGGGCAAAGGCCTTGGTGGCGAGCTCAAAGCGCGTGGCCTCGGAGACGCTGCCGCCTACGCGAAGCTGCTCGAGAACAACCGCATAGTCCCGCGGATCGACCAGCACGGTCACGGCGGCGTGGTTCTTCGCCGCCGAGCGCAGCAGGGCGGGGCCACCGATGTCGATATTCTCAATTGCCGCCTCGGCAGTGCAATCGGGGCGCGCGACTGTTGCCGCGAATGGGTAGAGGTTGATCGCCACGATGTCAATCGGCACAATCCCGTGCGCACTCAATGTGGCCATGTGCGCCGGGTCGTCCCGGCGTGCAAGCAGGCCGCCATGGATTTTCGGATGCAGCGTCTTGACGCGTCCGTCGAGCATTTCCGGAAAGCCGGTAAGCTGGGACACTTCGGTGACTGCGAGACCGGCTTCGATCAGAACTTTTGCGGTGCCGCCGGTCGAGACCAGGTTGAAACCAAACTGCGCCAGGGCGCGCGCAAACTCCACGGCGCCGGACTTGTCCGAAAGACTGAGCAACGCGGTGCGCACAGGTCGGGTCACGGAGGCGCGCCTTACTGCAGTCCGTAGTCTTGCAGCTTGCGCCGCAGGGTATTGCGGTTGATGCCCAGCAACTCCGCGGCCGCCGATTGGTTGCCGTCGCAGCGGTGCAGGGCGAATAACAGCAGCGGCCTTTCAATGGCGCCCAGCACCATCTGATGCAGCGCATGGGGCTTTGCGCCGGCTAAATCGGCGAAGTATTGGTCGAGGCTGCGAAATACGCATTGCTCCAACGATTCGGTTTCTCTCCGCGCAGCCTGTTGCGCCGTCGCGCGCGCACCCGCGACGGCTGTGGCCGGCGGAGCGCTATTGCGTCCGCAAACGGAGTCGCCGGCCGCCTGGGTCGATTTTCCCGTCGATGCGGCTGCCTTGCGTGTGGCCAAGCGGTTCACGCCCAACTCCTCCCCCCAGGATTGCTCTGTCACCAGCGCCCTCGTCATTGCGGGCCGACCGGTAAAACCGTTGTCTGTTGTGTCAATGATGCACGCTCGCGCATCCTCGCTCGCTGCTCCTCTTCCACCAAGAGGTCCTCGGCAGCATCAATGTACTCAAAAAATGGATGCCGTGCAGCCGATTCCAGCAAAAATTCATCCAACGCTCGACGTTGCTGCATGCAATCGTCCATCGCGTTGATGCGCTCGGACAACTCCCGGCCCCCGCGGAGCGAACGAGCGAGAAAGTGGATGCGCTTGCGCGCGATGCGCGCACCGAGGAGTTCGCCGTGGTGCGAATAATGCTCATCCAAAAATTGCAGCAGCAGCGGCCGCAGCTCGGCAATACGTATTGCCGGCAGTTTGGTACCGTTTCGCAAGAAATGATCAATTTCGCGAAAGATCCACGGACGCGCCTGCGCGGCGCGGCCGATCATCACCGCGTCGGCCCCGGTATAGTTCAGCACGTGTCGGGCCTTTTCTGGCGAATCAATGTCCCCGTTGGCAACCACGGGGATCCGCACGCGGCTTTTGACCTCGCCGATCGTGTCGTATTCGGCGCTTCCGCCGAATCCGCAGGCGCGGGTTCGGCCGTGCAAAACCAGAAGCTGAATGCCGGCGGTCTCGGCCAACCGGCCGACGCGAGCTGCGTTTCGATCCTGTGGGGACCACCCCGTGCGCAGTTTCAGGGTTACCGGTACGCCGACCGCACGCACGACAGCGTCTAGGATGCGACCCACCAGAGCTTCGTCGCGCAGCAGCGCGGAGCCAGCTGCCGCGTTGCAGACTTTCTTTACCGGACATCCCATGTTGATGTCGATGATCTGTGCGCCGCGATCCGCTGCATAACAGGCCGCATCCGCCAGCATTTGCGGATCGGCACCGGCGAGCTGGATCGCGACGGGTTCGCCCTCGCCTTCGCTACAAAGCCGCCGCGAGGTTTTGCGGCTCGCGCGCAGGCGCGGATCGGCAGTGGCCATTTCGCCGACGGTGTAGCCTGCCCCGAGCGCCCGGCACAAGCGCCGAAAAGGTCGGTCAGCGATCCCGGCCATGGGGGCCGCAAAGATCCGATTGGGCAATATGTAGGCGCCGATTTTCACTGTCATCGCGGTGCGCCGAACATCAGCAGGCGCGCGAACTCTCGGCGCACTACAGGCACGAGGTCAAGCGCGACCATGGCGGCCGAGCGTGCGAGCGCAACCGGAGGAGCCAATGAAGTAAATATCCGCGGCAGGGCGCTTGTCAGGGAGGGAACGATCGCCCGATCCAGGCGCCGGCGCGCGCGGTACTTGGTGAGCGCGGCCAGCGCATCAATTGAGTCGTCGGTGTGCGCATCGATCAGGGACTCGACCAAGGCTACGCAGTCACGGATTCCTAGGTTAAACCCCTGCCCTGCAACAGGGTGCAGCGTCTGGGCGGCATTGCCCAGATGGACGAGTCGGTGCTCACAGGTGCGCCGTAGCCAGTGCACGGTCAGCGGAAAGATGCTGCGATCGCCGAGCTGCACGGGAGCGCCCACGCGCGGTCCCAACGCACGGCCGATGCAAGCGAGCAACTCGCCAGCGGCCATATCCATTCGTGCCCGGGCGAGGGACGCTGGCAGGCACCAGATCATCGACATGTGGGTGGTGCCCTCTTCGCGTGCATCCGCGCGAAGCGCCGCGCTCGCGGAGGGCACAGGAAGCAGGGCCAACGGCCCCTCCCGCGTGAAGCGTTCCATTGCGCACTCCGGAGCACCTTGCGCGAAGCCCACGTCGGCCAGCAGCGCGAATTGGGCGGGTTCACGCGGACGCGGCGGACTGCCTTCGGCATCGATGGCCAAGCAGCCTTCCAGCAGCTGGCCATCATCGAGGGCTACGCGAACGCGATCGATGCTCTGGTCGACGCGCAGCGCTCGCCGCGGCCGCTCGATGACGATGCAGGCATTGCCCGCGGCGGCATGCGCGAGTGCGCCGACCAGATCTGCGTACCAAATCGTTGCACCCAGGGCAACGCCGCCGAAGTCCTGCGCACTCAAATGCGTCGCTCCCGGTTCGCCGCTAGAGCTCACGTGAACGCATTCGATGAGCGCCGTGGGAGCAAAGTCCGGCCCGAGCAAGGAATCAAGCACCTGCAAGCTGCCGCGCGAAAGCGCAAGTAAGCGCCGGTCCCGCTGCAAGACCTCCAAGGGACGCGCATCCACGAGTCGGCTTTGGAAGCCTTGCCGCGCAAGCAGCAAAGCGCAAACAAGTCCGATCGGACCGCCGCCGAGAATAATGACGGGTGCGCTGTGGCCGCACGCCCGCGCCCCGGGCGCATCCGCAGCCTCGAGTGCAGGCACGCGGCGCGGGGCCTGGAGAGGTGGTGCTTCGGGTGCGCGGATGGCCGTCATCGGCAGATTTTATCGACCGCCGCGAGATCTTGCGGCGTGCCTACGTTCCACCAGCGACCGCGCCAGAGTTGCGCACTCACCCGCCCGCGCTCCACGGCGTCAAACAGCCACGGAAAAAGGGGCGCCCGCTGCGCCGTCAGGCCCGCGAAAAGCCGCGGCGCTAGCACGCCGATGTTCCCGTAGGTGAGCAAGGGAGGCACGCGGGTGGCGACGCTTCCGGCCGGGCACTGGCCCAGTCCCATGTCGCCCTGCGGGTGGTAGCTAGGGTTTTCGACGAGTACCAAGTGGGCGTCGAATTCTCCGCGCTCGATGGCTGCCGTGGCAGGGCCGAGCGCGCCATACTCGAAGTCCGTCACAACGTCGCTGCTGACAACCAGGAAGGGACGGGGCCCTAGCAGGGGCAGCGCCTTGACAATACCGCCAAGTGTCTCGAGCGCGTCTTGGGAACTTTCACCCTCGTGGGAGTAGCGGATGCGCGCACCATAGCGGCTCCCATCTCCGAGCGTCGATTCGATTTGCGTGGCCAAATGCGCGGTGTTGATGACGATATCGATGACGTTGGCACGCACAAGACCGTCGATCTGCCATTCGATGAGACGGCGTCCGGCGACCGGAAGCAGAGGCTTGGCCACCGTGTCGCTCAGTGGCCGCATGCGCTCGCCCCGGCCCGCGGCCAGGATCAAGGCGTGCATCAGAAAGTCAATCCCGTCTGCCGCGCACGATCGTGCACGCGGTCAAGCAGCCGAGCCAGACTGTCGAAAGCCCCATAGCGTTCCACCACGCGCTGGGTGTGACGCAAGACGAGAGGAATATCGGCCAGGTAGCGAGACTTGCCGTCCCGATAGCACAAGCGTGAGAAAATTCCCAGGACCTTGAGGGTGCGTTGCAGCCCCATCCACTCGAGATCGCGCCAAAACGAATCAAAACGCGTGGGCACGGGCAAAGCGGCGGCACGCGCAAGCTCCCAGTAGCGCGCCGCCCAGTCCAGTTGCTGGGACTCGGGCCACTCCACATAGGCATCGCGCAGCAAGGAAACGAGGTCGTACGTGATCGGCCCTACCACCGCATCCTGAAAATCGAGTACCCCCGGGTTTCGTTGTCGCGGAACAAGCACCATGAGATTGCGGCAATGGTAGTCACGGTGCACGAGCACCTGGGACTGCGCACGCGCCGATTCGATTAAGAGCGCGAACGTTGCTTCAAGGAGCTCGCGCTCACGAGCCACGAGTTCCTTGCCGAGGTGGCGTGCGAGGTACCAGTCAGGGAACAGCTGCATCTCGGAGCGCAGACGCTGCTCGTCGTAGGCAGGAAGCGCTGCGTCAAGCGGGGCTTTTTGCAGCCGCACGAGGGCGCCGATGGCATCCGCGTAGAGCGCCGCGACGTCGGCCCCAGGCTGCGCAAGGGCATCGGCGTAGGTCGTGCTGCCGAAATCCGAGAGTAGCAAAAATCCCTGCTCGAAATCGCTCGCGATGATTGCCGGAGCGCTGACTTGCTGCTGCGCCAGCAATCCGGCGACGTGCACATATGGCCGGCAGTCTTCGTGCGTAGGCGGCGCATCCATCGCCACGAACGACGCGGCCTCGTCTGGCGCGGGCCCGCCTGCGGCCGCGTCGACTCGAAAATAACGCCGAAAACTGGCATCGCTCGATGCCGGCCGCAGTGTTTCGAGGCGCAGTCGATAGGTGCGCACCAGCGGCTGCAGCCACGATCGCAGCCGCTCCAGGCGCTCATCAACGGGTCCTTCGCGGGTCACGATTCTCCTTGGCAAGTGGGGCAGTCG
>Ga0187772_10001246_pt1 | contig 11958 bp, 11 predicted proteins | sample 0116_SJ02_MP15_2_FD_133137 | JGI IMG/M metagenome (GOLD analysis project Ga0187772, IMG submission 133137) | Tropical peat soil microbial communities from peatlands in Department of Meta, Colombia - 0116_SJ02_MP15_20_MG | ecosystem: Environmental > Terrestrial > Soil > Wetlands > Peat | place... | reverse complement strand
CTAGAGCTACCTTCAGTGGGTGATTTATATATGGCTCGAGATGCTTATCATCTCTAAAGTCTCTGCCATGAGCCTTAAGTGCAACTCCGAAGGCTCTAGTTACTTTGATAAGATCATCTGTCGAACTCTCAAACCGTTTTATCAACCGGGCAAAACCCCGTTTAGTAAATTCGCTGAGAGTTGCTATCATCATATTCATCCAAAGGCTTTTTGTATATATATCGTGCTTTGACTAAAATTATGGCCTCTTTCCATAATTTATTCAGATTTCTATTTCAATCCAATCAAAAAAGATTGCACGGGACTGACCGTCTCATATTCCAGCCTCAATTCGGGGCCTAGGTGTCTCAGGAACTCAATTAGATCAATCCATATCGCCACTGTACTGTTCAATTTCGTCGGGTGAAGATGCTATGGAGGTTGCGATAGTTCCATTCTCATCTATCTCCGATCCGAAAGCTGTGACCTCTTGCCTTTCATAAATCGTCATTGAAGGCCCTAATTTCGATGGTGTGCTCTCTTCCACCGTGGATCGTTGCTTGCGTGAGGCCGGATTAGTTCGGATGGATTTCTGCGCTCTTGAAATTTTTTTTGTACGAGTTAGACCGCTATTACTTTGCCTACTTGTACTTTGTCCCCTGGATCTCTTCCCTTTCAGAGTGGACGTGGATCTTTTAGCCGGTTTCAGTTTTCCCTTCTTTTTTGCCTTTGGTTTTAGGTGCCATATGACACGCAGTAAACTATACAAGGATAAATACTTATTAAGAAACTAACTCTTATGGACAAGTATATTAATGCGATTTGAAGGACAACTCTGCCAACCGGGCCCAATCGTTCTTATTTTATATCTAAAACCAAATCTACCAAAGAACTGACTAACAGGTCATTTATTATTATTTTGATTTGAAGGAAAGCTTTTATTATTACATCTTTTAATAGCAAATCATGAAACGTGTAGAAGCCATTATCAGTAATGAAAAGGTTCTAGAACTAAATGAAGCTCTGAAAAAGGCCGGAGTAGGAGGCTGTACCATATTCGAATCAAGAGGCCGTGGAAAAGGAGCAAAGCCTGTGGTTGAAAGTAGTAGAGGGACATCAAGATATGTCTCCGAATTCTCAGTCAGAGCCAACGTACTTACAGTGATTGAGGATTCTCAAGTCGAAAAAGTAGTCAATACAATACTAGCCACAGTCAGCACAGGTTCAGCGGGTGATGGCAAGATTTTCATATCTTCTGTGAGCGACGCTGTTGACATAGGGACAAAAAGACACGGCGAAGGTGCCATTTCTTCAGGATAATTTGATCAGACTTCAGAATTTCTGTTTGTACGAGCGCTAAGATTTCCAAAACGATGGGAAGATCGGAAACGACCTTACCTTTGGCTAGGCAACAGTGATGATGTATCGTTATAAGTTATAAGCTAAGATACGTACTCAGATAATGTGTTGTATTTTGGAATTTTCTTCCAATGCACCCACGAAGCAGACGTATTCTAAACGTTGCATCAAAGTTGAAATATTTGGCATATTTGGTTAGCATGAAGTATGTTTATTGTGATAAATATGAACCTCATTTGGAGAAAAAGCCTGAGAGAAAATAGTATTGTATGACAACGGATACCAGTGCTAGAACAGAGCTATATATTGCCAATTTAACTATTTTTCTGCCAATCTCTTTTTCAGTCAGAGGACCATCTGCCAAGATTAATCTCAATAGCGTTGTAGGCGCATTCTTCTCTTTTGACGCCATTAATTTAAAATCATTCGTCAGGATTGTAGGTCGAGACTTAACTTGCCTATGTTCTACAATTTTCTTGACGCTGTCAAGAAACAAAAATGAATTCATCACTGACGGCAGCAAGGCAATGACCCCTATAATCTCAGAGCTCCCAGCAATTGCGAGGGCACCGTACATAGATCCGATCAATAAGGTGCCTGAATCTCCTGGAAATATTTTACTTGGAAACCTATGATACTTGTAAAATGCAATCAATCCAAAAAGGAGTGGAAGCGCCGCAATAAATACAACATTGTTGCCAAAGACGGCTATAGAGACTAAGAGCGGTATCATCGCGATGATCACGGCTTCGGTAGCCACTCCATTCAAGACATCAATTGAATTGATCGTATTGCCGGCAACTGGAATAATGATTAGTATGAGCGGAATGTATAGAAGCGGAATGGATACGCTGCCAAATATAAGATTTAGATGAGTTCCATGAGCCCCTAAAATAATCAACGGAATGGCAGCAGGAATAAGTGCAACAGGCTTATACCATCCTGGCATGACTTTTTTATCGTCAATAAATCCTACAATAAATGCGATTGTTGTGGTTAATAGAATGGCGAGAACCTGTGTGTTCCGAGTTAGCAAAAAGAGAATGCCCTCTGCGATGGCTATTCCTATGAGCAAGATTGGACCAGCGGGTCTTGGAATGTTACACTTTTCAGGTTTATGATAATCGCGAACTACACTCCCTTTCGCTATGAGGGATTTGATTACTTTCGGTGTCACTAATAGTATTATTAGAAATGGAGCCGCAGAAACGACTGTTCCATAAAAGAGGACATAGCTCCAAAAGGACAGTTCAAGCATTACTGTTATCAATTCCGGAGATACGCTGGCTTATAAAATTACAATTTTTACGAATATCAAAGTAGAATATCGATCTAGTACTCAAATATGGCAGTTCTACTGTCGCTCCTTCTTTAATTGTTCTTTCAATCTTTTTGCCAAGGTTGGACCGATTTTCGGAATCGAAGATAGTTTTGCTTCTGGTATTTCAATAACTTTCCTGGCGTCGACAATACCTGCATCATACAACACTCGAGCCCTTGCTCTTCCGATATCCTTTAACCTGACAAGTGGAATAAGTTCTTCTCTTATACCATATCTTATCCGAATCTGAAGATTGTGTAATTCTCCCAACAAATCTCTGCGTCTAAGTAATTTTGCGACATCATATAACGAATGAACTAGCCAATCAGCAATCTCAATCATTCTATGCATATCACCGGGTTCAACTGCAAGTCTATCACTTAAGGTCCTATCACTAGCTTCATGGATCCACGCGTATAATGCCAATAGACTCCTCGAGCATTCAAACTCGTTAATTGGAAATAACAATTCGTTACGACGTTCCCCAATAATAGCAGCTAATTCTACTAAGTCCTTCTTTCGCATTGAAAATCTAGGATAGAAATCAGAACAACTTGTGATCAGATGCAGAAAGCCAAGGGCATGATTATAAACATCGTTTGCATTTGTCTCCTCCATTGATTCGATCGCTCTCTTGAAGTCTACAGCAGTAAGAGGGTCAATATAGAGTAATGATGATCGTCTTCCAAAATTGGTCGGTATATATCTTTCGTTTTTCGATTTTATGAGATTCTCATTCTGAAGGTAACGTAAGACAGAGTCGATTTTCAACACTACGACTTCTTTCTTGAAATTTTGGGCACACAGCGTAGTTCCGAACAAATCGTATATTTCGGCCTGCTTCATCCCAGGGATTGTGGAAATAATACTTAGAAGATGCACTCTCAATGCCTTATCATTTATCAGTTGCGAACGTACTGGCTCAGCTTCACCAAGAATGTAGTGTTCATAGAGATCTGTCGAACTTAGTCCAGATTCAGCTACAATTATCGCTTCTCCAAATGTGTCGTACTTCGGTCTGCCTGCACGGCCGCAGAGTTGTTTGTACTCCAAAACACTAATCGGAAGATTTTGGCCATAATTCGCATCATACCGTACAACACTTGAGAGTACCACTCTTCTTGCAGGCAAATTTACTCCTGACGCCAATGTAGGGGTAGCGACTATAAGTTTAATAACACCTGTCTTAAATGCTTCCTCTACAATTTCTCTACTGTTTGCCCCTAAACCTGCGTGATGGAAAGCTACGCCTTTGGATACAAGCTTTGAGAGATTATTCGTGAGCTCTAGATCTTCACCTTTTGTTCTTATTTGCAGCGATACAATGTTAGCCTTTCCTTTATCGGTTCTATCAAGCCGTTTAAGAACTGTTTCGGCAGCTTTAGCGGCAAGTGAACATGCACGTTTACGAGTCCCGGCGAAGATTAATGCCTGTCCGCCGTTATCAATGGAGTCGATTGCAAGATCTATAGCAGCATCGGAATAGCTCTGAATTTTAAGTCGGTTACCATCATTCATGAGTATGGTCCCATCTTCATAGACCCCCTCAAACAGTTTGGTTGGTCTCCAGTTAGTTTCAATTAGATGGCAATCCAACCACTTCGCGATATCTGCAGAATTAGAAACCGTCGCACTTAATGCCAGAATCTGTGCATTCGAAGCCACTTTCCTGATAATTGTTAATATCATTTCAAGGGTTGGCCCGCGTTCCCTTTCGCCAATCAAATGAACTTCATCGACTACGAAGAGTCCGACATCGGAAATCCAGCTAGTTCCATGTCGGATTAGCGAATCCATTTTTTCGTTTGTCAACACTAGAACATCTGCTTCTTCTAATTCTCTTGCCGTTGAGTCATAATCGCTGGAGGCAAGTTTGATACGGATTTTTCTCTTCAGGATGTTCAAACGTTCGAGCACACGTAGATCATTGTACTTCTCCGTAGCTAACGCACGTAGTGGCGTAAGATAGAACACCTTTAATCCTTTTTCAAATGCTTTTATTGCTGCCATTATTGCTATTAGGGTCTTCCCACTTGCAGTGGGAGATGTGACGAGCAAGTTTTTGCCTTCTAGCAGACCGTATGAGATAGCTTGTTCCTGGGGAGGATAGAGTGAAGTATGCCCAAGTACGTCTAACAGGTTTCTTATCTTCGGATCTTCCATCATCATCTACGGTTTTAATGCCGCTATCTGATTAATGTCACGGGCTTATTTGTATGCTTGTATGTCCTTCGAAGTCGATAGTTCATCGTGGAATAATATTAGGTGGAATAATAAAATAGTTATTACAGCTAAAACTCAATTTAATGAAATGGAGTTCACAAGGGAGGAAGAGAAATTACTGAGAGGTGAGGGCGGTGAATCGCTGGCAGTTGCATATAGAATCTTGCTAGCAATAGGCGAAGCTACCGAAGCAGAGAACCTGATCCCTGTGAAATGGGCGCACTTATCGGGAGTTAATTACAATACTATTGGTGACAGTGGCATGGACTTTTTAGAAAAATTTAGTAAAAATGCCACTGTCGCAATAAGAACAACGATAAATCCAATGGGATTTGACGAAAGCAAGACTCCGAATCTCTCTGATGAATTTATCCAAAAACAGATGAGTATAGTAAGGTCGTACCGAATGTTGGGAACGACAACTTCATTCACATGTATTCCGTATGAAATCTTTGACATTCCTGAAAAACATAGCCCAGTCAGCTTCGCTGAAAGTAATGCTGCGGTATTTTCGAATTCAATTTTAGGATTGTTAACTAATAGGGAAAGCGCTTTGAGTGCGCTCGCAAGTTCAATTACCGGGAAAACTCCATATTCCAACCTTCTATTGGACAAGTTCAGACATGCAAAAGTGACCATTAAAGCTGATTGTAATCTCTCAACAGAATTAGATTACGGTCTACTAGGTTACTTCGCTGGAAATACGGTAAGGGATACTTGTATTGACGTTGACATATGCAAAGAAAAACTTGACACGATAAAAGCTAAAGCGCTTTCAGCTGCGATTGGAACATCCGGATGTTGTGGAATGTTTACGAAAGGAGAGAAGAATCAACAAGAAGTTATCTCATGTGGCAAGGAAGAAGTTATTGCAATCAAAGATGAGCTAAACACGGCGGAGGACGGTGACTTAATAGCCCTAGGGAGCCCTCAGCTTGGATTAAATGAGCTACATTTACTGGCAGGTTTGATCGAAGGAAAAAGGCTAACGAAACGTTGTATAGTTTTCTGTGCTAGAGCAGTTTATAATCAGTCAGTACAAACCGGGCTGATCGATCGAATTGAGCATGCTGGGGTAGAATTTATGTGTGATTCGTGTACCTGTCTCACACCCTTGATTACAAGGACTGACTTTGATTCCGTGATTACGAACAGCGTCAAGGCTGCATATTATCTGAATAATTCGAACAGAATAGGAGTATCCCTAAAAGATTTGAAGGCAATTGTGAAGGAGTACGCTAACTAAAATTGAACACGTTCGTGAAGTGCAGAACAATTGTTTGTGGGTATGGAATCGGGAACGCAGTGCTTACCGTAGAGCCAATCAATTTCCTTTCCATGATAGACACAAAGAAAGGAATTATAGACGACAGGCATCATGAATTGTTTGGCAGATGCATTAAAGGTGCGGTGCTGGTTTTTCCGGGGGCGATCGGAAGTAGTGTCGGAGCATACGCTATTTACTCGATGAAAGTGAATGGCGTAGCACCAACTGCAATAATATGCAGCAACAAGGCAGATATAATCACGGCCTCAGGTTGCGCGATCTCAAATATACCTCTAGTAGATACCCCTGATGTCAAGTCGTTTTTAGCTATTAGATCTGGGGTGGAGGTGAAGGTGGATGCAGATAATAATATTGTGTGTCTAACGAACAGAACGGTTTAATGTCTCATATTTGAAATTCTTGTGCTGGTGCATGGCAAATGACGGGCGAACTGACCACTTTAAATGGTGGAATGACGATGTAAGTCCATGCACCAGGTCGAACAACTTTGTACTAGGACTGCCCACGGCTTCCAATAGAAACTTGGTTTGCATTAAATTTGTAGTCTTTTGGCGCATGAAAAGAGTCTTAGTAAAAGGGCGTATAAAGGACAAAACTGGCTTTAAATTACATTAATGAAGGCAGTATATGTGTACACACGGACCCACGGATTGCTGCCTCATTCGATATGAGGTTGCTCAATAACTTAACAAGACCAATTAAAAAATTTTGCACAATGCTTTTATTAGGATCTTCATGACTACAATACGTTTGGCAAACTTCTGTCCAGAGTGCGGTGGTGATTTGAAATTTGATCCCAATAGCAAGAATTTTATTTGCAAGAGTTGTGGTATATTTGCCCCCAGGGAAAAGATCGATGAACTACGCGATAAGGCTGAAAAACAGTCTATCAATAAACGAAGGCAGTTGCATGACGATTATCTGGATTGGTGGCAGGCTTCGAAGAGGGAAAAACAAAAACAATAGGTACCTGACACATTTAAGCTATTGCGGGTTCTGTCTTTTCTGCTATATCCCTTTTCAAATAAATCATTTGTTCTTCCTTTCTAGACTTTAAGACTGTCATCAACTCGATCTCCAGGATATGTGGCAGGGTTCGTATCTTGTTTACTACTACATCTCTCATCTCACCCAAATCCTTGGCGCGAATCTTTAATATGAGATCAAACCTGCCATGCATTTCATGAATCTCTAAAACTGTTTCCACATTTGATAATCCAAGAACAACCTCTTCAGCAAAGCCAGGTTCAACATTTATTCCCATAAAGGCAAGGTGACTATAGCCTATACGACAATTGTTCACAGAGATTGTAAACTTGCGGATAATTCTGGTAGCAATCAACCGCCTGACTCTCATATGCACCGTTGCGTCGGAGATTCCGATCTTTCTAGCAATCTCAACGAACGGTGTCGATGAATCTCTGCTCAATATATCTATTATCTTAAGACTTATTTCATCTAACAGATCTTCATTGATTTGCACACTCTAAAGAAGGTCGATGTCGAGACATAAATGCCTTTGCTGGAACCCTTGTAAAACATATACTGTTCTATGTTTCTATGCCAAGAAATAATAACTGCGAGTCCATAAATATTGCCCCTGGCAAGGAAAACCTGCACTAAATGTCACGATGAGTTAAGCGTATACCATAGGACCTATTCTGGGGAATATCTATGCAAAAAATGCTTTTTGGTTTCTATAGAACAGAAAACTGCCAAGACTATGCAGAAGTTCTCAATGCTTGGTCATAAGGATAAAGTTGCAGTTGGGGTCTCCGGCGGTAAAGACAGCCTCGCCCTTCTATACGTATTAAAGAAGTTCTTCGTAGATCATAATCGCACAAATTTAGTCGCTATCACGATAGACGAGGGTATATCCCACTATCGGGACGAATCATTGCAAATTGTAAAAGACTTTTGTTCTTATATTAAAGTGGAAACGAAAATCTCAAGCTATAAGGAACTTTTTGGATTAGATATGGACCAAGCAATGCTCCAGAGACCATCTGAAAAAATGACTTCGTGTTCTGTGTGCGGCACCTTTCGTAGGAGGGCAATAGACATGGCTGCAGAATCGATAGGTGCCAATGTCGTTGCCACAGCCCACAATCTTGATGACCAGCTGCAAACATTCATGATTAACCTTCTATCAGGAGATACTGACAGAATTGGCTGGATATATCCAGAACCAGTCCAGTATGGTCACAATGGTCTCAAAAAGGTAAAACCATTTGTAGAGATTTACGAACACGAAATTGTATTCTATGCCGTACTAAGAGAGATCCCTTTTCAGTCAGAAGAATGTCCATATATGCATGAAAGTATCAGGACAGCCCTTCGTGCATTTTTCAATGATCTAGAATCAGCACATGCTGGTATAAAGTATAACGCCTACAATTCGATGACAAAAATCTCGAAAATATTAAAGACTTCGTCCAACGGGTCCATATCTAACTCTAAACGATGTTCGTTTTGCGGAGGGATTTCGACCAACAATATTTGTTCGGTGTGCAAGACCCTTCAAGTGCTATCGAAGAATAATATGTGAATCAATTTCAGGCGAGTAGATAACATTACAGGGGCGTTGTTGAATAATACACATCGTTCAAAAAATGATAAGCAAATATACTGAGTCTTAGCAGTGATACTCGCGGAGGCAGGGAGGATCGGGGTGCTAGCCGTACCCCATATTGGAAATCGGCTTTATGCTGAGATCAGTAACTGCCGGGTAAATCCAAGGGTATGAGGTACCTGCTTGCCTTGCTGAAATGAAGTCATGCCGTGTCGGATGGTTAAGAGCAGCGCACTACGCGAAGGCGTGGTTTTGACTGTGAATCGTTGAAATGGGTGAGGTCCGGGAGGGAGCAACCCTAAAGCGGCTTAGCCATGCTAACACGTCTACGTGGTGGATCTTGTAAGGCTTGAGATGGGGCCTTGTGTCCTTGGTGGTACTGGCAGGCTGCCTCCGTACCCATAATCTATAGCTAACGAAAGGCCAACACTTATTGCAATTGATGGATTTAACTAAATTCAGTTGTACCACTGGGCATTATATACTGTCCCTGATTGCTTAAATGGATCGAGTTCAAGTTTAAAGAATAATCCCTAGTTGTTCGCAATCAGGCTGCATTGAAGTGCGTAGATGCAAAAACCGATTCTGAAGCTAAGCATTCATCACCATTTTACACCAAAGCCTTAAAATGTGGCATTATTGCCCCTTGAATTTTACCAAAGTAGTAAAGACGGTGAACAAAAATGATGGTAATAGACGAACAAAGGATGTATGAGGTAATATGTGCACGAAAACCGCGTTCTGTAGCCCTTAATGGACCAGAAGGGCTTATTGCCAAAATGCAAACTAGTGCCGACTACATTACCGAAAAGTTTGGGATTCCAGCGTACATAATTGGAGATACTTGCTGGGGGTCTTGCGATCTCAATACCCACGCGGCTGACATGTTAGGTGCTGAGATTTTATTCAACATAGGACATACCATTGCAAATGAGGCATTTGGCAAAAGAGTAATCATGATTAATGCCTATGATGACGTAAGCTTCGATAGGGTTGCAAGGAAATGTGCCTCATCTCTAAACAAATATTACAAAACTCTATCGTTGTTGACAGACAGTCAGCACCTTAATCAGATTAGTAACGTCAAGGAAATTTTTGAAGAGTACGGCTATAGGGTGATGATCGGTAAAGGGAAGGGGCAACTTAACGATGGTCAAGTTTTTGGTTGCGAATTCTATCCAGCATTTGATGTCCATAATTTAGTCGATGCATACATTTTCCTTGGCCAGAGCAGATTTCATTCAGTAAGTGTTGCAATGTCCACGGAAAAACCCACTTACATGCTAGATCCTTATCTTGACGAATATTCTCAAGTTAACGATATCGCCAGCACGTTTAAGAAGAAAGCGATTTTATCGATCTATAAGGCATTGGATGCAAAAAGCATTGGCATTATAATCGGACTCAAGGAAGGACAATTTTCCAAAATTCAGGCACTTAAACTTAAGAAGATATTTGAACAGCTAGGAAAAAGAGTTCAATTAATTGCGATGACAAATATTACTGATCACTGCGTTCAAGTTTTTAAAGGAATTGACGCTTTCGTGGAAGTAGCATGTCCAAGAATTGCAATAGATGACCATTTCTCCAAGCCTATGCTGTCAGTACCACAAGCATTCGCGTTAATAAAACTTATAAAAAATGAACCAATCGAAGACATACTAAAAATTCATCACTGGCTTTAGTATGAACACCGGAAAAAAGATTAGTGTAGTGTGTAGGGCAAGATTCAATGATTTATGATTTAAGTTTCAATGCATATCTTTTTGCTTATATGCTGAAAAATAACTCATGGATAGAGACAATAATGAGTGAAAATAAAAGCGGTAGATTGCGATAAACGAATACCATTAGCTGAGTATTAGATAAGACATAGCGCCTTTTAGAACCCCAATTCAGAAATCTCAATTAAATATCTTTCGTGTAAGCCATCTTAACTAGCAGTTTGCATAGTATGCATATTATATTGTTCAAGTTTTTGTTTCATCTTATAATTGACCTCTATCGGAAAGGTGAGGATTGAGGACGAGCTTCCCGCTAGGATAATGGGAGTCATCAATGTGAGCCCAGAATCATTTTACAAAAATTCTGTGAAAACTAACATAAATGAGATAGGTAGGACGTCTAAGACTATGCAAGAAAGAGGTGCTGATATCATAGATGTCGGTGCGATGTCTACAGCGCCATATCTAACAACGCTCATTCCAGTTGAACAGGAGACCAACAGAATTAAAAATGCCATAGATATCATAAAGAGTAACTGTAGTTTGCCTATCTCAGTGGACACGCCCAGAGCTGAGGTGGCCAAAGAGGCGATCAAGGTCGGTGCTGATGCTGTCAACGATATTTCAGGTTTAAAATACGATAAAAAGATGGCGGACGTCGTATCAAGATCAGGACTGCCAGTAATTTTGGGCGCCTACGGTGGCAACCGATATGCTTCAGGGAGAATCTTTGGGACTATGAAGGTTCTTAATGAAAGTATATCAATAGCAAAAAGTGCGTCTATTACAACCGACAATATAATTATCGATCCAGCAGTGGGCTTCTTCAGGGAGAAAGGACAAAACCCATTCTTTACAAAAATGATAGAGCTTCCTTGGTATATACGCGATCTCGAAGTGATATCAAATCTAGCCAAGCTAAAAATCTTTTTAAAACCTATTTGTGTCTGCGTTTCGAGGAAATCATTTATCGGAAATATACTTAACCTGGAACCAGAAGATCGTTTAATTCCATCTGTAGCAGCAGAATTAGTCTGCGCATTGAACGGCGCAAATCTAATCAGAACACACGATGTTAAACAAACACGGCATACTCTAATCATGTTAGAGTTGCTCCATTAGCACTCTACATATTGCAATTCATAAAAAAGGCTATGAAGTCATAAGGCCAGAATTAATGCCACTTGATATATCTAAATATTGCTAGGATGGATTCGAGAAATGTAACAAAACATTAATGATGACTGCTACAAGTCGGGCTTTGCCAAAGTCTAGTTCTTGCGCACGAATGCAAAACCTCACTTGAGGGGAACGACGATATTAACACTGCAATAAGATCTTTAGACCAACCGTTAAACGATAAAATGGATAAGAACGGTTGGAAAGGAAGACATTCGATATTTATGGTTACGGAAAATCGGGTACGCGAGCCGAAATCGTTTATATCACAAGTTTTGAAAGCATCATCTTGGCAGCCATCATTAATTGTATT
>Ga0187772_10001245_pt1 | contig 11967 bp, 9 predicted proteins | sample 0116_SJ02_MP15_2_FD_133137 | JGI IMG/M metagenome (GOLD analysis project Ga0187772, IMG submission 133137) | Tropical peat soil microbial communities from peatlands in Department of Meta, Colombia - 0116_SJ02_MP15_20_MG | ecosystem: Environmental > Terrestrial > Soil > Wetlands > Peat | place... | reverse complement strand
GTCCGCGAACTAAAGGACGCAGCGTTCTCGCAATCGCTTCTACTTCAGGGAGTTCCGGCATGAGCGTGGTGGAGGTTTTTGGACCGCCGAAGTTTGACGCCTCGTAGCCGCACCAACTCAGTTTCCCGGCATCAGCGTCAACGTGTGCTTCTTCACCTTTGCTTCCGCGGCATCGGAAAACGGTGCATAGATGGCCTTGCCTTCGAACCAGTAGTGAAATTGATCACGGTAATGTTCGCTGCCCGTCTGCCCGGATTCACCGCCCGTAATCAACATGATCGAGTCATCCCAGTCCGCTAGATTCGCCACGAATCGCTCGGACGGCCCGTGATGCTTGCTCGCCGCCCGTGGACTCCACTCCGTCCCCGACTGCGGCTGGTTCGTAATGCTCAGCAATTTCTTAAGAATGCCTTCTCTGCCGAGGGGATTCAGCATGTCCAGATAGTTGAACCTCTTCCATTCCCAATCATCCGGGTCCTTGTCTTTCGTCTTCTCTTCCAACTGCTTCACCGCCAAGTCCGCGGATGCGCTCAGCAGTTCGTCATAATTCTTGTAGTCCGCCGGCAACCATCGCGCCGGCCGTTCCGTCAGCACCCGCTGCAAAAACGCCACCTTCCGCCAATGGTAATCTTCCGTGTCTTTGCCCAGATGCGGCTCCAGGATCAGATTCAACGTCTCAAACAACGAAGCGTTCAGGAAAGACACCACAGACAGATTTGCATCCGCCATGCCATTCCAGTCCTTCGCCTGCTGAATCAACGTCCGTGCCCGCTCGTCTTTCGGAGGCACCGCCTTCGCCGCCGCTACCAGTTGCTCTGCCATGAACACGTGCGGATAGCTGTATGTATCCGTCTCGATTCTCAGCATATCTTCAGGCCGTAAATCGCGTTTATCGTGCAGCAGATCGTAAATTCGTGCCGTTCGGTATGGTTCTTCCCAGTGGTCCGTCAAATAGGGTTTGTAATTTGGCCCTGTGACGCGCGCATTCGCCGTGACAATCAATCCCCCTTCGGGATTAAACACCTGTGGCAGTTGTTCGAACGGAATGTATCCCGTCCACTCGTAATCGTCCGTATCTCCCGGAACCGGTGCTTCTCCATGTCCTTTCTTCCGCATCGGCACTCGCGCCGCCATCACATATCCGATATTTCCATCCACATCCGCATAGACCGCGTTCTGCCCCGGACCCCACATGTTCCTCATGATTTCCCGGAATTCGCCCCAGTTCTGCGCTTGTCCAAGCGAATTGTAGGAATTGCTCAGCGCGCCCGGCTCCAGAACCGTCCAGCGAACCGCATAGCCCTTATCGCCTTCCTGGTGCACCACTGGCCCATGCCGTGTCACCACGAGGGGCATATGCACGTCGTCAGCACCCTTGACCTTGATCACTTCGTCGTAAACATCCGCTTTTTTCCAGACGCCGTTCACCAGGTACTCGTCCGGATTCGCTGGATTGAACGTCTCCATGTACAGGTCCAGCACGTCCGCGCCGTTGTTCGTGAATCCCCACGCGATTCGTTCGTTGTGCCCGATAATCACCAGCGGCGTTCCCGGTAACGTAAACCCCTTCACATTCCATCCCGGTGCCGTCAGATGGATTTCGTACCAGATCGACGGCAGCGTCAGTTCCAGGTGCGTATCGTTGGCCAGCAGCGGCTTTCCTGATGCTGTGTGTTCCCCGTTTACCACCCAGTTGTTGCTACCGAGTGCGTGACGAATCTCTCGCCGCGACTCCCCCAACCAATCCTTCGCCGCTTCGCCCATCGCTGACGTCAAATCTGGTGAAACCCCATCCGTTGTGTCACCCGGCTTCTCCCACTTCGCCTTCAGCACACCCTCGGAATCCATCTCTTCTTCATCATCGTCTTCGTCTTGATTCGATTGCGCATTGGCGTGCGGGTCTCTCCCGCTGTTTGTATCCCCTACAATGAAATGGTCCATCGACGCCTCGGGGCTATACAGATCCTTTGCCAATTCCTGTCCGACCTTCGCGCTTACAATCGCGCGGCCCATTTCTTCTTGGCGCGTATCTGTCAACGTCCGGTACATGTAGCAACCGATCATTAGCGTATCCGTCGGCTGCCACGGCCGCGGCTTGTAGTGCAGTAGCGTGAACTCAACCGGCAGTCGCGTGGTGTGCTGCTCGATATACACATTCACCCCCCGCGCGTACGCTTCCAGCACCCTGTGGATCCCCGGGGTCATCAGCCCTAGGTCAACTTCGGCAGCCCGGCTAAAATTCAAATTCCGGAAGTCTTTGTCGATTTTCAGGGTGCTAGGTCCCAGAACCTCGGAGAGTTGGCCGCGCGCGGCCCGGCGCAGCAGATCCATCTGCCACAGACGGTCTTGCGCCATCACATACCCTTGCGCTTCCGCCATGTCTTCCACAGACCCCGCCCGGATGTGCGGTATTCCCCAGTTGTCCCGCTCCACAGTGACTTCGCTCTTCAGTCCTGGCAAAGACGCGTTTCCGTCGAGCTGCGGCAGCGGCCGGTAAACAAACCACCAGATCGCTGTGGCCACAATCACCACCACGATCCCGCCGATCCACAGCAGTAGCCGCTGAATTGTCCGCACTGGGAAGTTCGCTCCTTCGGGAAATTCCAAGTCTAGTGGACCCCGCCTAGCCGCGCAACCTGGTCACCAGCAGCCAGTGTGGTGCCACACTCCTCTTTTTTTTGAGGATGGGCTCTGCCTTTCTCTGACCGTCAATCCAGCAATCCTCCTACCCGTAAATTGCCCATGTAACTCTCGCTTCATCCTCTCCCGCCACGGAATCTCCACGGCCCCGGTGCTGCTACAATGCGCTGGGGGACCACTCACCGAATGTTTCTCATACGCCTCGTCGGCGTGTTCATCCTGGTGGCGCTTAACGGCTTCTTCGCCGCCGTTGAGTTTTCCCTCGTTGCCGTGCGCATTTCCCGCGTCCGTCAACTCGTGGCCCGGGGAAGCGTTCAGGCGAAAATCGTGGAGCACCTCCTCGGCGACCTGCATCGTGTCGTTTCCGGAGTGCAGGTTGGCATCACCTTGACCAGCCTGGCCATCGGCGCCCTCGGGGAACTCACTCTTGCTGCCCTCGTCCAGGGCATCATGCCCGCCCAGGGCAGCGTCCGCATGCTCTTCCTCGTCCACGCCATTGCCCTCACCATTTCCTTTGCTTTCCTCAGCGCCCTCCACGTCGTCCTGGGTGAACTGGTTCCCAAAACCATCAGCCTCGCCCGCGCCGAACGTGTCGCGCTCATGGTTTCCCGCCCGTTTCTCTGGTTCCTGAATACCTTCCGTCCGGCCATCGACCTTCTCGACGGCGCCTCCGGCTTGATCGTCAAAGCCCTCGGCGTCATGGCCCCCACGGGCCACGGTGTTGCTCACTCCACCGAAGAACTCGAAGTGCAAATCCAACAGGCGCGCGAGCGCGGCCTGCTCGCACCCGGGGAAGAGAAGTTCATTCTCAGCGCCATCGAGCTCAGCCAGCTCCAGGTCCGCGAAATCATGGTCTCCCGTCCGGACATGCATATGCTCCCCATCGAAGCCACTCTCGACGAAGTCATGACCATGTTCGCCACCACGCAGCGCTCGCGCATTCCTGTTTATCGCGAATCCGTCGATCACGTCCTCGGTTTCGTCCATATCAAGGACATGATGTGGGTGCTCCTCGATCATGAGCGCCGCCTCACGGAGCAACTACCTCCTCCGCCTCCGTTCGACCTCCGCCGCGTGCTCCGCGAAATTTTGATCGTCCCTGAAACGAAGCCCGCCAGCGAACTCCTCACTGAACTTCGCGCCCGCCATGTAGGCATCGCTGTCGTCGTCGACGAGTTCGGCAGCATCCTCGGTATGGTGACCATGGAGGACCTGCTCGAGCAGTTGGTCGGCGAAATTCACGACGAATTTGACGTTGTCGAAAAACCTCTCACGCTCTCCGATGGAGCCGTTGTCTTCGACGCGGCGCTGAATGTCCACGACCTAGACACGCAATACAACATCACTCTTCCTGAAGATCCCGCCTACGCCACCGTCGGCGGCTTTGTCATGGACCAGCTCGGTTTCATCCCGCGCGGCGGTGAAAGCTTTGAATTTGGAAACTATCGCTTCACCGTCATCGAGATGGACGGCCGCCGCGTGGCCCGCGTCAAAATCCAGTTGATCCGTCCGAAAGAGCGCGAAGCTCCTGCTCCTGCGGGAATCCCGAGCCCAGGCGCAGCGGCGTCCCTCTCCAAACCTGCCTCCAGCGGGAAGAAGATTTGAACTCCAACATGGTGCGTCACTTCTTCCATCGAATCCTGCTCACCCTCCCAGCCCTCTGGCTTGTCCTCACGATGGTTTTTCTTCTCATTCACATCGTTCCTGGCGATCCTGTGGAACAGATGCTCGGGGAAGGCGCTTCTCCAGCGCAGGCTACGCAGTTGCGCCACTCTCTCAGCCTCGATCAGCCTCTTTACATGCAGTACTTGCACTACCTCGGCCAAATCGTTCGCGGTGATCTTGGGCAATCTTTCAAATTCCAGGCGCCGGTGCGCCACGTCATCTTCGAACGCTATCCGGCCACGATTCAGCTCGCCTTTCTTGCGCTTCTCGTCTGCGCTGCCATCGCGATTCCCTCCGGAGTCATCGCCGCCCACCGCCGCGGCTCGAATTCCGATCGTGCCATCGGTGTCTTCACTCTCCTCGGCCTCGCGGTCCCGAATTTCGCCCTCGGCCCGCTCCTGATTGTTTTCTTTTCCATTCAACTCGGCTGGCTCCCCGTCTCTGGCCGCGGCGGACCGCTGAATTGTATTTTGCCCGCTGCCACTCTCGGAGCGGCCCTCGCCGCTATCCTCACCCGCATGGTCCGCAGCTCCATGCTCGAAGAACTTTCCAGCGACTACGTCCGCACCGCTCGCGCCAAAGGGCTTTCCACTGCGGTCGTTCTCCTTCGCCACGCCTTGCGCAACGCCCTCATTCCCATCATCACCATCCTTGGCCTGCAGTTCGGCACGCTACTCGCCGGAACCATCGTCACCGAAACTATCTTTTCCTGGCCCGGCATCGGCCGCCTCACAGTCATGGCCATTTCCGCACGTGATTACCCGCTCCTCCAAGGCTGCATCCTCGTCATCGCGCTCTCTTACGTCCTCGTCAATTTGCTAACCGACTTTCTTTACGCTTTTATCGATCCGCGGGTGCGCCTCTCATGAGCGCCCGCACCGGATTGCGAGACTTCTTCCGCCAGAGTGCCCTAGCACGAGCCGGCTTCCTGATTGCCTGCGTGCTGGTCATCGTCGCGATGCTCGCTCCTTGGATCTCACCCACCGATCCCGCCTCGCAAAATCTTGCCGCGCGGCTCCAGTCGCCTTCTTCCTCGCATTGGATGGGCACCGACGAACTCGGCCGCGACATCCTCTCTCGCGTCATCTATGGCACGCGCATCTCGCTCTTCGTCTCCATCTGCGTTGTTCTTGGCTGCGGCCTCACTGGTCTCACTCTTGGCATGCTGGCCGGCTACCACGGTGGCGCTTTCGACAAAATCGTAAATCTCCTACTCATCAATGCCTTTCTCTCGTTTCCCGGAGTTCTGCTTGCCATCGCTTTCGCGGCTTTCTTCGGTCCAGGTATCGGCAAAGTCATTCTGGCGCTCATCATCACCGGATGGGCAGGCTACGCGCGCCTCGCCCGCGCCCAAGTCCTCAAAGCCAAAGAACTCGAGTTCGTTCTCGCGGCGCGTTCCCTCGGCGCTTCTCATCTACGCATTCTCGTGCGCCATCTTCTTCCGAACATACTTCAGCCCGTGCTGATCCAGGCCACCATCGGCATGGCGGGAGCCATCCTGGCCGAAGCCACCCTCAGTTTTCTCGGTTTAGGAGTTCTTGCGCCGCTTCCCAGTTGGGGCGCCATGCTCAACGACGCGCGCAATCATCTTTTCGACGCGCCCCACATGGTTGTCTTCCCGGCCCTAGCTGTTTTGCTTGCCGTACTGGCCTTCAATCTCCTCGGCGATGCCTGGCGCGACTGGCTCGACCCACGCACTCGCTCACAAATGATCGCACTAGACCAACCCCGCTAATCCTCTTGCGGGTTCCCTCTCTTCGCATCTTGGCTTTCATGCCAGTCCATCCTACCCAACGAACCTCTGTGCTCCGTGACGAGCTCTTCTCTTCTCGCTGCTTGCTCACTTCTTCGTCAACACCACCGGCGTCCCTCTTCCAATTCCCAACATCTTCGATGCATTTCCCTTATTCACCGCAATCTCCAAATACCCGCTCGACCCGACATACGCCACGGGCTCCCCCGCATTTCCGCTGGCGAACACATGGACCATTCGCGTCACCGGATGGTTTCCCACCTGCATCTGAAGCGTGCCCTTCTCTAGCGACTCTGGTGTCAAATCCTCTGCGCGGAAATTCGTAATCAAATTCCCAAAACCATCCACCTTCAGCACCACGCCTTTGAGCGCGCCGTCCGCTTCTTTCGGCCTCGGCATGGCGAAGCGCTTGAAATCTTCGATCGTCTCGCCCATGCTTGCCGGCTGCCAGTGTTTCGAAAGCCATCCCGCGACTGGCGTAAACACATCTCGCCCGTGAAATGTCTTGCTCACCGGTTGCAGGAAGTAATGCTCGCTCGTCAAATGACGCACAGCAAAATTCTGCTCTTTTTCATACACTCCTGAAAGCACGCCATTGTCTGGCGCAATAAAATACTGATTCTGTCCGCTGACCAGAATTGGCCGGCGCTCCGTCCCTACACCCGGATCGACGATCACCACGTGGATCGTCCGCGGCGGAAAATACGCGTACGCCGATGCAATTGCCAGCGCCCCGTCCAGCAGGTCATAGGGCGTCACCGCGTGCGTGATATCGATGATGGTCACATCTGGATTGATCTTGAGAATGACCCCTTTCAACACGCCCACCAGGTGGTCATTCGTACCGTAGTCCGTCGTCAACGTAATAATTGGATTCGTCAATTCTGTCTCCCTCTCCGCCTGGAGAGTATCGCTCAGGTCTGAAAGGTGAACCGTCACCTTGCATCTTCGACGCTATCCAACCCCAGCCCCAATAGCAACTGTTGGAGCAAAACCGCGCTACGCAACCGCCAACGTGGCGGTATAAGTTCTAAGTTGTAAGTAATAAGTTCGAAGCTGTGTAAGTTTTTGGTTCTAAGTAAACCGTGAGTCTCCTAACTTGGGACTTGGAACCTAGAGCTTGCTACTCTTGCTTGCGTTCCCTCCACGCCCATCGTACGATTTGAAATTGGTGTGTCGCACGGATTCTGCTCCGTAGAATCCTGCCCGGTGGGCTCTAGTTTCCGTCAATTCCACCCGTTCAGGTCTCGAGCGAGGAGAAGCTCTGCATGAAATCGGTCGTCGTGGTGGGCGCGCAGTGGGGCGACGAAGGCAAAGGCAAGGTTGTCGACTATCTCGCAGGCTCGTTCGATTACATCGTGCGCGTCGCCGGTGGCCATAATGCCGGCCATACCGTCATCATCGGCAAGGATCGCCACGTCCTCCAGCTCATACCCTGCGGCATTCTTCGTCCCAAACAACACGCGGTCATCGGAGCCGGGGTGGTGATTGACCCCGCTGCGCTCGTGACGGAAATTGAAACACTCGCCAAAGATGGCGTGGACGTCAAAGGCCGTCTCCACGTCAGCAATCGCGCCCATCTGATCTTCCCGTATCACCGCGAACTCGACCTCGCCGCCGAAGCTGCTCGGGGTGCCAACAAAATCGGCACTACCTCGCGCGGCATTGGACCTGCTTACGAAGATAAAATGGCACGCCGTGGCCTCCGCGTAGTCGACCTCCTTAATCCTGTCCTCTTCCGCGAGAAAGCGGCTCGTGTTGTAGCGGAGAAAAATCGCATCGCTCAGGGCGCCTACGGAGCGCAGGTCGATTTCTCTCACGAGGTCGATGCCACTCTCAGCCTCGCCGAGAAAATCAAATCCTATGTCTGCGACACCGCGGAGCTCCTGAATCGCGCTCTCGACGAGGGCAAGTCCGTTCTCTTCGAAGGCGCCCAGGGCACCATGCTCGATATCGACCACGGTACCTATCCCTTCGTCACTTCTTCCAGCGCAACTTCCGGAGGTGTCGCAACGGGTGTCGGCGTACCTCCCACGAAAATTCGTCATGTTCTCGGCATCACGAAAGCCTATACCACCCGCGTCGGAGGCGGCCCGTTTCCCACCGAAATGCCCGACCTTGAAGCCAAGGAAGTCCGGGAACGCGGCAAGGAATTTGGCGCCGTCACTGGGCGTCCCCGCCGCTGTGGCTGGCTCGACCTTGCTGAACTCCGCTACGCCAAAATGATCAACGGCATCGATTCGCTGGCCGTAACGAAGCTCGACGTCTTCGATACGCAGCGCGAAATCAAGGTTTGCGTCGGCTACGCTTATAAAGGTGGCACCATCCACGAAATGCCCGCTTCCGCCGAAGAGTATGAGGGCGTGACGCCCATCTACAAAACCCTTCCTGGCTGGTGCGAAAACACCTACGGCGCGAAAGACGCCGCCAAACTCCCGAAGGCCGCCGTCGATTATTTGCGTTTTGTGTCCGAGTTCCTCCAGGTTGAAATCGGCATGATCTCTACCGGCCCCGAACGCGACGCAACCATCATCCAGCCTGGTACCCTCCTCGCCCGCTGGCTCTAACGGTCGTGTAGCGGCCGCTCGCCCAGCGCACAACCCAAGACCCCACACGCAAAACCGGCGAGCGTGGCGCGCCAGAAACGAAGGTAGCCACCCCATAGTGAGCAACCAACTCAACCTTGCCTCGGCTTATCCGTGTTCTCCTCGTCTCTCCTTCTGCGCTCTCAGCGTTAACCTCTTCTCTTTCCCGCGCTACAATACTCACTCCATGCTCCCCTTCGACTCCGCCCGCCAACTTGTCATTACCCAATCCAAGTCTCGCGCTCAACCGCGTCCGACGCTTTCTCTCCCCATCTCCGATGCCCTCGGGCACATCCTCGCCCAGGAAATCCGCTCGGATCGCGAATACCCTCCCTTTCATCGCTCTACACGTGATGGCTACGCCGTGTGCGCCGCCGCCGCCCCACCCGGCGCCTCCCTCCGCTGCATCGGCGAAATCAAAGCCGGTGATACCGTCACCGAACCTCTGCCTTCGGGTACTTGTATTCAGATCATGACCGGAGCAGCGGTTCCCCCCCGTGCCGACGCCGTCGTTATGATCGAGTTCACCTCCCGCTCCAGCGACATCGTCACATTTGATCGTCCCACCCAGCCCGGGCAGAACATCGTCGCCCGTGGCAGCGAAGCCCATGCAGGAGACCTAGTCCTTCCTCCAGGCCTCCGCCTAGGCTTCGCAGAACTCGCCGTAGCTGCCCAGGTCGGCGCCACCACCATTCAAGGTCACAAGAAGCCCCGCGTCGCCATTCTTTCCACCGGCGACGAAGTCGTCCCCATCACCGAAACCCCCGGGCCCTTCCACATCCGCAACAGCAACACTGTCTCTCTTGCCGCCCAAATTGAACTTGCCGGCGGCGTGCCCGTTCCTCTCGTCAACGCTCTCGATCGCGTCGACGATCTCTCCGCCAAAATCGAACAAGGCCTTCGCGACGACATCCTCGTTCTCTCCGGTGGCGTTTCCATGGGCAAGTACGACCTCGTCGAGTCCGTCCTCAAAGGCCTGGGCGCGGAATTCTTCTTCGACGCCGTCGCCATTCGCCCTGGCAAGCCCACCGTTTTCGGTCGCTGTCGCAACACTCTCGTCTTCGGCCTCCCAGGCAACCCCGTTTCGACCATGGTCACCTTCCAACTCTTCGTCATTCCCGCAATCGATATACTCAGCGGCGCCGAACCGCGCCCACTTCCGCTCCTCGAAGCCACTCTCGCCGAGTCCCTTCAGGAAAAGTTGGGCCTCACTCACTTTCTCCCCGCTCGCCTGGAATGGTCCGCCGCTATGCCGAGAGTCAGCCCGCTGCGTTGGCAGGGCTCAGGCGATATCGCCGCACTTACCCGCTCCAACTGCTTCCTCGTCGTCCCCTCCGACCACCCCACCATCCCGGCTGGCGAGAAGGTTTCCGTTCTGCCCCGCTTCGACGTACTCTAAGAAAGTAAGAAACTCCGCCATTCCGAGCGCAGCGAGGAATCTCTCTTCTATGGACGAAACGAAGCGTCACGCCCTCTGACCATGCCAAAACTCTCCCACTATTCTCCTCGGGGCGAAATCTCCATGGTTGACGTGTCCTCCAAATCCATCACTACCCGCACCGCCGTCGCCCGCGCCTTCGTCCGCATGTCTCCCCGCGTTATTCGCGCCGTCCGCTGCCTGAAGAACCCCAAGGGTAATCCTCTCGAAATCGCCCGAATGGCCGGAATTGCTGCGGCCAAGCGCACCTCGGAGTGGATACCTCTTTGTCATCCACTCCCCATCACCCACATTGATGTGACCCCACGCCTATGCAAAGATGGAGTGGACTTGGTGTCCAAGGTTACGGCCACCGCGCAAACGGGGGTGGAGATGGAAGCACTCGTCGCCGTCACCTGCGCTGCCCTCACGGTCTACGACATGTGCAAAGCCGTCGATAAAGGCATCGAGATCACTACTGTGCATCTGCTCGAGAAGACCGGCGGCAAGAGCGGCGACTACCACCGCGCCTCCGCCAAGTCGCTCCGGAGCGCCAAGCGATGAGCGCAGCCACCAGCAAGAGCGTCAAGATGCTTGTCGCAGAAGACAATCCCATGGTGCGCGATCTCGTCGCCAAGGGCCTCGAACCCTTCTGCGAAGTGACAGTCGCAGCCGATGGAGCGGACGCTCTCCTCAAAGTCATCGATGAGCCTCCTGACGTTATCCTCTGCGACTACAAAATGCCAGGCCTCAATGGCCGGCAGCTCTTCGAGAAGCTCCGCGCCCGCGAAGCCACCCGCCACATTCCGTTCCTATTCATGGCCAGCCGCAGCGACATCGAAGAACGCCTCCGCCCGCTCATAGACGGCGCCGAAGACTTCATCGCCAAGCCTTTTCTCATTAAGGATCTCGTCCGCTCTGCGAAAAAGGTCGTCGATCGCCTGCTTCTCGAGAAGTTGCAGAAGCAGGCTTCTCGCCCCGGCGTCATCCAGGGCCGTCTCGAAGAGATGAGCATGATCGACCTTCTGCAGTCCCTCGAAATGGGCCAGAAGTCCTGCCGCCTGATGGTTCAGAAGGGAAGTGAGCGCGCCGAGCTTTACTTTGCCTCTGGCCAATGCCGCGACGCCAAAATGAAGGATCTTTCGGGAGACGATGCCGTAATGAAAGTCGTCCTCTGGACCGAAGGCGATTTCGAAATCGATTTCAACGCGGCCAATGCCTCTACTGCCACCACCACCACGCGCACCACCACCGGCCTGCTCATGGAAGCCATGCGACTGCTCGACGAAGCCAACCGCGACGCTGTCGGCACGGGATGAAAAGGAATAAGTTCTTAGTATTAAGTTCTAAGTGTAGGCTCGCCTTCCGAGGCGTGCCGCGCTGTCCTTAAAACTTAAAAGCTCTTATTCCTAACTAAAAACTGAGAACTGACAACTGACAACGTGAAAATCGCCATCCTCACCATAAGCGACTCGGTCTCCCGCGGGGAACGCGAAGACCTCTCCGGCCCCGCGCTTGCTGCGCGCTGCCGCCAACTCGGCTGGGACGTCACCTCTGCTCTTCGTTGTTCCGACGACGCTTCAGAAGTCCGCAGCCAACTGCGTGCCATCGCGGATTCCGGTCACGCCGACCTTCTTCTCACCACCGGCGGTACTGGCCTAGGCCCACGTGATACGACCCCGGAAGCCACGCTCGACGTCGCCGATCGCACGATTCCCGGTCTCGCCGAGGAGATTCGCCGCAAAGGCGTCGAGAAGACTCCAAACGCCGTGCTCTCTCGCGGCGTCGCGGTCGTCCGCCACCAAACGATTATCATCAATCTCCCGGGCAGCCCCAAAGGCGCCGTTGAATCCCTCGACGCCGTCGCTCACCTTCTCCCCCACGCTGTCCAAGTCCTCCGCGGCGCG
>Ga0187772_10001244_pt1 | contig 11977 bp, 6 predicted proteins | sample 0116_SJ02_MP15_2_FD_133137 | JGI IMG/M metagenome (GOLD analysis project Ga0187772, IMG submission 133137) | Tropical peat soil microbial communities from peatlands in Department of Meta, Colombia - 0116_SJ02_MP15_20_MG | ecosystem: Environmental > Terrestrial > Soil > Wetlands > Peat | place... | reverse complement strand
CTCAATCGCGATCGACGAGGAGGCCCGACGCTTCCGGGTCGCCCAGCGCGAGTTTCTCGAGGGCGACACGGTGACGCTCGACGGCGCGACGGGACGGATCTACTCGGGGGCGGTCCGCTTCGCCACGCACCCTCCGACCGACCTCATCGAGGCGGCGCGCGGATTACGTGCCGCGCTCGCCGCGTGAGCCGCGGGCGGGGGACCGCCCCGAACCGACGGGCTCAGCCCACCTGATACTCCGGATAGGTCGGGATCCACTGGGTCGCGACGACCCGCCGCCGCAGCTCCTCCGAGGTCGTGCGAGGCGCTAGGCGCAGGTTCTGTGCTTCCTGGCCCACGGCCATCGCGATCTCGATCGCGACCTCGCGGATGTTAGAAAGTCGCGGCAGGAGGGGGGCCTCGGGGTCGCGGGCCGCCGGCGACCGCCGGGCGAGCTCCCGCGCCGCCGCGTGCAGCATCGAGTCCGTGACCCGGCGCGCCCGGCTCGCGACGAGACCGAGGGCGACCGCCGGGAAGATGTAGACGTTGTTGCACTGCGCCACCGGGATCGACCGTCCGCGGAAGGAGACCGGGGCGAACGGCGACCCGGTCGCGATCAGCGCCTTCCCGTCGGTCCACTCGAGGAGGTCGGCGGGCACGGCCTCGGCCTTCACGGTCGGGTTCGACAGCGGGAAGATGATCGGGCGCGCGACCTTCTTCGCCATCCCCCGAACGAGGGTCTCGCTGAACGCCCCGCCGAGAGTGGAGAGTCCGATGAGCACGGTCGCGGGTACGTGATCGAGCACCTCGGCGAGCCCCACCGTCCTCGTCTCGGGGTTCGCCCACGAGGCGACCTTCTCCCACGGCTGGACGTAGACCTGCTGCTCGGGCCGCAGGTCGGTACGCCCCGAGTGGAGGACGCCCTTGGTGTTGACGAGGTAGATCCGGTCGCGGGCCGCCGCCTCGGAAACTCCCGCGGCGACCATCGCGTCCTTGAGGTAGTCGGCCACTCCGACCCCGGCCGAGCCGGCGCCGAGGATGACCACCTGCTGCTCGCCGATGCCCTTCCCCGAGACGTGGAGGGCGCTCAGGATCGCCCCGAGGGTCACCGAGGCGGTCCCCTGGATGTCGTCGTTGAACGTCAGCAACCGGTCCCGGTACTCGTCGAGGATCGTCCGCGCGTGGACGACCGCGAAGTCCTCCCACTGGAGGAGGACGTGCGGGAGCTCGGCCTCGACCGCCCGGACGAACTGGTCCACGAAGTTGTAGTACTCCGTCCCGGTAATCCGCTCGTGGTGCCAGCCCAGGTACTCGGGGTCGTTGAGGAGCTTCGGACTGTTCGTCCCAACGTCGAGGATGATCGGGAGGGTCCGCTCGGGGGCGATCCCCCCGATCAGCGTGTACAGGGAGAGCTTCCCGATCGGGATGCCAAGGCCGCCCGCTCCCTGGTCGCCGATCCCGAGGATCCGCTCGCCGTCCGTGACGACGATCGCGTCGACGTCGTGGTTCGGGCGGTGCCGCAGGAGGCGAGGGATCGAGTCCCGGAGCGGGTACGGGATGAAGAGCCCGCGCGGCCGCCGGTAGATGTGGCAGAACTCCTGGCACGCCTGGCCGACGACCGGCGTGTAGACGATCGGCATCATCTCCTCGAGATGCGAGAGGACGAGCCGGTAGAACAGCACCTCGTTCGTGTCCTGGAGGGCGCGGAGGTAGATGTGCCGCTCGAGGTCGTCCGTCTTGCGTCGATACGCCTCGTAGGCGCGCGTGACCTGCTCCTCGATCGTCTCGACGCGGTACGGCAGGAGCCCGTGGAGGCCGAGGGCGGCGCGCTCCTCATCGGAAAACGCGGTGCCCTTGTTGAGGAGGGGGGTGTCGAGGAGCTCCATCCCCCGGAGCGTGGGCAGGTGCGAGATCTTCCGCGGTACTTCCACCACCGGTGCGGCCATCGTCATTTTGACTCTCCTTCCGGACGGCGACCCCGATCGGCGTTCCCGCCCCGCGGGGCCTGCTCGGACATGCGGTAAAGGTGCCGGAGGAGCTCCCAACGCGGATCCCGAGGGGGGCGGTCGCCCGGAGAGGGTTCGTCCGACACCATTCTCACCGACCGGTGAGAGCCCCGGACCGCTCAAGTAGCGTCCGTCGAGCGGAGTTTACAGAGGATCGCGGGGGAGCCCTCGAGGTGGTTTTGGACCGGCCGCCCGGTCCAACGGGTTCAGCGGATCGGAGGCGGCGCCGCGGGCGCGAGCTCGGCGAGGAGTCGCAGCACCTCGGCGTCCTCGGTCGGGGTGAAATCGAGGTACCACTCCCCGACGGCGAAGAAGTGCCGGGGGGCCACGAGCACGATCAGCTCGTTCGCGAAAGGACGCAGCGACTCGACGGTCTCGGCGGGAGCGACCCCGAAAGCGAAGATGAGCCGGCGCGGGGCGCGACGGCGGATCGACATCGCGGCCGTGCGGACGGTGACGCCCGTGGCGACCCCGTCGTCCACGAGGATCACGGTCCGGTCGTGAAGGTCGAGGGGAGGTCGGCCGCCGCGGTAGACGAGCGCTCGGCGCGCGACCTCCGCCCGCTCCTCCTCGACCGTCGGTTCGAGGTCGGCCCGCGAGTAGCCGGCCTCCCGGATCCGTGCGTCGTCCATCACGAGCGCTCCGTCCTCGGCCACCGCCCCGAGGCCGTACTCCGGGTTCCCGGGAGCCCCCACCTTGCGTACGATGAGGACGTCGAGGGGCGCGCCGAGCGCCCGGGCGATCTCCGCCCCCACCGGCACCCCGCCCCGCGGAAGCGCGACCACGGCCGGCCGCTCCCCCCGGTAGCGCTCGAGCCGCTCGGCGAGCCGCCGTCCCGCGTCGGCGCGATTCCTGAGAGGACGGGGCCGTTCCGGAAGGACCTCGGACGTACCCATCGCGGTTGGGAGGGCGTCGGGCCGTTTAATCGGTCGGTCGAGCGGGATTGACCGCCGGTTCGACCCCCTCGGGCCGTCGAGAGTGGCTTATCTCAGGTCGTCCTACCGCGCCGTGCGGACGGGGCAACGAGCGGCTCCTCCCGCAGGGTTCCGGGACGGCGATGCCCGAATCGGAGACGGTGCGGACGGTCCTGCGGTTCGTGAACGAGATCAACCGCCACGATGTCCCCGCCCTCCTCTCGCTCGTCTCGGACGACCACATCTTCGTCGACGCGCTCGGTCAGGAGGTGCGGGGGCGCGATCGCCTCCGGGAAGCGTGGAGCGAGTACTTCTCGCTCTTCCCCGACTACCGGATCCTCATCGAGGACCACATGCAGGCGGGCGTCGTCGTGGGTCTGTTCGGTTCGGCGAGCGGCACGCGCTCCGTGGGGGGGGTCCTCCATCCTTCCGGCCGATGGCGGATCCCCGCCGCCTGGAAGGCCGTCGTCCGGGAGGGCCGGGTCGAGCGCTGGCAGATGTACGACGACGGGGAGCCGGTGCGCAAGATCCTATCGGAAGGTCAGGGTTAGCGATGCACGGCCGTAAGCCCGTCCCACCGGCCGATTCGAAAGGAGTCGTCCGGGTCCTCTCCGAACATCCGTTCCGGGAGACGGTCGACCGGCTCGAGTCGGCGGTCGCGCACCGAGGAGCGAAGGTCTTCGCGCGGATCGACTTCACGGGCGATGCGAGGGCCGCGGGCCTCCTGCTCCGGCCCACGTTCCTACTCCTCTTCGGTTCTCCTCGGGCCGGGACGCCGGTCCTCCAGGTCCGGCCGACGGCGGCGCTCGACCTTCCGCTCAAGATCGTCGTTTGGGAGGACGACGAGGGGAAGGTCTGGCTCCTCTACAACGAGCCCGAGTACCTCGAGCTGCGTCACGCCCTCCCTCCGGAGCTCGATCGGGTGCTGGACGGGGTGGCGCAGATCGCCCTCGAGGCGGCGGGACCGGCCCGCTAGTCGACGGGCGGCGGCTCGCTCGGGGGCGGCGGGGACGGGGGGCTCTTCGGGGGCGACGCGGGGGTGGCGGGCCCCGCCGGCGAGCTCGACGGCCGACGCGAGAGCACGATCGTGGTGATGAAGAAGATCAGCGCGACCGCGGCGACGCCGGCGATGATCACCCAGCCCGTCTCCCCGACCCCGACCGTGCTCGTGGTCGAGGCGGTGTAGGGGTCGAGCGCGACGGTGAGCGAGGTCGTCCGGTTGCTCGTCACGGTCACGTTGTTGAAGTACGGGTAGTATCCGTTCGCCTGGATCTCGATCGCGTGCACGCCCGCCGTCGCGGCCCCGTGATAACTGCCGCTCGAGAGCGAGGTCGACTTGCCGTCGATCCACAGGGAGGCGCTCGCCGGCGAGACGGAGACGGAGAGAGTTCCCTCCGATCCCGCCGGCGGGATCACCGGGTGGAGGGCGATCGCGAGCGAGGTCGTCCCCTCGCTTTCGACCGAGACGTTGTTGAAGTAGGGGTAGTACCCGATCGCCGTCGCTTCGACCGCGTGGTAGCCGACCGCGACGCTGATGCTCGCGTGGCCGCCCGTAAGATGGACGAGGCCGCCGTCGATCCAGACCGACGCGTTCGTCGGAGAAACGGTGAGCGCGATCGTGCCGTTCGGTCCGATCGGCGTGATCGGGTCCATTCGGACGGTGAGGGTCGTCGTCGAGTTGCTCACGACCGTGACGTTGTTGAAGTACGGGTAGTACCCCGGGGCGGTCCCCGCTATCGAGTAGAGTCCGGGGGGCTCGGCCGCGGAGTAGCTTCCGTTCACGAGCGCGACCGTTGCGCCGTTCACCGCAATCGTTGCGGTCGCCGGAATCACGGTGAGGGCGAGCGTCCCGTCCGGGCCGCTCGGACTGACCGGGTCGAGCTGGATCGCGATGGAGGTCGTCTGGTTGAAGTTGATCTGGACGTTGGTGGAGAACGGGTAGTACCCTGGGGCGGTGGCCACGATCCCGTGGAGCCCGGCGGGGAGAACCTCCGAGAACGTCCCGCTGCCGCTGACGGCGACCGGCATGCCATCCACCGCCACTCCGGCCGAGGCGGGGAGGACGGATCCCGAGAGCGTTCCGACGTCGGGGAAGAACCGGATCGTCACGTTGGTCGTGTAGGTGAGGTTCAGCGTCAGGTTCCCGGTGCTCGGGATCGCCACGAACCCGGGCACGGACCCCACCAGGAAGGTGGCGGTGTCGATCACATCCTGGTAGCTGAACTGGATCGAGGAGCTGTTCGACCACGCGTGCATCCCGTTGAGGGTCACGGACCAGTTGGTCCCGCTCGGGAGCCCGGTTTCGGTGAAATTGGCGGAGAGCTCCGGCACGAGCGGATGGTAGTCGCCGCCGACCGCGATGTACCCGCTCGCGTCGTAGGGCAGCGTGGGGAGCGGATTCGCGCTGGTTCCGTAATCCCACCAGTAGCTTCCCCCCTGGTCCGGAGTCCCGACGATCGATCCAGAGAGCGGGAGGGTCGGGAAACCGCTCGCGTACCGGACCGTGTCCGCGGGGGCGGCCGTCACGTTCCACGTGTCGACCCAGGTCTTGTACGCCTGCGTGTACGGGTTGAGGATCGGCGTCCAAGCGGTCGCGCCGGCCTCGGTGTTGTCGAAGAGGTCGTTGTAGATGAGGTCGTGGCTCTCCATCGACTGGATCCCAACGCCGTAGAAGCTCGGCCAGAGCGCTCCCGGGCTCGCGTCGGGGGCCGAGCCCTGCCCGAAGAGATTCCCCCAGAGCGTGTTCGACCCGCCCCCGAAGAGATAGATCCCGCCGGCGGCCGCGAGGTCGAACCGGTTCCCTGCGACGAGATCGTGGGTCGAGTTCCAGAGGATCATCGTGTCGGTGGCGAGGGTGGGGTAAAGGTCGGAGAAGGAGCCGAGCCCCGTGCCGAACCAGCCCGAGATGTTCCGGGCGTCGACGACCGCCACGCCCGAGGTGTTGTAGAAGAGGTACTGCAGATCGTTCGTGTCGGGAAGGCAGGCGAGCGTGATCGGGCAGGTGTCGGGCGGAGGGAACGGCGTCGCGGTTGCGAACGAGGGCGGGTCGTAGAGCTCCACGCTCGCATTCGTGTTCGCGAAGAGGACCCCGGCGTAGACCGGGAGGTCGTAATCGTTGAGCGTCCCGAACTCGGCCGCGAACGGGGCGGGCGCAACGTTGTAGAGGACGTACGGGTTCGAGGGCGTGCCGGCGCCCGAGCTCGATAGGGCCGCGAACTGCGAGTCGTTCCAGACGTAGAGCGGGGCGTAGATCCCCTCCGCGGGATCCGCCGCGAGGGTCACGGGAAGCCCCACGCCCATGCTTCCCACCGTGAACGCGATCGTCTGCGGCGAGAACTCGCTCTCAAGCACCTCGAGCGTGTAGTTCCCGGGGCTCAGGTCGAAGCTCCCACCGCTCAGCTCGGTCGGAGCCCATTCGGGCTCGACGACCGAGAAGTTCGACTCGCCCGCGGTCGCGTTGAGCTCGACGAACGCCCACGCGTTGGACGGGCGGAGGGCAAGGGAGACCGGGACCGCTCCGGAGGGGGTCGAGGCGTTCCAGAGACCGTGCAGGAGACCCGGGCCGCTCGACATCACGGCGAATGTGCTCGCGCCGAACGGGCCGCCCGGCTGGTGCACCCACGCGACGCTCGCGCCGGAGGCGGTCTCCCCCGAGTCGCCCCCGAAGCTCTCGGCCGAGACGACCGTGCGGTAGACTCCGGCGGTCGCGTTCCAGAAGCGGAGGGAGAGGTTCGCGTCGGCCGCGTAGAGGTTCGTCTGGAGTCCATTTCCGGGGCCCCCGATGTCGAGCTCGTAGTCGTTCGTGTACCCCGCAGGATCGAGGCGGAAGCCGTTCACCGTGAAGTTCGCGGGGTTCGAGAAGCGGACGCTGGATCCGGCGGTCGAGTTGAACACCACGTAGTCGAACGGGTCGCTCAGGGTGCCGGACGGTCCCGTCACGACCGCCGTGAAGTTGACCTGGTCCCGGCTCGCGTTCACGCTGCTGTTGAGGAACAAGGAGGCGTCGAACGGTCCGACGACGTTCGCGAAGGTGACGTTCGAGTAGTAGACGTCGTATCCAACGAGGTGACCGTTCGGGCCATGGGCGGCGAGGAGGTTCGGGAGATCAACGGCCCCTTCCGCCGAGAAGTTCCAGACGTTCGAGACGAGCGTGAGCACGTGACGCCCCACGGAGTACTCGAGGACGTCCTGGACCCAGAACTGGTATCCTCCCTGGCCGAAGAGGGTGACGTTCGTGACGACGGCGTCGAGCTGGATCGCGTAGGAGTCCGGCGCTCCGCTCACCAGATAGAACGGCACGATGCCCGGCCCGTAGGGGTCGACCGTGCCGACAAGACGGGTGGTGTTGGCGGCGTACGGGATCACGGACCCGTTCGACGCGTTCCGGAGGCCGTAGTCGGCGACCCCCATCGGGGCAGGGCTCGACGTGTAGGGCAAGGGGACGTGCGAGAGAGACAGGGTCCCGGCCGCCCGGGTCGCGGCGGACAGTGCGCGGGGTAGAAAGATGTCGTGCGGGTCCGCCCCGGCGTAGGTGGCCCTGGCGAGCAGGGTGGCCGGGCTCGGTGCGACCCTGGATGACAAGGGGGTCCCGTGCCCGGGGCTAAGCCCGAACACGTTCGCGGCACTGGGGGCTTTCTCGGACCCCGACCCGGCAGGACCCGAAGGCCCTAGGTGGGACGTCGGGAGCACGAAAACGGAGAGCGGCGACGCGCCCACGACCACGGCGAGGAGGACGGCCCAGAGAACGGCACGCCGGGGCATGAACGCCTTCCAATCTTCGATTTCGCGCCTATTACATCTACCTACAGCCCCGAAACGTCTCGGAACACCCGTCCCGATGATACGCGCCCGGTGCGAGCGCTCCCGAAAAAAGGCGAAAGGAAAGGGTTGGCCTAGGGTTCGCTTCGACCCCGCCTAGTTCGAAGAGCCCCCGCTCGGCGGGTTTCCCTCGTCCCCGCCCTTGCCGCCGCGGGCCCGGCCCATGTAGATCGCCGTCGTGATCAGGAAGATCACGGCGAGGGCTGCGAGGATCCCGATGATGATCCAGCCGGTGTTGCTGATCCCGTTCGAGCTCGACGACGAGCTGCTCGGTGCGGAGGGGATGGCCGTCAGGGTGACGGTCACGGGGGTCGTCTTCCCGCTCGAGACGGTGACGTTGTTGTAGTAGGTGAGGTAGTTCGCCGCCGACACCTTGATCGAGATCGGGGTGTTCGGGGCGAAGGTCGCGGAGTAGAGACCGTTCGACAGCGCTTCCTGGTTGCCGTTCACCCAGAGCGTGGCGCCGGGCGTCGTCACCGTGATGCTGAGCGTGCCGTCCGGTCCGGGCGCCGGGGTCACCGGGTTCAGGGTGATGGTGACGCTCGAGGTCGCGCTGCTCGAGACCGTGATGTTGTTGTAGTAGCTGTAGTACCCGCTCGCCATCGCGACGAGGGAGTGGACCCCGGGCGTCTCCGAGGAGGAGTAGGCGCCGCTCGTCAGCGTCACCTGGCTACCGTCGACCCAGAGGGTCGCGCTGGCCGTGGTGACGGTCACGCTCAACGTCCCGTCCGGTCCGATCGGCTGCGTCACTGGGTTCAGGGTGATCGTGATCGAGGTCGTCCCACCGCTCGACACGGTGACGTTGTTGTAGTACGGGTAGTAGCCGGCCAACGTCGCTTCGACCGAGTGCGTTCCGACGCTGAGCGAGTTCGAGAACGATCCCGACGTCACCGTCACCGCCGTTCCGTCGACCCAGACCGTCGCCGTCGCCGGCGAAACGGTCCCCGACAACGTCCCCGTGGTCGGGGCGGTCGAGCTGAACGAGATCGAGACGGTCGAGACCGCCCCGAGCCAGCCGACGGTCGTCGAGCCCGAGCTCGGCGTCGGCGCGTAGCCGCTCACCGATCCGACAGTGTAGTCGTAGATCCCCGCCGGAACGATCGCGAGCAGGCTCGAGCCCGACCCGGAGTACGCCGTCCCGTTCGCGGTCACGGACCAGGCCGTGCCGTGAGGCAGCCCGCTCTCCACGAAGAGCATCGCCCCGAGCGAGCCCGCTGGGCAGTAGTCTCCGCCGGTCGCGATCCACTCGAACCCGTAGGCGAGCTCATCGTACGGGAGCACCGTTACTCCCGGCACGTAGTCCGCCCACCAGTTCCCGCAGGCGTACGGGTAGCCCCCGACCGCGCCCGTGATCTGGATGCCGTTCACCGTCCAGACCGTCGATGCCGGCGCCGGAGCGCTCAGGTTCCAGTTGTTGGCGAAGTTGTCCGGTACGGACGCGTACAGGTTGTCGTAGGTGTTCTGGTTCGACTCGACCGCCGTGAACGGCGTCGCGAAGTAGTTGTTCCAGATCGCGTCGCCACCTTCGTTCTGGATCAGCCCAGTGGTCGGGATTCCTACCCCGAATGGGAAGTCGGGGAGCAGGTACACGACCGGCGTCAATAGGTCGTAGCCTGGGAGCGGAGAATTCAGGAACGAGTTCGAGATGAACGAGTTCCCGGTTCCGCCGTAGGTGAACAGACCGTCCGAGCTAATCTCGAACGTGTTCCCGTAGAGCAGGTCGCTGGTCGAGTTCCATACGAGAACATCCGCGTACGGGAAGCCGGTCGCTTGACCGGTGAACCAGCCCGCGAACGTGCTGTCCACGATCGACACGTGCGACGTCTCGAACAGCCAGGTCGACAGGTCGTTCGAGGTCGGCGTGTCGGTGCGGAGCGCGACGGTCAGCGAGCCGCCCCAGAAGTTCACGTAGAAGGGCGCCTCATTGTTGATCTCGACATACGCAGTTGTGTAGGCGAGCGAAAGGCCCGGATACGCGGGATACCCGTAGTCGTTCACCGCCGCGAACTCCGCGGAGAGGTTCGTATTCTCGTTGTTCACGATCATGTACGGGTCGGCCTGCGTCCCGGACCCTCCGGAGGAGATGGCTGCGAGCTGGCTGTTGGACCACGCATAGAGCGGCGTGTACACGCCCGCGGTCATGTCCGCGGTCAGGGCGACCGAGTAATTCGTGGCCGTGCCCGCCGTGAGCGTCATCGGCGCGCTTGTGACCGCGTCGAAGTCGCTCTCCATCAGCTTGACCGTGTACGTGCCCTGCGTGAGGTTCCAGGCGTAGTTCCCGCTCGGCGGGAGGGCGCCCCAGGCAGAGGTCGAGTCGTTGTAGGCCCCCGCGTCCGTGGCGAACGCCCAGGAGTTCGAGGGCGAGATCGTTCCGTAGAGAACGGCGGCGCCCGCGGCGGCCGTCGGACTCGAGTTCCAGAACGGCTGGACGAACTCCGGCCCGGCGCCCAGCACCGCGACGTCGTTCGACGTGTAGTAGTCGGAGATCCCGACCGAAGTCTCACCGGTCTCGGAGCCCGAGCTCCAAGCGGACGGTTCGTTGACGTACGTGCCGAGCCCCGAGTCCCAGTGCTGGAGGGTCATCGTGGCGTTGAGCTGGTCGAAGGTGGCCGTGCTCCCGCCGCCCGGCCCGCCCAGCATGATCTCGGCGTCGAACGGAATGAAGGTGGTCCCGGTGATGTTCGTGCCGTCGACATGGATCATCGCCTGCGGGATCGCGTTCGCGTCCCCGGTGTTGTTGAACAGGACGCGGTCGAACATGTTCTCCGCGACCTGGACGCCGGTGCCGTTCAGAATGTCGTAGTCGAAGTTGAGCTCGGTGTAGTTCGTGTTCAGGTAGTCGAGCGTCGTGACGTTGATGTAGAAGACGACCGTGAAGGGCGGGGCGACCCCGTTGTACGCTCCACCGCCCGCCGCGTAGTAGTTCTCGCTGCCGAGCGGATTGTCCGAGCCGTTGGTGTAGCCCGGAAGACCGCGGTAGAAGGTCTGCTGCGGCATCGCGAACACGGTGTTGGTGAAGTTCCAGACGTTGTTCTCGAAGCTGATCTGGTTGCTGTTCGCGTCGTAGAACATGACGTCCTGCGCCCAGAATTCGTAGCTCGAGTTACCGAACAGCGTCACGTTCTCAAGGACGACGTTCAACTGGGAGGTGAATCCCTCGGCCGTTCCCGTAGCGAGGTAGTACGGGAGCAGGGAGTTGAGGGTCAGGTTCGCTCGGTAGCTCTGAGTGTTGATCGTGATGGATTGCGGGGTTCCGGTGGTGTTGATGACTCCGTAGTCCGCGAGACCCGCCGGTTCGGGGGCCTGGGGGTACGAAGGCGAGACGATCATCCCGTGGCTCATCTTCGGCGCGTAGAGCAGATTGGGCGGGAAGATCGTGTGCGGATTGATGTGATTGGCTTTGATCTCGGCCTGAAGCTTGGCTTCGGCGGCGGGGCCCGGGGCCACGAGTTGACGGCCGGGGCTGGTCGACGCATGCAAGGAAGGGGCCGTGGGGTGAGAGGTCGTCGCGGAGGAGACCATCGAGGGAGAACCCTTCGAAGCCGAGGCCGGCGCGTGGGCCGAGAAGGCCGAGGCGAACGCCATGCCGGAGAGCGCGAGTGCCACAATGGCTATCGTCACCAATACTCGAGGTCGGGCGGTCATCAGCGGCGGGATTAGCCACCGGTATTTGAATCTGTTCGGATTCTTCCCTCCCGACCGTTGCGCGAGGCGCGCGCCCGAGGTCCCCGACGACCAGTCGAGGGAGCAGGCGTCGCGATGCCACCTTAAGAAGCGTCCTGCCGTGGCAGTGGATCGTGCCCGAATCGGCTCCGAGGACGGACCGACTTATCTCCCTCGCCGGCGAGGTCGATGCGAAGGACGTGACGACCCGGACGGTGATCCCCTCCTCCCGGGTGCCGGCGTGGGCGCCGTACGTTAGGGTCGCGGAGACGATCGCCGCCCCGAGGGAGCGGTTCAACTCCCACGGACACTCCCGTCAGGAGGTCGTCACCTACCTCCTCGAAGGCTCCGCCCGGCACAGTTCCGGAGGGTCGGCCCCGAGCGATCTCGCTGCCGGGTCCGTGCTGTTCCTCTCGGCCGGCGGGCCGGTCTCGCACGTACTCAACCCGCGACCCGGCGCAACGGCCCGATGGTTCTCGGTCGTCGTCGGTCTACCGGACTCCGCCTCCTCGGCCTCGAGCGTCCGCGTGGCCCATCCCCTGGCGTCGGAAGTGCAAGCGGACGGTACGTCTACTACGGCCCTGGTTGGACAGGGTT
>Ga0187772_10001243_pt1 | contig 11978 bp, 11 predicted proteins | sample 0116_SJ02_MP15_2_FD_133137 | JGI IMG/M metagenome (GOLD analysis project Ga0187772, IMG submission 133137) | Tropical peat soil microbial communities from peatlands in Department of Meta, Colombia - 0116_SJ02_MP15_20_MG | ecosystem: Environmental > Terrestrial > Soil > Wetlands > Peat | place... | reverse complement strand
TCCCATTGATTTCCGGTTTCCTCTTCGCGAAGAAGTGAAGAAGTTAAGGAGAGATCATGGTTGCAATCATCTTCCTGGTCATTTTGTTTGTCATCGCGGTCGTCCTGATCGGGATGTACAACAGCCTGGTGCAGCTCCGGGTGCGCTGTGATTCGGCCTGGTCCGACATCGATGTGCAACTGAAGCGCCGTCATGATCTGATTCCAAACCTCGTCGAAACCGTGAAGGGTTATGCCGCGCACGAGAAGGGCACATTCGAAAATATCGCCAAATTCCGGTCGCAGGCCATGCAGGCCACCACACCGGCCGACAAAGCGGCAGCGGAGAATCAGCTAACCGGTGCGTTGAAGAGTCTTTTTGCGGTAGCCGAGAATTATCCGGAACTGAAAGCTTCGGAAGAATTCACCCAGCTGCAAGGATCCCTGAGCCAGACCGAAGACTCCATCCAGAATGCGCGACGCTATTACAACGCGGTGGTCCGCGACCTGAATACGAAGATTCAGTCTTTCCCGACCAATCTTCTGGCCGGGATGTTCGGCTTTACCCAAAGGCAGTTCTTCGAGACCACCGATGCCGACCGCGAGCCTGTGCAGGTGAAATTCTGAGAATCGAGATCCTGCGTGATTGCGGAATTCAGAATTTTGCAAAACCTGCGGGTCATTGCCCTCCTGGCACTACTTTTCTGTACGTTGACGGGCATTGCCGCCGCGAAATCCTGGCACATTGCCGATTTTCACGATGAGATCACGGTGGCCGGTGACGGCAGCTCCGTTGTCACCGAGCGGATCTCCTTGGTCTTCGTGGGCGAATGGCACGGAATTCACCGCACGATTCCTATCGCTTATCCCGGACCGAATGGCACGAACTATGAGCTCTACGTCAATGTCAGCAGCATCACGGATGGTCAAGGCGGAAAACTCAAGTACGAGTCGTCGATCTCCAATGGATCGCGCGACCTGAAAATCTACATTCCCGACGCAGTCGATGCCACGCGAACCGTCGAAATCATCTATCGCGTGCGGAACGGGACGCGATTCTTCAAGGACTACGACGAATTCTACTGGAATGTGACCGGCAACGACTGGCCGGTGCCGATCGACCATGCTTCTGCGACAGTGCATTTTCCCGACTCTGCCGCGGGTTCGCTGAGGGCGCAGGCTTTCACCGGCGTGTATGGATCGAGCCGCCGCGACGCGACGGCCGACGTTGAAGGAGCTCAGGCGCAGTTTGAGACCAGCAATCCCCTGCCCATGCGCGGCGGTCTCACGGTCGATGTGTACATTCCCAAAGACATACTCGCGGAACCCGGTGCGATTACGCGATTTTTCTGGTTTCTGGGTGGGAACCCCGTCGTGTTTCTGCCGCCGGTCACATTGGCTGGAATGTTTCTGTTGTGGTGGTACAAAGGACGCGATCCAGACGCCGGCATTTCAGTCGCGCCGATGTACGAGCCTCCGGCTGGCATTTCTCCCGCCGAGGCTGGCACGTTGCTCGATGACTCGATTCATCCCCGCGACATTACCTCGACGATCGTCGACCTGGCAGTACGCGGCTTTATCAAGATTGAAGAAGTCGCCGACAAGGGGCTCGTCTTTACTCACAAGGATTATGTCTTCCACCTGTTGAAGCCTCAAGGTCAGTGGGGCGACAGCAGCTTGGCAGCGCATGAGCGAGTGATGCTCGAGAACGTGTTTGCCGGCGGGTCCGAGATTCGCCTCTCCAGCCTGAAGAACCGTTTCTACACCGCGGTTCCGGTTATTCGCCAGGACATTATGGCGCAGCTGAAGAACAAAGGGATTTACCTGCTCGATCCGGAGTCCGCCAATGGCTACAGCGTTGCTGCGGCCGTTATGATTCTCATCCCGTTTGCGATCTTTCAGTATCTGGGATGGGCAAATTTCTTCAACTCCATTCCACTCCTCGCTCTCTGCCTCGCAATCTCGGCCTTGATCTGGTGGCTCTTTGCCCGCGTGATGACGGCCAAGACGGTCAAAGGCGCGCGCACTCGAGTGGCAGTGCTCGGCTTTCAGGAGTTCATGAATCGGGTCGATGCCGAGAGGCTGAAAGTTATGCCGCCGACTACCTTCGAAAAATTTCTGCCTTACGCCATGGCGCTCGGCGTGGAGGATCATTGGGCACAAGCATTTGCCGGGATTGTGAAAGATCCACCGAGCTGGTATGTCGCTCCAGGCGGCTATGCTCCGGGGATGGGCTTCAATCCGATTTTCTTCTCAAGTTCAATGCACAGCATGGCTACCGATATGCACCAGGTTTTCGTTTCGGCTCCGCGCGCCAGCTCGACAGGCTCAGGCTGGAGCGGCGGCGGGGGATTTGGCGGAGGCGGCGGATTTTCCGGCGGAGGCTTCGGCGGCGGAGGCGGTGGGGCATTCTGAGAGAGCCCGTTGGCGCGATCGACTCAGCCCTCTACTCGACCTCAAAGCTCAGATACATCAGGCCGCCGCTTCGCTCGATCTGTAGCGCCACGGCATCACCGTTTTTTAGTGCATTCAACGCGGCGCGAAGCGTTTCCATCGAGTCAATCGGCGTCTGGTTCAGCCTGTGAATCACATCGCCCGCCTGCAGGCCCGTATCCGGCAGAATGAGGTCAGCCGCCCTTCCGACCACGATTACGCCCGAAGGGATCCGCAATGAGCCGACCTGCGAGCGCAAATCAGGTGTGATACTGACCGCCAACACGCCGAGCCGCTGAATTAAGGCATCCTGCGTATTCAGCTGATCGAGCAACTGATCCATCTGATCGCGATTTTCGAATGCCGGAACGTGCAACATCTTTCTCTCGTTTCCGCGCAGCACTTCAAGCTGCACGACTTGATCGATGCGGTGAAGATAAAGCGCCGCGGTGAGTTCCGGCAGCGTGTCGATTCTGCGACCGTCGGCGGAAAGAATGATGTCCTGAATCTCCAGGCCGGCAGCCGCTGCGGGCCCGTCCGGCTTCACGTCAACCGCTAATACGCCCCAGTGTCGCGGAAGATGCAGGGCATCGGCGAGCGTGGGAGTGATCTCCTGCATCGTGGCGCCAATCTCCACGCGATGCACGTGCCCGTTCTTGCGCAGGCTGCGATAGACGAAATCCACAACTCGCGCTGGAATGGCGAATCCCAGCCCCTCGCTTCCGCCGCCCTTCGACAAAATAAAGGTGTTAATGCCCACGACCGAACCAGTCATATCCACCAGCGGGCCGCCGCTATTTCCGGGATTGATGGGCGCATCGGTTTGAATGTAAGTGAGCGCTCTATCAGGATCCGGCTGGCGTGCGACGGCGCTGATCACGCCCATGGTTACGGAGTTCTGCAATCCTTCGGGGCTCCCGATTGCAAACACGAGTTGCCCGACTTGCGGACGTTGCTGCGTAAGAAGCGGGAGCGTGGGTAAGCCGGAATCCTCGATCTTCAACAGCGCAAGATCGGTCTCTTTGTGCACACCCAGCAGTTTCGCCTCGCGAATACGCCGTTTGCCGATGGGCACCTGTCCGGCAGAATCTGCCATTGACAGGGGAAGGGCAACACGAATCCGCTGTGCTCCTTCCACCACATGAGCGTTGGTCATAATGTAGCCGTTCGAGTCGACGATCACCCCGGAGCCCACGGCGTGTTGGCGCACGATGAGTGTGGTCAGAGATTGTTCCTCGCCCTCCTGCAGTGGTCCATATCCGGTGACCAGAATTTGGACGACCGCCGGCGAGACGCTCGCCGCCAGGGTTCGCAGTGCGTCGTTGAGCTGTACGAGAACGCCGGGCGGTTCCATCGGCTTGGCTTCGGGCTTGGTGTCGGCCTTAACTTCCCCGGTGGGCATTGCCGGTGATGCGGACTTCTGGCCGCTCGTCTGCGCTGCAGTCTGAGCCGCAATTAGGCAGATAAGCAACGGGATGACAATGCGATGGCTACGGTTCTTCAGAGAATTGGCAAAATGGAACGGACTCGGCATGCACACGACCTTCGGTTGGCGGAAAAGTCCTTTCAAGAACACTATCACGGGAAATGGGGATTTTCACTGCAGCAGAGCGATCGCGCCCCAAGGCAGTAGTTCTGGCAACGTTGGAGTTATTTCGCGGGCGCGAGCGACTGCAGATAGGCCACGATCGCCTCAGCGTCCGGCTGATTGTAGCGGTATTGCGGCATCGGAGGGCGCGCCGGCAGCCCGTTGTAGGCGATGCCGGTCATCAGGAACTTGATGGCCGCACCCTTTTCCCAGCCCGGAAGTCCGGCGATGTTGACCGCTTTGTCCGCCCAGACTGGAACAGGTACGGTCGGTTTGAAATCGAGGGGAGCCCCTTTGAGCCACTGCTCCTTGATCGGCTCGCCCTTTTCATTGCGCGGCGTGTGGCAGTCGCCGCACATGCCGATACTTTCCACCAGATATTTGCCCCGAGCGATCGAAGCGTGGCTTGCCGCATGCGATTTTGATTGTTGCGCGTTAACGATTCCCACGCTCAGCCCGAAAAGCGCCACGCCCAGAATCACAGCCTTCATGGTTTCCCCTTCCGCGCGAGGCGCGAAAATCGCGGCAAGAATATCACACGTTTCGTTCCCGACCTGCTTTGGCGGATTCGCTGCGGCTGTGTAAACTACCTTCGCGATGAGACCGTTCCCCCGCCGCACAGTGCCGTTCTTATGCATGTTGGCTGTTTTGGCAGCTATCGCATTTTCCACGATCCCCGGCTACGGTTCGGCATACGATGCTCACCCTAAGCTGATTGTCGTGATTGTGATCGATCAGTTTCGCGGCGACTATCTCGAGCGCTATCGCGGTCAATTTGGCGACGGCGGCTTCCGTCTTCTGCTCGATCACGGAGCCTACTTTCCCAACTGCAATTACAACTACGCCAATACCCGCACGGCGCCGGGACATTCGACGCTGTTCACGGGCGCCTACAGCAACGGCCATGGCATCGTTGCCAACGAGTGGTGGGAGCCGAAAGTGCATCGCATGGTGACCTCCGTCGAGGACGAGGACACCAAACTGGTGGGAATCGCCGGGAACCAGCTGGGCGCATCTCCCCATAATCTTCTAGCTGATACCTTGGGGGATGAACTGAAGCTCGCAACCCAGGGCAACTCCCGCGTTTTCGGGATTTCGTTGAAAGATCGCGCCTCGGTGCTCCCCGGTGGCTTCGCTGCCGATGCGGCCTACTGGATTGAGCCGAAGAGCGGAGCTTGGGTTACATCGACCTATTACCGTAGCGATTTGCCGAAGTGGGTGCAGGAATTCAACGCGAATCGCCCGGAAAAATACTGGAACCGCGAATGGCGAGATGCCCAGGGCACTTTGCTGCGCTCGACCGCGCATCGTAAGAGCAAAGATGGCAGCGAGGCGGGATTTTATGAAGTTGTGGGTCCAACGGCTTTCGGCAACGACTATGAGTTCGACTTCGCGAAGCAGTTAGTCGTTTTCGAGAATCTTGGCCGCGGGGTAGCTACAGATCTGTTGTCTCTCAGCCTTTCCCCGAACGATATCCTTGGCCATCAGGTTGGCCCTGACTCTCCTGAAATGCAGCAGATGGCTCTCGATCTCGACAAGCAGTTAGCCGATTTTTTCAATTTTCTGGGTCATCAGATCGGACTCGCCGATGTGTGGATCGCCCTTTCCGCCGACCACGGCGTTTCGGTGCTGCCCGACGCGGGCAAAAAGCTGAAAATCCCGGCAGCGAATCTCGATAACGGCAAACTCGAAACGCAGATCAACAGCGCCCTCGCTGCGAAATACCCGGCCAGCCACGCTGCAAAATTCGTGAAGCTTGACTATCCGTTGGCCTGGCTTGATCCGGATGCCTTCGACGCTGCTCATGTGAACGAGCGCGACGCCGAGCATGCCGTGGGCGAAACCATGAAGCAGGCGGGGCTGCGAGACTACTACACGAAATCCCAGCTCGCGGAAGGCGAAGTTCCTGATACATCTCTTGGTCGGAAATATCTGAACAGCTATTCTCCGGAGGGCAGCTGGTATGTGATGGGCGTTCCCGACATCTATACCGTGGGCTCGGCGAGAGGGACGGATCACGCTTCTCCCTACGCATATGATACGCACGTGCCTCTGGCATTTTTCGGCTTGCCTTTTCAGCCGGGAACTTATCGCCACAGCGTCGAACCGGTGGACATGGCAGTAACGCTTGCCTCGCTTCTCGGAATCAATGCTCCTACGCATGCTGTAGGACGGGTCCTGACCGAGGCGATCGCTCCGCGGCACGACGCCGCGAAAACGGATGCCAGCCACGAACCGAATCCGGGAGAAAGTCAACGATGACGGCTTCCTCCACCAACTCAACCGGCGATCGCGATCTCGGCGTCACCGTCGCGGGGATCGCCTTGAAAAATCCAGTCATCGCGGCCAGCGGCACCTTTGGCTATGGCGTCGAGTTTGAAGATATCGTCCATCTGGCGAAGTTGGGTGGCATCGTCGTCAAAGGCTTGTCGAAAGACCCGATGATCGGCAATCCTCCTCCGCGTCTGTGGGAAACCGCTGCCGGCATGCTGAACGCAATCGGGCTGCAGAATATCGGCGCCCAGGCCTTCCTGCAGGACAAGCTGCCGCACCTGCGAGAGATCAAGAACATCGTGATTATCGCGAACGTCTTCGGGTATACGCGCGAAGATTACGAGCACACGATCCAGATTCTCAACCAGGGCGAAGGCATTGCCGCTTACGAGCTGAATGTTTCCTGCCCCAACACCTCGCAAGGGGGCATGCAGTTCGGCAGTGATCCACGCTCGCTCGATGAAGTGGTGAGTACCGCCAAACGCGTCGCCGAGCGGCCGCTCATCGTCAAGCTCTCGCCCAATGTAACCAGCATCGCGCAAATGGCCTATGTAGCGCAGGAAGCTGGAGCCGATGCCCTATCGCTGATCAACACTTTCGTCGCCATGGCGATCGACCCGGAAACTCGCAAGCCGCGGATTGCCAACGTGACCGCTGGCCTCTCTGGCCCCGCGATCAAGCCGATCGCGGTTCGCATGGTCTACGACGCGGCACATGCGGTAAAGATTCCGGTTATCGGCATGGGAGGGATCTCAACCGCTGCCGACGTCATTGAGTTCATGCTGGCTGGAGCCAGTGCTGTGCAGATTGGCACTGCCAGCTATTGGGATCCGTGCGCCACCGAGAAGATTGTGGATGAACTAGAAACCTGGTGCTCCGACCACCACATAACGCGCATCGCCGATATTACCGGTGGCATGCTGTTGGAGTGAGATGCAAGGCCCCGCCCGAAGGCAAGTATCAGGAGTTGCCCGAGAACGCTGCGGGTAGCAGTTAACGTCCGCGCGTGTACCAGATTGATCCCGGAGACTTGTAGTTGCGGCCTTCACCCCATACGGCGTGGGTTGTGCCCTCGCTGTCGACAGCGAGGCTGAAATAGTCACCGAAAGGAAAGCGGAACCCGGTTGGAAGACTGTAGTCGTATCCGCGGACAGTCCGCGAAAGCTGGCTTTCGGGGCTCCACGTGGCCCCGCCGTTGGTGGAACTGCGATAGAACGTGTTCCACAGTCGGCGCTCCGGATGCTCAAACTCGGCGGCGCGTGTATCCATCCATGCAATGCGCACATCGCCTGACGAGCCGGCCACAATGGTGGGAAAACAGTGCTCCACATCTGGACCGGCATCGGAAACTGTGACCCGCGCCGACCAGGTTGAGCCGCCGGTCGTGGAAGAAGAGAAATAAATGCTCTCCGGACCGCCATTCGCGGATCCGGCGTTCCACAAGGCATAGAGTGCGCCTGCCGCGTCGGAGGCTAATGCGACCTGCGGTCCCAGAAACCCGGTTTCGCAGCTCTGGGCTTCGCAATCCGGCGGCGCGCTCGAAACATCCAGCAGCATTGTGCTCCAGGTGCGCCCGCCATCTGCCGAACGGCTGACAAAGACGCTGACTGGACGCGTCCGCATCTCGAACTTCGCATAGGCGGTCCAGCCAAAATAGACGTTCCCAGCAGGATCAACCGTCGCTCCGCCGGCCAGCGACCACCCCGGCGCGGCGTTCGGATTTACATTGACGACGCTAAAGGTTTGACCGGCATCGTGCGACGCCGCTACCGAGAACTCCTCGTCGTGGTTAAACCCGACATAGACGTCCGTGCCATGAATTGCAAGAACGGGCTTGTCGGCTTCGTCCTGCCCTCGCTCGGCAATGGAAAACGACCAGCTGCGGCCAAAATCGAGTGATCGGGCTACAACGACATCCCGCTTCTCATTCTGTAGCCAGGAGGCATAAACCGTTTGCCGGTCGACGGGATCGACGGCAATCTGCGGATCAAATTGACCGCTGGAAAACGGCATTAGCACCCTTGTCGGCTGCCATGTGGCGCCATTGTCATTGCTCATTTGCAGCGCGATGGTGGGAACGGTGCAGTCGGGGCAATTCGGTACTGAACCATACTGCGGAAACAGAACATAAACGTGGCCGTGGGCATCGGCCGCCATGGACGGTTCCCACTGATCACCGGTGTGATAGCCGAGGCGCACCTGGGGGGCAAAGGATGCCGCTAAGGCGACCGGGACTGCGACCATCGCCAGCAAAACCGACAACATACCCCGGCGCACACGCCCTGACGTGGATCGGAAGTGGCTGGTCGGAAGTCCCACGGACTAATCCCTCGACAAAACCCTATGCCGGACTTTATCGTGATTCGTCAGGAGCGTCAATCGCCCAAAAGGCTAGAAACGGCTGCATTTACACTCTCGTAACCTTTCCGCGGATTGACTCATCGAATCAGCGCAGAGGCACTTGCGCGACTACAAGTTGAGGAGGCGGGCTATCATGGCGAAAGCGACGTTTGCAGCTGGATGTTTCTGGGGGGTGGAAGCCACATTCCGTCAGATTCCCGGGGTAACTTCCACTCGGGTGGGCTATACCGGCGGGAAAACCGAGAATCCAACCTACAAGGAAGTCTGCACCGATGGCACCGGCCATGCCGAGGCGGTCGAGGTCGACTACGACCCAGCAAAAGTCCGCTATAACGACCTCCTGAGCATCTTCTGGGAGAACCACGATCCGACCCAGTTGAACCGGCAAGGGCCGGACTGGGGCACGCAGTATCGCTCAGCGATTTTCTATCATTCTGCGGAGCAAAAGGCGGAAGCGCAGGCGTCGAAGGAAGCGCTCGAAAATGCTCACCGCTACTCCAAACCCATCGTGACGAAGATCGTTCCCGCCGTAACCTTTTATCCGGCAGAGGATTATCACCAGCAGTATCTCGAAAAGCGCGGGCTGGCGAGCTGCCACATCAAGGCATGATCAAATCCGAGACGTTGTCTCGGGCTGTCGGAAAATCAGGCCGTTAGTAGAATCGGTTGACCCTTTGTGATTACCAGGGTGTGTTCGTAATGCGCGGATGGGCTACGATCGTCCGTCACGACAGTCCAGCCATCCGAGGCTACATGCGCCGTTCCTGATCCCGCCGAGATGATCGGTTCAACGGTGATCACCAAACCCTCGCTCAGAATCTGATTGGCCTGCGGATCCGCGTAATTCGGTACTCGCGGCTCTTCGTGGATCGTTCGCCCGATGCCGTGGCCGCCGAGCTCGCGAATTACAGAGAAGCCACTTCGCCGCACCTCCCGGTCCACCACTCGCCCGATCTCGCCAACGCGAAATCCCGCGCGCGCCACCAGCATCGCCTTCCGAAACGCCCGCTCCGCGCTCGCGATTAGGCGTTGGCGTTCTTCGGTAACTTCGCCGACTGGCACGGTTACGGCAGCGTCAGCCATGAACCCGTCCTTTTCGACGGTGACGTCCAGTTTCACCAGGTCTCCCGGTTGCAAAACGCGCGCGCTTGGAATTCCGTGGACGGCTTCGTCGTTTACGCTAATGCAGTTGGTCCCGGGAAACTTGTACACGAGAACTGGCGCTGACTGCGCCTTGTGCTCGCGCATCACTCCCGCGCCGACTTCATCCAGTTCTTTGGTAGTGATGCCGGGACGAACCGCGCGCTGCATCGCCTCCAGCATGGCGCGAACCACGGCGCCGGCCGCGCGCATACCTTGGAGTTCTTCCGGACCCTGAATGGACAATTTCGATCCTCTGGAAGGGGAAATAACGACAACTACGTGCCAGTGATCTTGAGGCGGATTTCTTCCGGTAGCCGCTGGCGGATTTCTTCCGGCAGGTGGTCGTGGACGCGCCGGGCACCCTCTTTTGCCGCATCCAGCACGGTAACCGGGGCCGGCGTGGCTACCGCAACTCCCAGCCAGATCAACGCCGAAAGGGCAAATCCGGCCAGGGCCACGATCTCCAGCCAGAAGGCATGCCGGGGCCCAAAATGCCAGATGACTCCGAAGGCCAGCAGAAAAACCGCCGCTGAAACCGAAGCCAATGCAATCAGGCCCACGTCAATAATGCGATGCATTTGCTGCCGGTTGCGGCAGCGCTCGCAGGCGGCAAAGTGGCTCTCGTAGTCACCGCGCATTTCTGGCGCGAGGCCAGAAATGTCATAACGCCAGCCAGCCAAAATCTTACCGACGATGGGGTCCACGCATTGCTGACTCATGGAGTCAAAAGAGTAGAACCAGAAAACTCCGCTTTCCCCGAAACCGCCTACAGGCGGATGGGCTCCAGGGCCTGGGTTTGCGAAGCCAGGAGCACGCGGTTCTGAAACAGGCCTCCTCGCGTTGATAATGCCTTTTCCGCCTCTCTCCGAGCAATCTCCGGAAGGTTGTTCTGCTCTGAAAGATGCGCCAGCACTACAAACGTTGCACTATTATCATAGTCGTTAACGAAGAACTGCGCGAGCGCCTCATTGGAGAGGTGCCCCACGCGGCTCATCACGCGCTGCTTGACCGACCAGGGATAAGGGCCCACGCGCAGCATCTCTACGTCATGGTTCGATTCCATGACCAGGACATCGCAGCCGCGCAGGTGATCGCGTACGCTCGCCGGCAGGTATCCAAGGTCGGTGGCGATCCCGATTTTGACGCCTTCCGCGCGAAAGGTAAACCCGACCGGGTCGGCAGCGTCGTGAGGAATGGTGAACGGCCTGACGGCAATGTCCCCAACCTGAAAGCTGTATCCGGATTCGAAGCGCTCGAACTTTTCGAGTCGCGGCCGTTCTCCGCTCTCATCACGCACCGCCCGCGCCCAGGCCTGATGTGTGGCGCCGGTCATGAAGACAGGAATGCGCAGCTTTCTGGCCAGAGTCGCCAACCCATAAATGTGGTCGGAGTGTTCGTGCGTGATGAGAATGGCCGAAAACGAATGAGGGTCATCTCCCAACGCCTTCATACGCTTGAAAGTTTCCCGGCAGGAGATGCCGGCGTCGACCAGGATCTTCGTGGTAGCGCTGGCTACAATCGCGCAGTTGCCCCGGCTGCCCGAAGCCAGCATCGTCACACTGATCCCCATGATGGCAGCATACGCGCCCATCCTGTGGAATCGGGAGTAACTCTTTGGTTATCCGATACCTCGGAGCATCCCCGCGCGCAAACCGACCCGCATACGGAATTTCGCACGGTTCAGCGATCAACCCGCGACGCTAGAGTGGAATATTCCCATGTTTCTTGGGAGGGTTCTTATCGCGCTTGGTTTCGAGCATGGCGAGCGCCTGGATCAGCTTCTTGCGCGTTTCGCGCGGCTGGATCACAGCATCAACAAATCCGCGATCCGAAACCACGTAGGGATTGGCGAAGCGCTCGCGGAATTCCTCGATCTTCTCGCGGCGCACCTGTTCGCGATTCGCCGCCGCGTCGAGTTCGCGTTTGTAGACGATGTCCACTGCTCCCTCCGGCCCCATCACCGCAATTTCAGCCGTCGGCCAGGCGTAGTTCACATCTGTCCGAATATGCTTCGACGCCATCACGCAGTAGGCCCCACCATAGGCTTTGCGCGTGATTACCGTGACCTTGGGTACGGTGGCTTCTGCGAACGCGAAGAGCAGCTTGGCTCCGTGCTTGATGATGCCGCCGTATTCCTGCGCGGTCCCGGGGAGGAAGCCCGGCACGTCTTCAAACGTCACCAGAGGTATGTTGAAGCAATC
>Ga0187772_10001242_pt1 | contig 11982 bp, 10 predicted proteins | sample 0116_SJ02_MP15_2_FD_133137 | JGI IMG/M metagenome (GOLD analysis project Ga0187772, IMG submission 133137) | Tropical peat soil microbial communities from peatlands in Department of Meta, Colombia - 0116_SJ02_MP15_20_MG | ecosystem: Environmental > Terrestrial > Soil > Wetlands > Peat | place... | reverse complement strand
GCCGAGGACGGGCGCGAGTTTCTTTTCTTCCAGCAGCTTCTCGATCTGCTTTGAGGAAAGCAAACGCGAGCCGAAATATTCGACTTGAGCAAGAATAGGCCGCTCCTCGCAATGAAAAACAAGGGTCAACCATTCCTTCTGGGAGGAGAATCGAGAATCGAACTCGATTCGCGAGATCTTCTCGACGTGAATGGAGTCGAACCACTCTAGCCTTCCGAGAGTCTGAACATCATTGCGAAGCTTCGCTTCGTCAAAAGGGTCGCCTGAATGCAATGAAAGCAGAGCTGCGATGGCGGGCGGTTGGATACGCCGCAAGCCGATGAACTGGAGTTGTTCTATTACGGGCGGCTGTAGTGAGACGAGCGAATCTTGAGGCGTTTCAGGAAAGTGGGCCTCTGTTTGCGCCAAAGCCGGGACCGCAATCGTCCACACGAGTCCTGCTGCGATGAGGGGCATTAGCCAACGCACGAGCCTCTCCCACCACCAGGAGGACGGATGAATGGATGGCTTTGGGGCGCGCGGGGTTGTCCGAGCGTCAAAACTGGTGGCATACCTGAGAAGGATGTATAGAATCGTGGCGCTTCACGAGAGCTATGACAACACTGGCACGCAAATTGGGACTGAAAGATTACTTCGCGCTGGCCTTCGGCACGATGGTGGGCGTGGGATGGCTGGTGCTTATGGACGACTGGCTGGGGCGCGGCGGCCCCGTCGGCGCGATGCTGGGATTCCTGATAGGTGGAATCCTGCTCTTGCCAGTCGGCTACGTTTACGGGGAATGGGTGAAGCGATTGCCGGATGCAGCCGGAGAAGCGGCGTACACGGCGCAGGTTTTTCCGCCGTTCGTGAGTTACTTCACAGGATGGATGATGCTGCTGGCGTATTTCATCGTGTGCCCGTGGGAGGCAGTGGCGGTAGGGAAGCTCGCGGCGTACGTTTTTCCGTGGCTGAATTCGATGGAATTGTACCGGGTGGCCGACCAGCCGGTGTATTTGCCACGGCTCGTACTTGGAATTGGGCTGACGCTCTTTCTCGCCGTGTTGAATTACAGAGGAATTCGCCTAAGCGCGAGTTTTCAGAACTGGACCACGTCGGCGGTGCTTTTAGTGTTTTTGTCGTTGTTGGGGATCAGCGCGGCGCACGGGGCTCCAGTAAATTTTGAGCCGGCATTTCGCGCCACTCCGCTGGTGTCAATCCTGCTGACGCTGCAGATCGTGCCTTACTTCATGACTGGATTTGAATCCGTACCGAAAGTCGCCGAGGAAGCCCATACGGAATTCCGGTCGACAGGATTTTTTCGCGCCATCGTGATGGCGCTGCTGGTGGGAGCGGGATTTTATGTATTGGCCGTAGCTGCGGTGGCTTATGTCACGCCGTGGCAAGGACTGGTGGGAAAACGGTTCGCAACGGCGATAGCGTTCGAACAAGCGCTGGGGGCGCGCTGGCCCGTGCGGCTGATTCTGGTGATGGCGATATTCGGCCTATTCCAGTGCTTCAACGGAAATTTTGTCGCTTCGAGCCGAATGCTGTTTGCGTTCGGGCGGCGCAAGACGATTCCCGAGCGCTTCGGGCAGGTGCATGAAAAGTTTTTGACGCCTTCGGTCGCAATACTCGGCATCACCGCCGGAACCCTCGGAGGATTGTTGCTTGGCGATGCGCTGCTTGTGCCCGTGACTGAGGTGGGATCAATGGCGTCTGCGCTTGGATGGTTTGCCGCATGCCTTTCCTTTTGGATCGTGGAAAAGCGGCCGTTTACGCGTCTCGTGACGGGTTTCGGAATCGCCGTTTCCTTGTTGCTTTTCCTGATGAAAGTGCTTCCTATTTTCCCGGGACATTTTTCGCTAGCCGAGTGGATTGCCTTTGCGTCGTGGTTGGTCCTCGGCTTTGTCCTGCACACCCGCAGCTAGCCGACCGTTCTTCCGAATCGCGCGGACTTCGGACCGCAAGGGGCCTCGTGTATACTTTTCGAGGCGAATCAGCTCGCCATTGATGATTCCTTTCCTCCATCTTGGGCCGCTCACGCTTCCCACCTACGGACTCATGGTCGCCACTGGCCTGTTGGTCGCGGCCTACATCCTGCAGGCAGAATTCAATCGTCGGCACGAGGGACTCGAGAAGATCAAGGGCTACCACGGCCACAAGGATGATGCCTTCCTGGTGATCGGCATTGCGGGACTCGCCGGTTTGATTGGATCGCGCATTTACTCGGCCGTTGAGAACCCCGCGGAATTCTTTGCCCATCCGAGCGCAATTCTATTCAGCCGCTATGGCTTCACCTGGTTCGGAGGGCTTTTTGGCGGATTCGTAACCCTGGTTTTCATTGCGAAGCGCTGGAAAATTCCCCTGCTCGATTTCCTGGATATGTGTTCGGCGCCGGGGGCTGCCGGCTACGCTTTTGGCCGCATGGGCTGCTTCCTTTCTGGCGACGGCGACTACGGAATACCGACGAAGCTGCCCTGGGGAGTGAGTTTTCCGAATGGCATTGTGCCGACAACGGATCGAGTGCATCCGACACCGATCTATGAATTCGTGACGTGGATCGCTATTGCAGTGTTTTTGTGGCACATGGGAACGAAAGCCGTGCGCGGCCCCAAGGCTAAAGGCGAGATTTTTGGGAATTATCTGATCCTTACGGGGATTGCGCGCTTCCTCGTTGAGTACATCCGCATCAATCCGCGTCTCATTCTCGAGCAAGGCCATCTGCATTGGGTTGACTACGGGCCCTTTAGTCAAATGGCATCGCATTCGTGGTTTGCGTTCTCGAACGCTCAGCTGGTGAGCCTTGGTTCCATGGTCGCCGGCGCGGTGTTACTTTGGCGTATCAAAAGCCAATTTCACGCGCTTAAAAAAGAGCACCGCATCGTAGATCACATCGCCGCACGCGGCGACGTCCTGCAGCTCGAATATTCCAAGCCAACAGCGGAATGCCCGCACCCGGAGAGGTGGCACATGTACGACTCGATGACGGCGGAAGTGGAAGTGCTGGATTTCTTGAAGGCCATCGTCACGACACTGAAGCCGGAGTTGATTGTGGAAACGGGCACGTTCTCGGGTTTGAGTACGCTGCGCTTTGCCGAAGGGCTGAAAGCCAATGGCGTGGGGAAAGTGATTACCTGCGAGTACGACCCGAAAGTGTTTGCCGCGGCAAAGAAGCGCTTCGGGGAATCCGGGCTTTCGCAATGGATTGACGCGCGCAACGAGTCGAGCCTGGAGATGAAGGTGGACGGGCGCATCGATCTGCTGTTCTGCGACAGCGACACGCCGATTCGCGAAAAGGAAGCGCGGCGCTTTTTGCCCCAGATGAATCCTTATGGATTAATCCTGATGCACGACGCGAATTCTTCGATGAAGACAGTTCGCGAGGCCGCACTGCGGCTCGAGCAGGAAGGATTGCTGTCCGTGTTGTTGCTTCCTACGCCACGCGGACTCGTGATGGCGCAAAAAAGAGAAGGGCGTCAGTAAAGAACTTCAGCAAGGAACTAGCGTTCGTCCTTGTAAACCCTGCCTTCTTTCATCACGAAGATGACGTGCTCGAGCACGCGAACGTCCGTCAGCGGGTCACCGCTCACGGCGATGATGTCGGCGTATTTCCCGGGCTGAATGGATCCCAGCACATCGGACTTACCGAGAAGATCCGCGGCGCTGCTGGTGGCCGCCTGAATGGCCTGCATCGGCGTCATGCCGTATTTCACCATGAAGGCAAATTGCCGCGCGTTGATGCCGTACGGGCAAACGCCGGCATCCGTGCCGAAGGACATTTTCACTCCCGCACGCAGCGCCTTTGTGAAATTGCGGCGATGTAGCTCGCCAAGTTCGCGGTCGTGTTCGAGAAAATCCGCAGGCTCGCGATTCTGCCGGCCCGCTTCCTGAATGCATTCCTCGTCGTAAATATCCATATCCAAATAGGTGCCGTGCTGCTTGGCGAGTGCGATCCCTTCGTCATCGATGAGCGTGGCGTGCTCGACCGAAGCGACGCCGGCACGGATGGCGTTCTTGATGCCCTCGGCGGCGTGCGCATGGGCTGCAACGCGCAAGCCAAAGTTGCGCGCTTCGTCTACGGCCGCTTGCAATTCTTCGGGAGTGAATTCCACGGATTTAGGATTGCTGCCGTGCGTAAGCACGGCGCCGGTGGCGAGAACTTTGATGTGGTCGGCGCCACGATGGGCGAGCTCCCGGATTCGCTGGCGGACTTCCCAAGGGCTGTTCGCTTCGCCGTAGTGGAGATCCCAAGGCAGCTGGATGTCTGGGGAGAGACCGGTCATGGCGCCAGCGCCTTGGCTAATGGTGACGTACGCGCCAGCCACGAACATGCGCGGGCCAATGACGTCGCCGCGAGCGATGGCATCGCGCAGAGCGACGTCGTTGAAGGCGCGGTAGGTGCCCACGTCGCGGACCGTGGTGAAGCCGCCCAGAAGTGTGACGCGTGCATTGGGGATCACCTCGTAAGCGAGTTCCGCGGAAGTTTTTTGCAGGACGTGGAGCGGCTCCGGGTCGTAGACATCGGCGAGATGGGTGTGACAGTCGATCAATCCGGGAAGGACAGTGAACTTCGAAAGATCAATGACAGTCGCGCCGGGCGGGACGCTCGGCTGGTCGCCAATGGCTTCGATCTTGCCGTTCTTGATGACGATCGTCTGGTTTGAGAGGACTCGCCCCGAATCAACGTCGAGGAGTTTCCCAGCCTTGATGACCGAAACTGTGCTTTGGGCTGCCGACTCCTGAGCCAAGACAACGCCAGAGACGCTGCCAAGAAAAAGCAGGCAAATAATCAGTCGGCCCAGCGCGGGAATCACGTTTTGCTTTGAGATAGAGGTCAAGTTCTCCCTCCAAAAATCGCGCGTAGCATAACCCCGGCCTCAGGATTGTTCAATTTTGAAGCGAAGCAACTGCCAAATAGGGTGGTGTCCGTATGCCTGGGGGGCGAAAAATAATGCTTGACATATTCCCATATAGGAATATATTAGTCGCATGCCAAGGGCGGCCACAACTTCCGATGCTTTCAATGCCGTGGCCGAACCGCGGCGCCGGGATATTTTGAATTTCCTTGCATTGCAAGAGCGCTCGGTCGGAGACATCGTCGATGCCATGGGGCTGGAGCAGCCTTCGGTTTCGAAGCATCTACGTGTGCTGAAGGATGTGGGGCTGGTGCGGGCACGGCGGGAAGGACGGCGTATGTTGTATCAAACGAATGCGGTGGCCATCCGCCCGCTGCATGAATGGACCAGCATGTTCGAGCGGTTTTGGCGGCATCAACTGCTTCAAGTGAAGGAGCGGGCCGAAGGGAAGAAGAATCCGGTAAAGGTGAACTAGCCGGAATATACTGCCTCCGCGGATGTCCAAGTAAAAGGGTACGAATCGGTCGCGAAGCAGTTATGTGCGTGAGTGGAGGAAGAGAAGGTTTCTGCAGTTAATTTCTGAAGGAGATGGAACATGACAACGGCAGGAGCGGCGGCGGCAATAGAGAATCTGATGTTGAACGTAACGCAGGAAATCCACGTGAAGGCTTCGCTGGAGGCAACGTTTGCGGCTCTCCTCGAAGAACTTGGGCCGGCGAGTTCGCATCCCGATGGGACTCCGATGCTCATGAAGCTGGAAGCGTGGCCGGGCGGGCGTTGGTATCGCGACCTGGGCGACGGCAACGGCCACTGCTGGGGCCACGTGCAAGCGATCAAAAAGCCAACCTTGCTTGAGTTTTATGGGCCACTTTTCATGTCTTATCCCGTGAGTTCTAACGTGCAGTACCGCTTGAGCGAGGAGCCGGGAGGCACGCTGATCAAGTTTCATCACAAAGCCATGGGGCTGATTGCCGACGAGCATCGCGAGGGCGTCGTGAAGGGCTGGACGCACATCCATGAGAGTGCGAAGAAGCGCGCGGAAGGCTCGCGTTAAGAACCCGGCTGAGTTTTGAATTACGCAACCGAAAAGGAGAAGAAAATCATGTCCATCGCGCAATCGCTGCTGGATGAGTTCGAAATACAAGCCCCAATTACCCGCAGGTTCCTGGAGCGACTGCCGGAAGACAAGTTGACTTGGAAGCCGCACGAAAAGTCCATGTCGGCGGGACAGCTTGCGTATCATCTCGCGTCCGTACCCGGTGGTGTGCTCCGCCTCGTGCAAAACAATCCGGTGCCTGCGCCCGAGTCGTTTAACTTTCCACAACAGGCAACCTGCGTGGAAATCCTGAAGACGTTCGAGGAGAGCATCTCCACGGTTAGAACCCTGCTGCCAAAGTTCGATGACGCCGCCATGCAAGAAACCTGGCGCTTGGTTTCCGGTGGACGCGAGGTCTTCGCGCGGCCGCGAGGACTGTTCCTGCGCGATGTGATGTTGAGCCACTGGTATCAGCATCGTGGCCAGTTCAGCGTGTATCTGCGGATGCTCAATGTCGCCGTGCCGGCTAGCTGGGGCCCCAGCGCCGACGAACCGCCCCTCTTCATGCAAAGGGCGAAATCGGCCTAAGCTCATTCGCAGGAGAGATCCCATGTGTCCGGCATGTGCCGCAAGTGGAGCGATGGTTCTGGCGGGAGTGACCTCGGCTGGCGGTTTGACCGCATTTCTCGCTAGGATTTTCTTCTGGAGACGCGATCGAAATCAGGTCGCTCCAGCTCAAAAAAATAAGGAGAAACCATGAGTGAAGCAACGCACGAGCAGGTGAATCTGATGCTGAAGCTGTACGATTTGCGGCGCGAAGCGAAATTGCGCGAAGCCCGCGACTGGTTTGCAGCGAACTTTCACGTCAAGAACGTCGATGAATTCATGAAGCTGTGTCCTCCAGGTAGCCAGCCCAATACCTATTTTCGGATGGTGGTTGGCTACTGGGAGATGGTCGCCAGCATTGTGAACCGCGGGCTGATCGACGAAGAGCTGTTCTTCGAAAACAGCGGGGAACAATGGGCCGTTTGGCAGCAGGTCAAGGCTTTAATCCCGGCGTGGCGGGAAATGTTCGGGAGCAAGCACGTGCTAGCGAACCTGGAAAAGCAGATTATCGGCCTGGAAGCGTGGCGAGAGAAGCGCGACCCCGGAATGAACGAGAAGATGAACAAGTTCTTCGAGCAAATGCAGCAGCAGGCCGCGAAAACGCGAGCCGCTTCCAACTAGCTCCTTTCTTTTGGGTGCGAGCGCGGCGAAGAGACTGCTTCGTGGGCGATCTTGAAGATGCGGAATCTTCGCCGTCGTGGTTTTGGCAATTCAGAAACTGAGGAAAAACAGGAGGAAGGTAATGGCACAGAGTCAGGCGGTAAAGTCGAAGGTGGTGTCGCCGGCAGAATGGCTTGCGGCCCGGAGAGAACTACTCAAGAAGGAGAAGGAGTTCACGCGCTTGCGCGATGAAATCAGCCGGCAACGCCGCGAACTTCCTTGGGAGAAAGTCGAGAAGAAGTATGTGTTCGACGGCCCGAACGGGAAGGAGACGCTGGCGGATTTGTTCGGCAACAAGAGCCAACTGCTGGTGTATCACTTCATGCTCGGGCCCGGGTGGGTCGAAGGCTGCCCGAGCTGCTCTTTTCTCGCGGATCATTTTGGCGGGAGCGCGCCACACCTGGCTGCGCGAGACGTCAGCTTTGTGGTGATTTCGCGTGCTCCGCTTGCGGAGATTGAGAAGTTCAGGAAACGCATGGGCTGGAACTTCAAATGGGTTTCGTCCAACGGGACCGATTTCAACTACGATTATCAGGTCTCGATGAAAGAGGAAGAGCGGGGCAAGGACGAAATCTACTACAACTATACGATGCAGAAGTTTGGCGCTGAGGAAAGGCCGGGGGCGAGCGCGTTCTACAGGGATGCGGCGGGAAATGTCTTTCACACGTATTCGACCTACGCGCGCGGACTAGACATGCTGGTCGGCGCTTATAACTGGCTGGACATCGCACCGAAGGGAAGGGACGAAGAAGGGTTGGCTTTCTCGATGGCCTGGGTGCGGCACCACGACAAATATGGCGACGGCTACACGGTCGACGCAAAAGCCGGGTATGTCCAACCAAAGAAAACTGGCGATACCTGCTGCGAACACGAAGGCCACAAATAATTCTGCTGGAACAGTAAGTAAAAATCGTGGCGGCTCCGTTTAAGGCTAGGACGGAACGCCGAGTGTGCAGCAGAAGTCCTACAGCATTTGGCGCAGAACGTATTGCAAGATGCCGCCGTGCTGGTAATACGAGACTTCTTCCGGCGTGTCCACGCGCGCGCTCGCCGTAAAAGTCTTCACCTTTCCATCGTCCGATTTCGCATGAACGGTGATGGCTTTCTTGGGCGAAAGAGAGGCCACGCCTTCGATTTCGAAGATTTCGTGGCCGGCCAATCCCAGCGATTCGCGGTTTTCGCCAGACTTGAATTCGAGCGGAAGCACGCCCATCCCGACAAGATTGCTGCGGTGGATGCGCTCGTAACTTTCCGCTATCACCGCGCGCACGCCCAGCAGCCGCGTGCCTTTGGCCGCCCAATCGCGCGAAGACCCCGATCCATATTCTTTTCCGGCAAGCACGACCAGCGGGACGCCTGCTTCGCGATACTTCACCGCCGCATCGTAAATCGACATCTTTTCGCCACCGGGAAGGTACAGGGTCCAGCCGCCTTCGGTGCCCGGCGCGAGTTGGTTGCGCAGGCGAATGTTGGCAAACGTTCCGCGCATCATCACTTCGTGATTGCCGCGGCGCGCGCCATAGGAGTTGAAATCATGCGGCTTGACGCCGTTGGCGATCAGATATTTTCCGGCGGGCGAATCGACTGGAATCGAGCCAGCCGGCGAAATGTGATCGGTGGTGACGCTGTCGCCGAGAATCGCGAGCACGTGCGCGCCATGAATGTCCGAAAGTGCCGCGGGCGTCTTCGGCATATTTTCAAAATACGGAGGCATTTTGATGTACGTGGATTTCGCGTCCCACTTGTAAATGTCGCCTTGCGGAATGGGCATCGACTTCCAGTGCGCATCGCCTTCAAACACTTCGCCGTACTCTTTGCTGTATTGCGAAGTCGAAACCGCTGACCGCACCGTGGATTCAATCTCCTGTGGAGTGGGCCAAATCTCTCGCAGATACACTGGCTTGCCATTGGAATCGCAGCCAAGCGGCTCCGTCGTGAGGTCGAGGTCCATGCGCCCCGCGAGCGCATACGCGACAACCAGCGGCGGCGAAGCTAAATAGTTTGCGCGCACCAGCGGATGAATGCGACCTTCGAAGTTGCGATTCCCGCTCAGCACCGCCACGGCGATCAGATTATTTTCCTTGATGGCCGCGCCGATGTTTTCTGGGAGCGGGCCGCTATTGCCGATGCACGTCGTGCAGCCGTACCCGACGAGATGAAAATTCAATTTGTCGAGATAGGGTGTGAGCCCTGCAGCTTGCAAATAATCGGTGACAACTTTTGACCCTGGCGCGAGGCTGGTTTTCACCCATGGCTTGACATGCAAGCCGCGCTCGACCGCCTTCTTCGCCAGCAGACCTGCTCCAAGCATCAGCGAAGGATTTGAGGTGTTCGTGCAACTCGTGATGGCCGCGATGACTACGGCGCCACTGGAAAGGTCGAACGAGTCGCCATTGTTGCGCACAGGTACGATCTTGACGGGCGTGCCTTCCACCACTTTCGTGAACGAAGTCTTTGCTTGCCGCAGTGGAACGCGGTCTTGGGGACGCTTCGGCCCGGCAACCGTCGGTTCGACCGTGCCGAGATCCAGTTCTAGTGTGTCGTTGAACAGCGGCGCCGGCGTTTCGTCGGTGCGGAAAAGCATCTGCTCCTTGCAGTACGCTTCGACCAACGCGATTTGTTCCGCAGCACGCCCGGTGAACCGCAGATAAGCAAGCGTCTCCGTATCGACAGGGAAAAAGCCCATCGTCGCGCCGTATTCCGGAGCCATATTGGCAATCGTAGCGCGATCCGGAACGCTGAGGCTCGAAAGCCCGGAGCCGTAAAACTCGACGAATTTTCCAACCACGCCTTTTTTGCGCAGCATTTCCGTGACAGTCAAAACTAAATCGGTCGCGGTCGCGCCCTCACGCAGTCGTCCATGCAGCCGGAAGCCAACGACTTCGGGAATGAGCATCGACGAAGGTTGGCCGAGCATGGCCGCTTCTGCTTCGATTCCGCCAACGCCCCAGCCAAAAACGCCCAGCGAATTCACCATCGTCGTGTGCGAATCAGTTCCAACCACGGAATCGGGATAAGCCTCGACGCGCGTCCCAAACGGCACGGCGCAAACCACGCGTGCCAAGTATTCGAGGTTCACCTGATGGCAGATTCCGGTGTCTGGCGGAACGACTTTAAAATTGTGAAACGCGCTCTGTCCCCAGCGAAGAAACGCGTACCGCTCGACGTTGCGCTGAAATTCCAGCTCCGCATTCAACCCAAACGCGTTCGCGCTGCCGAAATTGTCGACTTGCACGGAGTGATCGATCACCAACTCGGCTGGAAAAAGCGGGTTGATGCGTTTCGGATTGCCGCCCATCTTCACGACGGCTTCGCGCATGGTGGCAAGATCCACGACCGCGGGAACGCCGGTAAAATCCTGCAGCAGCACGCGCGCGGGCATGAAAGCAATTTCTTTTTCGGGAGCGCCCGGTTTCCAACGCGCCAGTGCTCGAATGTCTTCTGCATGGACAAAGCGCCCGTCTTCGCACCGCAGCAGGTTTTCAAGGAGAATGCGCAGAGAAAAGGGGAGTTTTGGCAGGCCAGTCAGATTTTGTTTTTCGAGGAATTCGAGACGATGAATATCGAAAGTTTGCGCGCCGACGTTGAGTTTGTCGCGCGTGCGGAAGGAATTGCCCGCGTTGATGGCCATTCTCACTATCCTTTCTGCAGCGGAGGCAGCCTTCTATGATAACCGAAATCGCATCAAGACGCCGTGAGGCTATACTGGTAGGGCTGTGAACATTGTTCTCATTTCGACTTACGAACTTGGCCGGCAGCCGTTCGGGCTCGCTTCGCCAGCGGCGTGGCTGCGGAAGCAAGGCCACCTTGTTGTCTCCTTGGATCTCTCGCGGCAAGCCTTTGACGAAGCCGCGATCCAGGATGCGGAGCTGATTGCCATCTATCTGCCGATGCACACTGCAACGCGATTGGCGGTGCAGCTTATTCCTTTTCTCCGCAACCTAAATCCGAGGGCGCATCTTTGCTGTTATGGGCTGTATGCGCCTGTGAACGTGGAATATCTGCGCGCGTTGGGCGTTTCAACCATCCTTGGCGGTGAGTTCGAAGAGGCGCTCGTGCAGCTCTCAGAGCGCCTCAGTCAGAACGGCGATGGCAGCCGGCCTTTGGTCACGCCGCAGCCCGAACCATTGATCTCCCTTGGCAGACAGAAATTTATCCGGCCTGACCGCCAGGAATTACCTCAGCTCGCAAAATATGCCCACGTGATTCTGCCCTCGGGCGAACATCGCGTCGCGGGCTACACGGAAGCGACCCGGGGCTGCAAGCATCTTTGCCGGCATTGTCCGATCGTTCCGGTCTATAACGGCATTTTCCGTGTTGTGGACCGCGAAGTGGTGCTCGAAGACATTTGCCAGCAAGTTGCCGTCGGCGCCGGGCACATCACTTTCGGCGACCCGGACTTTTTCAATGGTGTAGGGCACGCCCTAGCTCTTGTAGAAGAGCTGCATCGCGAGTTTCCAAGGTTGACCTACGACGTAACAATCAAGATCGAACATTTGCGCAAACACCGGAAGCACCTTGCAACGTTGCGCGACACCGGCTGCCTATTCGTCACCAGCGCGGTTGAATCACTTGACGATGACGTGCTGGCAAAGCTCGACAAAGGCCACACTCGGCAAGATTTTCTCGAAGCTCACCGCATGTTTCGCGAATTGGGCATGGTCTTGCAGCCGACGTTTATGCCTTTCACTCCTTGGACCACTCCAGCGAGCTATCTCGAACTTCTGCGCGTGTTGCGCGAAAACGACCTGATCGAAAATGTTGCGCCGATCCAGCTTGCCATCCGGCTCCTGATCCCCGCAGGCTCGCGATTGCTCGAACTGGAAGAAGTGCGCCATCTCGTCT
>Ga0187772_10001241_pt1 | contig 11986 bp, 9 predicted proteins | sample 0116_SJ02_MP15_2_FD_133137 | JGI IMG/M metagenome (GOLD analysis project Ga0187772, IMG submission 133137) | Tropical peat soil microbial communities from peatlands in Department of Meta, Colombia - 0116_SJ02_MP15_20_MG | ecosystem: Environmental > Terrestrial > Soil > Wetlands > Peat | place... | reverse complement strand
CGGGGAACCCTCGCGCGTCGAGCTCGATCGCGTCGTCCGGGCAGAACTTCCAGCAGAAGTTGCACCTCGTGCACTTGTCGAGGGTGATCTCCGGCGTCAGCGTCCGCCAGCTCGCGGTGCGGATCCCCGCGCTCGAGACGGTCGCGATCGGGCCCTCGGGGAGGACGAACGGCAAGGGGGGGGCGTTCCGAACGGGCGCCACCGAGGTCGCCGGGCCCGCCTCGACCACGCGCACCGCGGAGAAGCCGTCGGTGGCCGCGGCCCGGTTCTCCGTCGGCTGCGCCGGGACGAACCTCTCGATCGCCTTGCCGACCGCCCCCAGGCGGACGATCCCCGAGGCGCGCGCGAGCGCGCCGAGGACCGTCGTGTTGACGATCGGCATCGTCCTCGAGCCGAGGCCGTGGGCGAGCGCGATCGCCGACGCGTCGACCGTGGCGCGGCGCACGCCCGTCGGCGCGCGCAGACGCTCCGGGGGCGTTGGGGAGTTCACGAGGAGGAGGCCGCCGTCCTTCAGCCCGTTCGTGACCGGCTGGGTCGCGAGAAGCCCCGGCTCGAGGACGATCACGATGTCCGGGCGCGTGATCGACGTGCGGACGCCGATCGGACGGTCGTCGACCCGCGCGTAGGCCGTGACCGGGGCGCCGCGTCGCTCGACCCCGAAGAACGGGAAGCTCTGAGGCTCCTTGCCGTCGAGGAAGGCGGCCTGGGCGAGGAGCTCGGAGGCGACGACCGCCCCCTGTCCCCCGCGGCCGTGGAAACGGATCTCGATCATCCGTTCCGGAAAGTGGTTTTACAGTTTTTGAACGGGACGTGCGGCAGGGTTGACCCGCGCGCGCCGGTGGCCCGGCGCGAGGTCAGCCGGGCGTCCGGCTTTCCTCCGCACCGGCGGGGCGCGAGGCCGGCACGGGCGGCGGCAGGGCCTGACGCTCCCCCGACCGCGGAAGGTGGAGGAGAGCGAGGGCGAGCAGGATGAGCGCGAGGCCCGCGACCTCCTCCACCGCGAACGGCTCGGCGAAGGCGACGACGCCGAGGACGAGCGCGACGACCGGGTTCAGGAACGTCACCTGGTTCGCCCCGACCGCCCCGTGGCGGCGGATCAGGTCGAAGAAGACCGCGTAGCCGACCGCCATCGAGACGAGGCCGACGTAGAGGACCGAGACGAGCACCGGCGCGCTCCAGAGGACGGTCGGGCGGGGCACGGCGACCGCGACGACGGCCAGCGCGAGGGCCCCTCCGCCGACGAACTGGAACGTCTCCCCCCACGGACCCTCGCCTTGGGGCCGCAGCCTCCGGAGGGTGACGGCGCCCGCCCCTTGGCAGACCGCCCCGACCCCGAACGCCACGAGCCCCCACGGGCTCGAGATCGCCGCTCCGCCGGAGGCGAGCGCGAGCACGGCGACCCCGCCGAGGCCGAGCGCGAGGGCGACCCCGCCCCGACGGCCGACGCGCTCGCCGGTGCCGAGCAACCCCACGAACGCGACGCTGACCATCGGCGCGGTCGCGTAGACGATCGAGGCGACCCCGCCCGTGGCGAACCGCTCCCCCCAGAACAGCGGTAGGTTGATCCCCCCGATCAGCAGCGCTCCGACCCCGGCGGATTCGGCGAGGCGCCGTCCGGAGGGGAACGGGCTCCGGAGCGCCGCCGCGACCGGGGCCGTCACCGCGGCCGCCACCGCGAACGCGATCGTCACCAGGACGAACGGGCTCGCCCCGGCGTCGACCCCCAGGCGGCTGATCGGGAACGTCGCTCCCCACAGGATCCCGAGCAGGACCAACCGCGGGAGGACCGAGCCCGGTCCTCGGGATGGTACGTCCACCGACCCTCCCTTCCAGGGGAAGTTTGGCACGGCGGAGATGAGCGGAAGGTCGCCCCGACTTGACGGGCGCTGACGGCGCCCGTCCGAGCGTATATAGACGGGTGCGGTCGCCGGACCGATGCCGCGAGCCCGACGCGCCGTCCCCCGCCGGTCGGCCCCCGTCCGGAAGGCCCCGGAGAGCGGCCCCGGGCTCCTGGTTCGCCCGCGCCCGCCGGCCGAGATCCCGGGCGAGGAGCCGCACGCGCACATCGTCTGTCGGGTCTGCGGCCGGATCCAGGGGCTCGAGCTGAGCGAGCTGGACCGGCATCTCCTGACCGAGCTGGCCGCCCTCCGACCGGACGGCTGGAGCGTGGAGCGGATCGCCTACTCGCTCGCCGGCGCCTGCCGGCGCTGCCGGGAGGGGCCCCCGGCCCCCTGAGCCCTCCAGACGGATGGTCGGCTTCGTCACCGCCCCCGCCATCGCCTGGGGTCCCGGGGCGCTGGAGCAGTTGAGCGGCCTCGGCGCCCGGCGCGCCGCGGTCGTCGTCGACCCGGCGGTCGCGGCCCACGAGGGCCCCCGCCGGGTCGTCGAGGAGCTCGAGCACGGGGACGCGTCGGTCACGACGATCGCCGAGCCCCCGGTCTCGAACCGCATGGACGCCATCAGCGAGCTCGCCGCCGCGATCCGGCGCGCCGACCCGGATTGGGTCGTGGTCGTAGGAGGGGGAACGGCGATCGACGCGGTGAAGGCGGCGCGGCTCCTGTTCGAGCGGCCGGAGGTCTCGCTCGAGAGCCCTCCGGTCGACCTCGGGCTCCCCGAGCGGCCCCGGTCCCGGCTCGCGGCGGTGCCGACGACGAGTGGGAGCGGGGCGGAGGCAAGCTGGGTCGCCGACGTCGTCGCTCCGGATGGGACGCCGGTCGAGCTCGCCCACCGCTCCCTCGTCCCGGACTGGGCGATCGTCGACCCTCGGTTCGCGGAGCGGCTCGCCCCGGCGGCCGTCACCTCGGGGGCGCTCGAGGCCGCCGCGCTCGCCTGCGAGGCGTACGTCTCGGCCTGGGCGAACCCGTTCTCGGACGCGTTCGCCGTCGACGCGGTCCGGACCGTGGTCCGTCGGCTCCCCCACGCGCTTCGATGGAGCGACGACCCGGACGCCCGGCCGGCGCTCCACTACGCGGCGACGGAGGCCGGGATCGCGGCGTCGAACGCGCAGCGAGGGATCGCGCACGCCGTCGCGCGGGCGCTCGTGCGTCCGACCGGCCTCGGCTACTCCACGCTCCTCGGGATCGTCCTCCCGGTCGCCCTTGAGTTCGACCGGCCCTCGGCCCGGGACCGGCTCGAAGCGCTCGGGCAGGCGCTCCGGCTGCCCCAGGAGACGACCGCCCCGGGCGTCGCGGAGCGGCTACGCCGGCTGGCCCAGAGCTCGGGCGCGCCGCCCGACCTCGCCTCCGCCGGGGTTCCCCCGGGGGCGCTCGCCCGGGAGCGGGCCCGCATCGTCGCGGAGACGCTCCGCTCGCCCTCCGTCCTCGCGAACCCGAAGGTCCCTACCGCCCAGGACGTCGAGGAGCTCCTGTCCGTCCTCGAGCGGGGGTCCTCCGAGCCGGCCCGAGGCCGCGTCGCCTAGCGGGTCGCGGCCGCGGGCGGCTCCGCGGTCTCCGGCGAGCGCGACGGGGCCTCGACCGCGCGATTGATCGCGATCTCCGCCAGGTCGGTCGCGTAGTAGGCCGAGCGCTCGAGGCTCTCAAGGACGTAGGCGACCGCGACGGCGAGGCGGCCCTTCTTCGAGGCGATCTCCCGCAGGACATGGTCGCGCTCGCGCCCGAGCTGGTGCGCGGCGTCGATCACGGCGTTCGCCTTCGCGATGTCCCTCCGGTCGAGGCTGTCGAGGGCGTCCGCGAGGCACGTGGCGGCCCGACCCGCCATCCGTTCGAGCTCCTGGAGCACGCGCTCGGGGGTCGGCTCGGGCCCGGCGAGCTCGACGGTCTGCGAGATCCGGACGGCGTGGTCGGCGATCCGCTCGAGGATGCGGGAGGCCAGGAGGTACGTCGAGCACTCTGGGAGCGTGAGGTCGAGCGTCGCGAGGATCCGCGCGTCGCGCAGCGCGCTCGTCACCTGCTTCTCGAGGAACCAGTGGAGGCGGTCGACCTCCCAGTCCCGCTCGACGACGTCGCGGGCGATCGACGTGTCCCGGGCCCGGAACGCCGCCATCGCGTCGGTCTGCATCGCCCGGACCATCTGGTGCATGCGCCGGACGATCGACGGGATCGGGAGCGGGTTCTGGCCGACGACGTCCTGGAGGATCACCGACTCGGCGGTCTCCTCGAGGATCTCCGGGCCGATCATCCGCTGGGCGAAGTTGCGGACGACCTCTCGCGTGCGGGCGCTCATCCGGCCGGACGTGCGGATCTCGAGCAGGGGGTACCCGGCGATGTACTCCGCGATGAGCCGGCGGAACAGGTGCTCCTCGTCGGTGTCGTTGGAGACCTCGACCTCCCGTCGCTGGCTCTCCGCGGGCGTCGCGGACGCCGGATAGATCGTGAGGGAGCCGTCGGCCCGGGGAGTGAACTGGAGCACGTCGCCGGGGCCAAGCCCCCGCGCGAGGACCCAGTTCTTCGGGAGCGAGACGATGAACGTCGACCCGCCGGTCTTCTGGATCCGGCGTCCGTGGAATCCTCCGCTCGTCCGCAAGGCCGTGGGGGGTCGGGCCTACATCGTCTATATAGCCATCGGGACGCCCACCGGCTTCGGGGTCGCCGGGCGCTTCCGGAGGCCCCGCGACGGACGGGGCCGCTAAATACCGGTCGGGGGCGTCATCGCGCGTCCCGATGGCCTCGGCCTCTCCTCGACGTTTCCGCTTCAACCGCGCGACCGTCGAGACGCGCGGCGGCGAGACGATCCTCGCCGCGCTCGGACGGCGGGGCTGGCCCTCGCTGGTGCGGTCGGTGCGGTACCATCGACCCCGGGGGCCGTTCTGCGGGGTCGGCCACTGCGCCGGATGTCTCGTGCGGGTCAACGGGCTCCCCAACGTCCGCGCCTGCCAGCGACCGGCCCAGGACGGGGACCGGGTGCGCACCGAGAACTCCTGGCCGAGCGCCCGGTTCGACCTCCTGGGGGCGCTCGACCTCCTGCTGCCGCACGGCGTGGATACGGTCCACGGGCTCCGTCGTCCGTCCTGGGCCGCCCCGCTCTACCAGCGGGTCGGGAGAGCCCTCGCCGGTTTCGGCCACGCTCCCGACCGCGCCGCGGTCGTCCCCACGGGAGCTCCCCGCTCCCGGAGCGCGGCGATCGCGATCGTCGGCTCCGGCCGTTCCGGCCGGGCCGTCGCCGAGCGCCTGGTCCATGCGGGCGAGCGCCCGGTGCTGCTCGACCGGAGGGTCGCCAGCGACCGGGATGGGCCGACGGCGGTCGAGGGGGCGGAGCTGCTCGCCGGTACGACCGCGACGTTCCTCAGCCCCGACGGGCCCGACGGGGAACGGGGGTTCACGCTGCTCGGGGTCGACCGCGACGGCGCTGGGGTGCTCGTCCGCACCCGCACGGTCGTGGTCGCCACCGGAGGGTACGACGGCCCGCTCCTGTTCGAGGGCTCGGACCGCCCCGGCGTCGTCACGGCGGACCTCGCCCTCTCCGACCACGGCCTCCCGTTGGGAGAGACCGTCGTCGTCGGCGGCGGGGGGCGGGCGCGCGACGTCGTCGCCCGGCTCGGCGGCGACGTGAGCGCCGTCGTCGCCTTCGGCGAGATCGCCCCGGAGCTCGTGCGCGCCGCCGCCGAGCTCGACGTCCCGCTCTATCCCCGCTCCCGGCTCGTGCGGAGCCTCGGCCGCTCGCACGTCCGTGGCGTCGAGGTCGCCCGCCGGGACGGCGGGGGGTCGTTCCGTCTCTCCTGCCGAACGGTCGTCCTGGCCCACCGTCGGCTGCCGAACGCCCAGCTCGCGTTCCAGGCCGGGGCGCGGCGGCGCTGGTGGGACGTCCCGGGCGCGTACTACCCCGAGGTCGACGCGGCCGGGCGGACGACCGTTCCCGGCGTCGTCGCCGTCGGCACGGCCGCCGTGCCGGCCGGTCGGCCGGGCCCGTCGCCCGAGCAGGCCGTCGTCGGGATCCTCGAGCCGGCGAGCGCTCCGGCCTCCGCCCTCCCGGCGGCCGGCCCCCCGAGCGAGCTCCTTCCGTACTACCGCGAGCTCCTGCGCGAGCCCCGACGCGGGAAGTGGGTCGTCTGTCCGTGCGAGGACGTCCTCCTCCACGAGCTCGAGACGGCCGTGGCCCGGGGCTACCGCGGCCTCGAGCTCGGGATGCGGTACACCGGCGTCGGGACCGGGCTCTGCCAGGGTCGGTACTGTCTACCGGATGCGATCGTTGTCCTCGCGATCCTCGAGGGCCGCGAACCGCCCGAGGTCGGCTTCGTCACCCAGCGGCCCCCGCTCGTGCCGACCTCCCTCGCCGCGCTCGCGAGCCTGCGGGACGAGCTCGCGTCAGGGGCCGGGACGTGACGCTGGGCCGGAGCGACTACCGGGCGGTGGTCGTGGGCGCCGGGATCCTGGGGCTCTACACGGCCCATCACCTCGCCCGCGCCGGGGCGGGACCGTTGCTCGTCGTCGACCGCGGTCGCCTCTCGGCGGGCGGCTCCGGCAGGAACGGGGGAGGGGTCCGTCAGCAGTGGGAGACCCGCTCGACGATCCGCCTCGCCCGGGAGGCGGTCGCGGCGTACCGGCGGTTCGACCGGGACTTCGGTCACAACCTCTGGTTCCGGCAGGGCGGGTACCTCTTCCTCGCGAGCGACCCCACCGAGCTCGAGCGCCTCCAGCGGGTGCGCGACGCCGGGCGCGCCGAGGGCCTACCGGTCCGGCTGCTCGGGGCGGACGGGGTCGAGGCGCTCGTCGACGGGATCGCCCCGGGATCGTGCGTGGGGGGTTGCTACCTCTCCTCGGACGGGACGCTCTACCCGTACCCGGCCGTCTGGGGCCTCTACGAAGCGGTGCGCGCCCTCGGCGTCGAGGTCGCGCTGGGCACGGAGGCGCTCGGGGTGCGCCGCGGCGACCGGGGCGAGCTCGCCGGGCTCCAGACGTCCTCGGGCCCGGTCCGGACCCCCACCGTCGTCAACGCGGCCGGTGGGTGGTCGGGAGAGCTCTCCCGCCGCTGCGGGCTGGACGTGCCGAACGTCGCGACCCGCCACGAGATCCTGGCGACCGAGCCGATGAAGGCGTTCCTCGAGCCGATGCTCGTCCGCGTCGCCGATGGGCTCTACGTCAGCCAGTCGATGCGCGGCGAGCTCGTCGGCGGCCTGACGGTCCCCCACCCGCCCGGGACCGACGGCGGGGTCCCGAGCTCGCCGAGGTTCGTCACCGCGATGGCCCACGCCCTGGTCGGCCTCCTTCCCCGGGCCGCCGGGCTCGGCGTGCTGCGGGCCTGGGCCGGCTTCTACGACGACACCCCGGACGGGTTCCCGGTGATCGGCGAGGACCCCCGCCTTCCCGGCTTCGTGCACGCGAACGGGTTCGGCGGGCACGGCTTCATGCTCGCCCCGTCGGCGAGCCGCCGGGTCGCCGCGACGGTCCTCCGCGAGCCGGTCGACCTGGACCCCCGGGAGTTCTCCCCCGGCCGGTTCCTCAACGCCGGCGCGGCCCCGAGCTCGGAGCGGCTCCAGCTGGGCTAGCGAGGCCGGGCACGTCGACCGGACGCGGCCGTACGGGCAAGTCGGGGGGGTTCCCGGACCGGCGTCACCGCAGCGCTTCGTGCTTGCCGCCGTAGAGGTCTCGGGCGGGGCTGACGAGGTCGAAGACCTCGCTCTCCAGGAGCGGACGACCGCGCGCCACGAGCGCGGCGAGGTTCGCGCCGACCCCCGGGCCGAGCATGAACCCCTGGCCGCACATCCCCACGCCGAGGACGAGGCCGTCGACGTTCGGCGCCTTCCCGAGGAGGGGGCTTCCGTCCGGCGTCATCGGATAGAGGCCGCGCCAGACGCGGCGGATCGTCAGGTTCTTCAGGCGAGGGATCAGCTGGACGAGACGCGCGGCGGCGATCGGCATGAACTCGTAGGTCGACGTCCGATTCTCCCCGGAGATCGGCGGCCGCGGCGTGTAGCAGAAGATGATCTGCCCCTCGGCGTCCTGCCCGAAGTAGAAGTTCGTCGTCCGGCCCTCCGGACCGGGGCGCAGGTCGACGACGAGCGGGCCGAGGAACGGTTGGACGGGGGCGGAGATCCCCGCCTCGTGGCTGTCGGGGAGGATCGGGACCGTGAGCCCCGCGGTGGCGCAGAGCGCGGTCGCCCCGACCCCCGCGGCGACGACGACCCACGGCGCCCGGTACTCCTCCCGGCCCGTGCTCACGCCGACAACGGCGCTCCCTCGGACGAGCAGCGAGCGGACCGGGTCCCGGTAGAGGTAGACCGCGCCGGCGCGCCGGGCCTCGTTGGTGAACGACTCCGCGGCGCGGAGCGGGTTGACCTGCCCGTCCTCGGGGGAGAACGTCCCCCCGCGAAGGTCGTTCGGGTCGATCCCCGGGACGAGGCGGCGGATCCCCTCCGCGCCGACCCAGTCGATGTTGAGGCGGTGCCGCTTCTGGATCGGGAGCAGCGAGCGGAGGGTGCCCTCCACCCGGTCGTCGTACGCCGGGAAGCAGTACCCCCCCTGCTTCCAGCCGATGTCGGTGCCCGTCGTCTCCTTCCAGCCGGAGAAGACCTCGAGGCTCTTCTGGCAGAGGCGGATCTTCGCCGGGTCGGAGTGGGTCGCCCGAACGCCACCGATCGCGGCCTTGTTCTGGCCCTGACCGGAGGATGCGAGCTCGTCGACGACCAGGACGCGCAACCCTTCGCGGGCGAGAAAGTAGGCGGTCGGGTTCCCGACCGACCCCGCCCCGACGACGATCGCGTCAAACTCGCGAGGCGCTGTCACCTTCCCCCAGGAACGCGTGGACGGGGACCTCCTGGGTGAACGGCCGGCGCACTGACGGCGTGACCGACCTCGGGTCGACCCCGAGCTCCCGGAAGATCCGCATCGCCAGCTCCGCGCAGGTGCGTCCTCCGCACGGACCCATCCCGCAGCGCAGCGCGGCCTTGATCGCGTTCAGGTCGCGCGTGCCGGTCGCGGAGATGTAGGCGGCGATCTGCTCCTTGGTGACGCGCTCGCAACGGCAGATGACCACCTCGTCGTCCGTCTCGGAGCTCGGCCGCGTGGGGACGGCGCCGGGCTCCGGGGTCCTCAGCCGGATCCCCGCGACCCGGTCGGCGTCGGCGGCCGGGACGTCGAGCACGACCAGCCGACGACGATTGAGCGCCTTTCCCGAGAGGATCCGCACGACCTTCGCGCTCCCGACCGGCTCCCCCTCCCGGCCGGTCGTCGGGACCGTGTCGCCCGGACGGACCGCCCCGTCCGGCATCTCCCACGGCACCGTCACCTTCGCCGAGGCGCCGGTCGGGTCGAGCCGCCGGTCGACCAGGGTGATGGCGAGGCCGGGGCAGACCGCGACGCACTTGAGGCACCCGACGCAGTCGCCGACGAACTTCGGCCGGCCGACGATCGTCCCCTCGGGGATCGTGATGCTGTCCTTGACGCAGACCTCGGTGCACGGGTTGCACGGGATCTCCTGCTCGCATCGCAGGATCGGGTAGACCCCGACCGCGGGCGGGAGGGGGTACATGCCGAGGACGGGCCCGGGGCGGCGTCCGAGCTCCTCCCGACGGCTCGTCCAGGCGTCCGGGACCTCGACGGCGTGCCCGAGGTCCCGCAGGATCTCCCGGGCGACGATCTTCCCGGAGAACATCGCGACGGACGCCTCCGCGATCTCGTGGGCGTCCCCGGCGGAGTACGTCCGCATCCCGATCCGCTGGGCCTCGGCGAACAGCTCGTTGACCGACGAGAGCCCGACGGCGAGCAGGACGGTGTCGACGGCGTACTCGCGTTCGGTCGACGGGATCGGCCGGAACTGGCCGTCGACCTGCGCGACGGTCACGCGCTCGACCCGGTCCGCCCCCTCCGCCCGGACGACCGTCGTCGACGTGAGCACCGGGATGCCGAGACGGAGGATCTTGTCCCGATGGACCTTGTAGCCGCCGCACTCGGGGAGGAGCTCGACCAGCGCGACGACGTCGATGCCGGCCTGCAGCGCCTGGTAGGCGACGATCAGGCCGACGTTCCCGCCGCCGACGATCAGGGTGCGCCGGGACGGCTTGACGAGGTCGCGGTTGACGAGGGTTTGGAACGCTCCCGCGCCGTAGACCCCCGGGAGGTCCGAGCCGGGGAAGGCGAGCGCCTTCTCCCGGGCCCCGGTCGCGACCAGGAGCGCCTTCGGTCGCACCAGCGTGAACCTTCCCTCGCGGACGACCCCGACCCACCCTTCGTCGAAGACGCCGACCGCGGGGGAGTCGGTCCAGACGGTGACCCCGGGGCGTCCACGGACCTCCTGCTCGAGGCGCGTCCCGATCTCGCGGCCCCGGACGCCGGCGTAGCAGTCGCGGGCCGAGCCGAAGAAGTTGTGCGTCTGGAGCGCGAGCTTGCCGCCGAGCGTCGCCTTGTCGTCGCAGAGCGTGACGGAGACGCCGTGGTCCACGAGCTCCCTCGCCGCCGTGAGCCCGGCGGGGCCGCCGCCGACGATCAGGACGTCCGTCTCGACCTGCGGCGGGGGCGTGGCCCGGGGCATCGGGGTGTCGTCCGCCTTCAGCTCCGGGTCCCCGGAGAGCGAGCGGACGGCGATGCCGGCACGGACCGGCGTGAGGCACGCCTTCGCCGCGACCCCGTCGACCAGGACGAGGCACTGCGCGCACTGGCCGTTCGCGCAGAAGATCCCCTGGGGGGCGCCGTCCCGCCGGTGGCGGCCGAGGACCGGGAGGTCGTTCGCGAGCAGCGCCGAGGAGAGCATCTCGTGTCGCCGGCCGTAGAGGGTTCGCCCGTCGAACGTGAACGGGACCATCTCCGGCTCGGAGGGCACGTCAAGGACCGGATGTCGGTCGACCCGGGACTGGGCGGTCGCGGCCATCTTGACCGGGGAGAGCGAGAGAGGCCGGTATTAACCCCCCATCAACGGAAGTTCACGAAAACCATAGGTCGGCACCTCCCGTAACCGGCGCCATGAACTGGAACGTCGAGCGGCCGGTCAACGACGTCAACACGATCCGATCGTACGCCCCCGGCTCGGTCGAGCGGGAGAAGCTCCTGGACGAGCTCGCCGCGTTCCGCAAGGCCCCGATCGAGGTCCCGGTGGTCATCGGGGGCCGGGAGCTCCGCACCGCCGACGTCGTCGAGATCCGGACCCCGGACGACCATTCCACGGTCCTCGCCCGGGCCCATCTGGCGGGCGAGCCTGAGCTCCGGGACGCCGCGGCGAACGCGCTCGCGGCGCACGCCGCGTGGGCGCGGATGTCCTGGGTCGACCGCGTGGCGGTCTTCTGGCGGGCGGCGACGCTGCTCTCGGGCCCGCGACGGACCCGGCACATCGCGGCGATCATGCTCAACCACTCGAAGAACCCGTACGAGGCGGAGATCGACCTCGCCGAGCTCGTCGACTTCTGGACGTTCAACGGCTACTTCACCCGCCAGATCTACGAGATGCAGCCGTTCCAGTACCCGGGGGAGACGAACCGGTTCGACTGGCGGCCCCTCGAGGGGTTCGTCCTCGCGATCCCCCCGTTCAACTTCTACTCGATCGCCGGCAACCTCCCGACGGCCCCGGCGATGCTGGGGAACGTCGCCCTCTGGAAGCCGGCCCGGTCGGTGTCGCTCTCGAACTACCTGATCTACCAGCTCCTGGTCGAGGCCGGCCTTCCGCCGGGGGTCATCAACTTCGTCCCGTTCCCGAGCAAGCTCGCGCCGGTCCTGCTCGACCACCCCGAGCTCGCCGGGGTCCACTTCACCGGGAGCTACAGCACCCTCGTCCAGATCTGGCGGAGGATCGGGGAGAACCTGGAGACGTACCGCAACTTCCCCCGGGTCGTCGGGGAGACCGGCGGCAAGGACTTCATCTTCATGCACCCGTCGGCGGACGTTCGCGGTACCGTGGTGAACCTGATCCGGGGCGCGTTCGAGTACCAGGGCCAGAAGTGCTCGGCCTGCTCCCGCGCCTACGTCCCGGAGGGCCGGTGGCCCGAGGTCGAGCGGATGCTCCGCGACGAGGTGCCGAAGGTCCCGATGGGTCGCGTCGACGACCTCGGCAACCTGATGGGGGCGATCATCGACGAGGCGGCCTACGCGAACATCGAGAGCTACCT
>Ga0187772_10001240_pt1 | contig 11986 bp, 8 predicted proteins | sample 0116_SJ02_MP15_2_FD_133137 | JGI IMG/M metagenome (GOLD analysis project Ga0187772, IMG submission 133137) | Tropical peat soil microbial communities from peatlands in Department of Meta, Colombia - 0116_SJ02_MP15_20_MG | ecosystem: Environmental > Terrestrial > Soil > Wetlands > Peat | place... | reverse complement strand
CTACCGGTGGAAGAGGCCGATATAGACGGCGCTGCCAAGGACGTGGCCCTTCACCGCGTCCTGGACCTGTTCGCGCGTGGCGCCTTGCGGCAGGTCGAGCTTCGTGTCGAGGGCGAGCAATTCAAACGTGTAGTGATGAAACGCTCCCGGCCCCGCGCACGATCCCTGATAGCCGACCTTCCCGGTGATGTTCGCGCCCTGGAGCGCGCCGTTCGCAAGCGGAGCATCGGGCGCGACCGCTTCCGGAAGCTGCGTCGCGTCACCCGGAATATTGAAGACGATCCAATGCGTGATGTCCGTGGGCGCCTTCGCGATGTGAGCGTCGGGATCGTGCATGATGAGCGCGAAGCTCACCGTGCCTTTCGGGACGTTCGTCCACTGGAGCGCGGGCGAGATGCCGGTGGATATGTTGCGAGGGCCGCTCGGCGGCGGCACCGTGGCCGCGCAAGTGTATTTCGTCGGGATTACCGTGAGGTCTGCGAAGGACGGGCTCGAAATCAGCAGCGACGGCGGCGGCGCTGGTGGCGGAGTTGCCGGTGAGGGAGGCGCGCCTCCTTGCTGCGCGGCTGCCGGGAGGCTCGCCACGGCGAGCAAGCTCGCGGCCACAAGCAGGAATGAGACCGCTGCAAGAGATCGAGTCTTCGTCATCGTATTGCTCCTCTCAGATTGCTTCACGCCAATTGACAGCAAATTCATCGCGAAGAGAGATTCTTCGGACGGCAAAAAGGCAAGGCGCCGTCCTCAGAATGACGACTCTTGTTGGGTCGTCAAATAGGATATGGCGTGGGCGAGCGGCGGATGGTGATCCAGCGCAGCTCGGTGAATTCGTCGAGGCCCGCGCGGCCGCCGAATTTGCCGTAGCCGCTGTCCTGCACGCCGCCAAAGGGCATCTGCGGCTCGTCGTGCACGGTGGCGCCGTTGATGTGCGTGATGCCGAAATGGAGTTTCTCGGCGATTCGCAGCGCCTTGTTCACGTCGCGCGTGAAGACGGCGCTCGAGAGACCGTAGGGCGTGTCGTTCGCGATGCGGAGAGCGTCCTCGCCGTCGTTCGCAATGACGACAGGCTTCGCCGGGCCGAACGATTCCTCGTGGTAAATGCGCATCGCCGGCGTGACGCCGTAAACGACCGTCGGCGGATAGCACGGCCCCTGCGCTTTCCCGCCGCAGAGAACTTTCGCGCCCTTCGCGACCGCGTCGTCCACCAGTGCCTGCACGCGCTCGATCGCCCCGGGATTGATCATGCAGCCGATTTGCGATTGCGGGTCGAGCGGGTCGCCCATCTTCAGCGCCTGGCCCTTGGCCGCAAGCTTCTTCGCGAATTCTTCGGCGATCGGCTTTTCGACCACGATGCGCTCGGTGGACATACAAATCTGCCCCTGGTTCATGAACGCGCCGAAGTTGGCGGCTGAGACGGCGGCGTCCATGTCCGCGTCCCCGAGAACGACCATCGGGGCCTTGCCGCCGAGCTCTAGCACGACGCGCTTCAAATGGCGCCCGGCGCTTTCGGCAATCAGCTTGCCGATCTTCGTCGAGCCGGTGAAGCTGATGCGGCGCGTCTTGGGATTCGAGATGAGCTCGTCCACGACCTCGGCTGCATCGGGCGGGGCGTTCGTGATCACGTTGACGACGCCCTTGGGGAAACCGGCTTCCTCGAAGACGGAGCCGATCGCGAGATGCGTGCCGGGAGATTCTTCGGACGCTTTGAGTACGACGGTATTCCCGTATGCCACGGGAGCAGCGACCGCGCGCATTCCGAGAATCATCGGCGCGTTCCACGGCGCGATGCCTGCGACGACGCCGACCGGCTGGCGGATGGCCATGGCGGTCGTATCCGGGAGGTCGGTGGGGATTACTTCGCCGATCAGCGCGTACGCCTGCGCTGCGGCTTCCTTCAGAATGCCGACTGTGTAGATACAGTTGAACATGCCCCAGCCGAAAGTTTGGCCGGTCTCTTCCGCCGTGATTTTGGCAATTTCCTGCATGCGATGTTCGAGGACATCCGCGGCCTTCAAAAGGAGATTGCGCCGGGCGGCGGGAGGCGTCGCGCTCCACGACGGGAACGCGGCGGCCGCAGCGTCGATCGCGCGGCGCGCGTCTTCGCGCTTGCACGCAGCGACCTGGGAAGCGACCTGTCCGGTGTACGGGTTCTTCTTGGCGTAGGTCTTTCCGTCGGATGGACCGGCCCATTCGCCGTTGATGAAAACCTTTGCCTCACGCGCAGCGACAGCTTGCATGGTTACCTCCCCTGGTGCTGAAACCTCGAGAGCGCCTTCACTTCCGGAGGCTGCCGGCCCGCGGCTACTTCGTGACGGCGGGGCGGTAGCGCGCACGGTGCCGCGCGCCCCACGCGGACATCGAGACAAGAATGGGGCGCAGGCTTTGTCCGTGCTTGGTGAGCGAATATTCGACGCGAGGCGGCACCTGCGGAAAAACCTCGCGGTGCACGATGCCGTCGCGTTCGAGTTCGCGCAGGTGTTTCGCGAGCATCTTCTTCGTGGTGCCGGGGATCAGCCGCTGCAATTCGCTGAAACGGCGCTTGTGATCCTCGAGGTAGAAAAGGATCAAGGGCTTCCACTTCCCACCAATCACTTCCGCCGTGAAACTCACCGGGCAATTCAGGTCTTTCATTGAACACTCCGAATAGGCGCGGGGGGCGAAACGGGACTTTACCGCAAAAATCGGACGCAGGCCACAATTTCGACTTCACGCGAGGCCCGCTCATGGCAGAATGTGCATTTCTTCGGGGTCTTGTTTCCGTCATGGGGAGGAAAGCAAATGCCTGATAAGAAGCCAGTGATCGTTTATGGCGGGAGTGGATTCTCCGGCCGGCTCGCCGCCGAGTATCTTCGCGAGTACAACGTCCCGTTCGTCGCCGCCGGAAGGAACAAGGCCAAGATCCAGGATGTGATGAATCGCGTGCCGGGAATCGAGACGGCCGACTACGAGGTGGCCGAAGTCGCTCATTCGGTTGACGCACTGACGAAACTCTTCAGCGGCGCGAAGGTTGTATGCAACACCGTCGGCCCGTTCATCTATCACGGACCGGCCGTTGTAGAAGCCTGCCTGAAGGCGGGATGCCACTACATAGATATCGCGGGCGAGCAGGCGTGGCACCGCGACCTCTCTGAGAAGTGGAGCGACAAATTCGCGGAAAAGAAGCTGCTGCTCTCCCCGGGAACAGCCTTTATGTCCGCCCCGAGCGATGCGGCCGCGCGCCTCTGCATGGAAAACGCGGGGTTCGACACGCTCGAAATCCTCACGATGTTTGACGGCATGCCGACCTTCGGCTCGACACAAACCATTTTCGCCGTAATCCAGACTGAAGGCTTTTATCTCGAACAGAATCGCTACAAGCCGTGGGCGCGGGCCGTCGGGTACGAAGCGGTTGTGCCGGGATATATTCGCACGCAACTGGCGCTGAGCTGGGGAGGTTTTCCGCACCCGGTCTGGTACAAGGATCATCCGCAGGCCGCGAACGTGAGGTCTTTCGGCGGATTGCTGAACCGCCAGGTGATGGAAGGCGTGCTTGCCACGGAGAAGCACTTCGAAGAAGCGATCCGCCCGCTGCCGAAGGCCGAACAAGAAAAGAAGCTGGCCGAGATGGCGAATGCGGTCCAGGCCGGGACGCCTCCGCGGGAAAACAGCCGCATGCAGCGCACCATCGACGTCATCGTCGGGCGCGGGTCGACGGAATTCGCGCAGTGCGTGCTTTTCGGAACGTGCTGCTACAAGCAGACGGGATTGATGCAAGCGTTCGCGGCGCACACTCTGATTCACGGCGGGCCGCGGAAGGTCGGCTTTGCGTCGCCGGCGGCCGCGTTCGGCCACCGCGAGATTTTGCGCACGCTCGAAAGCTTCGGGCTCTCAAAGGCGAAGATGCTTTCATAGGGGCGAGAAAGATTTAGTACTTAGGGTACGGTACCCACCGGTTTGTCCAGTCAGGCTAACCTCAATGTTCAACGGCCATTGATGAACTCGACACGCCTGAAGCGATAGAAATTCTTGAAAACCTGCAGAGCCCGGTAGGCTGTGTGGCTGCACGCTTAGGGAACTAAGCGGAGCAGGGGGATGGCGCCGGATTCCACCCGTTCCCGCGTTATTGTTTTCGATTTCGAGGCTCATGAAAGCGATCGACTATTTCGATAAGAGCGCAGAGTTATTGCCGGACCGCGTTGCGATTACGGACGGCGGCGTTTGCTACACGTATAGCGAGGCGCGCGCCGCCTCGGTGAAAATCGCGAACGCGATGCGTGCGGCGGGCCTGCGGGACGAACAGCGCGTCGCCGTTCTTTCGGCGAACGAAGCGCGTGTCCTAATCTGCATTCTCGGCCTGATGCGGGCGGGAGCGGCGTGGGTTCCGCTTAACTACCGGAACGCTGTGGATGGAAATGCCGAGTACCTGGGCTACGTCGAGACCGCCTGGCTCTTCTACCAAAGCCGGTTTACCGAGCAGGCTCATGCGCTGAAAGCGCGCGTCCCGACGCTGGAGCACATGGTTTGCATTGACAAGCCCGACTGCCAGAATCCCAGCCTCGATTCATTCATGGCGCAGGGAAAGGAATCGGTGGATGGCGACTGGGGCGATCCATACGGGAATCTGGATCACCTAGTCGGCATCATTCCGACCGGCGGAACGACGGGACCTGCGAAAGGCGTCCGCGTCACCAGCCGCGCGTGGGGAACAATGCTGGACCTCGCTTCGCTGTATTGGAGGTGCGAGGACGTTGAGCCGGTGTGCCTCGATGTCGCGCCGCTTTCCCACGCTGCCGGCGTCGTGGCGAATGCAGCATTTGCAATCGGCGCGACGAACGTGGTGCTGCCGGGCTTCGATCCGCTGGAGACGGCGCATGCGATCGAAGAACACCGCGTGACGCACGTCTATCTTCCTCCGACAGCTCTCTACAAGATGCTTGCGCTGCCGGAAATCCGCCGCTTCGACTATTCCAGCCTGCGAATCCTCTTGCTCGCGGGCTCTCCCGTTTCCATAGAAAAGTTCAAGGAAGCAGTCGAAGTATTCGGACCCGCGGTCTGCCAATGCTACGGGCAGACAGAAGCGCCCATGCTGCTGACATGGCTCGACCCGAAGACGGTGGCAAATGCCGCGGCCGGAATTCATCCCGAGCGGCTGCGGAGCTGCGGGCTACCCTCCGCCGTTACGCGCCTTGCCACCATGGACGAGGATGGGCGCATCCTGCCGCCATTCCAGATCGGAGAGATCGTTGCGCGCGGATCTCTTGTGACCCCCGGATACCACAACATGCCGGAGGCGACAGCCGAGGTGCGCAAGTTCGGCTGGCATCACACCGGAGACGTCGGATACCGCGATGAGCATGGCTACTTCTATATTGTTGACCGGATAAAAGACATCATCATCACGGGCGGGTTCAATGTGTTCTCTTCCGAGGTCGAAAACACCATTGCGGAGATACCCGGTGTCGAGGAGTGCGCGGTAGTTGCGGTCCCGGACGACACATGGGGTGAGGCGGTGAAGGCATTCGTGGTCCCCAAGCCGGGGGCATCTCTCTGCGAAGAGGCATTAATTCGGGAATGCAAGCAGAAGCTCGGCAGCATCAAGGCCCCGAAGTCGTTTGAATTCTGCAAGGAAATCCCGAAGACGCAGGCTGGGAAGGTCGATCGCAGGACGCTGCGCGCTCCGTATTGGGTAGGCGTGGACCGAGCCGTACACTAAGATTCCCTTTCCGTCCGCGGGAGTGGCTTGCGAAAGCCAGCCCTCCGTTCAGTCCTGAGGATCCCCGGCAGTTCCATTTTGAAACACCATTTTCACATCACGTTGGCGATCTTGTTGCTTGGCAAACTAGAATTAGATGAAACGGCTTTTACCAGCGAAGAAGCAGGGAGAAGAACATGTCCTTAAGGTATAGAGCAGACCACGTCGGGAGCCTCCTGAGGCCGCCTGAATTGCTTGAAGCTCGCCAGAACCCAGCGACCGATCCCAAGCAACTGGAGAAGCTTGAGGACCGGCACATCCTGCGCCTGCTGGCCAAGCAGAAGGAGCTGGGCTTCGAAATTTTTACCGACGGCGAACTTCGCCGCCGGAACTTCATGAGCGATTTCACGGACGCCGTCGAGCGCTTCAATATGGGCGACGAGGTCTCGCGCGCCTGGGGCGCTTCTGGCCAAGCGACAAGCACGGCTGTTGCGCACGTCACGGGAATTGTGGACTCAAAACTTCGCCAACGACGGCCTTTGACCGGCCACGAGCTGCCGTTCTTGAAGAAGAACAGTCCCGGCGACATCAAGATGACCCTGCCGAGCGCCACGCAATTCCCGGCAATTTCCTACAAGCAGGGCGTGACGGACAAGGTTTATGAGGACCGATCCGCGCTTCTTGCGGACATTGTGGAAATCATCAAGAAGGACATCGCCACGCTTGCGTCCGGCGGCGCGAAGTACATCCAGATCGACGCCCCGCGGTACAGCTACTATCTCGACCCGAAATGGCGCGAGTGGATCAAGAAGGAGATGCGACAGGAGCCGGAAGCGGCCCTCGATGAAGCCATCCGGGCGGACAACGCCTGCCTGGAAGCGGCGCGGAAACCGGGAGTGACTCTCGCGATTCATCTGTGCCGCGGAAACAATCGCAGCCACTGGTACGCGGAAGGCGGCTACGACGCGATCGCCGAAAAACTTTTCGGGATGCTGAAGGTTGATCGCTTTTCTTTGGAATATGACGACGAGCGCGCGGGAACATTCGAGCCGCTGCGCTTCGTTCCCAAGGACAGGATCGTCATACTCGGCCTCATCACCACGAAGAAACCGCAGCTCGAGAAGTGCGACGACGTGGTCCGGCGCATCCACGAGGCGGCAAAGTACTTCCCGATCGAGAACCTGACGATCAGCCCGCAGTGCGGATTCGCCTCGACAGCAGAGGGAAACCTGCTAACCGAGGATGAGCAGTGGGCAAAGCTCAAGCTCGTCGTGGATGTGGCGAAGCGCGTGTGGGGCACCGCAGCGTAGGAATTCCGCCGAATAGAATTTCCGAACAGCACTGAAAAAGTCCCTTCTGCCGCTACCGGTCCCTAACCTTGAGGACGGGAATATCCTTTTCGCCAAGATCCGTGGAAAGAGCAGATTCCCGCCAGTTGGCGGGCAGGCCTCGTCCGCCGCGGCGGCGGACTCGAACTGACAGACGGGGCGGTTTTCAGCGCACTGCCCGTCTCGCGCCTCCTAAGTAACTCGCACAAGTGGGGCGCAGCAAGACTTCGCCAAGAACGCTCAGTCCAAGGCAGCGCCCCTACGTCATCTTGCGGGAATCGAGTCATGGCGATTCTCGTGGGAGGCAACCTTGTGTCTCTCAAACGAGGGGATTCTCTCCTTCGTCTTCGGGCGGAAATTTGGATGCGCGCGATATTCCGTTCGTGTATGCTTCCGCGCTGCGTGGCTGGAGGATGGTCCAAGCCATGCGCTAACACCCGTGCAATCTACAGCTGACCGACTCGCGCGACGTTTCCGCAAGCGAGCTTGCAGGACGTAACCCCGGCGATGAACCTGCACCTGAACCACACGCGCAAGGATTCCGCCGCCACTTCGACGAGCGAAGTGGTTGGAACCCTGCTGGCCCTTCTGGAAGACGGCACCCTGTCGCCCGCCCAGTTCGCGCGAATGCAAATTCATCTCGACTGGATCCAGTACAAGGAAAACTTCCGCGAAGCCGTGATGGCCATGCACAACGCAGAAGACGAGGAGGGCGGCGCGCCGCTCGAAATCCACATTGACGGCCGGCAGGTCGCGCCGGGAGGACTCCGCGGCATGGTTCAAAACGCAATTAACTCCGTCGGGGCGGAAGCCCGAGAGCGGCCGGACCGCATCTACCTCGAGGACTTCCGGTCGTTCCGATCGAGCGTTGCGTGGGATTTCAACCGCCTCTATTGGTGGCGGCTAAAGGACTGGGAGCAGGCAACCGGGAGGGGTTATGAGGAAATGTTGCCGGGAGGAAAGTCCGACGGCCACCAGCCGGAAGCGATTGCCGAATCCGTGCGCGACTTCTGGAATCTGCTGAAGGAGATGGAGAGCCGCAACCAGCTTCCGCCCGAGCTGTTCATTCTGGAAATCGGCGTCGGGATGGGGAAAAGGGCGGCTCTTTGGCTCGACACGTTCCATGCCTTCGATCGGGAGCGCGGGACGAATTACTATCCGCGCCTGCGTTTTCTTCTGGGCGATTATTCGCTTGCGACACTCGACCGCTGCCGGCCCGCGGTGCAGAACCACGTCGAACTTTGCAGCTTCATTGCGCTGGATGCGCTCGATCCGATCAAGACGCTGTCGTTTCTGCGCCACAAGATTCTTCACGTCCATTCGACCAATATGTACGACAACCTTCCAGACGAAGAGATCGTGTGGCGCGACAACAAGGTCCACTGGGTGCAGGTTCGCGCGTACCTCTCGGCGGCGGACGCGGCTCGGATCGAAAAGGAAACGGGCGTCGCGGTTTCAGAGCTGCCGAAGATCATTACGCGGCTGCTGGAAGTGGGCCCGGAATGCCTGCCTGACCGGAAGCGCGGGGTCGTTTTCTGGCAGGAGGTCTGGAAAGCGTTCCGGCTGGAGGAGCGCTTGGTTGGCGCCGCGGGCCTTCCCGATTTGTCGTTTCCGGCGGGGCTTACGATCGCGCAGATGGAGGATATTCTCCAGAATGCGCCGAACGATTTGCGGTTCCATTTGAGTTCAGGGGCGCTGGACAGCTTCCGCAACACGTTGCCTCTGCTTCATCCGAAGGGTTATCTTCAAGTGCAGGACATTTTTGTCACCGACCTGAACGACTACAGCATGGGGTTCCACGGTCCGGGGAAGCTGGGCGGCTCCATCGTGAACTGGGTGAACGGCGCCCTGCTTCGCGAGGTCGGCGAACGGGCCGGATACGACCTGCATTTCGCGCCATTCCAATACCGAAAAGGATCGAACACCTCGGTCCTGCGCACGACAAGACGGGAGTAACGCTAATGAGTCTTCCCATTCTTCCTACGACGATGGTCGGCAGCTACTCGATGCCGGGCTGGCTGGAGCGCTTGAAGACGGAGTATTTCGCGCGGCGGATCAGCCGGCACGACCTCGATGAGATTCACGATTCCGTGGTGAAAGCCGCCATCAAGGATCAGGAAATCGCCGGACTCGACATCGTGACGGACGGCGAGGTCCGCCGGGACAACATGATTGACTATTTCCTCGAGCGCATCCCGGGAATTCATATCGATCGCTCCTCGAAGAAGTTTTATTACGATTTCTACGACAGCGAGGTGCTGGGAAAGATTCCGATGGCGTCGCTGGGGCTCGTGCAGGATTTCAAGTTCCTCCTCGAATATACGGAACGCGAGGCGAAAATCTGCATCACGGGGCCTCATTCGCTCACGAAGCGCGTGCGCAACAAGTATTATCCGAGCGAGGAAGCGCTTGCGACCGACATTGCGCGCGTGATGAATGTGGAGTTGAAGGAGCTGGTCAAGGCCGGAGCGAAGTTCATCCAGATCGACGAGCCGTACTATTCGGGCTTCCCCGAGGACATCAACTGGGGTGTGAACGTCCTCAACACGCTGGTGGAGGGAGTAAACGCCAAGATCGCGGTCCATATCTGCTATGGGAATCGCTACGGGAAACCCTCGTGGGAAGGAACGTACCGCTACCTTTTCCCGAGGATTCTCGACGCGAAGGTGCAGCAGTTAACCCTTGAGTTTGCGCGGCGAGGAGGCGAGGATCTCGATCTCTGGCGGGAGTTCTCTCCGCCATTTGAACTGGGCGTCGGCGTAATTGATGTCAAAGATCAAACGGTTGAGACGCCGGACATCGTGGCCGAGCGCATCCGGAAGGCGCTCAAGTTCGTCCCAGCCGAGAAGATGTTCATCCTGCCGGACTGCGGCCTGTTCCACTTGCCCCGAGACGTGGCCTACGGGAAGCTTCGCGCCATGGTGCAAGGCACCCGAACGGTGCGCAAAGAACTCGGGCGATAAAGCCGTCGAGTCGGGCCGCGGATCGTGAAGGGATAGGATCGGGCCGAACCCGCTGCTCGGCGGTATCCTCGGTGACACCACCTAGACAGCCTGCCTAGATGTTAGGTAGTATCCCGCCGTAAATCCGTGGGAGCGCCAAGTGGGGGAGCGCTCGTTCCGTTCTTTGCCCTGAGGATACAAGTTAGGTACTGGTTTCGGTATAGGCCCTCACCGCGCAGACTGCAATAAACGCTTGACAATTGCGGCGTATGGGAATTACATCTTTGGCCAAATTGGTAACGGGTGGTTAGGCGGGGGACATTCTCGCCACTTTAATGGGGGGTGGTACTATGAAGGCACGTTCGATTCTGCTGGTTCTCCTTGCCGTGCTGGTCCTCTTCGCTGGTGTTAGCTCCACGCACGCTCAGGCCATAGCGGTTGCCCAATTGAACGGAACGGTGACAGACCCGAGCGGGGGTGTCGTTGCCAAGGCCGCGGTCACACTGCGCGAGACGAGCACCAACGTTAGCTATGCGGCGACGTCCAACGACAACGGTTTCTACACCATCGCCAACATCGTGCCGGGCACGTTTGAGCTCAAAGTCTCATTCAGCGGGTTTGCAAACTACACGCAGACCGGGATCGTGCTGACCGTCGGCCAGAGCGCGACGATCAACGTAGCCCTCCAGGTCGCCGCGCAGGGCGAAAAGGTCGTGGTGACCACGGAAGTGCAGACGATCGAGCCGACCAAGACGGAAATCAGCCAGGTGGTCCAGGCACAGCAGATTTCGTCCCTGCCGATCAGCAACCGCGTTTTCACGGACTTTGCCCTTCTAACTCCTGGCGTGGCGACGAGCCGGACCAGCCTGGGCACGACGTTTACGGAGTTTGAGGTTACGCAGATTTCGTTTGGCGGCATGCGCTCGTTCAGCAACGAGATCACGGTGGACGGCGCGGACTTCGTCAATGCGGCGAGCGGTATTCAGCGCTCGACTCCCCCGCAGGAATCCGTGCAGGAATTCCGCGTGGTGAACAACAGCTTCGGCTCCGAGTACGGCCGCTCGATGGGCGGAATCGTCAACATAGTGACCAAGTCCGGCGGCAACGACTATCACGGTTCGATCTACGAATACGGTCAAAACAGCGCCGCGGATGCGCGATCGCTCCTTCAGCCCGCGCCATTGCCGCATGAATTGCGCCAGAACCAATTTGGGGCTTCGGTCGGCGGACCGATCGTAAAGGATAAGACGTTTTTCTTCATGAACTACGAGGGGAAGCGGAGCGCACTGTCCCCCACTTACCCCCCCGATCTGGTTAACAACTTGCAATTGATTGATGATGCCAAGAAGGTGATGGGGCTAGCGCCCGAAGGCTGCACGACGGCGCTTGCAAACTGTGGGCTGAGCGACTTTTCTTACCTCAACGGTTTCCTGAAGACAGGGGACGACGATTTTGGATTTGCCAGGTTCGACCATCAACTCACCACGAACAATCGCCTAGCGGTCCGTTATAACGTGGAGGATGTGCGGGCGCTGGGTGAACTGGTCGGCAACACATTGGATGGCGGCGGAATCGGCGTGCCGAGCGGCGGCCGAGACCTCTATACGCGGGATCAGTCTGTGGTCGCGACGGTGAACTCCGTGCTATCACCCAATGTCGTCAACACCGTGCTTGCGCAATACGCTCGGCGGCACTACAACTTCGTTGGGGCCACGGGCCAGCCCGACTTCAGCATTCTGAACGACCTTGAGCTGGGGCACAACTTCGGGACGAACGACAGGCTGTACGAAACCCGAGGGCAACTATCCGAGTCGGTCTCCTGGGTCAAGGGCAACCACCTTGTGAAGTTCGGCGCTGACGGAAACTACCTCTCGAGTTTGGAGAACTTCCCCGGTTTCGATCCCGTGCGATCGCTCATCCCAACGGCTGGTCCGAACCCCATGGACTGCCTGGCGAATTTTGCCTCGTTTTACAACGGCTTTGTTGGGGGGCCGGCGCTCCCTGCGGACGTCGCGGCGGCGGCTCCCTTGTGCGGTGTTTCCCAGGAT
>Ga0187772_10001239_pt1 | contig 11994 bp, 6 predicted proteins | sample 0116_SJ02_MP15_2_FD_133137 | JGI IMG/M metagenome (GOLD analysis project Ga0187772, IMG submission 133137) | Tropical peat soil microbial communities from peatlands in Department of Meta, Colombia - 0116_SJ02_MP15_20_MG | ecosystem: Environmental > Terrestrial > Soil > Wetlands > Peat | place... | reverse complement strand
GTAACCCCGACCAGTCGTAGACCAGTCCTCCCGAACCTGGGGTCGTCAGGACGGACAAGGTCACGCTCGTTCCCTGCAGGACGCTTGAGGGAGCCCCGGCTGGCCAGGTAACCGTCGGGTCTGCGTAGACAGTAACAGTGACAAGACCCGGTCCAGAGTTGGAGTTGTAGCCCGCGACACCGCTGTCGGTGACCACGGCGCAGTAACTTGTCGTTCCCACCGCGGACGTACTCGGTATGTATAGCAGCCCTGAGCCCACCGATGAACCCATCGGGATGCATGTCGACGTTGAGCTCGAAGCATACCACTCAACCGACGCCGTGTTCGGCCCCAAATACAACACCGTCGCGGACATCGAGCTTGCCGTCTGACCAACATCGTACGTGATCGTCCCCGCTATCAGGCTCACCGTCGGATCCGCGTAGACGGTCACCGTCACGACCCCCGACCCGGAGTCCGAGGTGTAGTCGGGAACCCCGGAGTCCGTCACCACGGCACAGTAGGCAGTCGTCCCCACCGTGGATGTGCCTGGAGTAAAGGAGGGCCCCGACTCCACCGATGACCCTCTCGGCGTGCACGTTGTTTGTGAGCTCGACTCATACCAAGCCACCGTTGCTGTGTTCGGTCCGGAGTACGTTATCGTCGCCGAAATTGGGAATGCGGATTGATCAACGTCGTATGTCGCCAATCCTGCGGCGACGGTCACCGTCGGATCCGCATCGACCGTGATGAGGATGGGCGATGAGGTCGCGCTCGCACCTGACGAATCCGTGACCGATACACTGACGTCGTACTGCCCTGGTGTCGCAGGGACGCAGGTGATGATTGAGATGTTTCCCGGTGTGCAGCCGGCCGGAAGCCCCTGATAACTGAACGTGACCGGGCCTACGCCATACCCAGCGATGGCCGAAATCGTCGTCGCGCTCCCCAGGTCGATTCGAGCTGGGGTAGCGTTAAAGGACTCAAGCTCTAGGCAGGAGATCCTTGGGCAGGGCTCCAGAACCGACAGGGAGCCTGAACCGTCGTTGTCCACGTACGTATAGCCACTGGTCTGGTTCACGTACAGGCCTGTCGGCCCGTCGCCGACCTCGACGGTTGCGGCTAGGACGTTAGTTCGGTAGTCGATTACACTGACGGAGTTGGACCCAGAATCCGACACCACGACCGACCCGCTCTGAGGATTCACCGCGATGGCAAAGGGACCCGGCCCGACCGGGATGGTCTGGACGACGACGTCCGTGGTGGCGTTGATGACAGTTACACGGTTGGCTGCCCAGTCTGCGACGTAAACCTCGGCATTCCCAGGATCGTATGCAATTCCCTCTGGGTCGCTCCCCACTGGTATCGATGCTACCCGCTGGTACGTCGTCGCGTTTACCACTGTCACATTGTCTGAACCAGAGTTGGAGACAAACATCACGTCTTGATCCGGGTCGTAGGCGATGCCTTCGGGGTGCTGCCCTACAGGCAGACGCGCCACAACTTGGAGCGATGGCCCACCGACGACATCGACGAAGGCTGAGTTCCCCTCGGTCAGAAAGACCGTCTGATTGCGGGTGTCGATTGATACAGCGTAGGGACCAGCACAGCACATGCTCGGTTGGATTGGGACCACAGTTGCCACAGAGTAGTTGTTCGCGTACAATCCCGCGAGCTGGTCTCCCCATGAGAATCCCACCCAGAGGAGACCGTCTTCAGGATCGTAAGCACCAAACATCGGGCCTGCCTGGTTCGGATCTGGCTGAACCGAGCTGAGAGAGACAGTCCTGATTAGGGACATCCCGGAGGCGTTCATCAGCACGAGGAGATTGTTTCCTTGGCTGAAGGCGACTAGGGCATTCGTAACGGGGTCGAACACCAAGCCATCGAGGTCAGGTCCCCCCGTGGACGTGGCCCGAATCACGGAAAGCGAGGTCTCGTTCACCACCAGAACGTCGTCCCAGGGCGAGTTCGCATCCCCCTCCAAGACAAACAATTCGTTCCCCGTGGGTTCCCCGACCAACGACGTTGCCCCGGGTGCGAGTATCGTGGTCGGGTCGACAGTGTATGTGGTGGCGTTGATGATCGAGACATAGCCGGCGGTGTTGGCGACATACATCATCTGGGACGACGAATCGTAAGCGAAGCCCAAAGGGTCGCCACCGACATAGATAGTTCGGTACGTTGTCAAGTTCACCGGATCTATGACCACAATATCACTCGTCTCGTCTTCCGCCACCCAAATCATGCCCGTCGTCGAGTCATACACGATGGCGCGAGGGTCGGAGGAGAGGGGGCTGCCGGAGGGAAGCTTCACCGAGCCCGTTACCTGAAGTGTCCGGTCATCGATAACAGTGAGATTCGAGGACCCCGAATTCGTAACGAATGCCTTGTGAAGCGCTGAATCGAAGGCGATTGCCCCGGGAGCCCCCCCCACGGGAACGGTGCCAGCAATCGCATGGGTGGTCGTATTGACGACAGTGACGTTGTTTGAACTCCCGCTAACGATGAACACTTCGCCGGCCGAAGAGTCATACTCAGTATCAATGGACCCGGCTGGGACGGGCGCTGTCGCCACAACGGTCAGGTTCGTTGCGTCGACAATATTGACAGTCGTGCCATTGGTGTACGGGACGTACAACTGGTCACTCACCGGATCGAGGGCGACCGTGCTGCAGAAGGCTGCACCGCAGCGGAACGAGTTGTCCATGGTGGCGGTCGTGCCGTTAAATCCTTCCAGTGGGCCCACGGTGCCAATCCAGACCGTATTGGTAACGGGGTCGTAGACTCCGGCCGATGGATACCAGCCGCTTGCCGGAATGAACTCGCCCGGAATGCTAGTGTTGTTGGCAAGGACGAGACTTCTCACGACCACCCCCGGACCGCTTGCCGAGCTTCCCGGGTTCAAACTCTTGCCGCCGGAACCAGCGTCAACGGCATGTGGTACTCTCCAGGTATCCGACGGTCTCCCTGCAGAGTTCGGAGCTTCTCCGAATAGTGAGAGTGAACCGAGATCCACCAGCACGACCAGTACGAGGGCTAGCGTGGCGAGAACGCGCTGGGAGTTGCGCAGAGTTCTACGCGGCGAACAGACCATACTGTTCACGCGTAACAATCAACGCGTAATGACCGTTCCTCGGGCGGGGGGTCCACTCGGGGAGTGGGCCCCATGCATGGCTTCGCAGGAGGTTACGTAGCCGAACTGGGAACGAGAACGTGGCACCACGCCTTACGGGGTTTAACAACCCGTTTTTCCCGCTAATCAACGGTCTACGTTGACCCAGTGGTCTGAGGGAATATGATACCGACAGCAAGAGCAGTTTGGCAGGTCCCTGCGCGCCCGGCTCACGGGAGTGGATTTGAATCGAGAAGATTCCCACGACGTCGAAGTAATAGAGCCCGGGGATGAGGCCCCCGCACCCACTCGGTGGCGCGGCGGCGCCCGATGAAGTTCGCTCCCGACCCCTAATCTATCCGAGCACCTTCTGCGCCTTACCCATGGCGCGGCGACTCGCCGCCATCATGTTCACCGACATCGCCGGGTACACCGCGCTTTCCCAAGCGGACGAGAAGGGGGCACTACGTCTCCTTCGCGACCAGGAGGCCCTGGTCTGGCCGATTCTAGAGCTGCACCGTGGGCGGAAGGTCAATTCGATGGGGGACGGGTTGCTCATCGAGTTCCCGGACGCCTTGGATGCGGTAGAATGCGCGGTGGATCTGCAACGCCATGTCCAGGAACGGAACTCGCGCCCTGGGACGACGCCGCTTCGGTTGAGGGTCGGAATCCACCTAGGGGATGTTGAGAGCGTCGGAAACGACATCTTGGGGGACGCCGTAAACATCGCCTCGCGTATCGAGCCGCTCGCTGAGCCGGGAGGTGTATGTGTTTCTGAGCCTGTCTACTTTCAGGTCCGGAACAAGGTCCCGTATCGGTTGGAAGAGGTCGCCTCCAAGAGTCTGAAGGGAGTCGGCGAGCCGATTGCGGTCTATCGAGTCGCCCTAGCGGACGGCACGGGACCCGGGCCGCTTCAATCGTTCGCCCCCTCTCGGATCGCGGTCCTGCCGCTCACGAACATCAGCCCCGATCCCAGAGATGAGTACTTCGCGGACGGTCTCACAGAGGAGTTGATCACAACACTCTCGCAGATCGGGGATCTTCGGGTCATCGCCCGGAGTTCGGTAATGATGTACAAGACGACCCTCAAACCGGTCGCGCAGGTCGGGGCCGAGCTGAGCGTTGGCTCGGTCCTAGAGGGCAGCGTACGGAAATCTGGGGACAAGCTGCGGATCACTGTCCAGCTGATCGATGTGCCGTCCCAGGAGCACGTCTGGGCGCAAACGTACGACCGGACCCTCGACGACGTGTTTTCGGTCCAGGCGGATGTCGCGCGACAGATTGCTCAGGCGCTCCGCGTGAAGGTGCGAACCTCAGAAGAGGCCCGTCTTTCGGGGCGGCCCCCGGTGCGGCCCGAGTCATACCTGGCCTACCTGAGAGGGCGAACGGCCACAGACATCTCGACGCCCGAGAAGGTGGGGGAAGCGAAGACCGAGTTCGAACGGGCGATTGCCGCGGACCCGAGCAATGCGGCGGCGTACGCCGGCCTAGCGGACGCCATTCACCTGATGGGCGACGTTGGGCACGCCGGCGCATGGCACGAATGGACAATCCGGAGCAAGGAATTCGCCTCGCGGGCCCTCGAACTGGATCCGAATCTTGCCGACGCGCACGTCTCCCTCGGCTCGATACTGTTCCACGAATACGACTACGTGGGCGCGGAAGAGGAGATCCAGCTCGCTCTGTCGCTCAGTCCGAGCAACTTCATGGCGCACGCGCAGTACGTCGTGATTCTCATGGACGAGGGGCGTATTGAGGAGGCCAAACGCGAGTTCCGCCTCGCCGAAGAATCGAACCCGCACTCCCCGCTCCCGCTCGTCCAGCATGCGTTCCTCCTGACGCAGCTGCGCGAGCTCGACGAGGCGTGGACCGTCCTCGAGCGTCTGCGGGAACTCGGCAGGCTCCTCAGCCACTATCACGTCGCCCTCGCCCGATACTACGGGGCCCGCTCCGAGTTCGCGCGCGCCTTCGACGAATTGGGCCGGGCTGGCGAGACTGAGGCGGTGACGGTCCGACGGAACGAATGGGTCTGGCTGCATGTCCTCGCGGGGAATCTGGAGGCGGCCCGGAAACTGGTCGCGGATGTGGAGCGAGGACCGGATGCGGCCACTCACTCGGCGGAACTGGCGTTTTGCCACGGAATCCTGGGGAACCTGGACGACTGTTTCGCCTGGTTGGGCAAGGCAATCGATGCCCATGTCTTCTGGCCCTGGCAATGGCTCGAGGAGTCCACCCTTTCGGCGGTGCGAAAGGACGCTCGGTTTGCTCAGGCGCTGAAGAGAATGCATCTCGTCTAAGGCAACTCACATGGCAAGCTCGGCTTTCCGAAGCTGGCCCTGGCGCCAAGACCTCACTAAGCCGATGGCTGGCGGGGTTTCCCCGCTCCGGGAGGAAGTCCTCTCGGTTCGGTCGTTGGACCGGGTAACTCAGAAGGAGACCCTCCGCAGGTCCTGGATCCGTCAGAGGCACCTACTTACCGCGAAGGGCGGTTCTTGATCACGAGCCAAATTGATTCGAGGGGCCACCGCCGTCCCCACCGGCGCTCTGGTCCGGTCAGGTACGAAGTCCTTCCCTGAAGCGGGGTCTGCGTCTCCACGAGCGATTCGACCTGAAAGCCGCACGACCGGAAGAGTCGAATCCACTCACCGTAGGTCAGCTGGAAGTTGACCTCTGGCGGTCGGCCGTATCGGACGAAGTGCATCCCGAAGTAGTCGTATCGCAGCTTTCGGTCCATACGGTTGGTCCGACGGTTCTGGACCACGATCCTAAACGGGCTGGACGTCGCAAAGACCAGGCGCCCGTTTCGTCGAAGGACCCGGGCTGCCTCGGGTATCGTCTTTCGAGGATCGCTGAACGTTAAAGCTCCCCAATCGGCGAAGACTATGTCAAAGGAATCAGCCCGGAACGGAAGCCGTTCAGCATTGCCACGGACCCAAGCGACCCGTCGCCCTCCTCCGGGAAGATGCTTTGCCTTGTTCAGCTGCGAAGAGGACAGGTCTAGGCCGACGGCCGATGCGCCCGAGGTGGCCAGGGCGGCGGACCAGCGTCCCGCTCCGCACCCAAGCTCGAGGGTGGCGCGCCCCCGGGTCCGGCCCAGCAGCCGCAGGCGCGATTCAGGGACCCGCCAGAATCCCCAAGCCTTCGCATGTCTGCCGCTCAACTGGCGCCGATGCCGTTCGTCGTAGGCATCGCTGACGGCTTCCCAGAGACGCAGGTTGGTACCGATGTGAGCAGAACGTGACTTTTTGCGACCCCGGCCTCGCGCCCCGGTACGGATCCGTCTGGTGAGCGTCACGCGACTGGCATAGAAGTGTGGCGCATGAGACTACGCTCCGTTGGTACGGGCCGTCGCCCGCCGGCACCTGCCAAGGTGGGGTGAAGGTACCCGTTTCCCATACGTTTCAACGATCTGGGAAGCTCGCTACTCCGGGCGTCTCGCCTACCGGGTCTCGCCGCGCGGGGAGGGCAGCCGCCAGAGGGGTTGGAGCCGAAAGTTCGGTTCCTTAGCTCGGCCCCAACCCAAAACTAGGCCCTGGCAAACTCACCCTGTTTGGGCAGCCCGTCTTCCGAGAACCGGGGGGATTAGCCCCCAAAGGGGTTTAGATAGCCCTCCTTTTCGCGCGTTTGAGAGCCTTCGTGGCTGACCTCCAACCCGCACTTGCTCGCAAGTGTTCGCGGGAGGAACCCTGTTCGTGCAGAACCTTACCTTGTCTCTGACCCACCCGATCCGAGCCTTACCTGCCTATTTCCACCATTGGTCCGGAACGCCTCCCCTTGAGACCTGAAGGGTTGCCCATCATCGGTGCCCAAGCCTAAGCCAATCGGATTGGAGACTCAGTAGCCGTCGGACCGAGATTAATTTGGTCCTAGAGCTTCGCGCAGTTAGGCCATTCGATCGGGCTATACTGCAACGGCAGCTCATTGGGCCCCCAAGGTTTGACAGATGTCTAACTCCTTCCCGAAACCGACTGCAGTATCACCCAAGAGGCATCGGCACCAGTCCGGGCGACCGGTGAAACCGTGGGTTGTCGTGCTCGTCGCCGGAGTCGTTCTGGTCTCGGCTTCGGTGTCCATCTTCGTCCTCCTCACATCCCATCTGAATTTCGGTATAGGTGGGACCCCGTACGCTCTCGGCATGTTGGAGGTTGGGTCAACCCACCCTGTCTCGGGAGTGTTTGACATCCAGTTGGCTCTCAGTCCGACACCGGGATTGACAACGGAATTCGTCGGGCTTCGAATCACCAATACGACTTCTGGACCAGTCGCTCCAGGCGCCGGGCCCGCAACTTGCACGGCCCCCGCCGGTGGTCCCTTTACTGCCTTCACTCCCACGAATTGCGGGACCCCTACCGGCAATTGGTACGCTGTCCTCGTGTTCCAAAACAACACTATCGCGAGCGTGTTCGACAATTCTGGACGTTGGTCTGGAGCGACGGTTGCCCTGAACTCCACGATGAGTATCTACATCGTAACCGGCACGCAATACTCCCGAGGGGAAGACACCCTAAACGCTTACGGAATCACCTCTACCCCGGTCACTGGAGTTGCCTCGCTGTAGCGACGCAGATACGGCCTGATTTCGACCAAGATCGTGAGAACCGTCGACTTGTGACCGTGGCTTTCCGAAACTGGACACGAACGCGGTCCGGAATGGCTGGTTGCTTTTCGTGGTTGTTTCTGTATACCCGGTTACCCCTTTCGAGTCGCCGCACCCACCGCGCGATGGGATGTCATAAACGGATATGCGCTCGGGATAGCCGAGGAGAACCTACACTTTCCAGGGACCCTTGCCCTTCTTGAAGTCAGGGAGGGGATAGAATCGAAGAACCTCAAGGGGGGGTAGGGAGGCTTCTCAGCAAAGGGGAGCGAACCACATCCGCAGCGACGCTACGAGTTACGACGGGAAACCTCTTTGCTATATACCGCGGCGAAGAGGGCCGGCGAGATATGGCACCACGACAGCGCCCTCCGCGCCCGAGCCGGGCTATTGCAGGTTTCGCCCTCATCGGTGTTGCCGTCGGTGTCCTCCTTACGGTCTCGCTCCTTGGCCCGGGCACTGCCCCGAGCAAGGTGCACGCCGGTGCTGACCAGCGGCAGATCGGCCTACCGCATCCGCTCCCGCCGACCCAGACCCGCCCTGCACTTGCGGACCCGGAATTCCTCCCGACCACCTTGGTCGACAACAGCCCGGCCAATTTCGGCCGGTTCGGCCGCGGAGTCGCGGTCAGCGGGTCGGTTGTCGTGATCGGGGGCCCGGGTGACCTTGGCGGGTACGGAGATGTGCTGGTCAGGAACCTTACCTCCGGCACGACAATAGAACTGCTGGGCCCGGAAGGCGGGGACGACTTCGGTCTTTCGGTTGCTCTCGGGGGGGGTCGCGTCGTGGTCGGCGCCCCCGACTACTCCGCGGACGCGGGCGCCGTGTTCGTTTACAACGCGTCGACCGGCTACCTGATCTCGACCTACGTGAGCCCGAACGCCCAAACAGACCCCCCCTCACCCGGAGGCGGGCTCTTCGGAGCCTCTGTCGCAACCAGCGGGAGCTGGATTGTCGTGGGCGCGGAGCAGGAGAACGTTTCCGGGGTCGCATTCGCGGGCCTCGCCTACGTCATCAACGCCCAGACCGGCGCCATGAGGAGCCTGGCGAGCCCTGACCCCCAGTACGGCGGGGACTTCGGGGAATCGGTAGCGATCAGCGGGAACTTGGTAGTTGTCGGTGCACCCGACGAGACCCCGATCGGTTCAACGTTCCCGTACTCCGGGGCCGCCTACGTCTTCTCTGCCGTGACCGGCGATTTGATCACCAACCTCAGCAGCACGGATCCCGCGAGCCCGGGGGCTTTCGGCTGGGCGGTTGGGATCAGTGGTGAGATCGTCGTCGTCGGTGCCCCCGATGAGACGGACGGGGGATTCGAAGCGGCGGGCAATGTCCACGTCTTTGACCTTACGACCGGGACCAACTCCACACTGTCCACGCCCAACCCCATCGGTGGGGGAGCCTTCGGGGCGTCGGTCGCGGTCGATCCGATGACGATCCTTGCCGGAGCCCCGGCGGAGGAGTCGACCACGGGAGTTCCCGGTTCCGGCAATGCGTACATCTACAGCACGGTCGACAGTGGCCTCATCTCCTCGGCCCTCGCCCCCCCGAACTGGCCGGAGGACGCCGAATTCGGAGTTTCGGTGGCGGAAAGCGGGTCGGAGGCCGTCGTGGGTGCTCCGTTCGAGACTGCCTTGAGCCTTTCCAATGCCGGGCAGGCATTCGTCTTCAACCAGATTCCGTTGACCGTAGAGAGCCCGAACCCGTACCTCGCCGGCGATGGTGGCTACTTCGGGAACTCCGTGAGCGTCAACGGTGGGGTGGTCGCCATTGGTGCACCTGACCAGCAGGTTGGTGATGAGGTATCGGCGGGGAACGCCTATCTGGTGCGCGGTTACTCGGGCCCGATCCAGACTTTCGCAAGCCCCAACCCCCAGCCGGACGGTGAGTTCGGGTTCGCCGTTTCCCTGCAGGGCACCGCCCTGGTGGTCGGCGCACCGGACGAGAGTTCAGGTGCCCCCGAATCCGGCGACGCTTACATTTTCAATACGACGACGGGCTCGGTCACGGCGACGTTGAGCAGCCCCAATGCCGTGGAGGACGGAGGCTTCGGCGCGGCCGTCGCGATCGGTGGGAGCTGGGTCGTGGTCGGAGCCCCTTACGAAAACGGCGCTGGAGGGTCCTTGCAGGGGAACGCTTACGTGTTCAATGCGGCCTCGGGTGCCTTGGTCGCGACTCTGACGAGTCCCAACGCCCAGACGGACGGTACCTTCGGGTTTTCGGTGGCGATCAGCGGCTCCACTGTCGTCGTGGGGGCTTACGGGGAGGACGGCTACGTCGGGGAAGCCTACGTCTTCAAAGCGTCGACCGGTGCTCTGCTCCGGGACCTGGTGAACCCCGACGATGAGTCTAGCGCCTTCGGCTACTCCGTGGCCACCAACGGGGCCACAGCCGTGGTCGGGGCTCCGGGAGCGAACGCTGGCGTGCTCGAGGACGCGGGCGCCGCCTTCACCTTCTCGACGACTACCGGCGGCTTGCTCGCGAGCTTGGCGACGCCGAACCCCACGGCGTATGGCCTCTTTGGCTGGTCGGTCGCGGCCAACGGTGCGACGATCGTCGTCGGGGCACCGGAGGAGACCGCTTGGGGGGTCTCCGACACCGGCAATGCCTACCTATTCAACGCTGCGAGCGGGGCGTTAGCCGATCGGTACAACAACCCCGTTCCGTCAAACGACGGTTTCTTTGGGGGCGCGGTCGGTATTGGTCCCGCCGGTCTGATCGCGGTGGGTGCGCCGGACACCTTCGAGGGAGGCTACGAGACAGGTAGCGCCTTCATCTTCTTCCTCTAACTTGGGAAGGGGCCGGAACGAACCGGCCCGCAGGCAGTCGGCGGGTGCGTCGCGGGGCATTGGTCCCGAGGCCCGTCGTCGAGTGAGTGCCCCCGGGCCCGCGTTGCTGGGGGCTGATCCCCAGGGCCGCCCGCAAATCCCGTAGGGGGGCCTTGAATGACGGATTACGGTGGTAAGCCTAGGGTGACCGTTGTCCGCCTAACGTTTCGCTGACCCCGCTCCGACGGGTGAGGCAGGCCCCGGCCTGAGCGACAGCGTTGGGGACTCCTTCTCCAGTGGACGGCTAGAGTGGTGAGGGAGTCGTCGTGGCGACCGGCCAGGCAGCGGTCTTACTCCTCGCCTGGACCGATACCCAGGACTTGAACCCACGCGACGACCGCGATTGCCCTCAGCGGACCGGCCGGTTGTACTGAACGTCGAGAAGACCGCAGGCTCGGCAACGATGCGCCGGAAACCGGGGAGGCATGTTCAATATGGTTTTCGGGGCAGGGGCCAGCTTCTCTACGTACCGCCCCGATCCATCGAGCCAAACGATAGTGGCCGGCCTTCCGATCAGTGTGGCGGCCTCGATAAGGCCAGGTTCCATCGGGCGGCCGCATCCCCTGCAAGAAACGGGTGCGTCGACTGATGCTCGCTCGTCGGACGCCATGCGGGCACCACAACTCCTCTCCCCTTATCAAAACGGAGCGAGTTGCAGGTTTGCGGGAACAACCCGAGGGATGGGGATGGACCTGCCGGCCCCTCCGGGCCGACTGCAAGGTACACGTTTTCGCGGGCCCCGAGGTCTCAACTTGCTGGTGTGCTGTTCGACACCAGGACTCGGGCATACGCCTTAGCAGACGGAACGGTAATGCACCTCGATGGTCTCCGGTTCAATGGAGTCGGAGATGACGGCCCGACGGGCCGTGGTCGCGCTCGCGGTAGGAGCCATCGTCGGCGTCGTAGTCGTCGCAGGATCGTTCCAACCGCTTGGCGCGAGCCCTGCGAGGGTGAGCTTTGACGGCATCCAGCTTCAGGTTACCTACCTCAACGGTTCATCCCAGGTGTTCGGGCCGGTGGACCAGAACGCGTGCAACGAAACCCTACATATGCCCTCCGGGCCGCCGCTCACGCCCGAATGCCCCGCAGCCCTGGTCGACGGCTCCTCGTACAGTTTCGAGTTCTACTGGACAGGTGATCCCGTCGGATTCTCACCTGGGCTTTGGACGAACTTTACGATCACCGCTCCCTTCAACTTCACCGTAGACCCAGGCTACATCGGGAGCGTTCTCACCAGCTACTCGACCACCCTCGGGGTCTACGTTGGGGGTGCGAACATGCTGTTCAGCGGTGGAGAGTACATCGGGTCCGCTCTAGTCTTCAACATGCCGAACAACCTTCATCCAGCTTCACCCGTGCTCTGGCTGCATGGAACGCTAAGCGTACAGCCCACAAATGAGACGTACTGGCCCTGAGCGCAGAGGGAGCCCCTAAGGTTCGAAGTGCACCCGTTTCCCATACGTTTCAGCGATCTG
>Ga0187772_10001238_pt1 | contig 11996 bp, 8 predicted proteins | sample 0116_SJ02_MP15_2_FD_133137 | JGI IMG/M metagenome (GOLD analysis project Ga0187772, IMG submission 133137) | Tropical peat soil microbial communities from peatlands in Department of Meta, Colombia - 0116_SJ02_MP15_20_MG | ecosystem: Environmental > Terrestrial > Soil > Wetlands > Peat | place... | reverse complement strand
GACTACGCCTACGTGGACGCGTTCACGCAGTGGCTCGTCCGGGGTCCGGAGCACTTTGACGTGGTGGTCGCGCCCAACATGATGGGGGACATCATCACCGACCTCGCCGCCGTCCTGCAGGGAGGCATGGGGTTCGCCTCGGGGGCGAACGTCGGCGCCGACCACGGCATGTTCGAGCCGGTCCACGGCAGCGCCCCGAAATACGCCGGGAAGAACCAGGTGAACCCGTTCGCGACGTTCCTCGCCCTGGAGCAGATGCTCCGATGGCTTGCGGACCGGCACCACGACCGCCGGCTCGCCGATCAGGCCGACCGCTTGGAGAGCGCGGTCGCGCGCACCCTCGCCTCGGGGAAGGCGAAGACCTACGACCAGGGGGGCACGACGACCACCAGCGGCGCGGGCGACCAGGTCGCCGCGGCGATCCGGGGCGGGGGCCGATGAGCGGGCGACAGGTCGCGGTCGTCGGTGGCGCGACCACGGACTTCGGCGTCCGCCCGCTGACCTGGGAGGAGCTGGCCCAGGAGGCCGGCGAGGCGCTGTTCCGGGCCGTTCCCGCGCTCCGCTCGGAAGACGTGGACTCCCTGTTCGTCGGGGCGGCCATGCCCGAGAGGTTCGCCTTCCAGTCCCATGTCGCCCCGCTCGCCGCGGAGCAGATGGGTCTGCGGCCGACGCGTCTGATCCAGCGGACCGAGCTCGCCTGCGCCTCCGGCCAGTCCGCGATCCGCTCGGCCTACGCCGCGATCGCTTCCGGGCTGTCGGACGTGGCGGTCGCGGTCGGCGTCGAGAAGATGAACATCCCGTCGATGGCCGAGGCGAACACCTCGATGGCCTGTGTCATGGACCGCGCCTGGGACGGTGTGGCCGGGGCGACCGCGCCGCCGTTCTTCGCCATGGTTGCCCAGCGCCACATGCTCGAGCACGGGACGACCCCGGCGCAGCTCGCGGCGGTCTCCGACAAGAACCACCGGTTCGCGAACGCGAACCCCCACGCCCAGTTCCATCGCAAGACGTTCACGCGCGACAAGCTCCTCGGGCTCCCGATGGTCTCTCCGCCGCTCAGGCTCGGGGACTGCTCGTCGATGACGGACGGCGCCGCCGCCGTGGTGCTGGTCGCGGACGAGCTCGTGTCGCGGTTCCCGGGCCCGGTCGCGTGGGTCCGCGGAACGAGCCAGTACTCGGACTTCCACAACCTGGCCAACGCGGGCTCCCTCACGGACTGGCCCGGCCTGAAGCACGCGGCGCGCGAGGCGCTGCGACGGGCGAAGGTCGACCTCGGGCAGCTGGACCTCGCGGAGCTGCACGACTGCTTCTCGATCTCCGAGATCGTCGAGTACGAGGCCCTCGGCCTCTGCCCCGCCGGACAGGGGGGCCGATGGGTCGAGGAGGGACGGTCGGACCTGGGTGGCACGCTTCCCGTCAACACCCGCGGGGGCCTGCTCGGCTGCGGCCACCCGCTGGGGGCAACGGGCATCGCGCAGGCCGTCGAGGTCTACGACCAGTTCGCCGCCAGGGTCGCGCCGGCCCGACAGGTGCCGGACCCGGAGTGGGCCCTCGTGCACAACCTCTCGGGGAGCGCGAACGTCCACTCGGTCATGGTCTACCAGCGGGGGGAGGCAGCGTGAGCGGGCCCGGTCCACGGCGCCCGAGACCTCGCGCCGAGGTCGTCCCGCCCGCCCCTGCGGCTGCGCCGGCGTCGCGGGAGGCGCCCGCGACCCCCACCGTGCTGGACTTCCTTCCCCGTGAGGGCGACGCGGACACCCGCCTCGGAAGGTTCTTTTCAAGGCTGCGCGAGGGACGACTTTCGACCACGCGCTGCCCCCGCGACGGTACCCTCAGCTGGCCGCCGCGCACCGTTTGCCCCACGTGCCATCAGCGCGAGCTCGACTGGGTCGACCTGCCGGAGGGCGGGAGGCTGTACGCGTTCAGTGCCGTGCTCGCCGGTGCGCCGCTCGGGATGGAGCGGGACGTTCCGTTCGCGGTCGGGTTGGTCGACCTGGACGGCGTCCCGCTGCGCCTGTTCGGCCGCGTGGTCGGCCGCGCCTGGAACGAGCTCTCGGTCGGGGATCCCGTCCGCGTCGAGGCGTACCCTGCGGACGACGGCCGCGTGTTCTACCGGTTCCGAGCGGGACCCCGGCCCTAGGCGTCCGCCGCCGGTCGTGGGGCCCTTCGACGGCCCCCGGACCGTCTCGCCGCGACGCGCTGGGCGCGGCTATTTATAGCCCCCCTAAGTCTCGCGCGCCGCCGGCCATAGGGAGCCGGCGGTGCATGGACCCCGGGACGTCAGAGTGGTGGCGACGCCACGGTTGGACCATCGCCCTGTTGCTCACCGCCTTCGGGATCGCGTTCTCCATCCGGACGATCTGGACCTATCCGATCGTCGCGAAGTGGGGGGCCCTCTACACCTACGCCGGGGGCTCGGACTCGTACTACCACTCGCGCGTGATGACCTACATCATCGAGACGCATCGGAACCTCGTCTACGACCCGATGCTCAAGTTCCCCGTCGGGGCGATCAACCCGCGCGAGCCGCTCTTCGACTGGATGAACGCCATCCTGGGGATCGTCTTCGCCCCGTTCTTCGGCGGGAACGCCGTCAACGCGGGCGCCTGGTTCCTCGACCTGCAGGCCCCGCTCTGGGCGGCGCTGGAGGTCTTCCCGATCTACCTCATCGGGCGTGAGGTCAGCTCCCGACGGAACGGGCTCATCGCAGCGCTCGTCTATCCGTTCTTCAGCGCGAGCATCAACTCGTCGACGTTCGGCTACGCGAACTACCTCTCGTTCTACACATTCTTCCTGCTCATCGTCGTCTACTCGTTCATCCGGACGGTCAAGGCCGTCGGCCACCGGCGCTACGTCGAGAGCTACCGCGACACCAAGCAGTTCCTGCCCGCGCTGCGGCAGTTCTACCAGAACGAGCGGACGGCGGTGAAATGGGCCGTCTTCACCGGAGTCTCCATGGGCGCCTTCGCCCTCTCCTGGCAGGGCTACACCTACGTGATCATCACGGTGGCGTTCACCGCGCTCATCGCGATGCTCATCGAGCGCATCCGACACGTCGATTCGTTCGGGATGTACGTCTCGACCTGGATCATCGGCCTGGTCGCCTTCCCGATGGCGGCCCCCTACTACCTCGTGCAGCACGAGATCAAGGTCTTCCTCGAGCTGCCGATCATCCTGTTCTTCGGCACGCTCATCCTGCTGCTCCCGTTCCTGATGCTGCGGGACGTCCCGTGGGTCTTCTCGATCCCGGCCCTCGTCCTCGTCGTCGGGGGCGGCATCCTCGCGCTGAGGTTCCTCACCCCGACGCTGTTCACGGCGGCGATCACCGGGGACGGCTACTTCGTCAAGAACCTGATCTACTCCACCGTCGCCGAGGCCCAGGCGCCGTCCATCGACGCCCTGATCGTCGGCTATGGAGTGGTCACGTTCTTCCTCGCCTTTGCCGGCCTCGCGCTGTTCGCCTACCAGCTCGCGCACCAGCGGTTCAAGCGGTACCTCATCGCGTTCCTCGTCTTCTGCATCATCTCGGTCTACCTGCCGGTCTCGGCCACGAAGTTCTTCCTGGTCGCGGCGCCGGCGTACGCCTTGCTGGGCGCCGAGGCCGTCCATCGGCTCCTGGACGTCGGCGGCTACCCCGCCCTGCGCCGCTCCGTCGCCTCGCTCACCGACCGCACGAGCAGCCTCGCCGCGTTCCGCAAGTCGTTCAAGGCGCGGCACGTCCTGGTGATGGCGCTCGCCGTCGGGATCATCCTGCCGAACGTCTGGATCGCGATCGACGCCGGGATCCCGAGCAACTCCAAGGACCAGGCGGCCGCTCAGATCAACAGCACGATCCCGTCCTGGCTCAAGCTCAACCGCTCGGCTCCGGGGTCCAACTACCTCGGCGCCGCCGGCAGCGGGCTCGACGTCGCCGGCCAGTACGACAGCGCCGCCTACAACTGGCTCGCACAGCAGGATACCGGGGTGCCGCAGCCGCAGCGGCCCGCCTTCGTGAGCTGGTGGGACTACGGGTTCCAGGCGATCGACCAGGGGCAGCACCCGAGCGTCGCGGACAACTTCCAGAACGGGATCGACCCGGCGGGACAGTTCCTCCTCTCCCAGAACGAGTCGCTCGCCATCGGGATCCTCGCGACGACGCTGCTGGAGGCGGAGGTCGAGGAGACGCACAACCCCACGCTTCCCCCGGCGCTGAACGCGATCCTGACCTCGGACGGGGTCAACGCGACGGCGCTCCACCAGGTCCTGGATAACGAGGCGGCGGACTACCAGCTCGTCGTCCACAACCCGCAGACCTACCTGCCCGTCAACCCGTCCACCATCACCGACGACAACGCGATGTACCTCGCGACCTCGTACTACCTGGCCGACCACCTCTCGCTGTCCGGCCTCGCGCGCCTCTACGACGACGTCGAGGCCTACACCGGCTGGGCGATCCGGTACGGGATGGTCGACAGCCGCCTGTTCCCGTTCACCGGCTCCGACACCGGGATCTTCTACGCGCCGGCCGACCTGACCGGGCGGGTGATCAACTCCGAGGGCGTCCCGACCTCGTTCTTCAACGTCACCATCCTCGGTTCGGACGGCACGACCTACCCGCTCGGCCCGCTCCCCTCGGGGGTCACGGCCGTCAATTACAACATCAACTGGTCGGCGCCGTTCTACCACACGATGCTCTACCGGATCTACGTCGGGTACAACGGCACGCAGGCCGGCCAGAGCGGCGGGATCCCCGGCCTCACCGGTGCGGCCGCGGGCGACCGGATCGAGCCCGGCTGGATGCTGCAGCACTTCGAGGTCTCCTACGAGACCGCCTACGTCTGCCCCGGGGTGAAGAACGCCAGCGGCGGCTCGGCCTGCTTCGTCGCAGAGAACCGACCGGCGGCGATCAGCATCGCGAACAAGACGAACGGGACCGACAACCTCTCGGCGATCCAGTACTTCCAGGGCGGCGAGTCGATCCTCTCCTACTACTCCGGCGTGACCCTCTACGGCAAGGTCGTGCTGCCGGACGGGACCCCGGACGCGGGGGTCCGCGCCACCGTCTACGACGGCTGGGGGATCCCGCACATGACGAACGTGACGAACGGCAACGGGTCGTTCTCCCTCGTCCTCCCTCCGGGGAACGACACCCTCAACCTGAGCTACGGGACGTTCGACGCGCTCAACCAGACGGACAAGGACCTGATCACCTCCGTCCAGATCCCCGTCTCGGACGCGATGGGCTTCGATACGAGCCCTCAGACGATCGTCCGCACCTTCACCGTCCAGAACTCGACCGTGGGCGGCCAGGTCTACTGGAACGCCTCCGGCAACGATACCTTCACCCCGGCGACCGACCCGGTGGTCCGTGGAGGGCAGGTCGTCCTCACCGACCCGACCCGCTCGACGAGCCTCACGGCGACGACCGACCCGAGCGGGACCTTCATCCTCCGTAACGTCCCACCGGGCCTCTACAACGTCAGCGTCCTCTTCGGTGGGAGGACCTACAACGAGAGCGCGGCGAACGTCTCGTCCGGCACGCACATCAACCTCACGCTGCCCCTCGCCCCTGGGACGATCTCCGGCTCGGTCAAGCTGCCGTCCGGGCTCGCCTACTCGAACGCCCGCGTCAGCCTCTCGAACGCCAGCGGGTCCATCGCGACCACGACGAGCTCAGCCGGCGGCACCTTCAGCATCCCCGGCATCGCCCCCGGGACGTACAGCGTCTCGGCGGTGGGCCAGGTCCCGACCCTGACGTCCAACCGGGTCCAGGTCGTCCTCAGCGGGCCGGGGAGCACGGCGAGCGCGAACCTGACGCTCGAGCCGCGAGGGACGGTCGAGGTCGAGACGGTCGCCTCGGGCCTCCCACTCGCCAACGTCTCCGTCACCCTCTCCCCGCTGGTCTCCTTCGGGAACGGGACCCGTTCCGCGGTCGGAGCGGTCCTGGCCGCGGCCACCAACACGACGCTCGCCGAGAGCAACGCGCTCGGGATAGCGAGCGCCGGCGTGCCGGTGGGCCGCTACTCCCTCTATGCTGTCGGGCGCTTCGGCGGCACGACGGTGAGCGCCGTCGGGTCGGTCAACGTCAGCGCTCCGACCACGACCCCCACGCTGGTGCTCGACCTCACCCCGTCCCGGCTCCTGACCGCGAGCGTTCCGCACGCCACGGCGAGCGGCAACCGGACCGCGATCGTCGCCTACGGGCCGGGCGGCTCCCAGGTCGTGGCGTGGGGCGACGCGAACGGCTCGGCCTCGCTCCAGCTTCCCAGCGGCTCCTACACGTTCCTTGCCGCCGTGGGCTCTCCCAGCGCGAACTCCGCCAGCTCGGTCGGCCTCATCTCGACGAACGTCACCGGCCCGGGAGCGGTCGCGCTCGCCACCAGCTCGGCCATCCTCTCCAAGTTCGTGGTCGGGACCCCGCTCGGCGGCACGAAGGTCTACCCGGCGCCGAACGCGACGGTCATCCTCTCCGCCCCCAGCGGTCCCGCGGTCACCTCCGTGGCGTCCGAGAACGGCTCGGTCGCGTTCTACGTCCCGTCCGGCTCCTCGCCCGCGTCGGGCGGCTACTGCCTGGCCGCGAGCGCGCTCGGCTTCGAGAGCCAGACCACGTGCAGCCTCTCGCCGACCGCGCTGGGGGCGCTGAAGACCCTGCCCCTCCAGGTCCGTCCGGTCGCAACGACCCTCTCCGTGCTGGGGCTGCCCAGCGGGACGAACGTGACCGTGACGATCACCGGGGAGAGTCTGGGCGCGAAGAACGTCACGGCCAGCGGGCAACCTCCGTTCTCCTTCGGCCTGCCCCCGGGGACCTACGGCGTCGGCGCGAGGGCGGTCATCGGCGGCGGCTCGACCGTCTACCTGCCGAGCTCGGTCCTCTCCACCGTCATCCCCCTCGGGGCGACCATCTCCAACCTGACGCTCATCGTCGTGCCGGAGATCAACGCGACCGGCAAGCTCTCGGTCCCCTCCGGGGTGAAGCTCGGGGACGTGACCGTGGCGCTCTCCTCGTCGCTGCTCAACCTCACCGTCAACGGGACGAACTTCACGAAGTCGTTCCGCGCGACCCCGGCCAACTACACGGCGACTGTCACGGCGACGCTGGACGGCGTCGCCTACGTCAACATGAGCCGGGTGACGGTCCTGGCCAACGGCACGGTCCGCCCGAAGCTGGTGCTGAGCACCCCCGGCGTGGTCGCGAACGTCAGCCTGGTGAAGCCGTCCGGCTCCACGCTTACCGTCAACACCACCGCGACGCTCGTCAGCGCCGCCGGGCTCTCGGTCGTCCGGCCGGTCGCCAGCGGGACGCTGACCGCGACCCTGCCGCCCGGGACCTACCACGTCTACGTCAACGCCACCGCGGCGACCAACGGCCCGAATGGCACCTACTTCACGAACTGGTCGTCGGCCTCCTCCCCCGCCTGCACGTTCACGGCGAGCGCGCCCTCGTGCTCGGTCGAGATGACCGGGACGACCGCTCTCGTCCGGGTCCACGGCACGCTCCTCCCCGCCGGGGGCGGCCTCCCGGTCCCCGGCACGTTCCGGCTGGTCGGGCCGTACCCCTCCACCGCCGTCACCGTCGTCCCGGCCCCGAACGGCACGTTCGCGGTCTCCCTGACGCCGGGCGCCTACTACGGCTACGCCTCCTCCAGCGCCACCCCGACCCTGGCCGGGTTCGGGCGGCTCCTCGCCCTTCCCTCCGCCCAGCTGAACATCTCCATCGCCCTGCACGCGACCTGGAACGCCCAGCTGCACGTCGTCCTCGCGAACACGAGCGCGACCGTCCTCAGCGCCGGGAACGTTACGGTCCGGGACGCGTTCGGCGACCTCACGACGTTCCCGTCCGTGAGCGTCGGGTCGACCGTTTTGGTCGCCCTTCCGGTGGGCAACTACACGGTCACGGCGAACGCCTCGGGGTCGCTGAACGGGGTCCACGGGAGGGCCGTGGCGAGCGTCCCGCTGGTGGTCTCCACCGGTAACGTGGTCGAGGACGTCCCGCTCGCCATCCCGGTGGCCGCGACGGTCGCCGGCGCGCTCACCGGCCCCACGAGCGCGACGGTCGCGGCCGGTGGGAAGGTCTCCTTCGCCTTCAGCGTCCGAGCGACGGGGAACGTGCCGGTGACGGTACACCCGGTCGGCTCGCCCTCCGGCTGGTCGTTCAACTTCTCGTTCGCCAACGTCACCCTCGCCCCCGGGGCGAACCTCACCGGGCAGGTGCGGATCGGTATCCCCAACGGGACGACCGTCTACCACGCGCCGGTCTCCGTCACCTTCGACCTCGCGAACGGCTCGGAGGCCGGCGTCGTCACGCCCGCCCCGGTCGTGATCGTCCTCGGCTACTTCGGGGTCAGCACCGGCACGAGCCCCGCGGCCGTCCCCCAGGTCGGAAGCACGCGGGCGCTGCTGCCGTTCTACGTCGCGGACACCGGCAACACCTACGAGTCGGTCCACCTCGCGGTCGTCGATGCGCCCCGGCTCGCGTCCGACGGCTGGACGACCGCCTTCGACAGCGCCAACGCGACGGTCGCGAACGGGACGCTCAACCTCTCGGCCGCGGAGAACCGCTCGGTCGAGCTCAACGTCACGGCCACCAGCGCCTACGCCGTGCCGTTCGGCACGGTGACGATCGAGGCGACCGTCACCAACGCGACCGGCACGCTCACCTCCCTGGTCGTCCTCACGCTCCCCCGGCCCGCGGTGAAGACCTCCCCGGGCACGTTCGAGACGACCGGCCCGAGCGTCTCGGGCGGCCCGGCCTCGATCCCGACCTGGTTCGTCCCGCTCGTGAGCCTGGTGCCGGCGCTCGCGCTGGCGCTCGGCGTCCTGACCTACCGCTGGTGGAGGACCCGGAGGTGGACGCACCGATGAGGTTCGTCCCCGGGGCCGTCGCCGCCGTCCTGCTGCTCTCCGCGTTGCTCGCCTTCGTGCCGGGCGCGGGGGCGACCCCTGCCGCCAGCACGGGCTCGACGCCGATCACCGGGAACGTCACGGGCCCGTCGATCGTCTCGACCAGCTCCAACGGGACGTTCTATCTCAACGCCACCGGCGGGCCGGCCGTCGTCTCGGGGATCTTCGCCGGGACGATCAACTGGACGGCGACGCTCTCGGGGGCGAACACGACCGGCAGCTCGGTCACCCCCGACAACGGCTCCATCACGAACTCGACGAGCCAGCCGGTGAAGCTCACCCTGACGAGCGGCGCGATCGCCGAGACGCTGACGCTCACGGTCAAGGTGACGAGCGCGCTGGCGGGCCAGAACAAGACCGGCAACTTCTCGAAGACGTTCCGCCTCGTGCCTCCCTACACGGTCCGCGCGACGCTGGAGGTCGGGGCGGACGCGGGCACGCTGCCGTTCAACGTCACGGTCGAGCTGGACGGCGCGGTCGTCGCGACCGTCACCGTCCCCAAGCTCGCGCCGAACGCGACGTACGACCTGGTCTACCGCTACCCGTCCACCGGCCTCTCGAGCGGCTACCACACGTTCACCCTCGTCCTCGCCGACCCCCACGGCCTCGTGACGTTCGCCAACGGTGAGACCGTGCAATCCACGACGTTCTACATCGCCCCCGCGGCGCCGAACAACACGGTCTGGTACGTGGTCGGCGTCGTGGCGTTCTTCGGGGTTCTCTTTATATACGCCACCCGGGGTGCCGCGCGCCGTCGGGGCGCGGCGCGGAAGTAGGGGTCCGCGACAGCCCGACGGAAGGGGTCACGATGCTCAGCGTTCGGGCCGACGTAAAGTGCACCTCCTGTGGCCGCGCGCTCCGCGGCGCGGGGGCGACCCAGTTCCTCTGCCCCAACTGCGGGGAGGCGGCGATCGGCCGCTGCGCCCGCTGCCGGGACCAGAGCGTCACCTACCACTGCCCGAAGTGCGCCTTCGAGGGCCCGTAGGAGGCTTCCGTGGGCAAGGTCGCCGTCCTGTTCCGCCTGATGCCCCGCGGTGTCGAGACCGACCTGGTCGCCGTCCAGAAGGTCGTGCCGGCGACCGTGCCGGCGGGGGTCACGGTCCGGGGGACGCAGATCCGCGACGTCGCCTTCGGGCTCAAGTCGCTCCTCGTGTCGGTCGTCATGGACGACGCGGGCGGCATCCTCGAATCGACCGAGCACGCGCTGGCCAAGCTCCCCGAGATCGAGTCGGTCGAGGTGATGGAGGAAGGCCTGCTGTAGCGGGTCCTACCGCCGCCGGTGGACCTCTTCACCCACGTCCTGGTCGCCTATCTTGTCACGTTCGGCATCGTCGGCTTCAAGCCGGCCTACCTCGCGGCGGGCGCGCTGGGCGGGGGCCTGCCCGACGCGGACGCGCTGTTCTTCCCGATAGCGCGCCGGTTCCCGGTCCTGCGGCACCACGGCATCACCCACTCGGTGTTCGGCGTCAGCGTGGTCGCGGGGGCGGGGTCGCTGCTCGCGCCGCTCCTCGCTCCCGGCAGCCCGCTCGTCTACTTCCTCGTCCTCGAGGTCGGGGGCCTCTGCCACATCGCCCAGGACGGCTTCACGCACTTCTCGGTCCCCCCGCTGATGCCGTTCTCGGACCGCCGGCTCGAGCTGGACGCCGACCGGGCGATCAACTTCGTCACGATGGGCGTCTCGGTCGCCTCGTTCTACTTGCTCCTCGGGGTCGAGCGCAACCACGTCCCGTTCGCGACGTACCTGCTCACCGTCTACGGCCTGATGGCGTTCTTCGCCGCCTACTTCGCCGTGCGGCTCGCGGGTCGCGTCGTCGTCGGGCGGCGGCTCCGGAGCCTGGGCGATTTCGACATCGTCGCCCCGACCACGAACCCGTTCGCGTGGCTCCTCCTGTCCGAGAGGGAGGCGGACGGCCGCCACCGAACGACCTGGGCCCGGTACGTCTTCGGTCGCGGGGTGGTGGCCGGCCCGTTCAGTGCAGAGGGGCTGCTCCAGGCCCCGGCGGAGACCCGACCGCCGGCCACGGCGGCCGAGGCGCTGGCCTGGTCGTACCCGCTCGCGCGGAAGGCGAGCGGCGTCCTGGAGGCGACGTACCACTTCGGCGAGGCCTCGCGGGACAGCACCGGAGGATGGGACGCCGTCTGGTACTCGCTCGAGTTCACCTTCGCCGGCCGATCGGCGGGGGTCCGGGTCCACTTCCCCGCGGACGGGAGCCCGGCGTCGGCGCGCCGGGCGTTCTACCGGCCCGCGCTGCGTCCCGGGTGACGCCGGGCCGGCGGCGGCCCTACTTGTAGGTCGACTGGTGGACGGTGCCCTCGTCGTCGACGATGGTGATGCACTCGCCCTCGCACTCGAACAGGCAGGCCTCGCACATGATGCAGTCCGGGCCGTGGATGACGGCGGACTTCTCGGCCCGGAACTGGAACTTCGCGGCGACCGCGGGGTCGTCCACGACGTTCGGCCAGTTCTCCCGGGGCTGCATCTCGAAGACCGTGACCGGGCAGACGTCACGGCAGTGGCTGCACCCGGTGCACTTCGCGTGAGCGACTTCGACCGTTACCATGGCCCTCGACCGGGGTGACCACCAGCGCCGCGTATAATTGGTTATCTCGAGACGAGCCGCCGGCGAGGCCCGGCGCACGTCGTTCCGGTCCGACGGTAACGTCTTTACGGGATCTCCGCGGGGTCCATCGCGCCGATCCGACCCCCTCCGCGGAGGTGGTCCAGCTTCTGGACCTCGGCGGCGGTGAGGGCGAAGTCGAAGACGGTCGCGTTCTCGCGGATCCGGTCCTCGTGGACCGATTTCGGCAGTTCGACCAGGCCGTGCTGCAGCCCCCAACGCAGCAGCACCTGCGAGGGGCTTCGGTGGTGGGCCTTCGCGACCGCGGCGATCGTCGGGTCGTCCAGCCGGCGGCCGCGGGTGAGCGGCGAGTACGCCTCGACGACGATGCGGTGCTCCTCTGCGTAGCGGAGGAACTCAGCGTCGTAGACGAACGGGTGGAACTCGACCTGGTTGACGGAGGGAGAGGTCCCGGAGGCCGCCCTAAGCTCCTCCAGGTGGCGGACCGAGTAGTTGCTGACGCCGATGCTCCGCAGGACCCCCTCGGCCCGCAGCTTC
>Ga0187772_10001237_pt1 | contig 11999 bp, 10 predicted proteins | sample 0116_SJ02_MP15_2_FD_133137 | JGI IMG/M metagenome (GOLD analysis project Ga0187772, IMG submission 133137) | Tropical peat soil microbial communities from peatlands in Department of Meta, Colombia - 0116_SJ02_MP15_20_MG | ecosystem: Environmental > Terrestrial > Soil > Wetlands > Peat | place... | reverse complement strand
TCCTCACTGAGACTGGCGTCCCAGCGAAGACCCCAGCTCGTGGGAACCGACGGCCCGCCATCGGGCCGGCCACCTTGCAGGGCGAAGGACTCGCGAGCGTCCGCGCCGTGCGACGAGTGTTTCGTCGCCAAGCAGCGGCAGAACCCGAGCCGACCGGATCACAAAAGCACTCGTCCGTTCAAGAACGCGGGTGCTCCCTCATAGCCGCGCTCCGTGGTCTGCTCCAGCGGCCACCGTCTTCTCCTTCGCGAGCAAGCGGGAGTCTGGCCGGAGCGCTGGTTTTCGTCCATCTCGATCATCTCGCAGGGGGAGGCAGGCGACCGGGTTTGTGAGAACGCGCAAGCCAGCGTCGCCGGCGGTGGCTACATCAATGGCTTGCGGAATGCCTACGCGAGCGATTCTCTGACGGCGACGGCGAGTGAGAGTTGTGAGTGACTTGACCGGGAGCGATTGTCATCAGCCGGTCATCCCCGGGGAGGAGCGACGGTCGCACCCGCCGTGCAATCGCGTCCTCGGACGTATGGCCTGGTGCCTAACTTCTCAATGCCGAGCCGACGATCGCGTTCAACGTCGGGATCATGTGCGGTTGTGCGGCTCCCTGAGTGAAACCTGATCAGTCGGTTGACACTGTTTCCGGTGATGCGAATGTCCGGAATCCGAATCGTGGAGACTGATGGCATAGCTCACACGGCCCGGGCTGAATCGAAAGATCAGGTCGCCGCTTCAGAGCGTCGCCATTCAGCCCTCGGCAGCGGTCACCTGCGGCGAATCCGGCGCCCCAGTGTCGGCCACGACCTGCGGCGCGTCATTCGCTCCAGTGTCAGCCGCGACCTCGCGCTGGTGTCTGTAGAACGGCTCGGAGATCGGCTCGAGCGGCGCCAGCCCGCGGATCAGGTCCGCGCTCTTCTCCGCCAGCATCATCGTCGGCGCGTAGATGTTGCCGTTGGTGACGTAGCGCATCGCTGAAGCGTCGACGACGCGGATCGCCTCGAGTCCGTGGACCTTCATGCTCGTCGGATCGATCACCGAGTCCTCCCCGACGCCCAGCCGGCAGGTGCACGACGGATGCAGCGCCGTCTCGGCGTCGCGCGCCACCCAGTCGAGGATCTGCTCGTCGCTCTCCACCGCCTTGCCGGGCGAGAGTTCGCCGGCGTTGTATGGGTCGAACGCGTGCTGGTTAAGGATGTTGCGCGCGACGTGGATCGCCTCCACCCACTCGCGGCGGTCCTGATCGGTCGACAGGTAGTTGAACCGCAGCGCGGGGTGGCGGTACGGGTCGGCGGAGACGATCTTCACCGCCCCGCGAGCGTCCGAGTACATCGGTCCGACGTGCACCTGATAGCCGTGCCCCCGCGGCGCGGAGCCGTCGTAGCGGATCGCGATCGGTAGGAAGTGGAACATCAGGTTCGGGTATGCGGCATCGTCGTTACTGCGGACGAAGCCGCCGGCTTCGAAGTGGTTCGTCGCTCCCGGGCCGCGGCGCGCGAGCAGCCACTCGAGGCCGACCTTCGGCCGGTTGCGCCACTTCATCGACGGCGCGACGGACACGGGCTGGCGGCTTGAGTACTGCACGTAGACCTCGAGGTGATCCTGGAGGTGCTCACCGACCGCGGGCAGATCGAGGATCGGCGTGATCCCGAGGGTGCGCAGGTCTGCAGCGTTACCGACACCGGATAGCTGCAGCAGCTGCGGCGAATTGATCGCACCGCCGCACAGCAGCACCTCGCCGGCGTCGATACGGGCGGTCTGGCGCTTCTGCACGACGTCGACGCCGATCGCGCGGTTGCCGTCGAAGCGCAGCCGCGTGACCATCGCCCGGGTGCGCACCTCGAGGTTCGGCCGGTCCGAGACCGGGTGTAGGTAGGCGCGGGCAGCGCTCAGCCGGTGTCCGCGGAAGATGTTGCGGTCGAACGCGGCGAAGCCCTCCTGGCGGTAGCCGTTGACGTCGTCGGTCAGTCGATACCCCGCCTCCTGCACGGCCTCGAAGAACACCTTGAAGAGAGGGTTGGTCGCGGCTCCCCGCTCGAGCTTGAGCGGACCGTCGTGGCCTCGCCACGGGTCGTCGGGTGACGCGGCGAGAGCGTTCTCCATGCGCTTGAAATACGGCAGGCAGTGCGCGTAGTCCCAGCTCTCCATGCCCGGGTCGGCGGCCCAGCGCTCGTAGTCCAACGGGTTGCCGCGCTGGAAGATCATGCCGTTGATCGAGCTCGAGCCCCCGAGCACCTTGCCGCGAGCGTGGTAGATCCGCCGGCTGTGCATGAACGGCTCCGGTTCGGACTCGTACTTCCAGTCGTAGAACCGGTTGCCGATCGGGAACGACAGCGCGGCGGGCATGTGGATGTACACGTCCCACAGATAATCGGGCCGACCGGCCTCGAGCACCACCACGCTCGTCGACCGGTCCTCGCTCAGCCGGTTCGCCAGACAGCAGCCAGCCGATCCTCCTCCGACGATCACGTAGTCGTAGCGCATCATCGCCTTCTCCCTTCCGCCGAGCACCCATCTACTAGGTGTTATGAGTTGGTCATCACTGCTCAGCCAAGAGTGCGGACGCAATAGCGACCCGATGATCGGGATACGGTCTGCGCGCACAGGGCAGATTCTTCCTCAGCGGGGGCACGAAAGCGGCTGCGGCGATCTCGGCCACTCCGATTCTCCACATCCTGTTCGAACATCTCGCCGAGGCGATCGCTCGCGTAGGCATTCCGCAAGCCATCGATGTAGCCACCGTCGGCGACGCTGGCTTGCGCGTTCTCACAAACACGGTCGCCTGCCTCGGCCCCTGCGAGATGATCGAGATGGACGAGAGGCAGCGCTCGTGCGTTCCATCGTCAGACTTCTGATCGCCGCTGAGGATCCGCAAGTCCGCCGCGACCACACGAGGATTTGTGGACGTTCCCCCGGCGCGGCGGCCGGCTTCGCAACCACGTCGCTGCTCGTGAGATATGCGACGCCGGGTAGCTCAGATCGGTGCGCCTCCATCGTGGCCGAACCGCGCGCTAGCTCCGCTGCGCCGGCAACGCGAATGCGATCGCCACGAAAGTCCCGGTTCCCGCGCGTACGCGGGAAGCGACCGACGCGGTCGAGATGCTCGTGGCTTCGGGCAAGGAGTCCGCGGGGTGGGTGCTCGAGTCGCCAGTCCGCCTAGCACCACTGAGCTGGTTGACTGTCGCATTCCTGCGGGGTTGGGGTGGTAGAGCGCCGCCGCGGGTCGCTCCTCCTGGCCGTGCCGAGAGATCAGTCGGCGCGGCCTCAACCTGCCGGTGGGGTTAGGGCGATTGAGACGCGAGCGATCTCGCACTTGCCAACCACGCGCCCGTTCGGGGAGGATCGCACATCGAGACACCGCTCAAGCGGCGTTTCGGGCGGTTGTTTCTGCGATCTCTGTTCAGCTAGATGAAGGGAGTGGTCATGCTGTTCCACGTGACCTGGGAGTTCAGCGACACGAGCGAGGAGGCGGACCGCCGGTCGCTTGGGGTGTTCGCGGCCTGGCAGCCGCCGGCCGGCGCCGAGTTCAAAGGTTTTTACGGCAGCGCCGACGGCCGTGGAGGGGTTGCAATAATCGAAGCCGACAGCGCTGCGACGCTCGCACGGACGACTGCGCCGTGGACGCCGTGGCTGCGCTTCACGGTAACGCCGATCGTCCCGATCGAGGAGGCCACGACGATCGCCGGTGAAGCCGTCGCGTTTCGCGACACAGTCAAATAGCCACGATCAAGGCCATTCCGAAGCCGGTGGGGTCCGTCGGTCTGGCGGTGGGCGCCTCTGCCAGGGATGCCGGGTCTGCGGCGAAGCTCGGGGTGCGCGAGCGGGATGTGCGCACTCTGTGCCGAGCCGGTGACCGTGTCCGAAAGTCGGTCGAGCCTGACCTGCCGCGTGATCGCTTTCGCCTTCGGCACGGCGCGACATCCCGCTGCACATAAGGCGACCAAACGAAACTGCACGACGATGCGGTGCTAGCAATGGCGGCTGGCTGACCGGTTGGGGCTAGTTGTTGGGGACCACTCCCGGGAGCGCATGGGTAACCAGGGGCGCGGACGATGGAACCGGCGCAGGAGATCGGGGCGGGCGGGCGAACTAGCGCCGGATGCCCTTCGAGTTCAGGATCGCGGTGGAGGCCGACGAGCCGGGTCGGACGGTCGCGGTTTCGATCGACGAGCCGATGGAGACGATCTCCCCCAAGCTCGGGCTGATCGAGTGCGGCCCATTGAAGGTTGTCCTGACCCTTGGCGGGATCGTCGGCGACGAGGAGAGGACCTGGCTCTACGCCGACGAGGCGCGGAAGGTCGCGGAGGCACTCAGCCGAGCCGCGGACGCCGTGCAGGCGGGCCGAGCCTGAGTCCGCTCAGGCAGCGGCCGCGAACTGCCGGAGTTTGCGGCATGGTGGATCGACGTCGTCCGCGACGACGGTTAGCGTGAAGGGCCGAGGGGGCCTCTTAGCTCGTATCGCACGGACCGGGACTGGATACTGGACTGCAGCTAACGCGGATCACGAGACCTCAGGAACAGGCCCGTCGGATATGGATATCCGATGGGCCCGTTATCCAGGGAAGTACCCCGGTCATCGCCCCGCTCGATCTCTCGGCCCATCCGCAGCCGGGCAGTCGGTTCGGCACGTGCCGGCGAAGCGCTCGACACAGCGAGCGACGAGCTCGGCTTCCCTCAAGCACTCTTAGTCAAGCAATAATCGATCGCAGAATCTCCTTCCTTGTACACCGGCGCAGAGATTTCCTGCCGCACCCACCCGACCACGTCAACGAAACCCGAAGGGCCGGGCGATCACGCCTCTGCCGCAGAAGCCGCGGCCAGGTTGGATCGACGTCGCGCCCAACTACCCCTTTAGGCGGGGCCCGATTCCGCATTATGCGGTCCTCCGCGCTCATGCATCTGCCGCTACGTCTTGTCGCCAGCGTCCTAGTCGCGTTAATCGCTCTGGTGACCGTGCTTGTCCTTCTTTCGATCCCAGGGTCGTCGGGGCAGCGCATGGCTGTACCCGCCTTCTTCCCTCCGGGGCCGCTCTGGAGTCAGATTGATTCGGCCGCTTCGACGCTTCAGCTCGTGGTCATGAACCCGGCCAGCGGACCCGGAACGACGTACGACCGGGCATACGGAACCGTCGTGCGCACCGCCCAGAAGCGTGGGATCACTGTAGTCGGCTACGTTGACACAAACTACGGCGCTCGGGGCCTGTCTGCCGTCGAATCAGACGTCGACCACTACTACAGCTGGTACCACGTCAACGGCATCTTTTTCGACCGCGCGAGCACCGACTGTCGTCTCGCTACTGCCCGTACGTCGTACTATGCCGCGCTCCACGCCTACGTCAAGGCCAAGGGCGGCGCCGCGCGGACAATCTTCAACCCTGGAAAGCAGACCAACGAGTGTTATCTCGCGGACGCCGATGTCCTCCTTACGTTTGAAGGATCGGAGACGCAATACGCCAATGGCTATTCGGCCCCACGCTGGGTCGCGAACTACTCGCCCAGCCATTTCTGGCACGTTATCTACGGCGCGTCGAGTGCATCCGCGATGACACGCGCCGTTGAGCTCAGCAAGCACCGCCGGGCCGGATACGTATACGTAACGCCAGACGCGCTGCCGACCCCGTACGACACTCTTCCGACCGGTCGCTACTGGAGCACCGAGCTCGGTGAGCTTCGGTAAGCTGGACCGCGACGGGTGGAGGAGCGCCACCCCACGGTTAGCTCGTCGCTTGGTGTCACTTCTTCCGTCCCTTCAACTAGCGTGGGTCAGGGCCATGTCTCATCCCTCGCGGCCCTTCGCGACGCTCGCTCGGTCGCGTCCGAGGTCGCGGTGGGGTCTCACCTAGCGCTCACCGCGGCAACGCAAGGACAGCCACGCTCGGCGTCGCCCCGCGCGGGTCGGACGGTGGAGGTGTACAGCAGGGTATGTGTCAGGGACAGCATTTCGACGGCGCCTGCAGGTCCGGCGCGGGCGCGAAATCCGGGTCGTGCGCAAACCTCTTGTGTGACGCGGAAATCCCCGGTGGCGGTACGGCGCGCTGGCGGAAGCCAGACCGTCGATCGACGGCAACGCTGACGTCTCAGAAGCGGGCGGCTTGTGCCGCCTTGTCGGGTTCAAGACGGCAGCTCTCACGCGGGCCAGTTGTGTTCCAAGCCCGGTCGCTCAGGATTGCCGGAACGGATCAGGCGCCGTCTGTGGCCGACCCGCGGGATCGCGGGTGGAGTCCGAGCAATCGAGCAGTCGTTCTGGCTCGCGACGCTTTCGCGCGCGAGCTTGAGGGTCCGCGCGCATCCGGCATGTCTGGGCTATACAACCGCCGGAGACCGAGGAAGTCCGTCCCAACGGCTCTGAACACCTTCCAATCACGGGCCAGGCGCGCTGGCGCGGGACTGGCGCTGTTCAATTGTGATGCGACTCACGAGGAGAGCGCGTGTTGAATCTGGAAACGGAGCTGCACCACGGGGAGTACGGCCACTCTTATCCGGTAAGCATGATTGAGGTGGTTGGCACTGGCTTGACTGACACCATTGGGCAGACATCCGCGGCACTCGGTTTCACTCAGATCGGAGCATCGAACCAAAGCTTCGTCACGGCTAGCGGCGCGGCCGGGTGCCCTTCTCCCGTGGTCTAATCGGAGCTGCCAGCGGCGACGCGGTCAGCCCGCTGCAACCTCGCGTTCCGACCACGGTCGCCGAGCAATGCGGCCGCGCCAGCCGTCGTGACCGTTGCGGGCGTCATCCGGCGATCGGTAGGTGGCGCCAGAGGCGCACCTTCCGGCCCAGTCGGGAACGTCCGATTCCAATCGCTCGCACGATCGCATTGAGTTCTTGCCGGTGGTGAGCTTGCTTGCGCTGTGGCGACGTTCCGCTGTTCGGGCCCTCACGGCGGATTAGCTGCGGCTCCCGTAACGACCGGGGCATACCGCAGCCGTCCCGTCAGGCGGTTGCGAGAGCCTGGATCGCCGTGGCCAGTGGGTTTGAGGCTCTCGAGTTTCGTCCGTTCCACAACTCTGGAGTCGGGTTCCGGGGACGCCCGAGTTTCCCAAGGAAGGATCAGCCGGGTGCGCTTGCTGAGATACGCCTCGGCGGACGGTTGGCTGACGATCCCCCGGAAGGTCAGACCGGGAAACCGCCGCCCCGCGGCCGCAACCGGATCAGCCCTGGTGCGGCGTCCTCGAGCAGGTCGTTGTGATGTCCTGGTGCGGGTTTGCGTCGCGCCCGTGGGTTCTTGGGATGTCTGCGCGCCGTTTGCTGAATTGGGAGTGATTGGGGATGATCGCTCCTCATGTCGGGCGAGCCGGTGACGATGCTGTTCACGGACATCGCCGAGTCCACGCGGCAACTCGAGCGGCTAGGGGACCGGTTCGTCGAGCTGATCGGCCAGCACGACCGGCTCGTGCGGGAGGCGATTGCCGCGCATGGCGGGCGTGAGGTGCACACGGCCGGCGACTCGTTCTTCGCGGTGTTCGGGCACGCGGAGGACGCCGTGAGGTGCGCGGAGCAGGCGCAGCTTGCGCTGGCCGGCGCCGAGTGGCCGGGTGAGGAGAGGCCACGGGTGAGGATGGGGATCCACACCGGCGCGCCGGTCGTGCACGGTAGCGATTTCGCGGGAATGGATGTGCATCGCGCGGCGCGGGTGATGCAGGTAGCGCATGGCGGGCAGGTTCTGTTGACCGAGCCGACGCGCGAAGCGCTTGGTATGTCGACCGAGGTGCGGGACCTCGGCTACCACCGGCTGAAGGATCTGTCGGGTCCGGAGCGGCTCTTTCAGCTCCTCATGCCAGGCCTGCAAACCGACTTTCCGCCCCTGCGGTCGTTGAATCGCTCGAACCTCCCCGCGCCCGCCACTCGGCTGGTGGGGCGGCGCGAGGAGTTTGAGACGGCACGTGCACTGCTCTCGAGCTCGGAGGTGCGGTTGGTGACGCTGACCGGCCCGGGCGGTGTGGGCAAGACCCGGCTGGCGATCGAGGTGGCGACGGACGCGATCAGCCGATATCGCGACGGGGTGTGGATCGTCCCGCTCGCGCCGATCGGCGACCGGGCGTTGATGGTCTCAGAGCTCGCGCGGGTGGTCGATGTGGCGGAAGTGGCCGGCGAGCCGTTAGAGCGAACGCTGACCGCCGCCGTGAGCGAGCGGGAGCTGCTGTTGGTGCTGGACAACTTCGAGCATCTTCTCGACGCCGTGCCGGTAGTCGCCGACGTCCTCGCCGCGGCGCCGGGTGTCGAGGTGTTGGCGACGAGCCGCGAGCCGCTACGGATCGCCGGCGAGCAGCGCATGGAGGTGCCGCCGTTGGCCGTCGAAGACGCCATGGAACTTTTCCGCGAGCGGGCGATGGCGGTTCGACCCGAACTGACGCTCGACGAAGAAGATCGGGCGGCGGTGGCCCGGATCTGCACCGGCCTCGATGGCCTGCCCCTGGCGGTTGAGCTCGCGGCCGCGCGGATCGCGGTCTTCGGCCCGCGAGCACTTGAGTCGAGGCTGGTTGAACGACTTGCGCGACAGGAGGCGCACGGGACGTGCCCGAGCGGCAGCACACGCTGAGGGCTACGATCGACTGGAGCTATCGACTGCTCGACGCACAGGAGCGCACGCTACTCAAGGAGCTGGCGCCGTTCGTCGGCGGCGTCCGGATCGATTCCGCCGAGTCGATCTGGGACGACGCGATTGAACTGCTGAGCTCGCTCGCCGAGAAGAGCCTGCTTCGTCGGCGCGAAGACCGTGATCGGGAGCCGCGCTTCTGGCTGCTCGAGACCATCAGGCGGTTCGCCCTCGACCAGGCGACGACGGACAAGAGCATTAGCGACGCGGCCGACCTCCACGCCGAGCACTTCGTCGCGCTCGCGGCACGCGCTGCTCCTCACCTCACCGCAGCGGATCAGGGGCCCTGGCTCGATCGGCTGGAGGACGACCTCCCAAACTTGCGCGCGGCGCTCGACCACCTCACGTCTCGCAGACCCGAGCTGGCGCTACGAATGGCAGCCGACATGTTCTGGCTCTGGGACATCCGAGGCTACCTATCAGAGGGTCGGCAACGGCTGCTCGAGGTGCTCGCCGCGACGCGGGGCGATCCAGGAGATCGAGCGCGCGCGGCGTTTGGCGCCGGCCGGATCTCGGCGATCGTCGGCGAGCCCGCAGCTGCCGTGCCGTTGCTGACCGAGGCGGCCGCACTCGGGCAAGCTGCCGGCGACAACCGCCTACCCGTCAACGCACTCAGCAACCTCGCGTGGAGCTACCAGCTGATCGGCGACCACGTCCGCTGCGTATCCGTCAGCGAGGAGGCTCGAGGCGACTGAAGCGCTTCTCGCCGAGTCTCTCGAGCACGCTCGGACGATCAACTACCCGCCAATCGTCCTGACCGCGCTCGGCGTCGGCGCGCTGGCCTCGCTCCAGCGCGGCGACGTGTCGACCGCGCAGGCCCAGCTCGCGAACGCCGCCGAGTGGATCGCGGCGGGTGCCGATCCGGAGAGCGCGGCCCCCGTCCTCTCCGCCGCAGCCGTCATCGCAGCCAGGCACGACAACGCGCTCCGCGCCGCAACTCTGTGGGCAGCCACCGACCACGCCCTTGGCCGAATCAATCGAGCCGACACCCCCGGCGCGGCAAAGCTCCGGAACGATTGGCTGCCGCTCGCACGGACAGCCGCGCCCGACTCAGCGACCTGGGAAGCCGCCTGGGCGGCCGGTACTGCGCTGTCGCTCGATGAGGCGCTCGAGTTGGCTGTCAACTCCCAGGATCAAGCCGCGAGACCTCGCATGGTCGGGTCATGAGTGAAGTCGACCTTTCCGGGGAATGCGACCGCGAACGCGCCGCCGCGGCGACCCAAGCAGCCCGCAGTGGCCGACGTGGTCGGCGCCAACACAACGGGGATAACAACGCGGTCGGCGTCAGCGGAACCGACTCAGCGCTGGGTCGGGATTGTCATCGCGCTCGACGAAGATCCGCAGCGCGCAGCGCGCGGCACCGGCCATGTGGTCAACTGCCGCAATCCCTAGCGTTCCGAGCAAGCTGAGGCCACCTCGCCGTGCTCTCCGCCGCGGGCGAAAGAGAACAGTCCGGGCTACCACTGGCGGAAAGCGGCAACGCAGAAGTGCCGCTCGCAGACGCCGGCGAGGGTCGCGCACGATCGCATTCGCCTCGCGCCCCGGGGGCAGTGGGCGAGCGCTTTAGACGAAACACTCGTCGCACGGCGCGGACGCTCGTGAGTCCTTCGCCCTGCAAGGTGGCCGGCCCGATGGCGGGCCGTCGGTTCCCACGAGCTGGGGTCTTCGCTGGGACGCCAGTCTCAGTGAGGAGCGCCGGCCCTTCCTTCGTCGCCTGGCAGGCTGGAGAGCCGGCTTTGAGCGGGGACCATCGGCGCTGGGGGTTCGTGGACGATCTCGGTGTTGTCGATGCGGTGGATGGCATGAGGTCCTCCCTCAGACGATGATTGACCAAACCATCGTCTCGCCGCTGCGATCACCTCAGGTCGCGCACGATCGCATCTCGCGCACCCCGACCGTGCGGGATCGCCGACCTTCAGCCGCCGCCGGCGCCGCTCTGCATATGCACCACGGTCGACAGGGCGCGCGGAGGCGCATCTCGCTTCTGGCGAATCTCAGGTGCGTCACGTCGCGCCGGTCGAGGCCCGCATTCGTGCTCGCGCAGGTGCGGAGGTCCGTGCGGTCTCGTGTCACGGGCTTCTTGGAGGACAGCTCGCGCTGTTCGGGGTCCGCGCGGAGATCGAAGCGCTCGGCCTCGAGTTGCTCGAGCTCCGTCAGGTCCCGACGGGACCGAAATCACGGTGAGCCGGTGCTGATGTCTCACCTGAGCCTTGGTTAACGTTCGTCGGGTGATTGGACCCCAAGGACACGTCGCCCGAGCCGACAGCCGGGCGAAGCTCCACGCGGAGGCGGCATATGCCCGAGTCTGTTGATTCTCGTCATCTCCTGCTGATCGGGGCCGGGCCTGGCGTGGGCGCCAGCGTCGCTCGGCGCTTCGGCCGCGAGGGCTTTCGCAGCACACTCATCTCCCGCGGCGAAACGCTCGAGAAACTCGCCGCGGAGCTGCGTGGCGACGGGCTTGAGACCGAGGCGGTGGTCGCAGATATCGAGGATCTGGATGGCTACCGAGCGTCGCTCGAGCGGATCTTCGGCGCCCCAGGCGCCCCTGGCGTCGTCGTGTACAACGCTGCCCTGCCGGATCCTGGCGAGATCCTCGACACAACGGTCGGACGGCTGCGGATCGCATATGACGTCGATGTCCTCGGCGCCGTCGTCGCGGCACAGGTCGCCGTACCCGTCCTGCGGAGCGCCGGCTCCGGCACGCTGCTGTTCACCAGCGGCGGCTTCGCCGACCATCCGATGCCCGCCGTGGCGAGCCTGTCTATGGGGAAGGCTGCGCTCGGCGGCGACCCTGATCGCCGCCGGTGTCCGAGAGGACGGCATCCATGCCGCGACCGTCACGATCGCCGGCTCGGTCGTGCGTGGGACGCGTTCGATCCGGACAACATCGCGGAACTGTTTTGGACCGCCCACACCGACCCGATCGACGCCTGGCAGACCGAGTATCGATTCACCGGCGCGTGACGGGTCCACGACACCGAGACACCACGGACCGTGATCCAGACGGCGCGGACTCCGGACGAGGCGGGGCCTCGGGGCGCCGGAACACCGCCAAGTGGCTGGAGCACTCACTGGGACGACCCAAAGCGCACGACCTTGAGAACCTCTACATCGTTCGACAGCAGCTTCTTCCCCTCCTCAAACGCCGTCAACCCGTCCCGCACAGTGATCGCTAATGCGGTGCGCGTCGGAGACCACCTGATGCAGCGCCTCGGCGCCCCGGTGGTGAGCGAGCAGGGTTGCGTGAACCGTGAGCTCCGGGGGCTATCCGCCGATCGCCGAGCACGGTGTGATCGGCAACCTACACACGGTCGCGCTGATCGCAACTGACGGCACGGTCGACTGGTACTGCTCGCCGCGGTTTGATTCGCCGAGCATGTTCGCCTCGCTGCTCGACGCGGAGCGCGGCGGCCGGT
>Ga0187772_10001236_pt1 | contig 12002 bp, 8 predicted proteins | sample 0116_SJ02_MP15_2_FD_133137 | JGI IMG/M metagenome (GOLD analysis project Ga0187772, IMG submission 133137) | Tropical peat soil microbial communities from peatlands in Department of Meta, Colombia - 0116_SJ02_MP15_20_MG | ecosystem: Environmental > Terrestrial > Soil > Wetlands > Peat | place... | reverse complement strand
CTTGACGAATTCGCAACCGTGGCCGTCTCGGGTTTCAGAAGAGCACTCGAAGCAGTCATCCATCCTTATCTTGAGATTCCACTGGTCGGAGCGGTCGTTCGAGGTCGCAACGCCCCATCCGAACGCCGAGAAGAGTGACAACAGAGTTTCGAAACCCTGTGCCATGAAACCAGGCTTCCACGTCCTCAGGATTTCGGAACCATCGGAGATTCCCATGGCGACCCCCACGTTGTAGAGCATCCCCTCGCCAGCACTGCCCGAGACACGCATAATCTCATCGAACATCTGCACCAAACCCCTGCGTCTGAACAACACTAGTGGTTCCCCGCTGCTCGTCTCAAGTCCCTTGTGGAAAGTGTCCACTAGGACCCCGTTGGATCCTTCAATCACTTCGCATTCCAACACCATTGCAGACTCGAAGATGACCTTCTCGATTTCCGCCGTACTCTCGTTCGGGAACAGGGCCTCCGCAAATCCGCTGAATATCGCCCTGTCATCGACCGTGTAGGTGACGGTTTCTATCAGGTTGACGTGGCTCCCAAGGAGTTCCAGGACACTGGCGTATGCCCTTGGAATATCTTTCATCTTCACCACTATCTGCAGCAGTCGCTTGTCTGGAGCGAACACGTATGGTAGCTCGCGTCGGCGTCCGCCTTTCAAGGGCAGTTGAAGTTGGAGCCTCCTATCAATTAAGGACTGGGTCGAAAGAAATTGTCCTATCGGTGGAGGTGCACTCCCTCATTGATAATGCGTGACTTGTGGCAATGTGTGCTGAGCGGCCGTCGTGCCCTCCTCACAGATCATGCACTGAAGGGCGACGCTTCTAGAAGCTCCACCGCGCTGGGAGCCCGGATTGGTTAAATGCTTGACAGGCATGACTTGGTTCATGGTCGGAGGATTCGCTTCCAAATCTTCGGTGGGGCGCCCTGATGCGGCTTGGGGAATGCATTACTAATGCCGCATACAAGTCATGCGAGTTCGTTCGACTGGGACTACGAGGCCGACGTGGTGGTAGTAGGATATGGTGGAGCCGGGGCGATAGCCGCGATTGCGGCCCACGACGACGGCGCCAGTGTCCTGATCCTGGAGAAGGCCCCCCAAGGCGGGGGGAATACACTGATGTGCGGTGGGTACATTCTATGGCCCAATGACGCGAATGGCGGAACGGCACACGCTCGAGCGCTCTCGTGGGACACTACCCCCGAGAAGGTTTGCCGGGTCTGGGCCACGGGGGCGACGAAGGTCAGGGAGTGGGCCGACGGAATGGGCTTCAGCTACAAGATCCGTGAGCAGGCGGCGGAGTTCAAGGAGCTCCCGGGAGCGCCGGCCATCAGCAATCTGCTCGTGACGGGAGGCGGCAGGGAAGTTTTCGGAGCTCTCGACGCGGCAGTCAAGGGAAGAGGAATACGAGTACTTCTGGGCGCGAGAGTTACCGAACTCCTGCAGGAATCGGGAACAACGGAGGTCATAGGTCTGAGGGCTCGCAAGGGGCGCAAGAGTCTGGAAGTCAGGGCAAACAGAGCGGTAGTCTTGTGTACTGGTGGGTTCGAATTCGACGAAGAAATGAAAGCGAACTTCCTTCGATGCTACCCCGTGCGGTTCTGGGGATGGCAGTACAACACAGGGGACGGAATACGAATGGCCCAGAAGGCCGGCGCAGGACTATGGCACATGAATGCAATGTCGGCGGGCCTGTCCGCTTGGTTTCCAGAATATCCGTCGTCCTGGCGGGTCTTTGCACCTGCTCCAGGCTACATAGTGGTGGACAAGCATGGGCACAGATACTGCGATGAAAACTTGCTGTTTTCGTTCCGCCACACCCTGGCCTACGCGCTGACGGATTTCGACCTGAAGAGAACGGAGTATGCACGTGTACCGACTTTCATGGTGTTTGACGAGGAGACAAGAAAGGCAGGCCCGCTGAGCCCGAATCTAGGATTTGGGGTGGCATCGATTCCGGCGAAGTATGGAGGAGCCCCGAAATGGAGCAGCGATAACGCGTCAGAGGTTGAGAGAGGTTGGATAATGAAAGGGAACTCAGTGTCAGAGCTGGCTTCCCGCATTAATGGTACGAAGACTTGGCACGCTCAGTCCAAGAACCTAGGAGGTCACATTAGCGTCTCGATGGACGCGGAGGAGCTCGAGAGGACGGTAGCGGAGTACAACGAGTTCTGCAAGGCCGGCAAGGACACGAAGTTCGGGAGAAACCCCGACACACTGACCCCCTTGGTCAACCCCCCGTTCTACGCGATCGTGCTGTGGCCTGGAGGCCCAAACACGTTGGGCGGTCCGATCAGGAATGAAAGGGCACAGGTCCTCGATTCCAATGGGAGACCTATCCGTCGGCTCTACAGCGCGGGAGAGCTCGGATCGATCTTCGGCTTCCTTTACCCTGCCAGCGGCGGCAACGTGAGCGAGTTGATTGTCTTTGGCCAGATAGCAGGGAAGAACGCGGCCGCAGAACGTCCCCTGAGTCCGAGACCCAGCGCGGCCGGACGGAAGCCAGGCGGCCAAAGTCGCTAGTCGGGGGTCTCACGAGACTGAGCCATCCGGCTGGCGAAAGAGGTGCGTACAGGTTCCCAAGGCCCCTGGAAGAGGGAATCGTCACATCACGGCCAAGCAGGTTCATAATGACGGTAAGCTCCGACGGGGAGACGATTCGAGCTCACTGCCCGACGACGGGGCGGCTGGGGGATGCACTCATGTCGAACATCCCCTGCCTCTTCTCGAGGTCTGGAAGCCAGGCTAGGAAGACCGCCGCAACGGTCGAAGCCGTGTCCTTCGCTTCGCCTTCTGCCCTAAGGAAGTCTTGGATAGGCATCAACCAGACCGCCGCGAACCGGTACGTAGAACACTTCCTACGCACTGGTCAGCTGACTCGAGTGGCCTCGGGCGAAGTGAGGCGAGAGGTCAAGCTAGGGAATTCTCGGATCGACTTCGTCGTTGGTGGCTCCTACGTCGAGGTGAAGACGCCTCTTGTCACGCTGCCGACGGGGTCCCGGGCACAGAAGGCGAAGCACTCGCGCTTCGACTCCTTCGATCGCCTGATCAAGCATATGGGAGAGCTCGGTTCCGTTCTTCAGCAAGGCAGCAGGGCGGTGATTGTCCTGTGCTACCAATACGACGCCCCGGCATTCAAGCGACCACCTCTGGACGCGCGCAATGCCCCCATCGCACTTGCCGCGGAAGAGGCCAGGAGGAAGGGCATTGAGACCTGGCAGGTTAACCTCGGCATCGACGCGTGGGGGGTGCGGCTGCTGAAGTACTTCAGAAGCGATTAGCCGGTCAGACAGCTGTCCTATGCGGTTATCCCTGTAGTGATCCTAATGAAGAATCCGAAGAGATAGAGCGCGACGGTGACTCCCAGCATTATCCCGACAATTTCGGCGAAGTCCCTCGCAAATGGCTTGTTCGAGATGACAGAGCTGTAGTAGGTCGCGAAGGTGATTATTATGATAGCAAGGGCAAGCGAAGTCCCCAGTGCATAGACCATGCTCCGTGTCAGAAAATATGGTGTGGCCAGGCAGACGGCGGTTATGAAGTAGGAGATGCCGGTGTAGATGGCGGAGAGCTTGGCCGAGCCTTGAAAGCCCTGCTTTGCCTGCGCGTAGGCTGCCGATGCCATCGCCAACGAGGCTGCGGCCCCGGCTATCACCCCAGCCAGTCCAGCTAGCTCGGTCTTGTTGTAGATTCCCAATGACCCTGCGTGAATCCCGGTCACTTCGACCAGGGCGTCAGCGAGTCCTAGCACGACGAATGAGATGTACCGAATCGTTGCGCCCTCGATTCTTCGGCTGAAGCCGGCCTCATGACTCATCTCGTCAGCCAGCATCTCGTCGAAGGGACTCCTGTCAGCCTCGGGAATCAGGTGGCGCACGGACTTGTACGCCTTGATGACGTCGCCCTCGTGGCGTTCCAAGTACCTGACTGTGAAGGTGACTCCGAATATGGTCTTGAGGAGTATTATCCAGTATATCTTGAACTTGCTGACGGATAGTTTCGCATCGGGGGCGTACTTCCGCCAGAAGTCGTAGTGCTTTCGCTCGGCGGCTGCGAGTTGTCTGAGAGTCTCTGCGAAGGACTCGTTATCGGTTCGCTTCGCAAGTTCTTCGTAGACCATCGCGTCCGTGAACTCGTCCGTCAGGCCTATCTTCGCAACGTGAGACAGCGGCGACTCTTCGGGAGCCATGATGCGTCCTTCTCAGCTCCACTCCGACAGCGATTCTATTTGAACTCTCGCGAGGTGTAGACAGCAACGCAGTTTGAGAGGGAAATTTGGCTCTCCTGATTTATACAAAGAATGGCGTGACTGAGGACAGACATAATGTGACGATGGCTTACTGCGTAAAGTGCAGGGCGCAACGAGAGGTGAGGAACCCTGAGGCGATGGTAATGAAGAACAGGAGGCCGGCGATAGCCGGCGTCTGCCCGGTATGCGGAACGAAGCTCTTCAGGATAGGCGAACAACGGGCGTTCTGCGGGGCGGTTCCCTTTCTCCTACCCTGAACCGAGAGCCAACAGTCATTCGATATAGAAGGCTGGCTTCAGGGGCAGCGATGCCCCGGACCTCTTTTCTGGGTCGACCAATCCTGGTTCGCCCGCCTTCTGGATAGAGACTTCCAGTCCTAGCTCACTCGATATGAACTTGGATGAACTCTCCAAGGCTTCGAACTCGTCGAACTTGGGGTGGCTCAGGAGTCTCTTGAGGAGGTCTTCTCCAATCTCGTACTGCAGCCTGAAGACCTTGTCAGGCTGAATCCTCAGGGCAGCGTACTTCTTGACCACGCCGCCTACAGCTCCCTTTTCTGTCTTGGCCGAGGCTAACTCAGCGAAGTAGCGGGAAGCGTTGTCCGAGGCAACGTAGATGTTCAGCTTCTTCCTCCGACCCTTCACCACCTTGAGTACCGATCTCGCGTCCTCCATGACGCGGTTTACGACCTGCTCAGAGAGTTCGGCTTCCTCGTCGATCGGGAAGTCCGCAAGCTCGGGCCAATCTGCCTGGCTCACCAAGCCCTTGCCCCCGAGTTCCTTGTTGAGGTCCTCCGCCACGAATGGAGTAAACGGCGCAATTAGTCGGACCCAAGCGCTGAACACGCCCTCGAGAGTCTGCCTCCGCGGTTCCTCTGACCGCCTTATGTACCAACGCAGGTCGTTCCAGATTTCGAGGAAGGCGAGGGATGCGGCCCGCCTCATCTTCATCTCGTCAAGCGCCTCGTTCATTGCGACAATCCTGCGGTGGACTGTCGAGAGGAGCCACGAGTCGAGAGAATTGGCGCTTCTCCTCTTCGATTCTCTGAGGCTCTTGCGAACGAAGGGTACTACCGACTCGACTCTGGCCTTGGCCTCTTCAGCGTTCCTCCCTCGCCAGCTCGCGTCGTCCATCCCGTCAGCGATTAGCGCCAGGGCCAACCTCGTCGCGTCGGCCCCGTAGGTGTCGAGCGCTGCCTTCCACGTTACGTAGTTGCCCTTCGTCTTGCTCATCTTCTTTCCCTCTATCTGAATCATCCCGTTGACGCTGAAACCGGTGGGCCATTGCTTCTCGGGAAAGAAGGCCGCGTGGTGAAAGGCAAAGAATGTCAGGTGGTTAGGAATCAGCTCCTTCGCAGAGTTACGCAGGTTGACCGGGTACCAGTACAGGAATTCAGAGCGCATGTCCTTCAGAAGCTTCTCTCCGATCTTGGAAGCCTTGGCTAAATTCGCAGAGCTCCCCCGCCCGAAGAAGACGTAGTCCAGAAGTTCCGGTGTCAGGGCATCGGGCCCGACCTTCTCCTGGTTCACGAACTTGCTCAGGGTGTAGTAAGCCATGTAGATCGTCGAATCGCTGAGCGTCTCCACTATCCACTCCTTGTCCCATGGGAGCTTGGTCCCCATTCCGGAGCGCCTAGCGCAGGGCCAGTCATTCAGCCACTCTATGGTAGAGTAGTACCACTCCCGAGACTCAGTGGGTAGCACGGCCGCGGCCTCTATCAGCTTCCGAGTCCGCTGCTTCCAATCGGGGTTGGAGTAGTTCAGGAACCACTGGTTCTCGAGAATCTTCACGTAGCACCTGGTTCCGCACCTGCAGACCACTCGCTCCGGGAGCTCGTACATCTTGGTAAAGCGCCCCGTTTTCATGAGGAGTTCGGTAGCCTTCTCCTTGGCTTCGCTTACCTTCATCCTTGAGAGAGGACCTGAGTTGTCCTTCATCACGCCGCCGTGGAACTCCTCGCGATAGACTTCCGCTGTGGCCTCGTCCAGCTTCGGGTCATTGGCCGAGGCAGGGCCAAACTTCTTGACGGCGTCCTCGGCCGGGTACTCGGAATAGCCCTTCAGGCTGATTATCGAGACAGGTCCTATGGTTGCAGCAATCGACTGAATCTCCTTGGCTGACCGCACCCTTCCTTCCTGAACGTCCTTCAGACCCATCAGGTCATATGGAGCGTGGGCCGGCACGCTGTAGACCACGCCCGTGGCCAAGTCTGGGTCGGTGAACGTCGCAGGGAGCACGGGGACGGACTTCCCCGTGAGCGGCGCCATCGCGTACCTCCCGAGCAGGTCTGCGCCCTTGAAAGAGCGAATAGGAGTCACCTGACGACCTTGCTCCGAGAGCCTCGTGAGCGCAGACGAGCTTACGACCCAGAGCTCGCCGTCCACCCTCGCCTCAGAGTACTCCCCCTCCGGATTGACCCACACGTTGGTGCAGCCGTAGATTGTTTCTGGCCTGAGTGTGGCTGCGACTAGGAGGAACTCTCCCATCTGGAACTTGATGAGGTTGAACCCCTCGGGAGAAACACCCTCGCCCTCCATCCTGTCGTGATCGCCGGTTGGACTCTTGTCATGAGAGCACCAGACGACCGGGTGGGTGCCTTGGACGACGTATCCCATTTCCCTTAGCCTGAGATACTGCCACTCGACAAACTTCCTGAATGCGGGGTCGACTGTCCTGAACTCTCTCCTCCAATCGATGGAGAAGCCCGTGTCCTTGACGACCTGCCGGCTGACTTTGGTGTAATAGGAGGCTAGATACTCGGGGTCGACAAACCTGTCGACATCGCTTGCCGGCACACCGTCCACCTCGATGAAGCTCTTCCTCGCCGCCTGGTCTCCCTTCTTCAGCCTGTAGCTGAGTCCCACGATGGACTGCCCGGTCCAGTGCCAGGCCCAGGGGAAGAGAACGTTGTATCCTTGCATCCTCTTGAATCGCGCGTAGAACTCGACGCGGGCCGAAGTGAACGCGGTCCCGACGTGGAGCGGGCCGTTCATATAGGGGAACGGGAACGTAACAAAAATCTTCTTTTTGCCCACCAGGGGGTCCGGCTCGAAGACGTGCCTATCCTCCCAGGTCTTCAGCCAGTATCTTTCGTGGTTTGGCATCGTCTCACTTCGAAGTCGGCGACAATGCGCCTTCGGCTGCGGAGGCCGCGTCGCTTATCCTCTCGGTCAGCGGGCCACCTCCCTGCGCGAATGCCGCGGTCCCGCCTCCTGAGCCACCGAGGACCGAGGCGAGCTTCTTCACGATGTCGACGGCTGAAATCCCGTGCTGCTGGGCGCCGGTTCCGACGAAACAGACTACGCGCGCCGACTTCCCTGTCGCGAAAACGCTGACGTAGACGAGGGAGGGGTCAGAAGCGACGGACTTTTCGCCTTGAGCGATAATCTGTTCTTCGCCGAAGTTCGGCTGCTTGGAGACGTACAACTTCGCTGACCCGACGAGCTTCGCCGAAGCGGTCACCTCCAGCGTGGAGGCCCGTATGAGGGACTCTCCGAGGGCCTTCTCCCTGGAGCGAGTCGCGTCGAGCTCCTCGACGATCGACTTGGCCACCCTCGGTAGATTCTCTCTCTGAGTACTGAGTATAGAAGACAGCTGGTCCAGACTCGAGTCCATGTTGTGGACGTACTCGACCGCGGCCTCGCCGGCAACGAAGTTCAGCCTCTCCACACCGTCCTGAACTCTCTCCGCCTTCGTTATCTTGATCAGCCCGACCTCGCCTGTGCTCGTCGTGTGCGTGCCGCCGCACGCCTCCACGTCCCAGCCGCCGATGTCCACGACCCTGAGAAGCTTTGTCGGCACTACCCCGCCCTGATACAGCCGGAAGCCATACTTCTGTTCTGCCTCGCCTCTGGGCATGAACACGCTCCGTACCTCCAAGTCCTTCCTGACAATCTCGTTCGCGATGTCCTCGATTTTCTGCACCTCCTGAGAGGTCAGGTGAGAGAAATGGGTGATGTCTATGCGGCCATAATCCTCTTCCTTGAAGGCCGAGTGCTGCCAGACCCAGGGGCCTAGCGTCTGCCTCGCCGAGCCATTGAGGATGTGCGTCGCCGTGTGGATCTGCGTAATCCTGCGCCTCCGTCTCGAGTCAACGTGGCAGGAAACCGGTCCGCCGGCCCTCGGAGCCTTCCCCTCTATGCGGTGGACCACGACATCTCCGTACTTCTCTATGTCGACAACCTTCGCGCCGCCGATGGTGCCTCGGTCTGGTTCTTGTCCACCTCCTCTGGGATAGAAGGCGGTTCGGTCCAAGACCACGAACTCGCCGCGGAAGACCTTGAGTACCCTGGCCCTGAACTCCATCGGTGCGGCCTCATCGTAGAACAGCAGCTTGGTTGTGGGCAGGTTCCTGATGTCGAAGTGGGCCGTCGGCTCTGGGGTATCGTGAATCATGTGCTTCGCCTGGACCCTGCCGTAGAAGTCTTCTGGCATCGTGATTGGCGCTCCCGCCTCAATCAGCTGTTCTGGCGTGATGCCATCCGAATCGTAGAGCCTGATGAGCTCCTCAGTCGAGACGAGCTTCTTCTCCTTAGCCAGGGAGGCGACGATCCTTGAAGCCCTTTCCGCCGAGGCTGAATATCTGGACTCCTCGACCCTGAGCACTTCCCGGACGTCATCGCGGTGTTCCGCAATCTCCGGGTACATCGCCTTGAGGTAGTCTATGTGCCATTCGACGAGGTCGGCCATCGTGAGCTTGAGCTTGTAGTAGTCGATGAAGTTCCTGGCCCTCCGGAAGATCATCCTGAGATTGTAACCGCCACCCGAGTTGCTGGGCAGCATCCCGTCGGCAATCGCGAAAAGCAGTGTTCTGGAGTGGTCTGCGATGGCGTAAAACGCCTCGACAGCGCCGAACTGCTCCTTGAGGTTGGCAACGGTCGTTCCCAGACTTTTCGCAATCCACTGCCTGGCTTGGTCGAGGTTCGAATACTCGTCAAGGTTGATGTCACCCGCGAGGGCGGAGTACTTCTGAAACAGCGCCTCGTCGTACTTAACGGAGTTCTCTTCCCTCATCCGTCTGAGGATGTCCGACAGGTAGGCGTCGTAGGCGGTGGGCGTTCCATGGCTCAGCCAAGTTATCCTCTCCAGCCCCGCCCCCATGTCGACTACCCTCTCCTTCAGAGGCACGTAGCTGGCTATGGTCCCCTCGAAAGCTGTAAAGACCGCGTTGCCCGTTTCCAGGCCCCGGATGTTGTACTGCAACGAGTATCCGAACGCGCCGTATCCAACCCAGACGTCCTCATCGAAGGTTATCTCATGCTTCTGGATGCCAAAGACCTTTGTCAGGAGCTCGAAGTCCAAGTCTATTGTCCTGTCCTTCCAGTAGCCCTCCTTGTTCGCCAGCGCGGTCTGCCCGATCATACAGAAGGAGGTGCTGTGCTTGCCGTTGACACCTACGGTCGGGACATCGTTAAACCTGAGGCACATCTGAGGCACGACGAGCGGATTCGCTGGGAGTTCGAAGACGACTTTTCCGCCCTGAATCCTCTGGAAGTCGATGATCGATGCGACCGTGAAGTAGAGGTCGGGACGCCAGCGGCTGACGACCGGGTACCTGTTCACTATGGCGTGGCCGTTCCTTGCGAAAAACCTCTCGACCTTCTTCCAGGTCGCAATGTAGTCCAGAGGACCCGAGATTGGCGGGTTCCCGATGAAGGAGTACGGCGAGCACGGCTGATCGTCGCATATGGTTCGCTCTCCGTCCAAGGTCCAGAAGTACTTGCCGCACTTCGCGCACTTCTTCCTGACAAAACCTTCTCTCTTGAACAGGTCCACTAGGTAGTACTGTTCGTAGTGGGCGGAGAACTTCGCCCTCAGCGCATCCTTCTGCTCATTCATCTGGAGGAACCTGTCGTTGTAGACTCCCCGGCCTATAGTAGATAAACTTGGAACGCGGGAGGCTTCAAAATCTTATATATTCATCTCCAAGCGGCTGTATAAGATTCGGCATGGAGTACATCTACGCGGCACTTCTGCTGCACAAGCTGGGCAAGCCCATAAGCGAAGAGAACCTTACCAGTGTGGTGAAGGCCACGGGCGTCGCACCCGATACCGTCAAGATCAAGGCACTAGCGTCGGCACTGAGCGAGGTCAATATTGACGAGGCATTGAAGAGTGCCGCGTCGATGGCGGTTGCCCCAGCGGCCGCGGCAGCTGCGCCGGGAGCACCGGCTGCAAAGGCGGAAGAGAAGCCAAAGGAAGAAGAGAAGAAGGAAGAAGAAGCCCTACAGGGCTTGGCGTCACTCTTCGGTTAGAAGAGCAATTTCGTTTTCTTCTACTGGAAACCCTTCTCCCTAGCCTTGGCTAGGAGCGCGGCCATCTCGGCCTCAGCCTTGGCCAGGAGTCTGGGGGCGCTTTCGGGCGTAAGATAGCCTGCCTGGACGGCAACGCTGAGCGCTTCGCGGTAGGCTTTGCCCAGAATCTCCGGGGCGGTTTCCTTGGTGACGTAGCCGACTACGATTGAGAGGCCTCGTGCCGACGAGTGTGCATCGACCAGGCTCTGCCTGTACTTCTCAATGTCTATGGCTACGACGTCACCCGCGTATATCAGCCCGCTCTCGTAGGCGAGCGCGATCGTGAGACCGGCCTTTATGGGCTTGATGTTGAGCTTGGAGAGAAGGCTCGCCAGCTTCGGAGAAATTGTGGCTCCCTTCTTGACCGCCACAGAGTCCCTGTTTACCCAGATACTTCCTGCTTCAATCTTAGTCTGGATTCCAGCCTCCCTGAACTCGCTGAGCACGGGACCTGCCGGAAGGCTTGTGTTGCCCGCAGGGACCATTATGTCTTCTGGGGCGACGTCGCCCGCTCTGGCGGGCAGGTAGACCTTGTTCTTGTCAAGGGTTAGGAAGAGCTTGAACGGGTCGTAGGACGAAAAGATCAATGCGTTCTGTCCCGTCAGGTGTGAGAGCAGCTGGTCTGCGTTCTTGATTCCGGCCTTCTGGAGGCCTAGAGTCGCGAGCTTGTTCTTCACGACGAAGACTTCTGCTTTCCCCCTCAGGGCCTTCCTGACCGCCATTAGCTGGGAGGCTCTGACCTTCGAGAGGCTAGTAACAGCGAGCACCGGATACTTCTGGGCGAGACCGGTCACCTTCTCGATGGTCGCAGTCTTCTTGGGATTGTGCTCTTCGACCTGGACCGTCTTGCTCATGGTCACTCAACCGCCTGCTTCGCAGGCTTTCCCATCGTGGTCTTTACCCTGACGGATTTGATGTTCCTGTCTCCGTTGGGGAGCTTCTTCTGGGCGGCCTGGACGACCGCAAGAATGTTCTCCGCTAGCTCAGACTCGGAGAGCTTGGTGTCGCCGGCCTTCGCAGCGATCCCCAGAGATCCCCTGCCCCTTACTCTCACCGCGGTCCGCATCCTTTGGATCATTGCTTCCACTGGCGCGTTTGCGGGCACGGGCGTTGGTATCTTCCCCTTCGGACCGAGGGACTGGCCGAGAATCTTTCCGATCCTGGGCATCAAGGCGGTGTCCGCCAAGAAGAAGTCGTAGGCCCTCGCGAGCTTCTTCGCGTCCTTCTTGCTCCCTGCGTAGTTCTCCAGCTGGGCCGGGTCGACCACGTTGTCGACCTTCGCGTTCTTTGCCCTCAGAGCCATGTCTCCCGAGCCGATGAAGCAGATTCTGGCTTTTTTTGTCGTGGGGTGGGGGAGATATACAATCTCGTTCACGTTAAGATCCGTCTTCTTCGGGTCCACGTCCTTCAGAGTCAGTATGACTTCTACGGATTGGGTGAACTTACGCTCCTTGGACTGT
>Ga0187772_10001235_pt1 | contig 12003 bp, 11 predicted proteins | sample 0116_SJ02_MP15_2_FD_133137 | JGI IMG/M metagenome (GOLD analysis project Ga0187772, IMG submission 133137) | Tropical peat soil microbial communities from peatlands in Department of Meta, Colombia - 0116_SJ02_MP15_20_MG | ecosystem: Environmental > Terrestrial > Soil > Wetlands > Peat | place... | reverse complement strand
GCGGCCGAGCGACTCGAGCCGGAAGTGCCGGCTCCCGCGGGTCGGGGCAACCCGGCTCACGCGGCCCTCCCGACCGGAAGGCGACCGGATCGGATCGCCCGGAGAAACGCCCGGTAGTCGCGCACCGTCTGGTCGGCGTAGGCATCCGCGAACTGCACGATCGCCTCCTCGAAGATCGGCCTGGAGCCGAGATACCCCGCGATCGCGGCCGCGTCACCCGTGCGCGCGTGGGCCCGGGCGAGCGTCGCGCCGCAGAGCGCCGCCTTGCCCGCGAGGGACCGGGGCGTGGCCACGGTGACGTCCGGCGAGAACTTCATGTCCCGCAGCTGTCGGACGTAGACGTCCCGGGTCCCGAGCCGGCTGAAGCCGAGGAAGACGTCACTCGCCTCCTGGATCAGACGCTGCCCCGTCACCACGCGCTCGGCGTGGTTCGAGTAGGGGCTCGGCCCGACGTACGGCTCGAGGACGGAGGCACGCGCCTCCTTCACCTGGAGGAAGAGCGGGTCCTCGAGGTCCGGGTCCCCCATGAGGAGCACGACGAAGCACGCGGTCCCGACGCTACCAACTCCCACCACCTTCCGCGCCACGTCGACGACCCGGTAGCGGTCGAGCAGGGTCCGCCGCTCCTCAGGCAGGGACCGGACGTACCGCGCGAACAAGGGAGCGGACTCCGCGCTCGCGCCGCCCCGACGATCGTGGAAAATGAGCGGAGGATCGTCGCGGATCCGGAACTCATTCCCGACCGAGCGGGCGAGCTTCGGGAAGGCGCGCAGCGATGTGCGCCGCCGGGCTCGGCGCATGTCGACCGCCACCTCGCGTCGGGTGAGCCGGTCGACGTGCTCCGCGATCCGCCGACGGTCGAGGTGGTCGTACCAGATGTCCAGGAAGCGCATAGTGGAATACCGCTCCATCGCCTCCCGGTAGGTACGCACCGCGCGCCGGATCCCCCGGTGGATGTCAGGACGCGAGAACCCGTTGTCGCGCCCGGCCACGGCGATGCTCGCCGCGAGGCGCTTGACGTCCCACTCCCACGGCCCGCGCAGCGTCTCGTCGAAATCGTTGACATCGAACACCTCGAGCCGTTCGGGGGTGGCGAGGATGCCGAAATTGTTGAGGTGGGCATCCCCGCACAGCTGCGCCCGCAGGCCGGTCGTGGGCGTCGACGCGAGATCGCACGTCATGACCGCGCCGGCCCCGCGCAGGAAGAAGAAGGCGGACCGGGCCATTCGCGCGTGGCGGATCGGTACCAGCCGGGGATCGAGGCTCCGCGCCGCTTCCTCGAGCAAGGTGACGGGGTCGGGCCGGTCCGCGGGCGCCGCCCATCGGGCGTGCGCCGAGCGGGGCAGCTTCCGGCGGAGGGCCTTGCCGGCCTCGGCCCGCGTCGCGCGGGACGTGCGAATCAAGGGGACCCTCCTAGAGGTTGGTCGTCCCGGGAGGACGGCCCACTCGGCGGCGTCATCGAGAACCGGAGGAAAAACCCTCTCCCGACCCGGGAGAGGAGGACGCGGGGCCTGGACCCAGAGCCTCCACGGGCGGTCCGGCGGGCACCGCACCTCGGCCGGCCCCATCCACCCACGTCACGGTCGCCCCCCGGCGTCGGAGTGCTATGGGGTTTATCCGCCGGGCCGCGTTCCGACCCCCGAGGGTCGATCGTGGCGGGCCACGCACGGGCCGGCAGGACCGGTTCGGCCAGGGAGGGCACATGACCGAACGCGGTACCTACGTGGTCATTGAGGGGATCGACGGAACGGGCAAGACGGAGCTCGCCGCCCGTCTCGTCCCGCCCTTGCTCGCGCGGGGCCACTCGATCTCGAGCTTTCGGGAACCGACCGACAAGTTCCTGCGGGGGGAGTTCGCCCGACTCAGCAAGATCGATTCGTTCGCGGCCGCGCTCTGCTACACCGTCGATCGGGCGATGCTCCGCCCGGGCATCGAGCGCGCCCTCGACATGGGCGACATCGTCCTGCAGGACCGCTCCTTCTACTCCACCCTCGCCTACCAGTACCCGGGTCTCTCGCCCGAGTCCTGGCGCGAGGTCGAACGGATCGTCCGCGATCTCGCGATCGAGCCGGATCTGGTCCTGTACCTGGACGCCCCCATCGACGTCGCCATCCAGCGGGTCGCCGCGAGCGGCCAGCGCGACGCGTTCGAGGACGAGCCGTACTTGGAGCGAGTCCGCCGGAAGTTCGAGCAAATGTTCCAGCCGCCGAAGTGGGTCCGTATCAACGCGAGCGGAGGTCCGGAGCGCACCCTCGAGCAGGCGATGAACGCCCTGCTCGCGCTCGGCCTGTAAACCCCGCCGGAGCCGTCCGGCCCCCGAAACCCGGTCCCGACAGGGGCCCCTCGAGCCCCGAAGGGTTCTCCTTGTGCGGAAGATTCATCCGCCCCACCTCGAAATCGTAGCTCGATCCTCTCATGGCGGAGCTGTCCTGCGACGAACCGCCTTCCGGCGGGCTGACGAGACGGGAGCGATGGGCGATCGCCTCCCACCGGTTCGCGGTGCCCGCGGCGGGCGCCGCGGCCGTGGCGGCCGGCGCCACGATGGCGGCGGGCCTGCGCGCGCCGATCGGCGGATGGGCCCCCGAGATCCTCCTCGCGACCGGCGCGTCCGTACTCGGGGCCTCCCTCGCCCATCGGGCGGTGCAGCGCCGTCGGGCCGCACGACTCGCGGCGACGTCCTCCTCCGAGCCGATACCGTCGGCGCGCTGGGAGGAAGGGGTGTGCGCTCGCTGTTCCGGCACCGGACTCGCCGCGGCGTTCGTCGACGATCTCGCGCCCGTCGCCGCTCCCCTGCCCTCGATGCACCGACGGGTCGTCTCGGCGTCGACCACCGCCGGCGACCAGATCTGGAGCAGCTGGCTCCGGACCGACGGGGAACGCCTACCCGTTCCGCTGGTCGGACCCGTTCCCGAGACCGCGTACTCGCCCCCGCGGCCCGGCGCCTTCGTCCCATTCCCGGCTCGGGAGCCCGAACCTCGGGTCTCCCCGGCACCGACGGAACTCGCCCCCACGCGAACGGCGCCTCCGCTCCTTGGCCCGTTCTCGGAGGAGGAGCTCGATCGAATGTTCCCTCCTCTTCTCGCAGCGGCCGGGGCCCCGCCGCCCCCGGCCTCCACGATCCTGCCGGCGACCCCCGCGGACGGCCGGCCGTCCGTCCCGATGGAGCCACCCGGGCTCTTCGACGACGGCGCCCCGTTCGCGCCCATCGACTTCGATCTCGCGCTCGAAGCGGCGAACCCGATTCCCCCGCACCTGCGGTCCCGGGACCGCCGCCGCGCCGCGCCTCCGCGCCCGGCTCGCGAGTACGCTCGAACCGCGATCGTCCACTCGGCCGAGTGCGCTTCCTGCGAGCGCACGCTCACCGAGCTACGTCGCTGGGGACCCTGCCCGGGCTGTCTACGGCCGGTCTGCAATCTCTGTCTCCTCGAGGCGATCTGGAGTCAGGGGCGGGGCTACTGCGCGGCGTGCCTCGCCGAGCGGGGCGATGGGCCGGACGGTGAACCGGGGGTCGGATCGAGCTGGGAGATCCCCGCGCTCGAAGACGCCTCGTGAGAGGGCGCGAGAGGGCGCCCGGACATCAGGCGGAGTTCGACGCCCGGATCAGCGCGCGCACGCCCTTCGGGATCGGTCGGCATCCGCACGCCCGCGCATGTGCGAGATGCCAACGGACCCGCTCGAGGTCGGTCGGCCGCGCCGGCATCCGATGGCGTCGGTGCCACGCCGCGTTGATCGTAGGGCTCCCTGATCACCACACCCCCCGCGCAAGATAACCTGAGGCCTCGCGCGCTCCGCCCGTCCCGCCGCATAGTGAAACGGTCCTGACATCACGACTATCTGCGGACCACAGGCTCTCTTCGGTGGGAGAGGCAAGGGACGGACCATGAGAGCGATCGTCGTGTTCGACAGTCAGTACGGTAATACCCGCATGGTGGGGGAGGAGATCGCCCGGGGGATCTCGGAAGCGGGGCACGTGGAGGTGCTCGCGGTCGACGTCGATCACGTGCCGCTCGAGCGCGCCCAGGCGTCCGACCTCTTGGTCCTTGGCTCGCCGAACCACATCGGACGAGCGACCCGCGCCACCAAGCGGTTCGTACGGGCGATCGGGGGGGCGAATCTCGCGCAGAAGCGGATCGCGCTCTTCGACACTTGCTTTGCCGGACAGGAAGGCGACGTGACACGCGAGCTCGAGGCGGCCCTCCGCAAGGAGGAGCCGTCCCTTGTCCTCGCAGCGCCCTCGCTCTCGGTCGTGGTCGAGAAGATGAAGGGGCCGATCCGAATCGGGGAACTGCCGAAGGCCCGCGCGTTCGGTCGACGGCTCGCGACCCTGTCCTCCTCCGAGGTCCCGGCTCCCTCGGCCTAGACCGACCCCCGGCGGCGTGACCGGGGCGACTTTCCGCGCGGGTTTACTGCGTCCGTCCCTCGGCGCCCCCGGGAGCAGGGATATATCGGGGGACCGGGTCCGGGTGTGCGGCGATCCGATGGTCGACTCCGGACATGTCGCGGCAGCGCTTGCGGCTCTCGAAAACGTACCGCTCTTCACCAGCCTCACGAAGCGTCAACTGAAGTCGATCGCGACCACCGCGGCGGAGCGGACGTACAAGCCCGGCGAGACGATCGTCAAGCAGGGCGACAAGGGGATCGGCTTCTACCTGCTCCTCGACGGCGAGGCCGAGGTGGTGCGCTCCGGCGCGAAGGTCGCGGGGCTTCGCCAGGGCCAGTTCTTCGGAGAGATGGCCCTCCTCGACGAGCAGCCGCGGACCGCCGAGGTGCGCGCGACGACCGGGGCCCACTGCCTCGTGTTGAACCGCTGGGAGTTCTGGGGCGCGGTCGGAGACGACCCGAAGGTCCTCCGGGCGCTCTTGACCGAGACCGTCCACCGGCTCCGCACCCCGGGTCCCGGTCTCAGCGAGTGATCCTAGCTCGGGTCGGCCCCCGCCTTCCGTCGCACTGAGAAGAGGAGCTCGAAGGCCTCCTGGCCGCTGGGGTACTCCTTCGTCCGCACGTTCGTCCGCTTGATGCGGATCCCGCGCTGCTCGAGCTCGCGGCGCTCGCGCTCGAGGGCCGCCCCGAACTGCACGTTCGCGACCATGCGGTTCGGCGCCGCCCGCTCCACCATCCGCACCGCCCCGACGATCGGGGCCCCGATCAGGGTCAGGGAGTCCCCGACCCGAACGAGCTCGCACGACCCGGAATCGGCCCCGAGCGATAGTCCCACCCCGATCGGGAAGTTCCGGGAGTTGCCCCTCAAGTTCGCGACGAGCGACTCCGACGCGGGAAGGACCGCCTGGCAGAACTCGGGGATCCGGGCGACCTCGCGCGGTTGCGACGGCTCGTGGATCCAGAACGAGATGAACCCGTCGCCCGTGAACTTGTCGAACCATCCGTCGTTCTCGTTGGTGAGGGTACGGACCGCTTCCGTGAACCCGATGATGAACTTCGCGAAAAGGGCCGGCTTCACCGCCTCCTTCAGCACGAGGCCCGACAACCGAAGGTCCCCGACGACCACGGTCGCGTCGACCTCGGTCGATCCGCGATCGAGGAGGGAGGCGATCGCGTGCTCGCTCAACTGCGCCCGTCCCGCCCGAGGGGCATGCCGGGCGAGGAGGACCTCGAGGACGCCGGGCCCCGTTCCGCTCGCGACCGTCGATCCGCCGATCATCTTCGTTCTCGGACGTTCCTCGCCGACCACGCCGCGGGGCGAGGTAGGAGCCCCCGGCGCCGCATCGATGCCCTCGGCCAACTTGTAGGCTTCGAGCCCGCGGACTCGGGCGTCGCGGTCGCGCGGAGGCTCGCACGGGCCCGCAGCCCTTTTCCGCGCGACCTTCTCCGCCCCTCACCCGGACGGACGCGATGGTGGAGGGGCGGGACGGGGATGCGGATCTCGTGGCCCGATGCCATGCGAACACGGTCGAGGACTATCGGGCGTTCGCCCGCGTCTCCCGGAGCGGGGCCATCGAGGAGGTCCCCGGTCTCGTCCTCATCAGCACGGGGGACTCCGACAGCATGGGGAACCCGGCGTTCGTCACCCACGTCCCCTCCGACCCGGACGGCCTGATCCGCCGCGTCACGGAGTTCTTCGAGGGCCGCCGGCTCCCGTGGATACTCATCGCCTTCCCGGAAGCCGCCGACGCGCTGCGGGACCCGGCACGCGCGGCCGGTCTGCGCGATGAAGGCGCCTTTCCGGGGATGGTGCTCCGCCCCCTGCCCTCGCGCCCGTCCCCGCTCCCCGAGGGATTCCGGGTGCACCGTGTGGAGACCCCGCCGGAGCTCGAAGCGCTCGAGCGGACGGGCTCGAGCGCGTACGGCAAAGAGTACGTCCCGCCGGACGGTGATTGGCTCAGTGCTCCGGGGGTGAGCCTCTACCTCGGATACCGCGGGAAAACGCCCGTGTCCCTGGGCGCGCTCATCGTCGCGCACCGGATCGCGGGCATCGCCTACGTGGGCACCGTGCCGGACCAGCGCCGCCAGGGGTTCGCGGAAGCGATCGTCCGGCGGGCGATCGCCGACGGCCGCGCGAGCGGCTGCGACGCGGCCTACCTATGGGCGACCCCGATGGGCCGGACCGTGTACGAGCGGATGGGGTTCCGCCGGCTCCTCGACTACCAGATCTGGAGCGCTCCGCACTCCCCGATGCCCGCGGCGATCCGACGCCCCGCCGGCGGGAGGCGCCCCTCCGCTCCGGGCTAGTCGCGGACGCTCGCGGTCCAATCCTTCGGCGGCCGGAACGGTTCCGCCCAGTTGATCGGCCCGGCCTCGAACCGGTGGACGAGCCGCCCGAGGACCAGGTCCCACGCGTGGTCGAAGTAGGCGTAGACCTTGTCCCACTTCTCGCCCGTGCCCCAGCCGAGGTGATCGAGCACGACGCGCGTGCGATCCGCTCCGATCGGCAGGAACCGCACGACGACCCACGTGTGGTAGAGCTGGCGGATCGTCAGGTGCTCGGGGGGTGCGTTCCAGGTGAACGACAGCATCTCGTGCGGGAGATAGCTCAGGATCTGGAGTCCCTCCCCGCCCTGGGAGCCCGGCGGAAAGGTCGGCTCGAACAGCGGCTCGAAGCTTCCGCCGATCTCGAGCGCGACCCGGGCCTCGGGGGCGAGGAACGAACGGAGCCCCTCCTTCGTGGTCCACGCCTTCCACACTTCGACCGGTGACGCCGGGACCTCGACGGCCTTGTGGAGCCGACGGCCGCTGAATCCCGGAGGTCGTCGGTACTGGATCGAGCCGGTCGCCACCGTTCCTCCTGGATCGCCCATCTCCCGACCGGTTCCGGCTACATCAACGTGATAGGCGACGACCGCCCAGGGCTCGCCGTTATGGAGGGCGACGCTGGATCGGGAGCGGCGGCGATCGACCTCATCGATCTCGAGGGGGACGCGCGGGAGCGGGCGGTGCCCCTCATCATCGACTCGTTCGTCGGGATCTACCGCTGGCACGCGAAGCGGACCCTCCGCCGGGTGACCACCGTCCGGGGAGCCGAGCGAGGAGGCGAGCTCCGGGCGGTCGCGATGCTCGAGCGGCTGGTCCCCGGTGTCGGCTACGTCTACTACATCGCGGTCGCCCGCGCGCACCGTCGGGAGGGGCTGGGCGGCCGGCTGCTCGACGACGCACTGGCCCGATTCCGGGAGACGGGGATGCGGATCGCCTACGCGGCCGCGGAGGAGGACAACCGTCCCTCGATCGCGCTCTTCGAGTCCCGTGGCTTCCGGACGGTCGGACGGGACGAGCCGAGCTATCTCGAAGGGGGCCTCGGCGCCCGCGGGCTCCGGACCCGGATGATGCTCGTCTCGGGCGAAGTGCTGCTCGGCCGGACCCTCGATACCGCCCCGACGCGCCCCTTCGAGGAAACCGGGCCACCCGCAAACCGATAAGTCGGGGACCGCGTCGAGTACTCTCGGGACGTGTGACCGAGCTCATCCGGGGGCTGACCATCGCACTCGTGGTGGCGATGGTCCTAGTCGGTTCATTGGGGGTGGCGGCGGCGTCCCCTCTCGGAGGGAGGGGGAGCCGGATCTCCGCGGGGACCGCCTCCTCCCCAACCATCTCCGAGATCGATCGGACCCCTGAGGTCGGCCCGCGCGAGGCGGCGTCCGCCTCGACCGATCTCCTCTCGGGCCCGCCGGAACCCCTCCGCGCTCCGGCTCCCTCCAGGGCCATCGGCACGGTTCCCTTGGGGGCCGGTTCGCGGCCGTCCGCGATCTACGAAACGGTTACGTTCGAGCAGATCGGCCTGGTCCTCGGCACGTCCTGGTCCGTGGTCATCACCGACGTCGGCTCCGTCCAGTCCAACGGGACCTCGGCGTCGGTCGCGCTCACGCCGGGGGAGTACAGCTGGTCCCCGGGCAACGTGGAAGGGTACAGCACGAGCGCGGGCGGCGCGTTCGATGTCGGCCTCAAGGCGATCTGGATCAACGTGGTCTACCACGGGATCCTGTTCACGACCTACCCCGTGACGTTCCGATCGCCGGGGATCCCGCCCACCGTCGCTTGGTATGTCACCCTTCGGACGGGGGTGGTCGATTCGAGCACGAACTCGTCGCTCACCTTCTACGAACCGAACGGGACGTTCGGCTGGAACATCGGCTATACGACCCATCTCACGCCGAGCCCCTCCTCCGGGGTGTTTCAGGTGAACGGCACACCGGTCGACCAGAGGATCTACTGGAGCCTCTCCCCCGGCTACTTCGAAGTGCAGTTCAACCAGACCGGTCTTCCCGCGGGGGTCAACTGGTCGGTCTCCCTCAACGGCAGCGTCTCCTCCGCGTTCGCCTCCCCGATTGCGTTCGTCGTCTCGAACGGCTCCTACGCCTACACGATCGGGAGTCCACCGGGGTACGAGGCCCATCCGGATTCGGGCACCGCGGTCGTGGCGGGGGACGAGCCGGAGTTCCTCATCGAGTTCGGCCTCGGCATCGTCCCGACGTACTCCGTCACGTTCTTGGGCGAGGGCCTTCCGCCCCGCGACCCTTGGACGGTGACGTTCGCGGGCATCACGCTGCTCGCGGGCGGACCGGGGGTCGGCATGCGGTTCGTGGTCCCGAACGGGAGCTACCCGTTCTCGGTCGGAGCCCCGCCCCAGTACGTCTCGACGCCGCCGAACGGAACGGTCGTGGTGGCGGGGGAGAGCCCCCCGACGATCGTGCTCGCGTTCGTGCACGCCCCGGTCCCGGGCTACGCGGTCGAGTTCGTCGAGACGGGCCTTCTCGTCGGCACCCCGTGGTTCGTCCAGTGGGGCTCGGCGGCCTACTACCCGTCGAGCAACGCGACGATCGAGTTCGACGCGATCAACGGCACGTACCCCTGGCTCGTGACGGCCGACTCCACGGATCTCGCGACCCCCTCGTCCGGAACGCTGAACGTCTCGGGCGCCGCGCCCGGCCCGGTCCGGATCCGGTTCGCGCCGCCCGCGCCGACCTACGCCGTCACGTTCACGGAGCATGGGCTCGCGGACGGCACCCTCTGGTCGGTGGCAATCCTCGGCGGCGCCGTCTACCCGTCGCTCAACGCCTCGATCGAGATCCACGAGCCGAACGGGAGCTACGATTTCCGGATCGGCAACGTCTCGGGCCTGAACTCGACGCCGTGGGAGGGCGCGTTCGAGGTGACGGGGGGCCCGGTCGGCATCCAGGTCGCCTGGGCCCCGGTCACGACGCCGTTCGTCGGGTCGCCCACGTTCTGGCTCCTCGTCACGCTCGGGACCGCGACCGCCGTCGCGGCGATCGCCCTGGTCCTCCACTATCGGCCGCCCCGGCGGCGGATCAGCGGCCGGACCGCTCGACGACTGTCGGGGGAGTTCCGGCACTGAAGGGGCCGGACCGGGAGTGCGCTCGCGACCCCGAGCGCCCGGTGCGGCCCGCGGGAGTTCCCGCCGGCGACGAGGCTTATCCGCCGCCTCTCCTGCGCGGAGGGCGGGTTTTCTATGGTTCCGGTGTCGGGTCCGGTCGGGCCTTCCCTCGGAGAGCTGCCGTTCGATCTCTCCGCGGAGGAGATGCGCGGCCGTGCGGAGCGTATCCTCCGCCATGCCTCGGACGGCCTCGACCAGCTCCTCGGGTCGGCCACGACGCCCACCGTCGAGGGTTTCCTCGCGCCGCTCGACCGGCTGCTCGTCGCGGTCCGGGATGTGGCGGACCACGGCGGCTTGGTCTTCGCCGTTCACCCGGACGAGGCCCACCGGACGGCGGGCCGGGGCATCTCCGAGGCGGCGGAGCGGTTCTTCAACGCGCTCCGGGTGAACGATCGTCTCTACCGGGCGCTCGAGCGCCTCGCCCTCCCTCCCGGGGACGCCGAGACCCGGTTCGCGGTCGAGCGGATGCGTCGGGAGATGCGCCGCGCGGGGGTCGAACTCGAGCCCGCCGCCCGGGCCCGCCTTCTCGCGCTCAGCAACGAGATCGACGAGCTGAGCAACGCCTTCCAGGAGAACATCGCCCGCAGCGCGCGCTCGATCACCGTGGCGGGACCCGCCGAGCTCGCGGGACTTCCCGAGGACTACCGGCGAACGCACCCGCCGGGGCCGGACGGGCGGGTGCGGATCACGACGAAGTACCCCGACCTCTTCCCGGTGATGGCGCACGGCGACCGCGCGGACGTCCGGCGCCGGCTCCTCGCCGAGTTCATGAACCTCGCCTACCCCGAGAACGAGCCCGTCCTCGCCCGGCTGCTCGAGACCCGGTACGCGTTCGCCCGCGCGCTCGGCTACCCCAACTACGCCGCCTACGCGATCGAGAACAAGATGCTCGAGACCCCGGCCGCGGTCCGGGCCCTGATCGAGCGGGTGGCCACGCTCCTTCGGCCGCCGGCGGCTCGAGAGCTCGAGCGGTTCCTCGCCCGGAAGCGGCGCGATGACCCCGGGGCGGTGCGGCTCGAGAACTGGGACTCGAGCTTCCTCGCGGAGGGGTACTACGACACCAAGGTCCGGGCGGAGGAGTTCGGCGTGGACTCCGCCCGGCTCCGGGAGTACCTTCCGTACGTCGCCGTACGGGACGGCCTCTTCCGTCTCTGCGAGGAGATGTTCGGCCTCACGTTCCGGCGCGTGGACGGCGGCGCGCTGTGGCACCCGACGGTCGAGGCGTACGACGTGCGCCATCGGGGCGAGCCGCTCGGCCGGTGCTACCTGGACCTCGTGCCCCGGGACGGAAAGTTCTCCCACGCGGCCTGCTTTCCCGTCCGGCTCGGGTTCGCCGGCCAGCGGCTCCCCCAGGCGGCGCTCGTCTGCAACTTCCTCCATCCCTCGACGCCGGTCGATCAGGCCCGCATGGAGCACCCGCAGGTCGTCACCTTCTTCCACGAGTTCGGCCATCTCCTCCATGCCCTCTTCTCCGGCCGCGTCCACTGGCTCTACCAGAGCATGGGGTTCCTCGAGTGGGACTTCATCGAGGCCCCGTCGCAACTCTTCGAGGAATGGGCGCGCGATCCCGCGACGCTCGCCCGGTTCGCGCGCAACCCCGAGACGGGGGCGCCGATCCCCGCGGCCATCCTGGAGCGGTTGCGGGCGGCCGAGGCGCTGGGTCGCGCGTCCCGCTGGCTTCGCCAGCTGGGGCTCTCCGCGGCGTCGTTGGACCTCTACGACCGGGACCCCGCCGCGATCGACCCGTCCGCGGCCCTGCGCGAGAGCTACGGACGCTACGCGCTCATCCCGCTCGACGCGACGTACCACCCGGCGGACGGGTTCGGTCACCTCGCCGGGTACTCCGCGTTCTACTACACCTACGTCTGGTCCCTCGTGATCGCCCGGGACCTCCTAGGACCGTTCCTCGAGAAGGGGACCCTCACCGACCCGGCCCTGGCCGAGCGGTACGCCCGGGAGATCCTCGCGCCGGGCGGCTCGCGGCCCGCGGCCGATCTCGCCCGCGCCTACCTCGGTCGCGACATCGGCTTCGAGTCGTTCGAGCGGTGGATCGCGGAGGGGATCGCCGCGACGGTCGGCGGAAAGGGTGCCTCCCCCTGAGGGCCCCCGGCCCGACCTCGAGGAGCCGGTCGTCCGGTTCCGTCCGCGTCTCGAGAGGATGG